>Ga0187769_10000684_pt1 | contig 18734 bp, 14 predicted proteins | sample 0116_SJ02_MP02_1_FD_133140 | JGI IMG/M metagenome (GOLD analysis project Ga0187769, IMG submission 133140) | Tropical peat soil microbial communities from peatlands in Department of Meta, Colombia - 0116_SJ02_MP02_10_MG | ecosystem: Environmental > Terrestrial > Soil > Wetlands > Peat | place... | reverse complement strand
GTGCGGCAGGTTGAATCCGGGTTCGAAGGTCCCGTAGGGATTGGTGGAAGTGGTGGCATGCTCGGGCGTGGTGGGCGCGGTCTGGCCGCCGGTCATGCCGTAGATCAGGTTGTTGACGCAGATGACTTTCAGGTCGATGTTGCGGCGCGCGGCATGAATCAGGTGGTTGCCGCCGATGGCCGACAAGTCGCCGTCGCCCGCGTACACGACCACGGTCAAGCTTGGGTTGGCGAGCTTCAGCCCGGTGGCGAAGGGGATGGCGCGCCCGTGGGTGGTGTGGAACGAATCCAGCTTGAGGTAGCCGGCCACGCGTCCGGTGCAGCCGATGCCGGAGACCACGACCAGCTTGTCGAGGTCAACCTTGGAGTCGATGAGCGCGCGGGTGAAGCAGTTGACGGTGGTGCCAATGCCGCATCCGGGACACCAGATGTGGGGCATGCGCTCGCTGCGCAGGAACGGTTCGACCGGGTTTATGTGCTCGGCGCATTCAAAATCGACTTCGCTCATCGCAACGCCTCCTGGATGGCTTTCAGGATGTCCTCGGGCCGGTGGACGCCGCCGCCGGCATGCGGCACGCAAACCGTCTTCACGCCGCCGGCGGCGCGCTCCACCTCACGCGAAATCTGTCCCATGTTGAGCTCAGGGACGATGAACGCCTTGGCACGCTGTGCCAGTTTCTTGATGAGCTGGTCAGGGAAGGGCCAGACGATTTTCAGCCGTAGCTTGCCGACTTTCAGCCCCTTGGCGCGGGCCGAGTCGATGGCGCGTTGCGCGACGCGGGAGGTGATCCCGTAAGAGATCACCACCGCGTCGGCTTCGGCCGTGTTGTCCTCTTCGACCAGTACAAGCTTGTCCGCGGCGCGGCGGATCTTGTCCTGCAGGCGTCCGACCAGCTTCTGCTGAGCGGCCACGGTCATGGCGGGATAGCCGCGCTCGTCGTGGGTCAGGCCGGTAACGTGGAACTTGTAGCCCTCGCCGGCGTGGGCCATCTCCGGCACGCCGCTGCCATCGCCATTGCACTCGTAAGGCTTGTAGGCGTCGTGCGACTTGTGAGTCTTGTGGCGAGGCTCGATTTCGATCTGGACAGCGGGCGGGATGATTACCTTCTCCGTCATGTGGCCGACGCACTCGTCCATCATGAACATCACCGGCACGCGATATTTTTCCGAAAGATTGAAGGCGGTGATGGCCAGGTCGAAGCACTCCTGCGGCGAGTTGGGGCAAAGGGCGATGACCTCGTAGTCGCCGTGCGAGCCCCAGCGCGCCTGCATCATGTCGGACTGCGCCGGCAGCGTGGGCAGACCGGTCGACGGCCCGCCGCGCTGTACATCGACGAACACGCAGGGAGTCTCCGTCATGACCGCGTAGCCGATGTGCTCCATCATCAGCGAGAATCCCGGCCCGCTGGTCACCGTGAAGGCCTTAGCGCCGCCCCAGACTGCCCCTTGGATGGCAATGGAGGAAGCCAGCTCGTCTTCCATCTGGATGAAGCTGCCCCCGACTTTGGGCACGCGGGCGGCGAAGCGCTCCACCACTTCGGTCGAGGGCGTGATGGGATAGCCGGCGGCGAAACGAGCCCCGGCAGCCAGGGCGCCTTCACAGCAAGCATGGTCGCCGTCGAGGAAGTGGACGCCGGTCAGGACGCCTGCGGGATCAGCTTTCATGCGCCGCCTCCTTCTGCGCCGACTTCTCGCCCACCTTGTAGCCGAAGATGGCGAAGTCAGGGCAGTACATGCCGCACAGATCGCAGCCCGAACACTTCTCCGGGTTGACCATGTGCGGCGGATGATAGCCCTTGGAATTGAACGCGGGGGAGAGCGCCAACACCTTCGTGGGACAAAACTCGACGCAGAAGCCGCAGGCCTTGCAGCGCTCCACCACGATCTTGACCGTGCCTTTTGCCATGAAAGCTCCTTTCACTCCGCCGCACGCAAAAGGTTGGTTGCGACGAAGGCCCCAATATCGGAGCAAAACTGAACCGGGAGGCCTTGCGGGTAGCGACCACGCATGGTCGAAGCCAGATTGTCGCGCTGGGGACAGGCCTGAGGGAGTGACGGCCGTCACATAGCTGCGTGAGCAATGAACGGGGCCGGAAGCCGCAAGTTGTGAGTTGCAACTCGTGCGCCCCTGGGGCCTAACGTGCTCGCGACTCGCGACTTACGACTTGCGACGGCCCGCGACTGCGCCATATCCCCCGAAGGGCATCGCCTTCTGCACCAGTGGTCCCCAATTGACCCCTGGCCTTCCGTCTAACTAACTGATTTGATTGGAAGTTAAATTCGGTCGCGATGGAAGCTGGCGTGCCCTTTTCCCCAGCGTGAAGGGATCTGGAGTCGGTGTGTCAAGCGGGCGGCCGATTTCAGGGCCGGGAGGCGACCATGATCGCAGAATCACAGAATGCGGCAATGTTGGGAGTGCTGGGATGGCGGCTGGTGCGGCTGATCGAGACCCACTCCGACCAACTGGCGCGCGGGCTGCTGGAACGCATCGAGAACAGCGAGCGCTGCCGCGAGTTCGTGCTTAGGGTCCCGGCGGAGGACCTGAGAGACCGCGTGTACGAAATCTATCACCACCTGGGACAGTGGCTGCTGAAGAAGACCGAGCACGATGTCGAGCAGCGTTACGTCGCCATCGGCGAACGCCGGGCGGCGCAAGGTGTGAGCCTGAGCCAGTTAATGTTCGTCATCGTCGCCACCAAGGAGCACCTGTGGGAGTACGTGAACCGGGAAGCCATGTTGGACCGCCCGGTGGAGCTCTTCCAGGAGCTCGAGCTGTTCCAGTTGGTGGAGCAGTTCTTTGATCGCGCCGTGTACTTTGCGTCGATCGGCTATGAACGTTATCAGCTCGCCCACGGCAAGACGGCGAACAACTAGGGAAAAAATCATGGGCTGGATGGACGCGTACCACACCAGGGTGATGTCGGCGCGTGAAGCGTTGCGCTGCGTGGAGTCGCACATGCGGGTATACATCCAGCCGGGCTGCGCCGAGCCGGAGACCCTGGTGGAGGCGCTGATCGAGCGTGGTCCCTGCGTGCGCGACGTCGAGATCGTCCACATGCTGACGATGGGGCGCGCTGATTACATTGCCCCCGAAATGGCCGGCCACTTCCGCCACAACGCCATGTTTATTGGCGCCAACGTGCGGCAAGCGGTCAACGACGGCCGTGCCGATTACACTCCCATTTTCCTCGGCGAGATCGAGTCGCTGTTCGAGTCGGGGGAGATGCTGATCGACGTGGCGTTGATCCAGGTTTCGCCGCCGGACTCGCACGGCTTCTGCAGCTTCGGCGTGGGGGTGGATACAACCCTCACCGCGGCCAAAAAGGCGCGCTTCGTGGTCGCTCAGGTGAACGACCAAATGCCGCGTACTTACGGCGACAGCTTCATCCACGTCAGTGACATCGATGCCATCGTGGAAAGCACCCGGCCGCTGTGCGAGATGCCCAAGCACGAAATTACCGACCTGCACCTGGCGATCGCGCGCAACGTGGCCACCCTGATCGAGGATGGCTCGACCATCCAGACCGGTATTGGCGGCATCCCCGACGCGGTCCTGCTCTACCTCAACGACCGCAAGGACCTTGGGGTACACACCGAGCTCATCTCCGACAAGATTATTCCTCTGGTGGAGTCGGGAGTGGTCAACGGGCGGCGCAAGACTCTGCATCCCCGCAAACTGATCCTTGGCTTCGCCCTGGGCACGAAGAAGCTCTTCGATTTTGTGCACGAAAATCCGATCTTCGAATTCCATCCGACCTCTTACACTAACAACCCGATTCTGATCGCGCAGAACGACCGCATGGTGGCCATCAACTCGGCGCTGCAGATTGATATCACCGGGCAGGTGTGCGCCGACTCCATCGGAACATACTTCTACAGCGGCATCGGGGGACAAGTGGATTTCATCCGCGGGGCGACTCGATCCAAGGGCGGAAAGCCTATTATCGCCATACCGTCGACGGCGAAAAACGACACCATCTCGCGCATTGTGCCTATGCTTGATCCTGGTGCTGGCGTGGTGACTTCGCGCGGCGCTGTGCACTATGTAGTTACCGAGTATGGCGTCGCCTACCTGCATGGACGTTCCATCCGGCAACGGGCAGAGGCGCTGATCCAGATCGCGCATCCCGACTTTCGCAACCAGCTCTACGAATACTGCGAGCGCACGAAATGGCTGAACTCTCATGCACTCGCCGAGGTGAGGTGAGAAACATGGCCGAACCACGCGGATTGGTGGAGATCAACCAGGACGAGTGCAAGGGCTGCGGCTTGTGTGTGGAATCGTGTCCGCCCAAGTGCCTGGAGCTTGTGCCGGAGTTGAACCCCTACGGTATCCATCCCGCGCACTACACCGGAGAGAAGTGCACCGGCTGCGGCATCTGCTTCTACTGCTGTCCGGAGCCAGGCGCCATCACCGTGTTCCGAGTCCCACAGGCCAAAGCTGGGGGCGCAAGCTTCGGCCAGGAGGCGTCCCGTGCGGCAACTATGTAAGGGCAATGTAGCAGTGATCAAAGGCGCTATCCAGGCGGGATGCAGCGCCTACTATGGCTATCCCATCACCCCGGCCAGCGAGATTGCCGAGGCGGCGGCGCTTTATTTGCCGCAGGTGGGCGGCACCTTCGTGCAGGCGGAGAGCGAGGTCGCTTCCATCAACATGGTGTATGGCGCGGCCTCGGCGGGCGTGCGGGTGATGACCGCATCCTCGGGGCCGGGCCTGAGCCTGATGCAGGAAGGCATCTCCTATCTGGCCGGCTCGGAGTTGCCGTGCGTAATCGTGGACGTGGTGCGCGGCGGACCGGGACTGGGCAACATCGCGCCCGAGCAGAGCGACTACTTCGCCATGGTCAAAGGCGGAGGACACGGCAACTATCGCAACCTGGTCGTCGCGCCCGCGTCGGTGCAGGAGATGGCCGACCTGACGATCCTTGCCTTCGAACTGGCCGACAAATATCGCAATCCGGCGATCGTGCTCACCGACGGTTTCATCGGCCAGATGATCGAGCCGCTGGAACTGGAAGAACGGCAGATCCCGCAGCCGGAGAAGGCGTGGGCGGTCACCGGCGTGCGCGAGACCCGCAAAAACCTGATCAATTCGATTTATCTCGAGCCCGACGCGCTCGAAGCGCATGTGCGTCATCTCGCCGAGAAGTACCGCCAAGCACAGGAGCAAGAGCCGCGCCATGAGCTCTACCTGGCGGAGGACGCGGAAGTGCTGGTGGTCGGTTACGGCATCGTCTCGCGCGTGCTGCGGTCGGCGGTGGAACAGGTGCGCAAGTTTGGGCTGCGCGCAGGGCTTTTCCGTCCCATCACGCTTTGGCCGTTTCCCTCGAAAGCGCTGGCCGAAGCCGCGGCGCGTTGTCATTCTGTGCTGGTGGTGGAATTGAGTACCGGCATGATGGTGGAGGACGTGCGCTTGGCGCTCGATGGGCGAGTACCGGTTGAGTTTTATGGCCGCTGCGGCGGCAACGTGCCGGCGCCGGAGGAAATCCGTGACCGGCTGTTAGCGAAGGCCGCCGATCTGGTGGCAGTAGGAAACTAGGAGGAAGCGTGTCGGAATATCAGGTAGTGCATTCGAAATCGGCGGTGTTTTTCGATCACTATGAGCGCAAATCCGACCTGCAGCACCAGACGCACTACTGCCCGGGCTGTGGGCACGGCGTGACACACAAGCTGATCGCCGAAGCTATCCAGGAGCTGGGCATTCAGGACCGCACCATCTTCATTAGCCCCGTGGGCTGCTCGGTGTTCGCCTATTACTACTTCGACGTGGGCAATGTGCAGGCCTCGCACGGGCGGACGCCGGCGGTAGCCACCGGGGTGAAGCGGGCGCGGCCGGAGAGCATTGTGCTCGCCTACCAAGGCGACGGCGACTTGGCGGCGATCGGCACAGCGGAAATTGTGCACGCGGCCAATCGCGGCGAGAAGATCACCTGCTTCTTCCTCAACAACGCCATTTACGGCATGACCGGCGGGCAGATGGCGCCGACCACGCTGGTGGGCCAGACTTCCACGACCTCACCTTGGGGAAGGCGGCCATCGAATGAAGGCTATCCGCTGCACGTCTGCGAGCTGCTCTCGACGCTGGAAGCGCCGGTATACCTGGAGCGCGTAGCACTCTCGGACAACAAGAACATCATGCGGGCGCGCCGTGCAGTCCGCAAAGCTATCGAAAACCAGGTGGCCGGGCTGGGCTTCTCCCTCGTCGAAATCCTCTCGCCCTGCCCGACCATCTGGAAGATGGATCCGGTGGACGCGCGCAGGTGGGTGGGCGAGGAGATGATCAAGAATTTTCCGCTCGGCGTCTACCGCGATCGTAAGACGCCGGTGCCGGTCACGCCCGTGCCGCAACATCCGGTGCCCGAGGTGCTGGAGCTCCAGGCCGAGGAGACGGCCAAGCCTGCAGGCTTGCACCATCGGCATGTACACGAAGCCACCATCAAGATTGCTGGTTTCGGCGGCCAGGGCGTCCTGCTGCTGGGACAGTTCCTGACTGAGATGGGGATGCTCGAAGGCTTGGAGGTAAGCTGGCTGCCGTCCTATGGGCCGGAGATGCGCTCTGGCAGCGCGCACTGCCACGTGTGCCTGTCGCGGCAGCGCATCGGTTCGCCGCTGGTTTCGCATCCCGAAGTGCTGATCGCGATGAACGAGGTCTCGCTGCGCAAGTTCGCCCCCGAGGTGCAAGCGGGCGGCCTGATCTTTTATAACCGCGACGCATTGCCAGCAAACTTTGAGGTGCCGCCGCAGGTACGCGCGGTCTGCGTGCCGGCATCGGACATCGCGGACAGCATGGGCTCGGCCAAGGTGGCCAACGTCGTGATGCTGGGCGCGCTGCTCTCAGAAACCGAGTGCCTGCCCGCCGAGACCGCACTGGCAGTGCTTGAACACAAGGTCAAGAATCCGGCCATGCTGGAGTTGAACCGCCGGGCCCTGGAGGCAGGGCAACGCTACGACCAGCAGGAGATCCACGTTTCGCTCTCTCAGCCGGATGGTTTCGCAGATTAGAATTTTTCCGTGAGTGATCACGTGTCAGGGCACGACTTTTAGTCGTGGTACAAGGAGGCAGAGAAGACAGGGCTTTAGCCGCTGCCAATGGGAATTCATAGCGGTTGTCTTCATACGGCCGAAGCGGGCCATTTATCCATACCCCCCACGCCGGTTCTGGCGTACCGCTTCGGCCGACTTTCTAGCGCTTGTCCAGAACGAGGCGCTCGACCATCCACACCACGGTGCCGATCCCCAGCGCCAAAAGCGCCAGGGCGATGACGACTATATGGGAGCCCGCGGAGATTATTCTCCTCATCGCCTGCTTTGGGATTCGATGCCGGCCAGAGGGTTAGTTGCTGCCCGCGCCGGCCAGTTCCGGGACTTCGGGGACGCGAAAGACCTGAGGATGGATTTGCCGGCGAACGTTCTCCCAAATGCCCTGCGGCATGCTGAGGAAGACCTGGACGATGACCGGGTCGAACTGTCGTCCCGACCAGCGCTCGATCTCCTCGCGCGCGGCTTGGTAGCTCTGGGCGCCGCGATAAGGCCGGTCGGAAGTCATGGCATCCAGGGTGTCGGCGATGGCGAAGATCCTAGCCCCGAGCGGAATCTCTTCGCCCTTGAGGCCACGCGGATAGCCGGTGCCGTCCCAGCGCTCCTGGTGGGAGTAAACGATCTCCGCCGCCTCGGTGAGGAAGGGGATCTTAGTTACCATCTGGTAACCGCGCAGGCAGTGCTCGCGCATAATGTTAAGTTCTTCTTCGTTCAAGGGCCCGGGCTTGCGCAGAACATTATCGGGAATGGCCATTTTGCCGATGTCGTGGAGGAAGGCGCCGCGGGCAATCACGCGAATGTTGTCATCGTCCAGGCCCATGGCGCGCGCGATGGCAATGGTAAAGGCTGTCACCCGCTTGGAATGGCCTTCGGTCTCGGCGTCCTTCAGGTCGAGGGCGTCGCCTAAGGCTTCCAAGGTGATGTCGTAGGACTTTCTCAACTCAGCGTTGGCGCGCTGCAGGTCGGCGGTCCGCTCCGCCACCCGCGACTCCAGGTGCAACTGATAACGGCGGTTCTCCAGCCGCAAGCGCCGGTTTTCCAGCGCCCGGTTTACGGTGTTAAGCAACTGCTCGCGCTCGAAGGGCTTGAGCAGGTAATCGTAGGCGCCGTTGCGGATGGACTTCAAGGCCTCGGAGATGTCGTTCACAGCAGTGACCATGATCACCGGCATGTCCGGGAATTGCTCCTTGGTGCGCTCCAGCAGAACATCGCCCCGCATCTCCGCCATCATCATGTCGGAGAGCATGAGCTCGAATTCTTCGCCGGCAGTCAGCAGGCCGAGCGCTTCGACGCCGGAGGCAGCCGCCGCGCAGCGGTATCCGGCCGCAACCAGCACCGTACACACGTAGTCACGGATGACTTCTTCGTCATCCACCACCAGAATGCGTTCTTGGATCCCCGAGTCCCGCACTGCGCGCACATTGTACACGGTTTACCTTTAAGGCATCTCCGAAAACAGCCATCCCGGACGCGGCCGCGTTCCGTGCTATACAACAGCCAGACGATGATGGCGTGCACGCTGGCGGCATGGTACTGGTTTGCTCTGTCGAGGTTCGAGGACCTCACGGTAATTTCCGTGGTCCTCGTGCTGCTGGCCACGGCGGCGGTGCTTTATCGCAACTTCCGTGGAAAATACCTCCTGCGTTCGCGGCAGCAGTGGGCCGATACTCTGGATTCGATCGCTGACAGTATCCTCGTGCATGACGACAGCTTTCGCATCCTAAAGGTGAACCGTGCGCTGTTGAAACGGCTGGGGCGGACCGCGGCCACGGTCCTCGACCAGCCTTGCGAAGCGGTACTGCCGCAGCAGCAGCCATGGCGCCAGTGTCCTTATTGCGGTCCACAGTCGGCCCGCGGCGGAGAGGCCGCCGATCCCGCGCTGGGCGGCTTCTCCCAAGTCTCGACCTCCTCCTACGTGGAAGCGGCCAGCGGCCGCCGCGGCACCATTCACGTAATCCGCGACATCAGCGAGCATCGCGCCGCCGAGGAGCGCTATCGCCTGTTCTTCGAACGCGTACAGGAGGGCGCCTTCATCTCTACTCCCGAGGGCAAGCTGCTGGATTGCAACCAGGCGCTGGTGCAGATGCTGGGATACTCGAGCCGCGAGGAGTTGCTGGCCGTCGACATCAGCCGCGACCTCTATCTTTCCCCTCAGCAGCGCGCCGACGCTCTGCGCCACATGGAAGACCAGGGCTACATCCGCAACTTCGAGGTTACGCTGCGCCGCAAGGACGGCACTCCCGTGCACGTGCTGGAAAGCAGCTTTGCCATCTGCGACAGCGGTGGCGCAGTAATCTGTTACCAGGGTTTCTTGCTCGACGTCACCCAGAAAAAACTTGCCGAAGAAGACCTACGGCGCCGCAACCGCGAGCTCTTCGCTCTGAATTCCATCGCGGTAATTGCCAACCAGTCCCTGGACCTGGAAGAGATCCTGCGTCTTACCTTCAACCAGGTGATGGAATTGTTCCATGCCGATACCGGTGCGGTGTACCTGTTCGACGAAGGAACGCGCACCGCGCACCGCCGCGTCGCCTGGGGCCACCTCAGCTCGGCGCCGCTGCTCGAGGTGCAAGTCTCGGAGGAATTCTGCGAGCGGTTGCGGCGCTCGCGACCGTCGCTGCTTACCCGGCAACACCTGCCGGAATTGCCGGAGGCAGTCGCCGCTTTGGTGCGCGATGAGGGCCTTAGGTCCTGGATCTGGGTGCTGCTGTGGAACCAGGACCGGGGGTTGGGTGTGCTGGGCATCAGCAGCCGCACCCCGCGCGAGTTCACGCCCACTGAAGAGAACCTGATGATCGCCATTGGCCGCCAGCTTGCCAATACGATCGAGAAAGTGCGCCTCTACGAAGAAACCCGCCGCGCCTATGACGACCTCACCCGCACCCAGGAACAACTGCTGCAGAGCGAGAAGATGTCGGCGCTGGGGCAAATGATCTCCGGCGTGGCCCACGAGCTCAACAATCCTCTCACCGCCATCCTGGGATACGCGCAGTTACTGGAAGACGAGCCGCTGGCACCGCGCCACCGCGAGTATTTGGACAAGATCTACAAGCAAGCGCACCGCACTCATCGCATCGTGCAGAACCTGCTTTCGTTCGCGCGCCAGCGTAAGCCCTTCAAGCAGCTCCTCGATCTGCGGCGGGTGTTGGAGGACACGCTGGCGTTGCGCGATTACGACCTGAAGGGCAGCAACGTCGCCATCGAGCAGGAGATCCAGGCTGGGCTGCCGCCGGTCTTCGGCGACTCCCACCAGCTCGAGCAGGTCTTCCTCAATATCGTGAACAACGCTCTCGACTCTATGCTGGAAGTGGCGCACGACAGGCGGCTGCACCTGCGCGCTTTTCGGGAGGACAACCAGGTAGTGGTCGAGTTCCACGACAGCGGGCCGGGCATCCGCGATGCCAAGCACATCTTCGATCCTTTCTATACCACCAAGCCGGTGGGCAAAGGCACGGGCTTGGGCCTTAGCATTTGTTACGGCATTATCCGGGCGCATGGCGGCGAGATTCTGGCGCGCAACCATCCGCAGGGAGGCGCCGTCTTCCAGGTGCGTTTGCCAGTGGCCACCCAACCCGCGGAAAAGCCAGCAACGTCGCGGCTGCCTGCTTCGGGAATCCGGCTCCACGGCCGCATTCTGCTGGTGGATGATGAGGAGCCCATTTTGGAACTGGAACGCCAAGCCCTGTCGTACGCCGGTGTCGAAGTTGTGGGAGTGGAGAGCGCCGAGGATGCTATTGCCCGGCTGCAAAGGGAGAACTTTGACGCCATCATCGCCGATGCCGGCATTGCGGGCGGCTGGACTGCGCCCGATCTCCACCGCTGGATTGTTCTGAATCGCCCGGGATTGGAAAGGCACTTGGTGCTGGCGGCATCCAGCCCAGGTGATCCGCAATTGCGTTTCTTCGTCGAACAGACACGCACCCTGTGCATCGCCAAGCCCTTTACCGTTCCCGAGTTCCTAGACCTGGCGAGGCGCGCTTTGGAAACCCCAAACGAAGCTGCACGGGGCTCGGAAATTCTTACCTAGGTAGAGCTAAGGGTGAGCACGTGAATGCCAACAATAGGCATCACGCTGCCAAATTTCCACTGAGAGTTGCCTGGCCACGCTTGTGCTTGTTCGCTGTGTATCTCTATGCCCTGTATTGGCATGTACCGATCTGTGACAAAACGAGAAAAAGTCACCTTGCCCGACCGTATTAGGCCCAGAGATTGCAGTTGAGAAGGCTATTGGGGGACCAATGCGGGAACCTTAGCGGAGAAAGGTCCTGTGTGGGCAGCAAGACTCATCGGATCCCGTGCGCCTTTCCGCTTAGACGCGAAACTTACAACGGCATTACGGGTTGAACTAAGAACAAAGTTTTTCACGAGGGTTGGGAATCTTTGTTCCAATTTTGGCCCGAACAGAGTTGGGCGACCAGAGTGGCGCCAGTGGCGTGCGAAATGCTCAAGGGATATCTGGTCGGTACCCGAGCAATGCGGTCCGGCCGCTAAGGGGTTCACACGGAGGTCATCATGGCAGTGAGTATTCAGCAAGCGAAGCTCGGCTTTGCCAGCTCGATTTCCTGGCCGGAGGCGCGGGTCCGCACCTACCAGGAAGCGTTCGAAGAGAACCGCCATCGTGTATACTCTCTCGCTTTCCGGATGACCGACAATGAGCTGGTCGCCGAGGAGCTGATGGTGAACGCCTTCTGCCGGGCCTTCGCGCTCAGCCCGGCTCCCGACGCGGATAGCCTGGACCGCGCGCTGGTGGCTGAGTTGCGCGAACTGATGCCGCTGAGTGCGCTCGCCCTGGAATGCGCGCCCTGCGCGGAGGCGGGTACGCTTCGGAGGAATACCAAGCGTGCCGAGCTTGAGGCCGCTGTGGTCCAGTTGCCGCCCACCGAGCGCATGGTTTTTCTCCTGCATGATGTGGAGCGCTACGATCACGCGCGCATTGGTCGCCTGCTGGGGATGAGCGAGCAGGAATCCGCCTACGGACTGCACCAAGCCCGGCTGCGGCTGCGCGAACTTCTCGCCTCTCGGGCCTAGCTTCATTCGTCTCCTCTCTGACGCGCCCCTCGCAGGAGGGGCATTTTTTATTGAGCGAGTAGAGAAGAGCGAGTAGGCAAGAGCAGGAACCCGGAACCTGCTTCTACTACCCGTTCGCCACTGCACTCGCTACTCTAGCTCGCCTGGCTCAAGACCTTCGTAATGGGTATTCCCCCGGGGTACCTGGATAATCCCTCCCTCACCTCAGCACGCGCAAGGTACGATTCGCAGAGGGGGCGCCTGTGCGTCGCTACAACTAAGAAGGGACCAACGCCGCACGATTTCCAAACAACCAAGTCGCAAGCCAGAGCTTGTATCCGTAATCCTTTTGACGCTGGCGGTGAGCATTGTCCCGCCGAGCTGCGCGCACGCCATGCCGCCGGGAGGGACACAGCCCGCAGCCAACGCGGCGGATCCAGTCGCGCCGGTGACCCTGCTGCGCAACGTTACGATCTTGCGCGGCAAGACTTCGGTTGAAGTTCACATCGAGGCCAGTAACCCGGTAAAGCCCAAGCTCACATTGCTCTCCCAGCCGGAACGTATCGTTGTCGATCTCGCCGGAGTGAGCTGCGGCGGCGGCCACCATTTCAGCGTTAACGCCGGCGACGTGCAGGGCGTGCGTGTGGCGCTGCTTCGGGCCGATCCACCGGTGACCCGCGTGGTTGTGGACTTGGCGCGCCGCCATGATTACCGGCTGTTGCCCGCGGGCAGGACGGTGATCCTGGCGATCGATTTTAGTCCGAAACCCGCTATCCCAGGGCAACAGGCGGCGGAGAAGGCGGCTGACGCGGGCGCAGGCAACGCGCATCCGCCCGACTCGAGGGCGAGCGTCTCGCTCGCGGGCGACCAGATTCACCCGACAGGCAAGGCCAAGTTGCCGCCGCTGGCACTGCTGGAGGCGATGGTGCCATCGCCGACTGAGCCCATTGCAACTCCGAAGACAAAAGCATCAGGGCCGACACCTTCCACCGGGTCGCCTCCGGTGGCGCTGCTCCCGTTTCCCTCCCACCAACCGGAAGCGCCTATCGCGGACGGCGACGAAGATACCACTGCCCATCAGGCGGCCAAAGACAGCAAGCCAGGCGAAGTGCGCAGCGTCATCGTGTTGCGCGAGAAAGACGCCATCGTGCTGCGCATCGAAGCCAGCAAGCCGATCCGGTCTGCAGCCTCGACGGTCACCAACCCGGAGCGCATCATCATCGATCTGGCCGATGTGCGGCTGAGGCGCCCCTGGCACACGGCGGTCAATGCAGCCGGTGTCCAGGATGTGAGTGCGGCGCTTTTTCTGGTGAACCCACTGGTGACCCGCATAGTGGTGAGCTTGGCACGTCCCCACGCCTACGATCTGCAGCCATCGGGCAACTCACTCACGGTGCGGATCGAAACCGACGAGGTCAAGGCCGCCGGCTCGCAGCCGGCGCGATGACGCTATCGGTTGGGGTACCTCCTACTCCTGCCCGATCAGGCCGGCCACTCTGGGGGCTCGCATTCGGGGCACTGGCTGTTGATGAACTCAAGCCAATTCAAGATGTCGGGAACTCCGGGCAGTAACTGGCCGTCGCGTGTGCGGTAGAGGCCAAAGACTTCCCCGAAGCGATCCGTAATATACACGGCCCCCGAAGCACGGCCTTGTAAGTCAACCGCCCCCACTTCGCGATGGACACATCCATCCTCGTCGGCCAAGACCGGATATGGAAGCTCCAGCTGTTGCTTCGCTTCAGCCGCATGCTCGCGCGATGACCGCATGACAGCCAGGACCTCAGATTCCTCATTCTTGATTCGCGGGTATTGGCTGGCCACATCTGAGAGCAATTCTTTCGATTCGGAGCGGTCATCCGTGAAGATCAGTACCAGATTGTACCGGCCCCGGTAATCGGATAGTCGGATGATTGGCCCAATTGCCGACATCAGCCCAAAATCATGAAGGCGATGACCCTTGGAAGGTAGCTCATTCGGCGGAGTCACAGCTCCCCCGGCTATTTCTGCTTGCGACATACAATCCTCAGAATTCAGCGCCCGCGAGCGCTCCTTCGGTGAATATTGGAGCCCGACACAGTATAAGACTTTGCAAATCGGCAGAAGATCAGGCCGCCGTACTTGTTCGCTGCCCGGCGGCATTTGGTATCCTTACCTTCCACACCGTGGAACGGAGAGAGCCATCGTGAAAGGCGACGCCAAGGTCATCGCTGTGCTCAACGAAGTGCTGAAGGCTGAGCTGACGGCCATCAACCAATATTTCCTGCACGCCGAGATGTGCGAGCACTGGGGCTACCCTAGCCTGGCAGAGGTGGCCAAGAAGGAATCCATTGGCGAGATGAAGCATGCCGAGGTCCTGATGGAGCGCATCCTCCTGCTCGAGGGCACCCCTAACATGAGCGACTACTTCAAGATCAACATCGGGACCAACGTCAAGCAGCAGCTCCAGAATGATCTGAAGCTGGAGCTGGACGCCGTGAAGCGCCTGAACGCCGGCATCCAGACCTGCGTCGCCGCCAAAGACAACGGCTCGAGCGAGCTTTTAAAGAAGATCCTGCTGGAAGAGGAAGAGCACATCGACTACCTGGAAGCGCAACTGCATGCCATCGACGAGATCGGGATCGAGGTCTACCTGGCCCAGCAACTCCACGAAGAGGAAGACTGAGTGTAACCCGCTTCGACTTCGCACGGTTGTGGCCGGGGCTTATTCCACTCCACCTGGAACCGCTGAACACCTCGCGCCTGCTTCCGGCGTCAAGAAATGCGTGCAAGAACTCAGGACTCCTACGTTCTTAAAGTGAGGAACATTCAGCGGAGAAGCCATATGACGACCTTCACCTCTCGATCCCACCGTTTGCGCCGGTCTTGGCGCTGGGCAATAGCAGTCACGATGCTGCTGGGCGCAGGGCTCGCCTTTTGTGCCGCGCCGGCGTCGGGGCCACAGTCAGCCCAGGAGGATAGCGCTGTCGAGGCTGCTCACGAGCAGAGCAGCAGCCTGAAAGACCAGACCGACCTGGCGGTGACGGTCTACAACTCGAATATCGCCCTGGTGCGCGATCTTCGGCAACTGAGCCTGCCGCGCGGGACGTTTCGCCTTAAGCTCATGGACATTGCCGCCACAGTTAAGCCGGAGACCGTGCACCTGCGCTCGGTCAACGAGCCTGAGAAGCTCGGCGTCATCGAGCAGAACTACGAATACGACCTGCTCGATGGCAACAAGCTTCTCAACAAATATGTGGGGAAGGAAATCACGCTGGTTCGGCTCTACACCGATAACAACGGCGCCCTGAAGCAGGAAGAAACCAGAGCCACGCTGCTCGCCAATAACGCCGCCGCCAGCGGCTACGCCCCAAATCCGGTGTGGAAAATCGGCAACGACATCGTTACCGGGATTTACGGGCAGAGCTATCGCTTTCCATCGGTTCCTCCGAACCTTTACGACCATCCCACGCTGTTGATGTCGCTCGAAAATTCGGGCTCACAGCGGCAGCAGGTGGAAACATCGTATCTGGCATCGGATTTGTCGTGGAACGCGGATTATGTGCTGACGGTGGCACGTGACGACAAATCCGCCGATCTCGACGGATGGGTTACGATCGCGAACAAAAGCGGCACCGCCTTCCGAAACGCCCGCCTGCAACTCGTCGCCGGCGACGTGAATCGCCTGCCCATGCCGGAAAAGGCCGTGAAGATGCAGGCCTGGGGGGCCGCAGTCTCCGCAGCCGCCCCGCAGTTTGCCCAGGAAAGTTTCAGCGAATACCACCTCTACACGCTGGGAAGAAAAACGTCAGTCGAGGACAAAGAAACCAAGCAGATCAGCCTCTTGCAAGGCAGCGGCGTTCCGGTGGACAAGGTCTTCGTCGTGAATGGCCAGAATTCCTACTATCACAATTCGCTGAATCCGGGCTCGCCGCAAAAAGATCCCGTCATGGTCTACTACAAATTCAAGAACGAACAAAAAAACGGCTTGGGCATTCCGCTGCCGGCCGGCAACTTCCGCGTGTATCAGAAGGATTCGAAGGGCGGCATTCTGTTTGTCGGCGAAGACCACATCGATCACACGCCCAAAGACGAGACGATCAGCGTCCACATCGGCAATGCTTTCGACGTGGTCTGCGAGCGCAAGCAGACCGACTACAAGCGAATCGATACCCATACCTGGGAGATGGAGTTTGAAATCACCTTGCGCAACCACAAAGACGCGCCCGTGACGGTCGAGGTCAACGAGCCCATCGGTGGCGACTGGGAAATGCTTTCTTCTACCTACAAGTACACCAAGACCGCTGCCTGGGCGGCGCAATTCAACGTTCCCGTCGCCGCAGACGGCTCTTCGCTGCTGAAGTACCGCATCCGCGCCCACTGGTAGCGGGCGCAGTTGCGCCGCTGATCTCGGCTCCCGCTCAGACGGTGCAGACAAGATCTCTCGCTGCCGTCGGGATTTCAGGAGCGGACTAGCTTGCCTTGAGCAACTGAGCGAAGCGAAGTTGTCGAATGGGCCCGCTAAACGCTTCCGGATCCCTCGCTGCGCTCGGGATTTCACCAGCGGACTAGCCTGCCCTGAGCAACTGAGCGAAGCGAAGTTGTCGAAGGGGCCCGCTAACCGCCTCCGGATCCCTCGCTGGGTTCGGGATTTCAGCAGCGGGCTAGCCTGCCCTGAGCAACTGAGCGAAGCGAAGTTGTCGAATGGGCCCGGTAGACGCTTCAACTTGCGGCTGCTCTCGCGTTGGCCCTACAATCGGAGGGTCGCCGAAAACCCGCCCAGTTTCACTTCCAATTCGTCTCCGGAGAGATGGCCGAGCGGCTGAAGGCGCACGCTTGGAAAGCGTGTATACGGGAAACCGTATCGTGGGTTCGAATCCCACTCTCTCCGCCAGCCTTTCATCCCTAAAGACTTAGGTGCAAAAACTAGCCCGGCTACCCTCAAGATCGTCCGACTGCCGATTTTCCGAGTTTTAGCCATCGGGCTGACGCCCCGCAAACACAAAGACTCCCTTGCAGGCTGAATTTCCCTCGGGAGACATTGCGTGAATCGCTCCCTCCTCGTTGCCATCGCCAAAGGCATCGCCGTAAATGGTCTTCACTATTCTAAAGGCGGTATCCTCCTCCTCCTTCCATTCACCTCTTGAAACATGAATCGTACGGTTCAGGCAACTCGATTGATAGAAATGAGCCCTACGTTTGTGCGAAAAGGCTCGGACCGGTCGAAGATCGGGTGGCTCCAACAATTGGGCGATGCGTCGATGTGATTAATCCCAACGTATTAGTCATTCGGCGGATTGACATTTTCTTATGCTTCATGAGAAAACCTGCCGTCAAGCCGAGCCTGAGTGCATGCCTGCCAAAACCTGGCGGGAGACAGGCTGCTCACCGGCACTCCGCAAAACTGGCGAATGCGGGACTAAGACGGGCAGCTGCGCGTTGGGATGGATCCCGCGCTCGTGTGACGGCTTTTCAGGCGCGCCACTTAACAAAAGCACTCAGGCCCGGCCAATTAAAGCACCACGCACCTCCGCCACGATTGATGCGATGCACCGCAGAAATCAGAACCTTTGCCCTTGAACTTGGACGGCCTGGGAAAAGGAACAATGCTATAGCTGCGGTGCTGTCCGGGTAGCCCGCGGGGGCGGCACGGTTCAATTCTGTGCGCAGTTGGCTGAAGATCTTACTTAACCCCACTTGGAAGAGAACATTTCTATGAAAGATCCGCAAGAATGTTGCGAAAGTACCACGCCTATCCGTGGCGAGGACCCTCATCACGATCAAGCGAAGGGTCAGAACCACAGCGGCACGAATGTGCCGGCTGACTCCAGCCGACGCTCTTTTCTGGGCAAAATCGGCGGAGTTGGCGCCATCGCTTTGGCCGCAGGCATTCCGTTGGAGCCTCTGTTCGAGGGAAAGCACGGGCAGGCCGAGGCCTCGGTCGTAAATTATCGTTCCTCAGCCCGCGCAGCGGCCAGCCACGACTACCGCGAAGACACTGCCGAAGCCGAAGACATCAATGTTGGCGAACTGCCGGACAACGGCGATTCGGAAAGATTCACCGACTTCAGCGGCAACTGGAGCAAGTGCCTGCAGCACGACGCTCTTGGGATACCGAACTATGCTTCATACCGAAGTCTTCTCCATGCTCTCCGGACCGGGCGGTTTCAGGACTTCGAAAGCGTCATTGTCGGGACGCCCAGTGGAACCGGGCCGAACTCGCTGCTGAACAACCCACAGGGTGCCCTCGCATTCGATTTGGAAGGACCTGACTCCCATGCCACCAACTTCGTCCCGCCCGCACCGAGCGTAGCCAGCGCGCAGACCGCAGCCGAAGAGGTTGAACACTACTGGGGTGCTCTGCTGCGTGACGTGCACTTCACGGACTATCCGACGAGTTCTCTGGCGGCCCAGGCGGCGGCCGACATGAACAACCTGTCATTCGTTCGAAGCAGCAGCAATCAAGAGGTCCCGTACCCGGTGACGCCGCAAAACCTGTTCCGCGGACAGTTCTACCCGGGCGATGGTAATGTGCAGGGGCCGTACCTCTCGCAGTTCTTGCTGCAGCCGACGTTTTTTGGCGCACAGCCCCTCACCCAGCAGTATCAGAGGTTTCTCTCGGTGAGCGAAGGCGGGGCCGACTACATGACTGCGGTCAGCGAGTACCAGAACATTCAGAACGGCATCCCCCCAACTCGCCACCTGGCCTTTGAC
>Ga0187769_10000682_pt1 | contig 18777 bp, 22 predicted proteins | sample 0116_SJ02_MP02_1_FD_133140 | JGI IMG/M metagenome (GOLD analysis project Ga0187769, IMG submission 133140) | Tropical peat soil microbial communities from peatlands in Department of Meta, Colombia - 0116_SJ02_MP02_10_MG | ecosystem: Environmental > Terrestrial > Soil > Wetlands > Peat | place... | reverse complement strand
CGTGAGGTCTTCGACCTCTTTGCCTGCCGGGGCTCTCAGGACTTTCTCGACCCTGACGACCTGCGCGAGCTCCTTTTCGATGAGATCCCCTCCCCTGTCGCCGTCAAGCACCGCGATCAGCCGCTTCTTCTCGCCGAGCTCGATTATTGAATCGGGCACGCTGGTCCCTTCAAGGGCTACCACGTTCTCGATGCCTGCCCTCAGGAAGAGGACCACGTCCGCCCTTCCCTCGACGAGGTAGACGAGCTCGGACGAGTAGACCCCCGGGCCCGCCGGCAGGTTCTCCATGCCGTAGTTGATGACCTTGGCCCTCTTGGTGGATTCAGTGACATCCTTGAGGAGGTTCTCCCCTTCGCTCGATGTCTTAGAGCTCCAGTCCCTGACAATCAGCTTGGCCCTGTCTACGATCTGCTTCCGCTTCACTGCGCGGACGTCTTCGATAGCCCCGACGGTGAATCGGGCGCTGCATGGGCCCACCTTGTCGACGCTCTCGACGGCCGCGGCGATGAGGGCCGCCGTGCCGATGTCAGTCGACATGGGCACAATCACCTCGCCCCGGGTCTTGTCGTTCTTTGACTCGAGGTTGATCTCTATCCTTCCGACCTTCCAGCTCTTCTGAAGCTCGTTCAGGTTCATTTCAGGGCCGAACAGGCCTTCTGTTTGCCCGAAAATCGCCCCGATTACGTCAGCCCTTTCAACGACTCCGTCTACTTCAAACTTCAGTTTGACTAGATACTTTACTATACCTGAATCTGGCAATTTCCCTCTCTCCGTTCACTTCTGTTTCACTCGTGCTTAACGGTGTTAATCGTTAATTGATTTCCTGCGAAAATTATCGGGGATATAAACTTCGTGTTTCCGGGCTCTGTTAACTTGATGTAAGATTCACGTCCCTGTCAGCTTTCGTCGGCCATCTACCGACCTCTTCCGCCCTACCAAGAGCGAAGCGATGGTACGGAACCCTTAACCTGAGCCGGGGTGGCGACGAAGGCGTGGCGGTCGAAGAGAGGAAAGGAGTGCAGGTCTGGATAATTCTTCTCCAGGACATCGATTTCCAGAGGGGGTTCGACCTTGGCGTGCAGGCTGCAGCGAGGGTAGGGGGGATATTCAACGGGCTGGTGACTTTCAGCCTCGCGAGCACTCCGCCCCACCCAATGAGAGACAGGGAAGCCCTGAGCATCTTCGTTGACTCGTCGAAGGTCGGCGAGGCTGTCGCCCAGATTGTGAACGGGCTAGGGCTCTCGAAGGATGGGTACTTGGTTCAGGCTACGCCAAGTTCGCAATTTGTGCCCAAGCAGAGGCCGAATCAGACCGCAGCCTAACCCACAACTCTGATAGATTTGCGAGTCCGCCAGCCACCGAGTCCCCTAACCTTCTCAAGGGGCCGCTTCGGATGTCAGGTTCTTACGTGGCGAGGGACGTCCCTAGGAAGCTCGAAGTAAAGTTCGACTAGGCCGGCGACGCGCCCGTTCCTCTTCCAGTGGCTCTGGTACACCATCTTCTTGACCCCCTTCTTCTCGACTGTGTATGCGTTGGGCTTGCCCGAGGACATGACCTTCCTGAGTTTCCTCTGGGCGTCAGGTGGATGACAGTCCATCAGGTTCGTTCCGACAAGCGCTCTGCCCCCCGCCTCCTCGTTCACTTCTGCAGCCCTTTCGTTCATGTACAAAATCGTGTACCTCTTGTCGCAGACGGTAATCGCACATGGCAGGTGTTCAAACCACTCCAGATGACTGGCCCGGGCTCTGCGCTCGTCCAATTCGAGGCGGATTCTGCTGTAAGATATTTACGGCTTGGCCTTTTGCGAGTCCAGCAAAGATTCTCACTCGTCCCTGGTCGTCAGGCTTCGTTCTGAGCGAACCTGGAGAGGTTCTCTATGTGCAGGAAGACGCCATGTGATGCGTTCTTCAGCCTCAGGCGCTCCTTCAAGGACGTCCTGAAACCGTCGTGCGAAAGGCGCTTGACGTATCTCGCGGCCAGGACAGCCCCCTCTCTGTCCAGGTCGGTCAGGATCACGACTTTCTTCGAATCGTCGAAGACCGGGGTCTTTGTCTTCCCCAGGAGGGAGATGATGGCTAGGTTCCCCGTGAAACCGAGCTTCCTCAGTGCGGTGGCGTCGCGTTGACCTTCGACCAGGACGGCCCACCCTTCTTCGGAAAGATGGTTCAAATCGGTCACGAAACTTGCCAGGAACTCCCCGAAGGCTTGGTACTGCTTCTCCCGCTTGTCGATCATCTTGTTCTCTCCCCTGGTGAGTGTTGCCCGTCTCTGACGAGCCCGGATCATGTCCCTGCTTTCAGCGGGGAGCGTCACCGAGCCTCTTCAACGGGCAAACGGCTTCCGTCTGTCGCGCGACTGGGTAAACCACCGGCTCATCAAAGCGTCTCCGCCTTCGCAGGTGGCCGTTTGGCGCGCTTTGGAACGAAAGCCGTCTGGTCCTGAGGGGCCCCGGCGCTATTTTAGGAGTTCGTGTAGCGCGGACAGGTCGACCTCGAAGCCCGAAACGGGAATGCCCAGGCCAAAAGCTTCGATCGGTTCGGGTCTCAGCTCCCCCACGTGCCCGACGTGGACCCCGCCAACTGACACGCTGGCGCACCTGCCGCTGGTGAAGGCCCAGTGCTGGCCTTCCGAGGCGGAAGCCTCCTCTCCTGTGATAATGCGACAGGTTGACTCCAGGTACATCTTGGCCTCGGTAAACGACGACTGGGAGTGGGCGACCAGGCAACAGAGGTGCCAGGATTCGGAGACCCCGCCCCCCGACCTGCGATACACCCTTCCAATTTCGAAGACCCTCTGCGGATAGTCGGACCTGACATTCCCTGAAAGCGAGGCCATCAGCGTGGGAATCAAGGCGTCTCTCAGTGCGGAGTGCTCCAGACTCTTCGGGTTCTGGACGGCAATCTTCTCCGACGAAGGCCTTTGAAACTTTGAATAGAGTGAATCCTCGTCGGTGAGTTCGAAAGTCATCATCTCTATCATCCCGGAGCCGGCCAGGATGGTCGATGTGGAATCCAGGAAGTCCTCGAAGCTGTTGAAGAGGCCAGGTTGCTTGCTCGGTGGATAGATGGGGACGATCCTATCGATGCCATATCCCAAGGCAACTTCTTCGGCAATGTCGACAGGGTGGAGGAGGTCGATTCGGTACCTGGGACCGAGTGCTTTCCTGCTCTTGACTCCCAGACGGCTCCTGGCCAGGGACTTCACAATCTCAGCGTGTGGGAGGTCCAGGCCCAATAGCGACCTCACCAAGTCATCGTCGAGGTGAAGCTCTGTCGGATTGAGATCGGGGGTCTTCCTCGGCTTTCCTGGGTATCGGATCGAGACCGTCTCCAGTCTCCCGCCGGCCTCGACGAGGGTAGTGGCCACCACGGCCATCACGTCGTCGCCTGCCTTTTTGTCAGTGCTCGTGACGTCGACGAACATGTTCTTCGTCTTCGAGGTCAACCGAGTGGCGTCTCCGTTGATTATCGGGGGGAAGGAGAGGACCACGCCCTCTGCATCGATTATCACTGGGTAGAGCTTGCTTCCCGCGAGGGCGGAGCCGTAGGCCTTCCCTTCGGGAGTGTCCGAGAGTATGGAACCGATGGCGACGGGCCTTGTTCCTCCCAGTGGGACAAATTTGAAGGAGGAATCCACAGCTTGATAGGAAAATGGAGGTCTCACCGCGTCCAAATCGTGGAGGCCGACGGCAACGACCCTTCGCTTCCTTCCAAGTCCGTTGTGCAGATCTTCCTGGAGGGAGATGATCTGGCGAATGTCTTCGTCGTCGAGGTCGAGCCCTCTGGCCGTCACGCATGCGATGAAGGGTCGGACGGCCGAGAGCCTCCTGTCGAAAGCCACGGAGATGCCCGATGCTGAGGTTGGGAAACTCGGGAGGCCCGCCTCCTTCCCAAGGAGCCCCTTCAGCGCCCGAGCGATTCCGAAATCTGTGCCGAAGTCCGGCCTGTTGGGACTGTATTCCACCCGAACCGAGTCTCTGTCAACACTCTCGATGTCGAGTCCGATGTAGGGGAGGCGGTCGAGGATTCTCTTCCTGTCGGCCCCCACCATTTTGGTGAACCGCGCAAGGTCTATTCTAACTACTGGCAATTTCTCTCCTGTTTCTGAGCCACGAGAGGTCGTCCCCGTACAAGGCCCTCATGTCGTCCAGGCCATAGCGCATCAGCATCAACCTCTCTATCCCGGGCCCCCAAGCCAGGACTGGGACTTTGACCCCGAGAGGGACCGTCACCTCGGGTCGGAAGACTCCCGACCCGGATAGCTCGATCCACCCCTTTACCGCCTCCGAGTACCCTACGACTTCCAGGGATGGCTCGGTGTAGGGGAAGTAGGTTGGCCAGAGCTTCACCTCCGACATTCCCAATTTCTTGTAGAACTCGGTCAGGAATCCCATCAGGTGTCTGACGTTCAGTCCCTTTCCTACGATGATTCCGTCCATTTGATAGAATTCGAAGAGGTGTTTGTAATCGAGGTTTTCGTTCCTGTAAACCTTGGACACAGCGAACACACGCGTCTCTTTCTCCCTGGATTCGGAGAGGGCTCTCACAGTGAGAACGGTGTTGTGCGTCCTCAGGACCAGACGTCTCGCTTCTTCGATCCGCCACTGGTAGCCCCACCCCCTGCTCCCAGTCCTCCACCCGTTCTCGTGAGTCGCCGCGACCTTTGCAACTACACCCTCCCGGCTCATCTTGCGGTCGTAGAGACCTTCAAGGTAGAACGTGTCCTGCATCTCCCGGCCGGGATGGTCCTGAGGAATGAAGAGGGCGTCAAAGTTCCAGAAGGCGGGATGGACACTTCCACCTTCTAGCTCAGTGAAGCCCATGGAAATGTACGTCTCTCTAACTTCTTTGATGAAGTCCCGGACCGGGTGGCGTCGGCCTGGGTAGAACCTGGGGGCCTTTGCTTCGACATCTAGAGGCCGTAGGCTCTTGCCACGCCAGGTCCCAGAGGCCAGGATTTCAGGGGTAAGCCTGTCGATAAGGTCAGCTCCTGCCGCGAAGGAAGCTGCCTCTCTGCCGGCTTCTGAAATGGTTACTGAGGTGGTGCGGTTCTCTTCACGTTTGAGCACCCCCCTCCTTAGCAGGTCGTTTACGAGCGAAGCTTGGTCCAGAGGCAGAGCTCCCTCTTCGGTGCCTGCGACGATCGAGGCAAGGAGCGAGCTCATGGTTTGAGGGCCCTTCGGATCTCCTACGGTCACGACGGCTGGAGGCCCGCCTTCCACCCTGACCCAACCCGAATTGCGAGCTCGGCCGAAGGCAGCGGAAAACTCTTCGGCCGATTCGAACTGTGACTTCAGGGCTTCAACAGTGGGAGGATTGGGTGCCTCATCGAGTTTCTTGACCAGCTCAAGCTCCGGTGGATTCCGGACGACCTCAAGCCTGCTCTTTGTGATGTCTTCGATGGAGACCAGGCCCTTGGAGGAGAGCCATTGCAACGCGCGCCTTGCCTGATCTTCCTTCAGAGAGGCAACATCTACGAGAGATTCGAATGGAAGCGAACCTGCCGACGCCAGGGCTGAGAGAATCTTCCTCTCAAGAGGATGAAGGGAGCCAGACATGTCCTTCTCCTACTTCCCCCTGGACATCAGATAGTTTCTGCTCTTTTCCAACAGCTCACTGGCATCCGTCATGAGTGAGTCGCGCTTCTTGTGGTGGTCTTCGAGGAAGGATTTCACTAGGCCCATGGCTTCTTGTTTGCACTCTCCGCAAAGACGAATCCCTTCCGTGCATTCGTAGTGAACCCGCTGGACGTGCTCGTCATCACGAGCGAAGTGAAACCTGTACAGGTCGAAGACCGGGCATATATCCGGCCTCCCGCCGAGACGGCGTTGCTCCTCAACTGTGTCCCTGCCCCCGGTGAAAGCAATTCGGACGCGCCTCGACGCCTCGGTGGGTGTATCGTCAAGGGTAAACCCTGATTCGGGCACTCTCTTCGACATTTTGTACCCTCCTGTCAGCGCAAACTCCAGCCGGTGGTATATTGCGGAGGGAGGGACGAACGCAAACTCGGAGCGATACCTGTCTGCGAGGTCTCTGGACAACCTGATGTGGGGGTCTTGGTCGGCGCCAACCGGGACTAGCACTGGTTTGGGACCGCCGAGGTCTGGGAGCTGGGGCATCAGTATGTCCCCGGCCTGAACCAGGGCTGACAGGTACAGGCCAATCTGCCTCTCCCCGTAGATTGCCTTGAGCATGTTGTTGGTAACCCCTCTAGAGAAAATAGTAGCCATCCTCATTACCCTCATTTCCTCACTCTGTTTGTAGACAACGGCCCGGTCGGGATCGAGCCCTAGTGCGAGTATGTCTGCGACGTTCCTTATGGCTGTCTTAGAGGTCTCGTTGAAGGATAGGCCGTTGTCGGCGTATGCCTCCACATCGGCGATGGAGTAGAAGACAGTTGCCTTCTTCGAAAGGGACTGGAAGTAGATCATGTCGTCAGCCGTCATCTTATTCCCCAAGTGAAACGCCCCGTCTGGCTTAATCCCGCTCATCACTGCATATGGCTTGTTGCCATCAATCGCGTCGAGAACGCGCCTAAGGTCACGCTGCCCGAAGTCTATCCCTCGAGCGATGTGATGGCTGGGTTTTTTGAAGCGTGGAAGAAGTGGGGCTACCGGCTCTATCCCGAATTCTGATTGAAGCCGGGAGTAGTCCTTGATCGAGCTCGTTCCCCAGGGGTCTAGCCTGTCCTTATCCAACCTACCCTCGCCTGCAAGAGTTCCGATATAACCGCTCCCAAGATTCCACTTCTCTCAGTCACGAGCCGGCCCGCTTCAGGAGCTTGCCCTCCTCGTCTATCTCCCCCCTCCTTATCCTGGTCGAGGAGATGGGCTTCGCGTCGTCGGCCATAACGTAATCAATCACGACCACCTCGAGAGGCTCGTAACCCTTGGCCTTGCGTAGAGCGTTGGCCACGGGTACCCGTTTCGCAGTCTCCCTGCTTACAACTATCGCCTGCACATCTGGAGACGCGATCCCCGGGCCGAAGTAGTCATCGAGTTTGGTAATGAGATACCTTCGCCCCGGAAACATCTTCTGAAGCAAGGCTTCTAGAGAGCCAACCCGCTCATCGTAGGTCTGGTCGGGGCTCTTCCCCTCCCTGGATGCGAAGGCATCAGAAGTCACGCCAATGATGACGCTCTCTCCGACGTCGAAGCTCCTTGTGAGAAGGGCTAAATGCCCGCTGTGGATGTGGTCGAAGGTCCCTCCGGTCGCGACTGTCCTGTACTTCATCGGAGACCCCTGACTTGGCGAATCAGTTGAAATACCACAGGCGGCGCCGCTGGCCCCGGAACTCAATAAAGGATTTGTGAGATTGGTTGTCCCTGATTCCTGAGGAGTACAAGAAGTCTGGCGCAATTACCAACCAGGTTAAGGCGGTGGTGAGGTCCGCTGTGAAACCAGGAGTTGGGTTCCTCGAGATATGCGACCTCGTCAGGAGAGAGGTGGAGTCGAGAGGAGGACGCCTCGCGTTCCCGACGGGAATCGGGGTGAACCAAGTCACTGCTCACTATGCGCCCCAGGACGGGGACGACTCGGTAGTTCGGGAGGACGATCTGGTGAAGGTCGACTTCGGGGTACACGTAGAGGGATACGTGACAGATACGTCTGTGAGCGTGACCTACAACCCGGAGTACAACCTGCTGCTAGAGGCCACCGAGAGGGCCCTCGAGGCTGCAATCGCCGCGGCCAGGAGAGAAGCGAGAACTGGCGAAATCGGCAGGGAGATACACCGCGAGGCTGCAAGGTTCGGCTTCAAGACTATCGAGAACCTCACCGGACACACCCTGGACAGATACACCGTGCACGCGGGTAAGAGCATCCCGAACCTGTACATGCCCGGCATGCAGTCGCTAAAGAAGGGAGAAGTTTTCGCCATTGAACCTTTCTTGACTCTGGGTTCGGCCGCAGGCTACGTCGTTGACACGCCCACCCGAACCATCTTCTCTCTGGTCGCAAGGAAGAAGACAGGGGTTGGCGAGCTCGACGGTTTCGCTGACAGTGTGTGGGCAGAGCGGAAGACACTCCCGTTCACCCCCCGATGGTACGTCGGCGAGTTTGGGAAGGACAGACTCCCCTTGATAATCAACAGGCTTGTTGACAAGAGAATCCTGAGGGCTTATCCCACGCTTGTCGAGGCTTCGGGGAGTCCCGTGGCGCAGTTCGAACATACGATGGCGCTGGATGAAGTGGGGCTCGTCGTCCTAACCTGAGGGCTTCGTGCTCTCGGCGTACACTAGGCTAACCCGAGTCTGGTTCGAGCACTTCGTGCACTTCGACCCATCCTTCGTGACGTAGTCTCCTACCGCGAAGGCCCGCTTGGTCTTCTGCCCGCAGACCGGGCACTCTTCAATTGTGTAGACCAGCAGCTTCGATTTCCTGTCTGCGCCTGGCACGGAACTCATCACTGTGCAACACCGAGGGTGTTGCCGATTCCAGCCACTACTACCTCGTCTCCTTCCTTCGTCTTCTCCTCGATGACCCTGTTTAGGACTTGGGTGACCTTGTCGGCCGCTTCGGCGATCTCCTTCCGCATCACGGTTATCGCCTCCAAAATGCTCTGCTTCACCAGAATCGCGTAGAGCGGAACCTTAGCCTTGGTCGCAGCTTCTTCAATCTGGAACTTTTCCACACCGATGCCGCCTATGGCTGCACCTACACCCTCGGCTATCTCTCCGGTTTTCTCTCCCTCTAGCTTCAGCGCCGCGTCAATCATCACGATGGCGCTGGGTTTCACTCCCATATCTCCCATGATCTTCTGTATCGCCACGCCGGGCTGGCCTACATATGCCATCGGCCCGTCGGCCTTCAGAACGTACAACTTCCTCCCCTTGTACTCTGTGACTGACATGACCGTGTCCTTGGCCACGACGCGCTTCTCGTTGCCTACCATGAACTTCGACACGACGGTCGGACCGATGCCGTCACCGACCGGCTGCCCCATCTTGAACGAGTCGACTGCGTTCAGAAGCGCGTCGGCTTCCTGTATGATCATCGGCATGAGCATCTGCAACTGGACCAGCGTGAAGTAAGAGTTGGTCTTCTTGCCGAGCAGGTAGAAGTGTCTGACTATCTTATGAATCTGGTTGAGGGAGGTCGCAACCTCGAGCAGGTTCTCTGATATGGAGACTGTCACTGGGTTCTTCTGGTCGAGCAGGGCACCCACTTCAGCCCTGACCCTGTCGTTGTTAGTGGTAACCACGTGGTCAATCTTGCCCATGACCCCTGCCGGGTCTGTGTCCACGGGCATTATGGTCACATAGTCGAGGAACTGGTCGACCCTTTGGGCAGGGTCATTGGTTGCCTTCCCGACGTTGACGAGGTAGTCGATGGCCTCCTTCCTGGCCTTGTCCTTCATTACCTTGAGCTTGTTCAAGCCTCTGCTGATGTCGTTCAGCGCAAGATAGGACTGGAGCCTGGTCTGGTAGAAGAAGGTGATTAGGATGAAACCGATCCAGAAGAGAGACATCAACGTGGTAAGGCTGTCACTTCCCAGAACCTGCAAAACATTGCCTGAGAGTATAGACACAGAGCCTCGAAAAATCGCCGTCGCGCGCTCGGACTTAAATGTTCTGTATCATTGATTCATCTCGTCGTGAATTCTTGAAATGGGTGCCGGCATCGCGACTTCCCGACTCCTCTCGGAAGTCAGTATCACCGCGACGACGCGTGGTTTGACTGCTGGGATCGGAACGAGTCCAGGTCGGACCCACGCGCTATGGCCGGCTTGAACCGGGCCGACCGGCTGCAGTAGATTAACATTTCTGGCCTTCGCAAAGCGTTTTTACGGGACTTGAAACACGTGAGGCCATGCAAAGGAAGCTTCTCGACATTTTGGCCTGTCCCATCGACAAACACTACCCGCTTGAAATGCTCGAATTCAACGTGAGAGGCGACGTGGTGGTCGACGGCGTCCTGACGTGCTCAAACTGCGGGAGATACTACCCAATAATCGACGAAATACCGGTAATGCTCCCGGACAACCTCAGGAACAAGAAGGAGGATATCGGATTCCTTGAGAGATGGGGCTCAAGGCTCCCTGACAAAGTCGTCCACGGGGGGAAGCCCTGGAGCCTTTAGGTCTCTCTGGACAGGTCTACCCAGATCAAGCGCCTCCGAGCGTCGCTTTTGCAAAGCACCCGTAGCTTGGTGCTGGACTCTTCACGAGAGGCAGAACACTCTTAATCTTCGACTTCGGGCGCTCACTACAAGGGAGGCGAAAGATTCGACGCCACTGGGTCTCTTGGAGTCGGCTCCGAGCGGTGCTGGGCAGTGCGTCGAAATTGAATCGTCTTCCTGACGGGGGGTATAGCCCAGCTTGGTGAGCCTATCAAGGCTTTACCCTGGACAGGCAGGGCGACAGGCTCCAGTGGTCAAACATACAAGTTTGATGACACGGCAGCGTGGATGATTAGGCATTGGAGCTGCAGAAACCTGTAGACCGTCGGTTCAAATCCGACTACCCCCACACAATAATATTGTAATGGAAAGGGCGCTAGGTCGGACTGAAAGAAGTCCTTAGTCAGCCGCGGCTCACTGTAGGCCTTCCGCCGTCTGAGGGCCTCATACTACCGCTCTATGGCCTGCAGATGCGGCTCCGTGACCTGGCCTAGAACCAAAGTGACCCGTCCGACTTCCCGCTCTTCATCTTGCAAAACGGGCAACCGTCATGGTCGTAGTACCAGAAATCGTGGCGTCTGCATTTGTTCATCATTTCTTGTCCCCCTTGAACTCTGGTTTCATGTAGTCCTCCCAGCGCCCCGAGTGGTTCCCTTGCTCGTGAAAGGCCCCACACCAGCAGACGTGCCGGCTCATGTGCCCCTTTGACTTATCGCAGGCATGGTTGGCTGGCCAGGAGTCAGTTCGAAAGCCGCAGACTTCACGCCGAAGCATACCTCAGAATGTCCTAGCCCCGATAAAAGGCCCTAGCAGTTACGAGGCAATTTGGAGGGGAGAGGGGTCCCTGAATCTACCAAAGCCTGGTGAGTTCTGCACTCCCATATCTCTGGTCAGGCTAATCGTAGAGATTATCGAGCCGTTTCATGGTAAGATTCTGGACCCTGCGTGCGGGTCAGGCCAGAACAAGTGGATGGAACCTGCTTAAGAAATCAATCACCGCCTCATAGGCGCATTGAAAGCGGGTCTTTCGGTTTCTGGCCCCTATCCCTCATGTCCCAAGCGTGGTAAGAAAAATCTTATCCCGACTCAATTCTACCAAAAATGAAGGGCTGGTCATCTGGAAATGCTCGAACTGTGGGCATCGGGTAATGTAGCAAGAACCACCGAACTCGTGCACCGGCGATTTGCACAATAGACGCTAGACTGTTTTGGTAAGTAGGCGTATATCGAGCCTGAGAAAGTCATTCATGGCATGAAACGGATGCTGGAGGCTCTCTGACTTGGATGGGGATAGTTGGCGAATTGTCCTAGGGTTCATCATGGTCGTGTCATCGGGAAGCATTAGTATCGTATTCTTGCCTCCAATTCCTCCTCCCAACCCGCTGGAGTATGTGGTCTTGGCTTTGTGTATCAGCGTTCTTGGTATAGTGGGACTGGCTGTCATGCTGGTGCCTCTTGTGCGGAAGACGTTGCAGTTCCTCGTGAAGCATCTTGAATCAAAGTAAGACCTCAAGCCCTGAATTTGCTGTCCATTACCATGCTTTCTAATGTGTTCAAATCCGACTACCCCCACACATCTGCACCTGGGCTGAATTCCCAAGATTCATAATCGGGTTGCCGTAGATGAAAACCACTAGCGGGAGAAGAGGATGGTCAGACAACCTTTTCAGACCCGTCGACCCCAGCGGGGGAACAATTGAAAGCCGGACTCAGGTTTATCGGTTGGATCGGGGCCGCCTCTGTCCTTACAGCCGGCACGGCTCCAAACTTCATCGGGCTGCTGAATCAGTCGCTGGGGGACACCTTCGGGAGCGTGTTTCCCGCCATCCCGTTCGCTGCCCTCCTCGCTCTCATCTTCGCCCTGAGATGGAAGGAGCTGGAGCGAATCCTGGCATCCGAAGGAGGACTCGGGTCACGTGTGACCACTAGGATCGCGGGGATAGCCATGGTCTCCCTTCTCTTCGCGCTTGAGCCACTTACCGGCCTGACTGTTGAGACTTCGGGAATCGCAGTGGTTCTAACATTCTACGCGGCTTCACTTGTCATCAACCCCTTAACAACGCGCTTCATGCTTCCATATGCCCTGGTGTATGCTGCAGGAGTCGGGGCCCCCGCAGCACTCCAGTGGGCCTTTGGGGAGCCTCTCGCCGTAGTGTCATCGCTGCTTTCTGGCCGTATGGTTGGCCTTCTTGGGTTTCCCGTCGCCTGGCAGGGGACCGAGTTCGAACTCGTTTCGAGGTCGGGAGACGTGGTTAGCGGCGTAGTTACGCCCGGCTGCTCCAGCATCATCTCCGTGACCACGTTTCTCGGCCTCCTGGCACTGATGCACTTGGATCTGAAGAAAGACCTTCGCTCTACTATGTCGCTGGCGCTAGCGGGGATTGCGGTCCTCACGCTTCTGAACTCGGTGAGGATAGTGTTTCTGATGTGGATTGGCTACGAGGACGGGGCGAACGCTTTTTGGGGGATACACAACTGGATAGGGTACGCGCTGTTCTTGGGCTTCTATCTGGCTATCCTGCCGATATATTCCCGTATGGGGAGTCGGAGCTACAAATCCGAGGCTTTGAAGACGGGGGACCCGTACACCCCATCATAGCCAGGGACCACCTTCACCTTCCCTTCTCTTGAGGCTACTATCGCCCTGGCTACCCTGGGGGGAGCGACCCTGGCCAGCTCCTCCTCTGTCGTTTGGAGTAGCACTGTCAGCTCGTCCCCGAAGGCCCCGATCAGCCGGTCCTGCATGGCCAGGACTGACTTCGCATAGAGGCGGTTGACCCCGGTGGAGAAGGAGATGACCTCGTAGAGAGGGAGGAGGCGTTTGTAGGGGATTGCGTTCGGAGGCACGTAGCCCTCGGGCCTGTCGGCAAGCTCCTCGACCCGCTGGAGCACGCCCACGGTCAGTTTCTTTCCGCACTTCGGGCATCTGTTGCCAAGGCGCCTTGCCTTATTGGGGGAGACCGAGACACCGCACTTCTTGTGCCCCGTGAAGTGGTACTTGCCGTAAGAGGGGTCGACTTCGATGGTGAACAGAAACCTTGACCTGTCTTTGTGCCTGATGGCGTCGAAGACGCTCCGATACGTCAGCCTGGGGAGGTCGAAGACGTTCGCCTCCCTCCCGAGTCTCCAGGGGTTCGGCGAGTGGGCGTCGGAATTTGAGACAAGGGCTACCCTGTCCAGCGCGGAAAGCCGCCAGTTCATGGGAGGGTCGCTGCTTAGGCCAGTCTCGATGGCGAAGACCTTCCGAGCCTGGTCCTGATAGCACTCTTTCAGCGAATCGAAGCCCGACCTGCTCCCGAAGACAGAGAACCAAGGGGTCCAGGCGTGAGCCGGTATCACGACTACGGCCCTTGAGATTCCCGTAAGGGCTTCCACGAGCTCCGCCGAGTCAATCCCCTTCAGGATGGGTCTGCCGTCGGAGGCCAGTCTTGCGTACTTCGCCAGGAATGTGTTCATCTGAGAGACGGTGTCGAAGTCCGGGGCGTAGAGGAGGTGGTGCACCTTTCTCACCTTTCCACCCTGCTCGTATACAGTGGACACCTCGCCCGACAGCATCCATGTCATTCCCAGGTAAGTGAATAGGCCTGTCCTCTCTATCGGTTTGAGCTTAGACTTGATCTCGGAGTACCACTTTGGATGAGTGAAATCCCCGGTACCGAGGAGCCCGAGGCCTTTCAGCCTTGCCCCTTCGGCCAGATGCTCGAGGTCCATGTCCCTACTTGTCGCCAAGGCGTACTTGGAGTGAAGCTGAAGGTCGGCGACTACGCGCATTAGCCTCTCCACTCCTGGTCTGGTTAATTAACGGCAACGAGTCGAGATGATGGCTTGTTCGCTGCGGCGCACCCGGTGAAGTATGGCACCGTGGGTTCCGTCCCCACCCGTGTGAGATTTCTGATATGCACGCAGATTCTGAATAGCTCCGCTTTCGGTCACTTCATGATGCATCCGAGCAATGGAGGGTTAGGAAGCGCGATTGCCTCGATGGTGTGGAGGCTGCCAAACAGCGTCAGGGCGATAATCGGAGGCTACCTGCTCTACCCAGGTTTCGCGCGTGTCAATCACATTCTGTACGATGTTCCCTGGCTAGGGGCAACGGCGCCGTACCTCCTCGGAATCGGGCTCCTCTACGCGACCTTTAGGCGCATCAAACTCGGAGAATGGGGGTGAAGTCGTCGTTGAGGCTAGGGCGAGAATTCTTTCAGAAGTACACCCCCTTGGTGGCAAGGGGACTGCTCGGCTGTCGGCTCGTGAGGGTGGTCGAGGATGAAAGGCTCTCTGGCATCATAGTCGAAACCGAGGCATACAGAGGGCGGAGGGACCCTGCGAGCCACGCTTTCCGCGGGAAGACGTCGAGGAACGAAGTGATGTTTGGGCCCGCTGGGTGCGCCTACGTGTACTTCGTGTACGGCAACAATTGGTGTCTGAATGTGACCACTGAGTCTGAGGGTATTCCAGGGGCGGTTCTAATCAGAGCCATCGAACCTTTGGAAGGCATTCCATATATGAGGAACAAGCGCAAATCAAAGAGCCCTAGGGCTTTGACAAACGGACCCGGCAACCTAACTCAAGCCATGGGGGTCTCGGGAGAGTTGAACGGAGTCGATATGACCAGATCCGGTCAGTTATTCATTGAGGTCGGCCCCAAGACCGAGAGAACACAGATAGCAGCATCAAGTAGAGTGGGGGTGACAGCCGGCAAGCGATTTAGGTGGCGTTTCTATTTGGTTGGAAACCCGTTCGTCTCCAAGTAGTTGGGGAGCCCTGATGGGCTTGCGGACTAGGGGAGCTGAACATATCGTTCAGGCTTCCAGCACCCCTACCTACACCCTTCTTTCTAGATATTCATGACCTAATCGACTCAACGAATATTCGAATTGCGTAGTGACCCGAGTCCTGCTCCTCGTTAGTGGGCTCCTTTCATACAGTTCTTTTAGAAGCATTCGGGCGTGGCATCGTGTTTGGGAAATCTTCTTCGCTACATCGGACGGTGTCACAGGACCCCCGGTTAACAAGATGAGGATTGCGCGCAGAGTCCTTTCGCCTCTACGTCGATTTCTTGCTATGGCGTGCTCCCGCTCCAGTTGTCTGAAGTTGGGCGCCCTCCGCATGCTTTGGTATACCGACCGTGCCAGACTCATTGAACTCAGTCGTGCCTTCTCGATTCCTTGCCTGCGGGTCCAAGGTTGACTCTCGAAGTGCTTCTTGCCTCTCTTCCTGCCGGCATCGATTTCTTTATTCATGATGGATAGGAATTCGCTCCCAGTTATCCGATCGGTGAGATATTCGATGGTAGCCTGAGCTTGACGCTTCTTCAGGGTGAGGACGGGGAGAAGATGGAGCAGCATCTGTACGACACCGTCGTTAGAGCTGAATACGAGCCGGTATATCCTCTGCCGTCGCCGCTCCTCGTAAAGAACGCTTTCTGCGATTCCTTGCCTCTTGAAATATAACTGGACTTCTGCTAATAACGGGCGGTAGGCCTGGGTGAAACTTGCCTGGATGTCAATAGAGTACCGTCTCACATGGATGGAAATAGCCCCCTCTGCGTCGTAGAACCCTCCCACCCAATCGAGGGATAGGGCCTGCTCGAAAGCTTCCGTGTATTCCGGGGCCAATCGCTCCAATCACATAAGAAACGGGAGTTAAGCCACACAGTCAAGAAGACGGTCCAACCAGGGGGAGGTACCTGAAATTATTTCCCACAGAACCCATAACTACGCCAAAGCGGGACGGCGAGTTGTGGGGTCGTCGGCTAGTCTGGTCTAGGCTTCAAGCCTTGGGTGCCCAAAGAGTTTCACTTCGGAGGGCCGAGATCGCTTGAGATCCCCGGTTCAAATCCGGGCGACCCCAGCTCGAATCATCCCTGTTTGGCGAAAAGAGCCCTGATTCTGGCTTTTTCGGAACTCCCCTCGTCTGGATCTAGTCGCGGCGTACCCATTTGACAACATGAGCACAGTGTCAAGCCTACAACTCGTACTCTACGGTCTTGGTTTCTGTCCACACATGCCTGCAGTGCTTGCAACTGCAGTAGTGCATGAACTCAACAACCTCCTTCGCTCTATCGATGGTAGAGGGACAGGCCTGGGATCGGCCGAATTCCTCTCCGTCGAAATGCTCCGGTTCGTGTTCCCAGGCCTTCACAGGTTCCCTCTTCATTATTTCCTTGGTGAATGGCCTGTGGCAGTTGGGGCAGAAAAGGCTCACTTTGCTGTCGCCCTCCGCTCGGTCATGCTGATGTCCAGACGTCTCCCCATGTTTGCCACGAAGACTCCGCTCCACATGAAATACCTGAGTGGGACGTGAGGAGACGAGATGATCACCACACTCCAAAATATCGGAAGTGCGGAGATGATGAAAATCGCCGCTGCGATGACTGTCGAGTACATGGTGAGTCTGTACACCTTCATCAGCTCCCGGGGAATCAGATGTCTGTCCTCCGCTGTGAGTTCGTATGTGAAGAAGGCGAGGATAATCATGAGCGCTCCCAGATCTAGCGCATAGAGGGCAGTCGTGATTGCCGAGTCGAGCTGACCGGTTGAAGGCAAGGGTGAGGAGATGGTCATAAGATTGTAGAGGTAGGGCTCCGCTGACACGAGGAAGAGGAGAATCATGTTGGCTGCGACGACCTTCGTGCTCTCGACGGGCAGCACAGACATGACCTTCGAATAACGAAACCATACCACGGCGAGGATGAGGAAGGCGAAGCCGAAGCTCAGCAGGGAATAGGCGATCGCCACAACGCTCCCTGGCTTTTGGGTGAGCTGAGATACCGCGCCTATCGAGAGAGCCAGGCCGAATATCATGTCGGACAGCGTCTGAATCCTCGGACGCGGGATGCTCTCTTTCATTGCGCTCACGTTCTGGGCCATTAGTTGTGAGGCACCTCGTCCAGCTGATCCGTCAGTCGGAAGATGTCATAGGATAGCAGGCAGTATCCCAGTCCCCAGGTAGTAGGCAGGCAACCCCACAGGAAGCCAAGGCTGGGCACTGCGACAGCGGCTGCTAGGCAGACATACAGCGCTCCGCTAAGGACCAGGAATCCGGCCCCTCCCAGTCGCCTTCCGAGATAGAGCTCACCCAATCCGAACAACCCGAGCCAGCCTGGCCAGAAGTCAAGCTCAGGAGCGGTCTGACTATTCCTCAACACCGCCCACCCTTGACGAGATTTCTGCGTCATTGGAAGCAAACTCAGCAGACTTCAGGAGTCTACGGAGGCGACGCCCATGGATGCGTCTGTGCCGACTCTCAGCGATAATGGTCGTAGGCATTCTTGATGGAGTTCGAATAGGCGATATCGTCATATGACTTCGGCAATACTCACATTGTGCAACCGCGTCGCCTGGCCATGCTTTGACAGGGGCACCGCGACTGGGGCCCTTCAGCAGCTTCACATTGTGAGCAACAGTTTCGCTCATTCGGGAGCACCTCCGAATCTGCCGGGGAGTAGGGCCCTGGGAGCCACCCTGTTCACTCCTACACATGATAAGAAAAAAGGAAGGAGAGACATCCTCTCCTTCAACCTCTAACTGGAGCGGACTGCGCTTGCTTCGAGTAGCTGTGGCCTCTCCGGGTCCAGGCGAAGGCGATCCAGACGCCCAGCAGGAGCCAAAGGGAGCCCCAGAACATGTACCAGGGCAGATCGGGGAAGAAGATCCCCAAGCCCACCAGCACGAATATGGTGGCGACCACCAGGCCACCGTAGCCCGTACGGGGCCCTTGGCGTCTTTCTGCCCTCCTCTCGGCCCTCGACTCTCTCATGACGTAAACCGGAGATGCCATAGGGGGAGCTTGTGGAGATGCGGCGAAGCCGCAGTTTGGACAGTAGGGCGAGGCACCCTGAAGCGCCGTTCCACACTGGCTGCAGAAGCGATTGGCCATGGCCTTCACCGAAGCCGGAACCTCTGGGGACTGGGTAGACTGGGGGCCAGCTCAAGGCCTTGCTTTATGAGATGGTATCTCTTTGTCACGCGGACGTTCCTTCCGATGAGGAGCCCGACTCCGAGCGTGAGAAGCAAGTCTGAAGCCATCGAGGCGTAGAGAGCAGCTCCGCTCAGCTGGACGATCGACGTGAAGCTGAACATCGATGGCCCTACGAAGGCGACGTCAATGCCCAGCCTGGCCAGGAATCCAGCCAGATAGACCAGGTAGATTCCTATCCCGCCCTTGAAGAAGAGCGACCCTTCGTCAGACTTCCAGAAGGAGATTCGCCCGTCGGTATACCTGAACGACGCGTACGCCGCGGCTGCCACGATGACAATCTCAGGGATGGCCATGAGGTAGGAGACCCCTTCGGCGAATGACAGCGCCGAGAAAGCCACGCCTAATGTGACGTAGATCCCAGCGTAGACGAAGGTCCTGGTCATGCTGAACACCGTACCTTTGTAATTCGCGATGGTCCGCCAGCTGATGCGAAGGACGGCTAGGAAGAAGACGGCGATGACGAGATAGTAGACGTCGAGGCTGTATGGAAGTCCAGAGGACATCTACACCGTCGCCCGCCGCTGTAGCGAAATTTGGTTGTGTTGCGCTGTTGTGTCCGTTCCGTTGCCGATTTCCGAAATGATTGCGTTCATTTCTGTCTTCGGCATAGCCCCATAATCCGTACCGATATTAACCGGGATAGTTGTTCATCTGATGAACTGCAGTTTCTATTAAGCTG
>Ga0187769_10000680_pt1 | contig 18793 bp, 18 predicted proteins | sample 0116_SJ02_MP02_1_FD_133140 | JGI IMG/M metagenome (GOLD analysis project Ga0187769, IMG submission 133140) | Tropical peat soil microbial communities from peatlands in Department of Meta, Colombia - 0116_SJ02_MP02_10_MG | ecosystem: Environmental > Terrestrial > Soil > Wetlands > Peat | place... | reverse complement strand
TGCTCCACAGCCGCCGCTGCCAGATGCGGTGCTGCGCGTCCTCGACCTGGCGCCTGGCATCGTGGCCGATCGCCATCATCAGGTAGATGACGTGCTCGCGCATCGGCACGCCGTGGATGCCGCGGCCGCTGGTGATGAGCACGCCTGGTCGAAGCGACGGGCAGCGCAGGAAATGGTCGACGCCGGTCGCCAGCGACTGGATCCATTTGAGCCGGGTCGCCGCTTTCAGCATAGGATCGCGGATTTCGATGCCGAACATGATCATCGCGTCGATATCGGCAAGCTCGCTAGCCACTTCGGCAGCCTTGTGGAACAAGGCGAATTGCAGGTCCGGAAATTCCGCCTGCAGGGCGTCGCGGTACATCTCGGCGTGAATGTCGACGATGAGAACCTTGGTCATGCGCGTGGCAAACCCAGGTACCTTGCCGCGTTATTGAATGCGATATCCTCGCGTACCGCGGGCGCAAGCGGCGTATGGTCGAACCACTCACCGGCCTCCTCCGCCGACTCGAAAGGATGATCGGCGGCGAACATCACGCGCTCGCGGCCGAGCGCCGCCAATGTGCAATCGAGCGGTTCAGCCGAGCACATGCCGGACGTCGTCACGGTGATATTCTCCCGAATGTATTGCGACGGCGGCTTCTTCAGCTTGAGGCCGTGAAATGCGGCGCGACTGTCGAAACGCCACAACAGAAACGGCAGCGTCTCTCCGAGGTGGCCGAGCATTAGCCGGCTGTTCGGAAAACGGTCAAAATGCCCGCTGACGACAAGCCGCAAGGCGTGCGACCCGGTCTCGAAGCCCCAGCCCCACATCGGTCGCATCAACACCTTGTAGCCCGACAGTACGCTCGGCTGCGCCACCGGATCGGCCGGATGCAGATAGATCGTCGCGCCGAGCCTGTCGGCGCGCTCCCAGAACGGGTACAGCGCGGCATCGTCGAGATATTGACCCTGGGTGTGGCCGTTGATCATGGCGCCGCAGAATTTCAATTCGCGCACGGAGCGTTCCAATTCATCGGCCGCCGACTTGGGGTCCTGCATCGCCAGGTGCGCAAAGCCAGAATAGCGGTCGGGCCGCTTGGCGATTTCGCCGGCGAGAAAATCGTTCGACTCAGCAGCGCGGCGCGTCGCCGTCGCGGCATCGCGCTCAGCCTGCGCGCCGGGGCCGGCGATCGACAGCACCGCGCGCGCGATCCCGGCGCGGTCCATGCTTTGCAGACGTAATTCGCCGAAATCGGTCAGATTGCGAAAGAAATATTCGGCGCGGTCCGCAGCGACCTCGCTCATGGTCGGCCGCCAGTAATCCACCAGACCCGGCGACAGAAAGTGCTCTTCGAGCGCGATTTTTTCGACCATGCCTCCCCTCGACGTTTAAGCGGCCGGCGGATGGCCGCGGCTCTCTGTACCTTATAACCGATATTCGCTACAAACTCGGGACCGCACAATAGAGTGGCATAAGCCAGCGTGGAGGAACGCTCGTGACGCAAAAAATTCGTGGCGTAACCTTTGAGGAAAACCTCAACAATGCGATGGGGCTCGAGTTTTACAATCTGTCGCATCGCTTCGGCTACCAGTCGCCGAACTGGCCGTATTTCGAAGACGTCAAGATCGAACGCATCCATTACATGGCCAAATCGGGCGTGCTGTCGCAGCGCATCACCACCTCGATGCACAACACCACGCATATCGATGCACCGGCCCATGTCGTGCAGGGCACGCCGTTCATCGACGAGGTGCCGCTGCCGCATTTCTTCGGCTCCGGCATCGTCGTTTCGATCCCGAAGAAGAAATGGGAGCAGATCACCTACGACGATCTGGAAAAGGCGGCCGGCAAGGTGGTGCGACCGCGCGACGTGGTGATCGTCAATACCGGCTGGCACCACATCTACGACGACAGCGAAGATTATTTCTGTTACGCGCCGGGTTTCGTGCCGTCGGCGGGCGAATGGTTCGTCGAGAAGCAGGTCAAGGTGATCGGCCACGATACCCAGGCTAACGATCACCCGCTGGCCACCGCGATCGGCCCGCAGCGCAACGGACCGCTGCATCCGCATCTCGCCGCCGAATACAAACAATGGTCCGGCGGCCGCGACTGGAAGGACGATTTCCCGGACTGGGAGCCGGTGCACCGCATCCTGTTCAAGAACGGCATCCTCGGCATCGAGAACGTCGGCGGCGAGCTCGACAAGGTCACCGGCCGGCGCTGCACCTTCGCGCTGTTTCCGTGGAACTGGGAGCGCGGCGACGGCTGCATCATCCGGCTGGTGGCGATCGTCGATCCGAAGGGCGCTTACCGGATCGAAAAAGGGGAGAAGTTCGCATGATCGTCCGCAAGTTTTCCGAAGCCAAGCCCTACGAGGCGCCGAACCACCGCGGCTACAAATCGTTCCGCGTCTACGGCGCCGAGATGGGCGGCTCGCAAACGCTGGTGTTCGGCATTTCGCACTTTCTCCCCGGCGGCGGCGCCGGACCGGACGCCTCGCCGCCGGAGAAAATCTATTATGTGCTGGCCGGCGAGCTCACGGTGATTGCCGGCGGCAAAGAGACGGTCGCGCGCGCCGGCGACAGCGTCTACATCGGCCCGAACGAAAGCCGCGAGATCGTCAACCGGTCGAACGAGGTCTGCACCATCGCGGTGGCCGTCGCGCCGGTGAAGTGACGCCAAAGGCGTCATGGCCGGGCTTGACCCGGCCATCCACGTCATTCGTACGCTGAAGACGTGGATGCCCTGCACAAGGTCGGGCATGACAGAACAAATGATGCAATGTGGGGACGCGTCCATGTCCGACGAAGACTTCCTGAAAAATCCGACCTCGTTGTTCGACGTCCGCGGCAAGACTGCGATCGTCACCGGCGCGACCGGCGCGTTCGGCGCGGTTGCCGCGAAGACGCTCGCCGCCGCCGGCGCCAACGTCGTGCTCGCGGCCAACAATGCCGAGGGTCTGAAGAAGGTCGCCGCGCAATGCGCAAACCTTGGCGGCAAGGCTGAGACGATTGCCAAGCGGCCGAGTTCGGACGCCAACTGCGAGACAATCGTCGCCGCCGCGGTCGACAAATTCGGCGGCGTCGACATCCTGGTCGTCGCCTCGGGCCAGAACAAGGTGTCGAAAATCGTCGACCAGAAGCCGGAAGACTTTCTCGACGTGATGGACGCCAATGTCACGCAATCATGGCTGATGTCGCGCGCCGCCGCCCGGCAGATGCTCAAGCAGGGCCGCGGCGGCAAGATCATCTTGATGTCGTCGGCGCGTGGCTTGCTCGGCCATCCAGCCGGCTACACCGCGTATTGTGCATCAAAGTCGGCGGTCGACGGCATCACCAAGGCGCTCGGCTGCGAACTCGGCGGCGCCGGGATCACCGTCAATGCGCTGGGGCCGACGGTATTCCGCTCGCCGCTGACCGAATGGATGTTCGGCGACGATGAGCGCGGCAAAACCGTGCGCGCCGGTTTTCTCACCCGCGTGCCCAAGGGCCGGCTTGGCGAGCCGGAAGATCTGGCCGGACCGCTGTTGTTCCTGGCGTCGAAGGCGTCCGATTTCTATACCGGACACATCCTCTACGCCGACGGCGGCTATACGGCGGGCTAGCGGATGGCGACGGACGTGGCCAAGGCGCGCATCGCCGTCATCGGTGCCGGGCTGATGGGACACGGCATCGCGCAAGTATTCGCGCTGGCCGGGCACCAGGTCAAAATCACCGACGTGGTCGTGGCCAATCTGGATACCGTGACCTCGCGCATTGCCACTAACCTGCGCGACCTCGGCGACGATGAACGCGCTGTCGAGCGCGTCGAGCCGTGTGTCGATCTCACCGAGACGGTGCGTGACGCCGATTTCGTCGTCGAGGCCGTAGCCGAGAATCTCGCGGTGAAGCAGAAGCTTTTTGCCGAGCTCGAATTGCGTGTGCGCCGCGACACCATCCTCGCCAGCAATACGTCGGTCATTCCGATCACGGCGATCATGCAGGACCTTATCCGCAAGGAACGCGCGCTGGGCACGCATTGGTGGAACCCGCCGTTTTTAGTGCCGCTCGTAGAAGTCATTGCGACGCAATGGACGGCGCCGCAGGCCGTCGATTGGACCATGCGGCTGCACGCGGCGGCGGGCAAACAGCCGGCGCATGTCAAAAAGGACGTGCCGGGCTTCATCGGCAACCGGCTGCAGCACGCGCTGTGGCGCGAGGCGATTGCGCTGGTCGAGCACGGCATCTGCGACGCCGAAACCGTCGATGCGGTGATCAAGGCGTCGTTCGGCCGCCGGCTGCCGGTGCTCGGTCCTTTGGAAAACGCCGACCTGGTCGGCACCGACCTCACCCTTGCCATCCACGAGACCGTGCTGCCGGCGATCGAAAGCCGCCCCGCACCGTCGCCCTACCTGAAGAAGCTCGTGGCCGACGGCAAGCTGGGATTCAAATCGGGCGAAGGCTTTCGCAAGTGGAGCGCCGAAGCGCAGGCCGCGCTACGCGCCAAGGTGATGGCGCATCTCAAAGCGATGCGCGGCCGCTGAAATCCTAATCCCTCCCCCCTTGTGGGGGAGGGTGGGGAGGGGGGTCGATTGGTAGTGCGTCGACATTGAGATTTTACCGATCCACCCCCACCCCTAACCCCTCCCCGCAAGGGGGAGGGGAACGCGATCGTCGCTGGTCGCGCGCAAGGCCGGCATGACCGCATCGGCGAACAACGCGATCGAATTTAGCGCTTCCTCGCGCGTCATGTCGCCGAAGGCGAATTGACCGACCACGTAATTGCATTGCGTCTCAACGAGCTGACGGCCAAGCCAATCCGCGACGGTCGTCGGCGAGCCGGCGACGCCCTGGCCGCGCGCCATCAGCGCGTCGAAATCCGGCGGGCGCGGATGGTTTTGCGCCCGCCCGACCAGCCGGAACAGATAGGTGAAGCTTTGGTGCCAGACCGGATAGGCGCGCCGCGCCAGACGCAAAGCCTCCGCGTCGGTTCCGGCAACGACGATGAAGCGGCCGAGCCCAAGGTGCGGCATCGCGGCGCCGGGCTGCGGCGGCCGCCAACTGTCGCGATAGCGCGCAATGGCAAGCCGCGCCTCCTCGGTCGGATCGAGCGTGACGACGTTAAGATTGCGCTTGGCCGCGCGCTCGGCGCTGTCGGGCGCATGCACGCCGTACCAGACCGGCGGATGCGGCTTCTGCAACGGCTCGAGCTCCATCGGCACATTGGCAAAGGTGAAATGCTTGCCGCGAAAGTCGAGCGTCTTGTGCGTCAAACCCTGCAAGACGAGTTCGACGCCCTCGCTGTAGATGTCTTGCGTTGCACCGGGATCGACGCCGTAAAGCTCGATCTCGATCGGCGAGGCGCCGCGGCCGAAACCGATCTCGAGGCGGCCGCCGCTCATTTGGTCGAGCATGCAAATCTCTTCGATCAGCCGGAGTGGATGGTGCAGCGGCAGCGCGTAGATCAGCGGTCCGAAGCGCAGCCGGCGCGTGCGCTGAGCGACCGCGGCGAGAAAGACGTTGGGCGACGGCGCCATGCCGAGCGGCGTCGCGTGATGCTCGGCGAGATGGTAGGCGTAAAAGCCGGCGCGATCGTAGGCTTCTACGATCTTGAGGCGATCCTCGTAATAATCAGGCAGCGGGCTGCCGGTACGATCGAGATGATCGAAAACGCCGAATTCCATGCGCGCACTGTAACCGTCAGGCGCGTAACAGATCAATCAGCGACCGGCTGTCCGCCAAATCGTCGAGGTTCAGCACCGCCGCGATCAGCACATCCTGCCGTTGTTCGGGCATGGCGCGACGCGTCAGTTTACGGAATTTGCCGACGATATCGTCGGCGCCGGCGAAAGAATGCTCGCTGTCGCGCGGCGCTTCGCGGGTCTCGCGTTCGACGGAACCGTCGCGGAAATGCACCTCGACGTGCACCTTGTGCCGGTGCGCGGCGCCGAGCGCGGTGATCGCCGGATCGCCCAGCACCTTGACCCTGCGCGCCAGCGCCATCCGCGCCGGATCGGCGATGCAGTCGTCCGTGAACTGGTCGACGAACACGTCGCCCTCGATGATAAGGGTGGCGACGCAGAACGGCAGATTGAGCTGCGCCGCGGTCAGCCCGTCAGGCCGGTAGGCCCAGCCGGCGTGATCGACGGTGACCTGCGAAGCATGCACGACGATGCGCTCGATATCGTCGGGCGCAAACGGACGGCGGCGCCGGATGTCGCGCAAGGCGTCGAGCGTCGTGTGGTTAGAGCCGACGCAGGCATAGAACTTGAGCGCAATGCGCATCGTCTCGAACCGTTCGCCAAGCCCGGCGCTCAACTGCCCAAGGTCGAAGCGGTCCTGCGAGCGCGAGAAGGTCGTGCAGAAGCCGCCATAGGGCGCTTCGAATACGTCGACGATGCCAGTGAAGCCGCGGCTCGCCAGCAGCGCCGCATAAAGCCCGCTCTGCGCCGCGCGCCCGGCGTGCATGCGTTTGACCATGGCGCCGTATTGCGCCGCCATCAAGCCGGACGCCTGCGTACCCGCGATACCGAGCGCATGGACGGTGGCTTCGACCGGCAGCGACAGCGCGCGCGCGGCGGCGGCGGCGGCGGCGAATACGCCGACCGTCGCGCCGGAATGCCAGCCCTGGCCGATATGCTCCTGACCCATGCACAGGCCGACGCGCGGCCCGATCTCGTAGCCGGCGACCGCGGCGGTAAGCAAATCGCGGCCCGGCAGCCGGACGTGGCTTTCGGCCGCCGCAATCAGCGCCGGCAGCGTCACCGCGCCGACATGCAGCACGCCGGCGCGGTGCACGTCGTCGAGCTCGAAGCCTTGCACCTGGGTGCCGTTGACGAGCGCAGCATGCGGCGAGGACAGCTTGCGATCCGTGCCCCAGACCGAGGTCGTGCGCGAGGTATCGAGCGCTTCGAGCGTGTCGCGCAGGATACGGCACCATTCCAGATCGGCGCCGTAAATGGCGCAGCCGAGCGAGTCGAGAATCAGAAGCTTGATCCGCTCGCGTACCGCGGCCGGAATCTGCTCGTAGCTCAGCCCGGAGACGAATTCGGCAATAGCGCGGGTGTGGACGTTATCGGGGCGCGCGGCCATGCGTCGATCATCGGGCGGCGGAGCGCGACTTCACGCTGTCCCACCATGGACAGACGCCGGACATTACTTCGAAATTGCCGTCCATCACCTGCACCGGCCGGCGATAGCCGTCGGCCGCGTTCTTCAGCCGCAGCGCGCGGGCCTTGGCGTTGTCTTCTTTCGACAGCCAGACGCGGTCGTGGCCCCACATGCTGGGGCCTTCCTTGCGCTCGTAGGCCTGCCAAGTATCGACGTCGATCGAACGCGCGCCCCAGCCGTATTCGACCATGAAGGCGGACGGCGTCCACGAATAGAACGAAGTGATGAAATCGGATGTATGCCGGCCCAGCGTCGTGGCCACCCGACCCTCCTCGCCCAGCGCCAGATCGTAGCCCTGGCCGACGTCGTCGAACGAGTAGAGCTCCATCATGACGTGATGGACCGCGTTTTTGCCGGCCTGGATGAAAGCGAGACTGTGGTGGCGCGGATTGAGATGCAGAAACCGCGCGACGAACGGGTGGTCGTAATAATCGGTCAGCCGGAAGCCGAGCGTGTCGCGATAAAACGCCATCAAGCGATCGACCGTCTGCGGCGCGTCGACATTGAGCACCACATGGCCGAGGCCGAGCGGGCCGGTGCGAAAGCCGGAGATCGAGCGTCCGGGCTTGAAGGCATCCGCCGCGATTTCGGCGCCGTGAAAAACTTCCAGGCGATTGCCGACCGGGTCGCTGAACACGATCAGCTCCTTGACGTGCCGCTCGTCGGCGAGCGCGCGGGCGCCGCGCGCAACCCTGATGCCGTTGTTGTCGAGGTGCGCGGCGAGGCCCTCGAGCGCGACGGCGTCGGCGGCCTCCCAGCCGAAAAAGCCGATGCCTTCGCCGCCGTCGGCGTCGACGACGATGCGTTGCTTGCGGTCATCCATGCGAAAGGCAAGCGTCGAACGCGATTTATCGACGCGCTGCAGACCGAGCAGCTTGCAGCCATAACTTGCCCAGTCGGTCAAATCCTTGGCGCGGACGCCGACATAACCCAGCGCTTGCGGAGCAACGGCTTGCGAGACAGCGGCTTGCGGAACCATGAGCGCCTCGTTGCCATCATTTTACAGGTCTGGCAACGGCGCCGCTATGACGGATAATCAGGACTTAGTCGGCACCGCCGGCCGCGGCGCATCGCTGTCGGAATCGCGCTCGGCTTCGATTGCGGCCGCGCGTAAGACCCGTTCCAGATTTTGCAAGGTCGCCCGCTGCTCGCGGGTGCGGGCCCGTTTCGCCCAGCGGCGGCATTGCTCCGCCCACTGCTTCATTTCTTCCGCCGCGGACTCGAACATGAGCGCAGCCTCTTAAGCCGTTACGGCAAGGTGAACGCAGGGCCGAGCAAATTCCTGCCGCGCACCAGTGTCGCGCGTGCCGCGCGGGCATCGAGCGCCGTGCGAAAAAGCGCGGGCAATTCGCGCGGCCGGCTCAGCACCGAGCGCAGCATGGCGACGATGTCCGTGGTGCCGTTGGCGCGCATCGCGGTAACGGCGGATTTCGGCAAGGCGCGCTTGGCGGGATCGGTGATGACCCGGATCGCGGCCACCGGAATCTGGTGCGACAGCGCCACGGCAGCGACAATGTGCGATTCCATGTCGACGGCGATGGCGCCGGTCTTCAAATAGAGCGCACGCTTTTCGTCGGGATGGGCGACCGGCGCCACCACCCCGAGCAGCATGCCGGACACCGCGTCGGGTATGGTGCGCAGCAATTTCTGCGACCATTCGGGGCTGGTCGGCATCCGGTCCGATCCGGACAGGACGGCGGAGCCGACCACGCAGGTCCCTGGCTCCAAATGCGGCGCCAGGCCGCCGGCGACGCCGAAACTGATGATCCCCGGACAACCCCGCACCAGGTTACGGGTTTCCGCTATCGCTGCCGTCAGCTTGGCGGCGAGATTGCGGCCGTCGCCGCTGCAAATGACATGCACGCCGGGCCCGGCGGCGATACGTGCCTCGAATGCCAGTCCGACGACGATGATCACGTTGTGCCACCCTCATGGTCCGCTGGTCAGCGGCACTGCAAAATACGTGCCGGACCTGATTGCGCGTTCGGGTGGGAATCGTGTCGGGCGCCGGGTGTTACGGCGGCGACCCTACCGACCTAACCGTAAGTCGACGCAATGGTTTTCATGGCTCCGCCCCCTCCCGAATCGCTCAAGGAAGATAAAAACGAGACCGGATTTTTCGCTAGTGCAGAAAGGACACAGTCGCAGCGCTATTTACGATGCGACGTTTCGTTGCTGCCCTTTGACGTGTACGAACTGCGGTTCGGCCATATAGTACCGGCTGCACTGGGGGCGGAGATCGAGGTGTCTGAGTTTATTGCCAATTCCGGCGCGTGGGCGTCGGTGGCATGTTACGGGGTGGCCGCGCTCGGTTGCCTCTATGCGCTTTTTGCCGTCTGGGCGATCCGCGGCTTCGTCGGGTCGGCGGCGGCACCGTCCCTTACGCATTATCCGGCTGTCACAATCCTCAAGCCCCTGCACGGGGCCGAGCCGGGCCTTTACGCCAATCTGGCCGGCTTCTGCGTACAGAATTACCCAAGCCCGGTGCAGATCGTCTTTGGCGTCGATGATCCCGAGGATCCGGCCATCGGCGTGGTGCGCAATCTGATCGCCGATTTTCCCGCTTGCGACCTCAAACTGGTGATCAATCCGCGGCGCCACGGCGAGAACCGCAAGGTCTCGAATTTGATCAACATGCTGGCCGAAGCCCGGCATCAGGTTCTGGTCGTCTCCGACAGCGACATCGTCGTAAAATCCGATTATCTCGAGGAAGTCGTCGCCAATTTGGAGCGCCCCGGCGTGGGCGTGGTCACCTGCCTTTACCACGGCACGCCGGCGGCTGGTTTCTGGGCGGAGCTCGGTGCGGCGGCAATCAATTACCATTTTCTCCCCGGCGTGCTGACGGGCCTGAAACTCGGCCTCGCGGCGCCCGCGTTCGGCTCGACCATCGCGCTGCGCCGGATGACGCTCGCCATGATCGGCGGCTTCGAAGCGATCGTCGATCAACTCGCGGACGACCACGTGCTTGGCGCGCTGGTACGGGACGAAGGCCTGACGGTGGCGATTCCGAACCGTACCGTTGCCCATGTTTGCGCCGAACGATCGGCGTGGCGCCTGTTCCAGCAGGACCTGCGCTGGGCGCGCACCGTCCGATCGGTCGACCCGCTCGGCTACGTCGGTACCGTGATTACCCATCCTGTGCCGCTCGCTTTTCTCGGCCTGTTGCTGGGTGGCCTCAATTCGAACTGTCTGATCCTGGTTCTCGCGCTGGCCTGCCGCTTCGCGCTGCAAAGCGAACTCGACCGCACGTTTAGTTTGCGCGGCGATGGCTTCTGGTTGGGGCCGTTACGCGATGTCCTGTCGTTCGCCGTTTTTATCGCCAGCTTCTTCGGGCGCGGCATCGAATGGCGCGGCCGGCGCTACAGCGTGCAGGCCGATAATAGTCTCGCCTATTACGGCGAAGTCGAACCGTGACGCCACCGACTCGATTGGTCCAGATTTTCTCTTTGAGCATGATCTTGTCGGAAAACCGGTTTCCACCCCGGATCAAGTCCGGGGCAGGCTTTTTCGGGATCATGCTCTAACCCTTCAGATAGCCGTGGCGGCGGAACCAGGCGATGGCGTCGGCAAGCGCCTCGCCATAGGGCCGGGCGCGGTAGCCGAGCTCGCGCTCCGCCTTCGCCGAAGAAAAGAACATGCGGTATTTGGCGAGTTTCAACCCGGTCACGGTCACGAGCGGCTCGCGGCCGGTGACCCGTGCGATCGCTTGCGCGCCGTAGGCGACCGGGAAGAGAGCCCGCCGCGGCAGGCGCAGGCGCGGCGCCCGCCGGCCCGTGACCCGGGCAATGTCGGCCAGCATGAGGCCTAACAGTACGTTCTCGCCGCCCAGAATATAGCGCTCGCCGACGCGGCCTTTTTGCCAGGCCAAAATATGGCCTTTGGCGACGTCGTCGACATGAACGAGATTGAGACCGGTATCGACGAAGCCCGGCATGCGCCCGGCCGCGGCTTCCACGATCATACGCCCGGTCGGCGTCGGACGAACGTCGCCCGGCCCGATCGGGGTGGACGGATTGACGATGATCGCCGGTAGATTCTGTTCGGCGACCATGGCTTCGACCAGCCGCTCGGCGACGACTTTTGAGTATTTGTAGGCCCCGACCGCGGCGCCGGCGGCGAGCGGCAAGGTCTCGTCGCTCGGCGCGCCACCCCGCCGCGGCTTAAGCGTGGCGACGCTCGAGGTGTAGACGATGCGCTCGACGCCCGCGTGCTGCGCCGCCTGCATCAGCACGCGGGTGCCCTCGATATTGGTGCGGATGATGGCGTCGGCGTGCCGCTCCCACAGCCGGTAATCGGCGGCAACGTGAAAGAGATGACGGACGCCTTGCAACGCCCGTTCGAGCGAAGCGGTATCGAGCAGGTCGCCTTCGACGATGTCGAGCCGGGCGCCGGCGAGATTGGTTCGCGGACTGGTCGGGCGAATGAGCACACGCACCTCGTGGCCAGCCTCCACCAGAAGCCGCACGACGGCCGAACCGACAAAGCCGCTGGCGCCCGTGACAAGGATCATGTCCACCCTCTTCTTACGCGCCGACAACGGGTATAGCTTGTCCGCAGAGGAGACTGCTCAAGGGGTAAAGTAACATGCTGGGATCGCGGCGCGCGTTGGCCGGCGCAATCATTTTTTGTGCCGCCGCCATGGCAATGAGTCAATTGACGACCGCGGCGACCGCACAACCGGCGGCGCCGGCGGCGGCAACGCCGGCCCAGGTGCAGGTCGATCTGTTCCGCGGGCTTGCCGACATATTCTCGCGCGGGCTCGACACGCTCGCCGAGCGATTGAACCGGCAGGGCTACAGCGCCCGGGTCTACAGCACCGGCGGATGGCAAACCGCGGTGGCGCGCATTTCCGACCGCTATTTCAAAGGCCACAAGGAGATCGTGGTGCTGATCGGCCATTCGCTCGGCGGCAATGCGACGCTGCAGGCCGCAAGCGCGCTCGATAAGGCGAACGTTCCGGTCGAGCTCATCGTCGTGTTCGACGCGACCGATCCGACGCCGGTGCCGAAGAACGTGCTGCATATCGTGAACTTCTATCAGCATAACGGCTTCGGCAAACCACTCACCGCCGGACCGGGCTTCCAGGGCGAACTCAGCAATATCGATCTCACCGCCGACACCAGCATCCGCCACGTCACCATCGAGAAATCGGCGCGGCTGCACGCCGCGGTGGTGGCGAAAATCCAGGAGGTCGTCGACAAGGACCTCGCCAAGCGGCTGCAGGCGAACAAACCGAAACCGAAGAAAGCGGCGAAGAAACCGCAAGCGATGAAACCATGAAGCTGCCCGGCCGCATCGTCGATCTGTCCTCGCCGCTCGAGAACGAGACGGTTTACGATCCGCCCTTCATGCGGCCGAAGATCGCCTATCGCAGCAACGCCGAGACCGCGCCGCAGATGTGCGCGCTGTTTCCCGGGCTCAAGGTTGAGGATCTGCCCGACGGCGAAGGCTGGGCGATCGAAGAGATCGCGCTGACCACGCACAACGGCACCCATATGGACGCGCCGATCCATTTTCAGTCGCACACGATCGACGGCAAACCGATGGCGACCATCGATCAGGTGCCGCTCGACTGGTTTTTCCGCCCCGGCGTCAAGCTCGATTTTCGTAAACTGCCCGACGGCCACGTCGTGACCGCGGCCGAAGTCGAGGCGGAGCTGCAGCGCATCGGCCATGCGCTGAAACCCCTCGACATCGTAGTCGTCAACACCCGGGCCTCGGAATGCATCGGCACCGAGGAGTATCTGACCGCCGGCATCGGCATGGGCCGCGAGGCGACGCTCTATCTGACCTCGCGCGGCGTGCGCGTCACCGGCATCGACGCCTGGGGCTGGGACGTGCCGTTTGCGCATATGCGCAAGCGCTGGGAGGAGACCCGCGATCCCTCGATCATCTGGGAAGGCCACAAGGCGGGCCGCGAAATTCCCTATTGCCACATGGAGAAGCTGCAAAATCTCGAACAGCTTCCGGCTGACGGATTTTTCGTCGCCTGCTTTCCGCACAAGATCAAAAACGGCTCGGCCGGCTGGACCCGCGCGGTGGCGTTGTTTGAGTGAAGTTGTTTTGCTCAATCGCGTTTCGCTCATCGCGGCACCTTCTAACGCCTCCCAACTGTAAAGGCCCGCGAAAATGGATGACGCGGCTATAGTGCAACTTTTCGCTCCGCTGTACGACGATCTAAGGCGCGACGATGCATTCGACGTCAAGAAGCCACTCCTAGCTCATTACACCACGGTTCAAGTTTTAGAGAAGATTTTGACGACCAATGAGTTGTGGTTCTCGAACCCGCTGTTCATGAATGATCTGGAGGAAGTGCGGTTCGGCATTCTCCAAGGCAACGAACAAGCGATGCAAAGCCAAGACATTGCGCAGGCGTGTCAAACAAGAGAACGCGCACAATTATTTCGACAGTGGTTCGTGCATTACTTTGGTGAGTTCGACATGCACCACCTCCTCAACACATACGTATTTTGCATGTCCGAACATGATGTAAGTGATAATGACGGATTGCTCTCGATGTGGCGCGGCTATGGTGCCAATGGCAATGGCGTCGCCATTGTTTTCGATACGGCACAAATAAATGCGCTGGAAAGTTCACCGCTGATTATCGCGAAGGTGGCCTACGCCACTACTGAGGTTCGGATGGAGTGGCTAAAAAATGTCGTGGTAAAGTTTGCGGCTGTCTTGAGTAGATCTAATATCCCAGACGAAAGGCTTGGCCTTGCGGCATTCTCGCTGTTCGAACGTATCAAATTATTTGCGTTGTTTTCGAAGCACCATGGCTTCAAGGAAGAGAGAGAGTGGCGAGTAGTGTACATGCCGAATCGCGACGTCGGCCAAAAATTGGCGCCGATGTTCAACTATGCTATCGGCGATCGCGGTATCGAGCCTAAACTGCGATTCAAGGTTCTCCCGATGGATGGGGTGACGGCGTCCGATCTTTCACTTACGAAAATCATTGAACGAATAATACTTGGTCCTACAATTTCATCGCCGTTGGCGATTAGAACGGTCCATCGCATGTTCGACTTATTGAACCATGCGGGTCTAAATCCGAAGCTGCGTGCTTCAACGATTCCGTTTCGGGCCATTGGCTGAACGACGAAGCGCGTGGGCACGGCACGGAGCTTGTCATCGGACCACGCTTCGCGTGGCACACCGCTGCGCGCCTTTGCCCACCCTACGCCGCCTTCCTAACCCACACTTTATTATCGTGGAACGCGGCGCCGCCGAACGGCGCGATGGCGTCGGCGCCGGTGAGCGTATTGATGCCGCGGCCGTCGGCATAGGCCGAATTAGGCCACAGCGATTCGGCGATGACGACGCCGCGGCGCAGCCCCGGAAACGGCCGCGCATGCAGCCGCACCTGCCCGCGCGCATTGCCGAGCACCACTTCGTCGCCGCGCGCGATGCCGAGCGCCGCCGCGTCGTCGGGATGGATCAGCAACTCCGGCCGCCGCTCCAGCGCCAGCGAGGTCGGCGTCTCGGGGAAGCTCGAATTGAGAAAGCCGCGCGCCGGCGAGGTGGCGAGCCGGAACGGATGGTCGGTGTCGGCTTCCTCGATCACCTCCCAGTGGTCCGGGAGTTCCGGCAGCGGGCGGGACGGCACGTTGCGGTGCCAGCGCAGAAACGGCACGTTCGGCCAATCCGGCTTGAAATGGAATTTGCCGTCCGGATAGGCGAAGCCGTCGAGGTAATGCGCGGCCTTAAACTCCGGCTGGCAATCGATCCAGCGGTTTTGTTCGATATCGGCCAGCGTGCCCCAGCCGGACTTGCGCAGCATGTCGTCGATAAGCTCACGCGGCGTCATGGCAAAGCCCGGGTGCTGCGCGCCCAGCCGCTGCGCCAGGCCGCACAGCACGTCATGATTGGAGCGGCAGCCCTCCGGCGGCTCGATCAGTTTCGGTCCGAGCAAGAGGTATTGGCTGCCGCCGGCGTAATAAATGTCATCGTGCTCGACGAACATGGTGGCGGGCAGCACCACGTCGGCCATTTTCGCTGTGTCGGTCATGAACTGCTCGTGCACGCAGACGAACAGATCGTCGCGGGCAAAGCCGCGCTTGACTTTGTCCTGCTCGGGCGCGACCGACACCGGATTGGTGTTCTGAATGAGAAGCGCGGTGACCGGCGGCCCGCCCTGCAGCGCTTCCTTATCGCCGGTCAGGATCGGGCCGATGCGCGACTGATCGAGCATGCGGATTTTCGGATCGCGCTGATCGAGGCCCTCGATCATGGTCTTGTCGAGATGGAAAATGCCGGCGTTGTTGTGGAAGGCGCCGCCGCCCTCGTAGCGCCAGGCGCCGATCACCGCGGCGATGCAGCTCGCCGCGTGCATGTTGACGGCGCCGTTGCGCGAACGCGAGAAGCCGTAGCCGAGGCGGAAGAAGGCGCGCTTCCTTTCACCGATCAGGCGGGCGAAGGCCTCGATGGTGTCGGCGGCGCAGCCGGTGATCGACGCCGCCCATTCCGGGTCGCGCGTGCGCAGATGCGCGGCCAGCTCCTGCGGCGCGTCGGTATAGCGGTTAAGATAAGCCCAATCGGCCTTGCCGTCGCGGAACAGGCAATGCATCACCGCGCAGGCCAGCGCGCCGTCGGTGCCGGGCCGGATCAGGACCGCCAGGTCGGCCTGCTTCATCGTCGAGTTCATATAGATGTCGACGACGGCGATCTTGGCGCCGCGTTCCTTGCGGGCGCGCGTCGCATGCGTCATCACGTTGACCTGGGTATTCACCGCATTGGTGCCCCAGATCACCACCAGATCGGACTTGGCCATTTCGCGCGGATCGGCGCCGGCAAGCTTGCCGGTGCCGGCGATGAAGCCGGTCCAGGCCGGATTGACGCAGATGGTGGAGAAGAAGCCGGAATAGTTCTTGGCGTGGCGCAGGCGCTGGATGCCGTCGCGCATCACCAGCCCCATGGTGCCGGCGTAGTAATAGGGCCACACTGTCTGCGCGCCGTGCCGCTCTTCGGCGCGCAGGAAGTTTTCCGCAACAAGATCGAGCGCGTCGTCCCACGCGATCGGCGCGAAGTCCTGGCCCTTTAAGCCGGTGCGGCGCAGCGGCGCTTTGAGCCGGTCGGGATGATGCACGCGCTCGGCGTAGCGGGCGACCTTGGCGCAGATCACGCCCGCCGTATAGGCATTGTCCTCGGCGCCGCGCACGCGGCCGATGGTGCGGTTATCGAACACCTCGACTTCCAGCGCGCAGGTCGACGGGCAGTCGTGCGGGCAGGCCGAAGCGCCGATGCGCGGGCGGACGAGCTGGTTCATGGCGGCAATCTAGCGCGTAGCCCGGATGGAGCGAAGCGAAATCCGGGATCGCGACCGTTGAACTCGGCAACGATGGGCGATAGCACAGGCGGCAAAAGAGAACCGGAGCAGGCGGGAGGATCGTCGTGAAAGCAGCCGTTGTCGGTGAACAAGGCGTCGAAGTCCGCGACGTGCCGAAGCCCGAGCCGAAGCCGAACGAGGTTCTGATCCGGGTCAAGGCGTCGAGCCTCAACCGCGCCGATCTCCTGGTCGCCTCGGGCCATCAGCACGGCAGCCTCGGCGGGGTGGGCGCGCGGATCGGGCTGGAATGCTCCGGTGAGGTCGAGGCGGTCGGCGGCGCGGTGCAAGGTTTCAAGGCCGGCGACCGCGTCATGGCTTCGGCGCCCGGCGGCTTTGCCGAATACGCGGTGACCGATGCCGACCGCGTCAACCGCATCCCGGCCAACAATATGACTTTCGAGCAGGCCGCTTGCTACCCGGTAGCGCTGCAAACCATGCACAACGCGGTGGTCACCGCGGGCCGATTGAGACGCGGCGAAACCATGCTGATGCAGGGCGCCAGCTCAGGCGTCGGGTTGATGGGCATGCAGATCGGCAAACTGATGGGCGCTTCGCTCGTCATGGGCACCTCGACCAATGCCGGGCGCCGGGCGCGGCTGAAGGACTACGGCTGCGATCTCGCGCTCGATTCCTCCGATCCGAACTGGCCGGACGAGGTCAAGAAGGCGACCGGCGGCAAGGGCGTCGAGCTCGTCGTCGATCTCGTTTCCGCCGGCGTCGCCAACGGCAACCTCGAAGCCGCCGCGATCCTCGGCCGCATCGTCAATGTCGGCCGGCTCGGCGGCATGAAGGGCGAATTCGACTTCGACAAGCACGCCTTCAAGCGCATCGATTATATCGGCGTCACCTTCCGCACCCGCTCGCCTGAGGAGGTGCGCGAGATCGTCAAGCTGATGCGCGCCGATCTGTGGCCGGCGCTGGAGGCCGGCAAGCTCACGCTGCCGATCCACAAAACCTTTCCGCTGCCGCAAATCGCCGACGCGCTGGCGGTGATGCGGGCGAACCAGCATTTCGGCAAGATCGTCGTCACAATGTCATAATAACTGCCGCCAATCTCGGCTTGCCCGGCGCGAATCAGTCCGGCATAGATTTGTCATGACTGATTCGGCGAAGGGCCAGGCGCCGATTCTGGCCGCCGGCGGCATCGTCTTGCGCGGCAACGCGCGGCCCCGCGTCGCGGTGGTGCGGTTGCGGCGGGAAAAGGCCTGGGTGCTGCCCAAGGGCAAGCTTCTGCCGCGCGAGCATCCGCGCGACGCCGCCAAGCGCGAAGTGCTCGAGGAAACCGGCTACGAAGTTTCGGTGCACGAATTTCTCGGCTCGATGTCGTATGCGGTCGAAGGCCGCATCAAGATCGTGCAATTCTGGCTGATGCGCGCCGTGGGCACGCCGGTCGGCGAGTTGATGGGCGACGTCAAGGCGGTGAAATGGCTGGCGCTGAAGGACGCGGTGGCGACGCTGACGCGGCCGCACGAGAAAGTGTTCCTCACCCATGCCGGTCCGCTCGCGCTCAAACATGCTCGAGCGCACGCCCGCGCCAAGGTCAAGCCGCCGCGCCGCAAGCTCGACAAGCTCGGCCGGCAAGCCTTCGTCAAGGCGGTGGGCAGCTGGGTCGGCCGCATCGCGCAGGCCTCGGCGCGCCGCGCCGGCTGAGCGCCGCACGACGCGGTCACGTTAAAAGCGATACATCCTTCCCTCTCCCCTTGCGGGAGAGGGGAAAGCCGGCCCCGCGCCTGATCAGCTTTCTTCAGCGACAGTGTCGTGAAACAAATCGTAATCGATCAATAACCGGCCCTCGCGCGAAATACTGGTGATGTCGCGATAGCGGTGATTCCAGCGGATGTCGCGGTATGAATAGACCCGGCGGGCGTAAAGTTCCTGCTTGGACGCGTCGTCGACGCCGCTGACATTGAGCGTCAGGGCGCCGTCGAGCGCGGCGAGATCATGCGCGGAGAGGCCGTAGAGCGGGCTTGCCGGATCGATCTTGTGAAAGATCGACCAGCTCAGCATGAACATCGGATGCTCGTCGCGGTCGAGCTTCAGCTCGTAATAGCGCCGCAGCTGATGGCCTTCGGAGGTGTTCTCCAGGCGGAACAGCCACAGCCTGGCGGTGGCCTGCGAGATGGTGTTATGGCGCGCATTGGCGATGCGCAGCATCAGCGTTGGGTCGCCCTGATGCATGCCGATCACCGGATGCGCGGCGAACAGGAAACGCGCGCGCGGCCGCGAGAAGCGGGCGAACACGAGCCCCGTCAGCACCGCGAGAAAACACATGCCGGTGAAGATTTCCGCGGTAACGACGACATGGGCGTAATTGGTCTGCGGATACATGTCGCC
>Ga0187769_10000679_pt1 | contig 18796 bp, 17 predicted proteins | sample 0116_SJ02_MP02_1_FD_133140 | JGI IMG/M metagenome (GOLD analysis project Ga0187769, IMG submission 133140) | Tropical peat soil microbial communities from peatlands in Department of Meta, Colombia - 0116_SJ02_MP02_10_MG | ecosystem: Environmental > Terrestrial > Soil > Wetlands > Peat | place... | reverse complement strand
CAGCAATCATGTTCGCCGACATAATGCTACCCGTCGAAGGAATGGGAGTGAAACTGAAAATTGAAGAAGGCATCGGCCCCGTAATCAAAGAACCAATAACCAATACTCGGGCTGCCAGAGCACTCGAAGATCTCGACCCGAAGAGCGACGTACCCTTTGTATTAGACTCCGTTCGGCTAGTCAAGAAATTGCTGGACGGAAGAGCACCGCTTATCGGATTCTCAGGTGCACCATTCACGATCGCAAGCTACCTCATTGAAGGACGGCCGACCAGAGACTTCTCCAAAGTAAAATCTCTCATGTACCGCGATCAGAAAACATGGCGTGTTTTGATGGAGAAGCTTGCGGATTCTATGACGACCTACTTGCAGGCACAGATAGACGCTGGAATCGACGCGGTACAGGTCTTCGACAGTTGGGTCGGGTGCCTCAGCCCCCAAGATTACCGCAGCTACGTTCTGCCCTACTCTCAACGCATCTTCAAGAGCCTCGAAAGGTCGGGAGTTCCGAGAATTCACTTCGGAACCGGGACATCAAACTTTCTTGACGAAATGAAGCAAGCGGGAGGCGATGTCTTCAGCGTCGATTGGAGGATCCCGATCGACGCGGCATGGCGACGGTTAGGCTATGATGTTGCCGTTCAAGGCAACCTCGACCCGGCAGCAGTGCTTGCCGATATTGATGTGTTGAAGTCATTTGCGGGAGATATTCTAGCAAGGACAGGGGGCAGAAGTGGCCACATCTTCAACTTGGGACATGGAATGCTGCCTGAGGCGTCGGTTAAAACTGTCGTCGAGCTCGTGAAGTTCGTTCATGAATCAACCCGAACCTCCGATCAGCGGTAGGGATCATGGCGGGCACTGCTGTTCTTCTGATGGCGTATGGGACGCCGGACTCGATAGAGGATATCGAACCCTACCTAACGGATATCAGACGAGGGCGAAAACCCACACCGGACGCCGTCGAGGAGTTGAAAGGTCGATATCTCAGGATCGGAGGAAAATCTCCGCTTCTAGAAATTACGAGAGCGCAAGCCTCAGCGGTAGAGAAGCAATTGACGTCACAGGGCATGAAAACCCGCGTTTACGTTGGAATGAAGCATTGGCATCCGTACATACGTGATGTTGTTCCACAAATTGTCGGCGATGGCTACGTTAGATTGGTGGGCCTCGTTCTCGCTCCTCATTACTCACAAGTCAGCATAGGAGGATACAAGCAGGCTTTACAGGAGGCACTTCATTCCTCAAACAGCTTGCATGCGGATTTTGTCGAGTCTTGGTACAATCATCCGCTCTTTCACCGGGCAGTAAAAGAGAAAGTGGAGGATGCGCTGACGCAGTTCGCGGAACCGAAGGAAGTCGGCTTAGTATTCACCGCACATAGCCTGCCCGAACGCATACTAGCCTCGAACGATCCATATCCCACTCAGTTGACGAGTTCGTGCCATTCAGTTGCTGGCCTTTTGGGGAGGAAATGGTCCTTCGCCTACCAAAGCGCCGGCCAGACTGGGGAGAAGTGGTTAGGACCGGACCTGATCGAATACTTACGGGGCCTGCCAGCAGCCGACCGCTCTAAGGGTGTTCTCGTAGCGCCGATCGGCTTCGTTGCTGACCACTTAGAAATTCTATACGATATCGATGTTGAGGCACGGGAATTTGCTGAAAGTAGCGGCCTGAAGCTGAAGAGAACCGAATCACTTAACACTAGTCCAACTTTCGTTTCAGCCTTAACGGATATTGTTCGCGTGCATGCGCGAAGTCAGGTCTAACTCATTCTGATTGTAACCCAATAATCCCCGATCGTTCCGAGTGTTATGCTGCCGCTTCCACTCACTGGCCAAGAATATGAGGCCCAAGTGGCCATGCCAGAGGCTGTGGCTGTCACGACGGAAACCGGCACGGGGCTTCTTATCAAAATCTCCACTTGCCAACCGTACGGGCTCGACCCGACGCCAACTGGGTTCCCTGAACCGTCGTATAATGACACTTGAGCTACGCTGAGAGTACATGAATAAGTGAAGAAGTTAACATGAATGATATAGTTGAAGATCACGCCTTGCTGTGCAAATGCGGATGGCACTGTGCATGCTACGAGTAGTATTAGAGGAATGACAAGTGTTCCGGCTTTCATCAGTCTTCCCTTGAACGATCTCGTCTCGCAGATTAGGCCGGGAGTAGAGAGACTATGCCGCCTGAATAGTACCATTGGGCGTTGAGGTTGAGTTCAAAGCTTTGAGTTGAATACCCTGGTGCTGAGAAGGTTATCGTTCCCAAAATTCCGTACGCGTATGGGAGTTCCCAGGCTCCATTCGCGCTGGTGCTGACGGCTTGTTGACTGAAACAACGGCTCACGGTAACCGTGGCTGCAATTGGTTTGCCCGTAGTTCCGCTGTAGACGTAACCGTAAAGCATTCGGGACTGTGCGCTTGCGAAAGGATACGTTTGAGACGCCAGGACTATGATCAGTACGCTAAAGACGAAGATCGGCCACGCATGTCTTCGCATGTGAGCTCCCGAAGTTTATACGAGCTCTTTCGGCTATAAACTTCATAAGAAAATCAACGTTTACCATGTCTTTTCGTTACGACATACGCGGCGACAACGCAGATTACCACCAAAACTCCGGCCAAAGTGTACAAAATCGTGTGAGAGGGTTGCTCAACAATAGCGCCCGGCACTCCTAAGGCAAACGTCCCTTCAACTTGCGTTGGACTCCCGCCGGTCCGGTAGAGGATTTTGATCAGGAGATTGACTTGCGGTGTGCCGTTCGTGGTGTTCGTTGCCTGAATCATACCGGGCACTTTCAAATCGAATGTCCAGACAGCGCCTTGGAGGAAGCTCAGACGGAACTTACCCAGGTCTTCAGAATGCATCAATTGCCACGTACCGTTTAGATTGGGGTCAAGATACGCCTCGCCCCGCAGAAGATACACATCGAACCGCGCGTAGTTCATAATTTCGACCGCGAGCGTGGTGGTCTGGCCCGCCGGGGTTATGTACTGCTGCGGCGAGTTCAGAGCGATGAGAGTTAGCGAGAGTTGCGAATTGGTCGAACTGGTTTGAGCAACCACACGGGACATGCTTAACGCGGAAAGAACTATGATTAGTATCAGAATATTGCGCGGCCAATTTACCATGTCAATCTCAAGAATGTGGGACGCGACACCTTCTATTTACGTTTCCCAACCGCTTTCCGTCAATTTCGACGGCGCCTTGACCTGTCGTGATATGCAACGAGCCGATAAGACAACAGAACCAAACTGAATTTCAAGGGGACGTCCTCAATCGACGACTGGGTTCCGTTAACGATACCTTCAGTTTCACGTCTGCAGGCGCAAAATCTTTGATTTTCTGAAACCTATGTGAATGGGATGGAGAAATTGACTGGTTTGACACCAATCTTTTTACTCGGAGACGAGAAATTGATAGGATGGTTGATACGAATTGCTACGACGCCAACTTGAAAGAGCATTGGCCGTGACCTTTCTCTCGCTTACATTAGCCTTGGTAGCGGGCGGCTTGGTTACTAACGCGTACGCCTACCAGTCTCCGCCCTGGCCGTTTCCGCCAACTTTTCCAGTCAACAATTTCGACTTCAGCCTAACCGCCAGTGCGACTCTCGTCCAGATGCAGCAGGGACAAACCGGCGGGGTGACCATCTGGGTCGATCTTTACTGCCCTAACTCAACGACAAACATAAGATGCGACTCGACGCAGCTTCAAACCGTTTACCTTTCCGTCTCCGGCTGCCCCGGCGGTGCTCTCTGTACCCTTGACAGGCAGCAGCTCGAGATTCCGCCAGTGACCGAGGGAGCCAGCGATCTGATCATTCACACATTCTTCGGAATCTCATCCAGCAGCAGCCCGACACTGGTGACAGTGACCGGCGTCGACCAGTTCGGTGATGTTCACTCAATAACTTTCGGCCTAGCAATCTGCTACTGCTAAACGCTGCGCCACCGTTGCTCCAAGCCAGGAAGGTGCGCGGTAGCCCAGTAGAAAAAGTTGGCCAGAATCTCTATCGTTCATCTACTGGCCAGAAAGGAGCAGAGCTCTTGTACCTCTTTTATTGAGAGAATTCCCAATTTCTGTTTCATTCTCTAGAGGAAATGCTTTTGTCCGATGCGTTAAAGATTCCACTCTTGAACGACCTAGTCGATGGCGGTTTTGAGTACAGCCAACTTTTGTTGGCCGTGTATGAGCCGGATTCCCTCTGGTACAACGCTTCGTTGACCATAGCGGCCCGAGCCGTTAAGGTCGGCATTCGAGTCGAGTACCACACCTACGAGCATATCCCCCGTAAGATAAGGGAAGCATTTGCGGCCCTCGAATTAGATGTGAAGAAACTTGAAGAGGAGGACAAGCTTCGAATTTTGGACAGCTACACTATCCAAACCGGATTGGGGACTCCTGAAAAACCGCGGAAAAGCAAACTACTAACACAACCTCTCAAACTGTCAGACTCCAGCATAGAGTTCACTCAACAAATCAAGGCTGGGATCCCTGAGAGAGATAAGAGATGGCTACATATAGACGACAACTGGGGCGTAATGTTTCAGTACAACGATGAAAAAGCGATGCTCAACTTCTCGAGAACCCGAATGCCCTTTTGGGTAAGTGCACGTGAGTCCACATTTATCATCGGTATAATGACTGGAATAGGCTCAGAAGCGTTCTACAAACAATACCTTTCAGCCTATGACGGAATAATCGACTTCAGAAGCGAAGAAAAGAATGAACAAGTGGAACACCTTGTCCGGCTCAGACTCATGCAGGGAAGGAAATATGATTCTCGCTGGCACAAGCTTCAGATCCTGGACAACGGTGAAATCACATTGGCCACCTGATGTTGACGCTGCAACATGTCTGAGCCTGCTTGGCGCACGAATCCTTCTAGGCTTATCGTTAGCGTTATTACACCTCGAGAATCCCTATTTGAAGGGAAGCGACCGTTGGGATACGTCTATCCTCCCTACAGACCCGTACTGTCGGTGGGTCCAGGCTAATGGCTGGCCTTTGCAGCAAAAGGTTACGCGCGTGCGTTTCGTCTTGTCGTTAGGTTCTCAGCTGGGTTACTCTGTCCTCTGTTCTTTCTTTTCTTTTGTGAGGTCCGTTACGCTGACTACTCCCAACGGAGGGAAGCCCATTGAAACTCCGGCAGTGGGCGTGTTTGTTGGGACCAGCATGAGTGTACCTTTGCTTTGCAGTCCAAGCTCGTACAGGATGTTCATCCACCGCAGTTCCAAAGCACGCATGTTCTTCTCGTAGAGGTTCGCCGCGTCCACCATTTTCTGTGCGGCCTCGTATTCAGCCATCGCAAGCGTGACTCTAGCCCTGCGTTCGCGTTCGGCCGAGGCTTGGCGCGACATCGCCTCTTGAAGCATTTGTGGGATCGAAATGTCCTTTACCTCAACCGAGTTAACCTTGATCCCCCAACGCTCTGTCTTTTCATCGATAATATTCCTAGCTTCGACCCCCACCTTTTCACGTTCGGTCAAGAGCTCGTCGAAACTCACCTTACCGATGACCTCTCTCAACGTTGTCTGCGCCGCCAATGTTGTCGCTTCAAAATACCTCTCAACGTTTAGGATCACCTTCTCCGCATCTACCGCTTGAAAGAACATGATCGCATCGACATTTACGGGCACGTTATCCTTCGTCAGGGTCTGCTCTGTTCTGAATGAAACTGTTAGCACTCTCATGGAAACAATGTTCGGGATCCTGTCGACAAACGGAATGATGTAAAAGATACCCGGGCCCTTCAAGCCCATGAAGCGTCCTAAACGGAGAACGGGCGCGCGTTCCCATTCCTTGATGACCTTGATACCGGAAGCCACCAGTAACACGATGAAGAGCAAGAGAACGATACCGACTATGAAATCGGGAGTCAGAAGGTCTTCTAACGCCATAACTTAGCCTTCAAGATGAAGTTGCTTCGGCTTAACTCTTAAGATTAGCGCATAGGGCGGAGACTGCACCTGAATTAAGCAAGCAAAGCTGGGTGAGGCGACGATGAAACCGCGAAACTGCCTTACTATGTTGCGATTCAAATTAGGTTGCCCGAACCACGTGACTCACACACAATTACGGAAACGAGCGTTCAAATTGCAACGCTCCTTGCCCTCCGCACAAGCACGCAAAATCTCATTCGTGCAATCAGTCATTCATTAGCCCCCAAGAGCGCTACCGATCACATTACTCAGAGGTAATGGCAACGAAATCAATTTCCAACCAATAACCAAACGACATGTTCGCAAAGTTTGCTGCGTCCCTAAACACCTAGCAAGAAATGCTTAAGTTGGGCTCCTTCCTCGATTGATGGCATGTGCAGTCGTTGTATGGCGCAAGGATGCGAACACGTATGCCCTCCTAGTGAAGTAAACGCAGCGGGCGAATGCCCGGGTTGCGGCCACGTATTGAGAGGAGCCGAAGGTTAATCCTCCAACACTAGAACCATCTTAAGCTGAGCAACAACGGGCAGAAACGAGGGCGTAGGAAGGAATTTTTCAGCGTAAGCGCACTTTTGGCTGAAGACCTGTGAAAGGACAGGGAATCGCTGAGAAAACACTGTAATGAGTGGAAGGGCTCGCCAGACCCCTCTACCGCCTCGATTATGCGTTCTGTCCGGTACGATTCGGACGGTCGTTTTCGGTGTTTATGCGGACTTCTAGACCATCCGCCAGAAACCCTTCGAGAACGATTGCCGACCAAAACGGAAGGGCTCTCCGAAAATCTGCGATCACTGACAATCTCGCAATCTTTATTATGCGTAAATCAACTCTCGAAACCGATCAAGGTTGGACACGGGAAAGATCCGTGGAGAAGTGACAGGACTTATGCAAGACATGGACAAACTCTTCGCAATGCTTGAACGAAACCTTGGAGAATTCGCCAAGGACAAAGAACTCCAGCAAATCAGGGGCAGCGCGAAACAACACATCAAAGAAATCATGAAAGCGGTCTGACCGGCTCCTGGCCCACTCTCGTTTTTGTAGATTCCAGGTTTCCGTTTCCTAGTCGCGGTTAATTCACGAGTTCTGCTTGAGTTCAAATTCAGTTCTTTGCGCGCCATTGATACCGCCGTACGTCTTGAAGTTCGCCCAGTAGTAGCAACCCAGAAAACAACTACGAACGACGGTTCAGCTTCTAGCCCACCAGAGTACTACCAAGAAACAAACCATCGACGACGCTGTGAACTGAACGAGACTTGGTTAGGGCCGGAGCGTCGCGGGTGAGCCATGTTAAACCCGTCGCTCGAATGTAAGTTCCGCTCGAAGACAGCTTACTCTTAGCTATTTATGGATTTGCAAGTAAGTAGACATGTGGGTTAGAGGAGTTTGCGGATTTCTTCCATGTTTCGGAGGAAGCTCTGTCCGTTTTGTGTGTCCGGGGAGAAGGTTGGGTCCAGAATTAGTTCATCTGGCCCGTAGGCCTTGACTGAGGCAATATCGTCTTTGATCTGGGTGAGTGTTCCGGAGAAGAGAGCTCGATCTTTGCCTTGCGGTTGCGGGGTAATTGAAAGATTGTACCTAACGATTGTCTTCAGGTCGGCTGGGTTTCGTCCGGCATCCTTAGCCATGCTCCTAAGTTGAGTCGAGGTAGCTTTGAGTTGGTCAACAGTCATTCCTACAGGCATCCATCCATCAGCCATCTTCGCCGTCCGTTTCATTGCACCAGGTGAGAATGCCGCCAAGTAGATGGGGGGATGTGGTTTCTGCACTGGTTTCGGCTGGATTATGGATTTTGGAAGCTGGAAGAATTTGCCATGGAACTCAGCGGGGTCAGTCGTCCAGATTGTTTTAAGAACAGAGATGAACTCGTCCGCGCGCTTACCACGTATTTTCATAGACGCTCCTGTAGCGTCGTGCTCATCCTGTGACCAACCGAGACCGAATCCCACTTTCAGCCTGCCAGCGGACAGTACATCCAACGTAGTCAGTTGACGCGCGAGGAGGATTGGGTTGTAGAACGGAATGTCCAACACGCTCGTTCCTAACGCTACTCGACTAGTGAGCGCGGCTGCGAACGTCAAAGTTTCCAAAGGATCAAAAACCCGTTTGTACGGTTCAGGCAAAGGACCGCCGTAGTATGAAGTCTTAGGATTCGTCGGGTAAAGAAGCCGTTCCGTAACCCAAAGACTATCATACTTCAGTTCTTCAGCCCGCTTCGCAACTTTAGCGATAGCATCAACGTCAGCGGCAGGGCCTATTTGGGGAAGGAAGAATCCAATTCGCATAATATCATAGGGGAAGCCGCGAGGCTATAAATCAATTGACATTGTTCTGTCGACTCGGTGTTCAAGTCTGAATTAGATCGGAACGGGATGAGAGTCGCAAATTGATTGAAGGGTAACGTGGAAGATGCTCAACGTGATTAAGCTCCTGAAGGCTTAGACGTGTTGGGGCACCCTAACTCACTCATCCTCACATTCTCACCTATATTCTGCGTGATCGTTTCGGCTGAGGAAACCGTGCGACATATCAGTAAGGCCTCTTCCTTGGAAGCTCTGAGGAAGCCTCCAACGAGAAGCGGCACCTCATCACTCGCAGGAGCACTCAGCACGACCGCGGATCCAGTAAGAAACCCACCTTGGAGAGCCTCGTCCAATGATCTTATGCGTCAAGGATTGTGGTAGGGAGGTTGATGTTGCGTTCATTCCGGCCTGTATGTGAAATATTTGTGCGAGAGGAAGTTGCTGGTACCCGATACCATCGTGGCCGCTACGTTCGAGAACATGTACCAGAGATGGAGCCATGTCGTGAGCGAGTAAAGTATTCCTGTTGCGATAAGGAGTCCTACGCCCCAGACGGTCCAGTGTATCAGGAACTGGAACTTTGTGCTGTACATCTGCCTACTCGTCTTGATGACGAAAGCCCAGTACTTGTAGCCCGTGAATGCAACTAGCTGGCCGACGATTGTGCCAGCCCAGCTTGAGTAAATGTAGTAGATGCCGAAGTATTGCGTGAGGGTGTAAAGCAGTCCAAAGCTTACTGCGGTTCCTACAGCGCCTACAATGCAGAACTTCGTCGCCTGGGGACCGAACGTGTCCCACAGTGACTTGATGCTACTGGCTAGCTTCATCGTTCACGCTTCGCCTATGTCTCAGCGCCTTGTCAGTCTTACGGGCGTTTTGTATTATGGTTATGGTATGGTTATTCATTCGTTGTTTGGCTGAACTTCGCTTGGCCACTCTCCTTCTTCCGTAAGAAGAAAAAAAGTAGAGCGAGAGAGTTGGCTTCAGGACGGTTAAGTCACGGTAGCGATGAAGTTTAGGCTTACACCTCTAGGTCGTCTGTTTGCTCCGGATGGTTGTTGGTTTGTTGTTGTGGGTGGGTTTTGATTGTTGCTAAGGCCACCATTGAGTGAGGCGATTACGGTGCCGTTGTACATGGTTGCGAGTCCTTGCAATGCCCATCTGTAAGTGTGGCCGTTAGAATCTGTTGCGTTTCCGCCCATCAGTATTCGATCTAGTTTACCGATTCCGCCCTCGCCGCTTGTGATAGTTAGAGTGGTTCCGTTTTCGACGATTGAACCGCTTTTAATAGTCCACGTTATGCCGCCGTTTACAGTGTCGTTTGTCACCTGGGCTGTTAGCGTTAATGATGCGTTGAAGGATGGTGGGCCTGCCTGGTCCCAACGTCGCGTTAGGGTTTGGTTATTTTGTCCATTGGTCCAGTTCCCTTGTTGGTTTTGTCCCCTAGTCGAGTTGCCTTGGTTACCCCTAGTCCAGCTGCCCTTCGCGCCGCCATTCATGCCTGGGTTGAAGAACGGCATGCCTCCTCCGAGACCGTACACTGAATTGACGGTTACTGTTGAGCCGATCGAGAATTGGGTTTGCGGATTGAAGTAACCATTACTGCTCTGTGCCGATGTCAGTGCCGTACTTGCTAGAAGCCCTGCCAAAGCTAAGAGTATGATTCCTATCGTAGTAAACTTAGCCAACTTTTCCATCAATTTCACCGGTCAAGAGTTGCAACCGTCTACTTCAGTGACATATATCCAGAGTGGATGAATCATCCAGTCCGACGATGAGCGTTATCGCGTTTATGTAAAGTGTAGAATGCGCGAAAGACCATTCTGATTACGCGACTGTACGAAAGGTAACGCGCAGGGCTATCGCACTATGGAAGTAACAAGAAAAAAGGGATGGAACGGCGGATGTCTGTATTCGCGATTTATGTGTACTGATCTAACGGTGCGTGCAATGGTTGCTTGTACTGCAATAGTTGTTATTGTTGTATGATCCGCCGTTGTGGGAATAGTTGTAATATCCGCCCATGTAGTAGTAGCCGCCTTGATTCTGAGTGTACCGTGGGCTGCTGTAGTAATAGTTGCTTGGGTAGGTAGGATAGGTAGGGTAGCTAGATGTTGGATACGAGGAGTAGATCGGGTAGCTAGGTGTTGGGTATGAAGAGTAGATTGGGTTGCTGGGGTAGCTCTGGTAGTAGTTGGAGCCGACTACGAAGGTTGACGAGGTTTGGGCTACTAGAGATCCGGGATAGTATCCGTAGTATCCTCCGTAGTATCCGTTTGGAGTGCTGTAGATTGAGACTGAGAATTGCACTGGATGGGCTTGTGCTGAGGTAGGGAGAGTGAAGGTTAGTTGTCCCGTGGACGCGTAACCGCTATACGTTGGGGTTAGGACTGTGTTTGCTGTTCCGATGTTCGTGTTGTAGGTTAGATCGTATGCTGTACCTGTAGCGTATATTTGCCCTGGATAGAAGGAGCATGTTGCTGAGACGGGTACTGTGACTTGGAAGTTGGGTCCGTAGTAATAGTATTGCTGCCCGTAGACGTTTGGAGATGCGAGTAGCGCCTGACAGGGTTGGGCTAAAGCGAGGCTATTGTTTGTGGCGACTGCGACCACTCCGATAGCTAAGGCCAAGACGAGCACTGCGTAGCTGCATGTTTTTGCAAGTTTTTTCACCAATTTTTATCACCGACTAACTACAGCGTGTAGTTGCCTATAATGAGAGTGGACGAATCATCCTCATCGGAATCTCCGAAGCTACGCGTACTGCACAATTCTGTTTAGAAATTTGCGGAATGTGGGAAATTTCCGTCACGGCACGTAAAGCAATTCAGGCTTGTTAGTATCTGGGCGTAGGGTCGGTCATTTCAGAGCACGCATGATCTGCTTGCTTCTGAATACGCTGGTTCGTTTCTTTGAAACTTGGACGCCTCCTTACCAATGTTAGAGAAGAAGCTGGTTTCGCACTAAATCAAAGGGGAAGGAAGAGGGAAGTTTCGTGTCCCAGATTTTGTTTTCACTGTGGCGGCGGTGGCGGCCATGGGTGCCAAGTTGGTTGTTGCTGTCTTCGAGCGATGAGCACTAGACCTGCTGTGGCGATTATGACGGATGCGATTATGGAGATGATGACCGCCCAATCGAAGAGGTTTATGTTATTCGATCTTTGTGCATAGCCCTGCGATCCGTAATGTGTCTGATGGGAATGGTTTTGGGGTTGTGGTTGGGACTGGTATTGGAGCTGGCTGGGTTGGTTTGGTGATGGGTAGGCTGTGGGGGATGGGTCGGCGTACGGGTACTGGCCTTCAGTCACCGTTGTGGTTACGACCTGTTGTATTGTCTGGACGGATTGTTGGAATGCGGCGCCGGCTGGGATCGTCTCGCTGGTTGTGGTTATGAGGTTGCCGCCTTGGCTGTTGTAGATGGAAACGGAGATTTGGACTGAGTCGGTTGGCGATGTTGGGGGCGTGTTAAAGCCGAGTTGTCCGTTGAATTGTGTTCCTCCGTTCACAGACGACATGAGTGTGTTCGCGGAACCGAGGGCTGTGTTCGTTGTTACGTCGTATGCGCTGCCGGTGGCGTAGAGTTGTGTTCCGAAATATGTTGTGCATGAGGCCGAGACCGGGACTACCAGAGGAAAATTGGAGTTGCTGTATTGCGCGGGAGTTCCTTGGTAACTTAGAGTGGCCGTGCATGGGCTTGCGATCTGTGCGAACACTAGACTGCCGCTTGCGCCCGCGATCAGCAGGGTCATTGAAATGGCTAAGAGCGTCAAGACACCGAGTTTCGTCTTCAAATGTTTTCTACCTCCTAATTTGTTTACTGTTGCAACTACACGCTGTAGTCACTAATAATCAAGATGGACGAATCATCCTCTACGAAACGCTCCGCGCTACGCGTACTACAGAAAACGCCGCAATCATCGTCGGAGGAGGAGAAATTGGATTGAATGCCTCCAAGAAGCTCCAAGAAAATATTGCTAATCGGGAAGAGCGTAAGCATTCAACTTCAAGTCATGTGAAGCTTTGAGCGGGATAGGATTAGCGCAATAGGTGCATCAGTCCTGTGACTTGAGCTGGACGGGGCGCGTCAGCGAGAAGGGATCCAAACGATTTCGTTCGATTTCGGTCGATACTCCAACCTCCAGAGAACACGACTTCCCGAATGCGAGAGTACCTGATGTTCATCAGAAAGGAACCCTGCTACGGGGGCGGTTTACGGAACAAGCATAAGACATATGCTACCTCAAGCTGGAAAAACGCCCTCTTTCATACGAAACTATGGGGGCGTGACGTTGCACGGAATTTGAATCGTCGCAGTTTGTCGTAATTTGCGTGTGTACTACCACCCAAACAAGTGGAGAACGTGAGTTAGAGGAAGGCTTTGTACAAGAGCCAAGCCGACACCACGAATCCGAGAACCACTATGCCCACGTTCAAGATTTTCGGGTCCACGCGTTTTGCTAACCGTGCTCCGCCATACCCGCCAGTGATTGCGCCGATGCAGAGAACGAGGGCTGGTGTCCAAGCGACTAGGCCTTTGAGGGCGAAGAATACGAATGCGGTCATGTTGATGACTGCTTGTAGGGGGGTCTTGAGTGCATTCATCTTGTGAATGTCTCGCATACCCATTATGCTGAGAGAGCCAAGCATCAAAATCCCCATGCCCGCCCCAAAGTAACCGCCGTAAGTGGCGATGAACAGTTGAAACAGGCACCCGCCGATTCGCCCGGTTTTGGTCGTGTGGTCGTCCGCTACAGCCAACCTCTGCCCTATTTTTCGTGCAAGAGTGTTACGTGCAGCTAGAACAAGTGTAGCGAAGAGAACGAGAAAGGGAACAATAATTTTGAACAGGTCGGGAGGAGTGATCACGAGAATGACGGCGCCAAGGGCTCCCCCAATAAAACTCGGAACGAGAAGGGCAATTAGCAGACCACGATCAACTGCCGTGTCTTTGCGATAACCAATCGCACTGCTAAACGAACCCGGCCAGAGGGCCGCAGTATTTGTTGCGTTAGCCACAATCTCCGGCTCACCCAAGCCCACGAGAGATGGGAAGGAGATGAGAGTGCCTCCACCGGCAACGGAGTTGATCGAGCCAGCGATTATTCCGGCTACAAAGAGCCCGATCAAACCGAGCATATAACCTAATGACATTCGCTTCCCCAAGCAAAACCGAGTTACGGTTGGGGGTACTTGAACCTAACCAGCTCTAACCGACTTCGAAAAATCTAACTTGATAATTCGCGAGAACCATAAGTGCGCCGTATGGGAATTACGCATCATAACTTTCTTAGTGAACACCCACTTCCTGAGACGGGTACTTTCCTGCGGTTGATGGTTTCTGGACGGTAAAGATTCGTTTGGAGTTATCAAGGGCTTGATACTAAATTCGGAGTGATCCGGTCTAGCACTGAGTTTAGAGTTGCAGCTCGTAGAACCACTGCCCTATCTCTGTCCCATACGACTGGAAAGAACAGTGAATCGACAATTATGACGTCGGGTGGCATCGCTTTAGGTTAGGTCCACGAAGACGTTCCATCGGGTTGAATCATGAATTCCAGAGAGAATGTTCACATTGTGTTTTGCTAGAATTCCAGACGCCTTTGCAATCAATCCTGGAACACTTAACATTCCTACTCTGCGAGATGCCTCCCTGGAGTCACCTCTGCTATGAATGCCGTTTTGGGAGTTTCAGAATGTTCCAGGTTCAACGGTTGCATCCGTTATGGCCTGACCTCTATCCTTCGGCACCCACAAAATAACGTCCCAACGAATTTCAACGTATCAGTTATATATCAAGGTTATTATGATAATCACAAAATCACATTGCGAGCGTATCTCTCTTGTTAGACAGGCTGCCAGACTATGGATTATCTGAGATTCAAGCCAAGGTCTACTATCGCCTACTCAAGCTCGGAAAGACTTCGTCCATCAGAGTCGCTAAGGATATTGGTATTCACCGAAGCGAAACGTACAGGGTTCTAAGGGAACTGGCCCAGAAGGGAATTGTGATTGAACATAGTGACAGTAGGCCAATTTTGTATGAACCGAAGCCTCCGGAGGAAGCGGTGAATGCTCTCCTTCAAGAACGAGCTAAAGAATTTGAAGGCCTGAAAAAGGACATGCCAAAACTAGTCGATTGGCTGAACGCCCGCGCTAAGGCTAGTAAGAGTCCCGCATCCGTCCTGCTTATCGATGATGATGACACCATTCGAAAGAATCTCAGCCACGCTCTCCGAACGGACGGTTTCAACGTGGACCTCGCTCAAGATGGTCAGGAGGCTCTTGTTAGAGCCCACAAACGGCAACATGATGTCGCGCTAATAGACATACGCCTCCCTGACATGGACGGTATGGGACTCATCAAGAAGCTAAGAACTGAGAACCCTGAAATCAAACAGATAATCATAACCGGTTACCCATCAATCCAGAACGCCGCCCAAGCCATCGACGAAAAAGTGAACGGCTATGTAACGAAACCTTTCAACCCGTCCGACCTCATACTCAAGATCAGGGAGAAACTGCAAGCGTAACGCATAGTTTTCATGCGCTCTTTTTACGGTTAGCCGCTAGTTTCGGTTTCAGCGGTAAAGTGACGGTGAAGGTTGACCCCTTCCCAAACTTACTTTCAGCGTTGACTGAGCCTCCATGTGCTTCCACGAGCCGCTTAACGATCGGTAAGCCAAACCCCATCCCCCTCGACTTCGTCGTGAACAATGGATTCCAAATCTTCTCCATCGTTTCTTTCGTCATTCCTTCTCCAGTGTCCTTGAAGATGATCTCTAAGCTGAGGCCGGTTTTTCTGCTGGCGATTCGGAGTGTGCCGCCTTTCGGCATGGCGTCGGCCGCGTTCTTGATGAGGTTCAGGAAGACCCGACGTGTCTTGTCCACGTCCACCGCTATTTTGGGGTGGCTCTTGGTGGAGTCAACGACGCGTATCCTCCTCGGAAGCTGTGCGTGTGCGAGAGCGTCTATCGTGACTGATTTCATGTCGGTCTCAGCAAGTTCTAGGTGCGGCACCCTCGCGTATTCCAGAAGATCGCCCACGATCTTATCCGAGTTTCGTACGTCCTGGTCGATGATATCGAGCATTTCCTTCGTCTGCCTGTCGATCCCCTTGCCAAGATGCGTCTTCACATTGTACGTCGCAGTCGCGATGCCCGTCAACGGATTCCGCAGATCATGCCCGATCATCGCCGCCAATTCTCCGATGGTGGCCATTCGCTGAGACTTGAGAAGCGCCTCCTCCATCCGTCGGCGGTCAGTCAAATCAATTATAGAGATTAAGACCTTCCCAAGTGTATCCTCGTAGCCTGGAATCACGTTCAGAATCAAACTAACGTGTTTGGTGTCGCCCGTCAAAGTTTGGTTATCAAATTCGCCCGCAAAGCGCCTCTCGGCCTCACCCACTGCCACGAGTTCCTCTCTGAGCCTGTCCTGGAACGAGGGGACGAGAACCCCGCTTAGTCCACTTCTTAGTTCGTCTACTGTTTTCGCGCCGTAGAGCCTGAGTGTGGCTTCATTAACACTGAGAAGCTTCACCATATCACCACACTTGGCAAGTTCCTCCGGATGCTCGTTGAAGTGTCTTCTGAGATCCTTAACGCCTCTAGTTCGCAGTTCATCGAAGTACCTCTTGACTTCAGAGAAGTCTTCCTCCCAAAGGGAGATTGGACTGCTTTCAAAGAGGCGACGATATCTGGCCTCACTCTCAGCTAGCCTCCCAGACCTCTCCTTAACCAGCTCCTCCAGACGTTCAGAATGGCGTCGAAGCTCATCTTCATACCTCAGGCTGGTCAAGGCGGACGCTACATGGCTGGAGAGTGTTTCGAGAAGTCTCTGGTCGTCATCCGTGAAGTAGTCTAGGGATATGCTTTCTGCGTCTAGAAGAGCAACAGGTTTATTGTCTATGAGGACGGGCACCGCTAGCTCCGACAACTTTACTGGCGATTTCTCCTTCCCTACACGGCCTTCGTCGTCAACGTAAGCTTCCTCTTTCCTCGAGTCCCCCACTCTGATGGTTCTTCCCGTGTTCACGGCCTTCACGGTAATCCCAGGACCATCCAGCATGAACTCTGAGATAGAGCTGGTCATACCTCGCGCTTCCTGGCAAAGAATGCGTCCTCTTGTCGCATCGACCAACCAGAACTCAGCCGAACTGAATCCAAGTGTGAATTCCATCGCGTCAAGCGTATGCTCGATAATCTCATCAAGTGTTCTAGCGCAGGCGAGTTGCCGGGCGTGAGCGTGCAGCGCTAGGAGTTTGTCCTCTGCTCGGTTGCGTTCGGTGATACCTCTGCTCACAGCAACGAAACCAATCGCGTTCCCGTTGCCGTCTTTAACGACATCTACGAAGCTGCGAACGGGAAACGAGGTTCCGTCTCTTCGCTGGGCTGTCCATTCCTCGTCCCAATACTCGCGGCTTTCAATACCTTTCATGTTGTTCTTAGGGAGTTTGTGGTCTGACGTAAGCACGAGTAGGTCGGTTAGATTTTTCCCAATGGCTTCCTCTGCCGTCCATTGGTACAGTGTCTCCGCATACTTGTTCCAGTAGACGACTCTATCGTTCAAGTCTGTAGCTATGATGGCGGTGCGTACGTGATCAAGAAGCAACGAACTTGGCCAGAGTTGCTCGTCGATTTCTCCAGTCATCAAGTCCACCCTCGTGCCTTACTATCGTGAGTATGCTACCCTTAGGTTTTGGTTGTTTTGACCGTGCCATTCGATAAAGACCGGGTGACGGAAATTCGAATCTAGGCGGGAAATGCCGTGTAATGAAACCGGAGCATATAACGCGTGCCACTTCATCGTCAATAGAGTTTAGGATGAGAACTTGAGTGACTTGAACCTCATGCAATCCTTGCGTCTTCATGCTTAATTTCGTAACGCCCTCTTTCTGTCATGCTTGCTGCTGTTTCTTGAGGTATTCTTTGATGGTTTTGAGGAAGTCTTCCACGTTGAATGGTTTGACTATGTACTCGTCGGCGCCGTTTCTGGCCGCCTCAGCGACGCTCTCTGGTGACGGGTAGCCTGTCATTATGATCTTGACCATTTTCGGAGTTGTTTCTCTGATCGCGGTTAACAGTTCCGTGCCATCCATATCCGGCAGGCGACGGTCGATAAGCGCAATGTTGTAGGAACGCATCTTCGCTTTCTCGACCCCTTCTCGTCCATTGCTCGCTACGTCAACAGCGTATCCCTCGCGCTCCATGGTGATCTTCAGACTCTTGCTTATGCTCTCTTGGTCGTCGACGATTAAGATCGTCGGCCGAAGTGTGTTGCCCTCATTACTATGTTTCTTCGATTCTCTATTCGGTCCGATGAGCAATGTTCTTAATCGCTCATCGCGACTTATCGAACCTCTGTTTCGTTTTGCTGCTGATATTCTTCAGGTATACAGCTGAAACCGTCTGTATTCAGATGTAACCTATCGCAGCTCTTTCGAACGGCTAGATTCCCCGGAAAAGATGAGCGAACTCCAAGCGTCACTCAGGTTACGTAATGTTTCAAACCATGACGAACGGCAAGCAATTCGCCGACAGACTCAGGTTCTAACTCAAAGCTCTCGAATTCACCTAGTCAAAACCTACCTAAGCCTTTGTCGAACCGTCAAAAAAAAGTCTGTGTGGGTAGTGGTCCGCGCACAGGGCCGTAGATTAATGGTTCAATTTATGTCGCCGCACCAATAGTTCCACCCACCACCTTAATGCAACGGTTCCGCACCATGTCCGAAAGGGTATCGTGTGATGCAAGTAGTTCTCGGTGCGACACGAAGCGTAGGCCATTGGATCGTTGAGAAACTGCTTGATCGAAAGAACCAAGTTCGCGTTATGGTGCGTAACCCCGTCAAATTGAAACAGTTCTCAAGGATGGAGCTAGTGCATGTTGTTGAAGGCGACGCGTCTAAGCTTAATGATGTGAATAAAGCGATCATAGGCGTAGATTCAGTCTACTATTGCGTAAATGTGCCGTATCCGGAATGGAAATCAAAAGCCATACCCATGCTTCAGAACACCATCACAGCCGCGAAGGAAAACAAGGCGAAGATAGTTTTCCCCGGGAACGTGTATGTGTACGGACATGCCCAGTCCGACTTCGTGCGAGAAGATCACCCGTTCGCAGCGCACACCGAGAAGGGAAAGATACGCATCCGAATGGAGCAGATGCTTGATGACGCTTGGAAAACAGAAAACATTCCCTACACCATCGTGCGGTTTCCGGACTTCTATGGCCCGTTTGTTATCAACGACCTCTATGCACCAATTTTCCGCAATGCGCTTCAAGGTCGGCCGATGACATGGTACGGGAAGTTGGATGTCCCTTTTGAGTTCGCATACATTGAAGATGCCGCCGAAGCACTTGTCATGGCAGGTTTGGATTCAGGCACCAACGGAGAATCCTACAATGTTCCTGGGGTAGAAGTCACTACTCCTCGACAATGGCTTCAGCTGGTTGCTTCCACGGCAGGGGCAAACGCGAAGATACGTACCATCCCCAAATTCGTGATAGGCGTCGCCGGAATCTTCAATCCCTTGGCCAGGGAATTT
>Ga0187769_10000677_pt1 | contig 18800 bp, 14 predicted proteins | sample 0116_SJ02_MP02_1_FD_133140 | JGI IMG/M metagenome (GOLD analysis project Ga0187769, IMG submission 133140) | Tropical peat soil microbial communities from peatlands in Department of Meta, Colombia - 0116_SJ02_MP02_10_MG | ecosystem: Environmental > Terrestrial > Soil > Wetlands > Peat | place... | reverse complement strand
GAGAACTCGCGAAAACATTGGCGCCCTCTATCCAACCTCAATTCCCGGGATCTTTCAGGCTTGGAGATGCGCGTCATATCTTCGCAGACATATCAAAAATAGAGCGACTGGGGTTCAAGCCCCGGGTCTCCTTCGAGGATGGCGTTTCACAGTTCGCAAAGGAGCCCACGCGAGCATCTCCTCGAATGGTCTTTTCATGAACAGAGACGACGTAGCAATAATTCTACCGGCGCTGAACGAAGTAGGCTCAGTAGAGTCCGTCGTAAACGGTTTCCTTGCCGAAGGTGTTCGAGTCGTTCTTGTTGACAATGGGAGCACAGATGGTACGGCCTCGGTGGCAATGCGCACTAGGGCAGAGGTGGTTTCTGAAGAGAAGCGGGGTTACGGCAATGCCTGCTTGGCAGGCCTATCGTATCTTACGTCTCGACCACCGAAGATTGTGGCCTTTGCTGATTGCGATGGCACGCTGGATCCACATGAACTTCACGCCTTGATTGATCCAATCGAAGCCGGAGAGGCTGACTTGGTTCTCGGCATGCGCACTCAAGTGGAAAAAGGCGCTCTCCCTTTGCACCAACGATTCGGAAACATGCTTACACGCACGCTCTTGCGCTTCTTGTATGGTCTCAGAATAGGTGATATACCACCGTACCGAGCATGCAGCTGGTCTTTCATCGCCAAACTAAATCTTTCCGAGCCCACCTACGGATTCCCAATTGAGACAGTTGCAATCTCAGCACGCAGAGGAGGTCGCATAAAGGAAGTAGGCGTAACCTACCGACGCCGTCTAGAAGGCAGGAGCAAAGTCACTGGTTCGCTTCAGAGTTCACTAAGGGCGGGAGGGACAATGATCATGCTGACCGTGGCGCTTCGCTTCAGGAGGATGCGCATGTGACAAGTGGGGCAGTACTGGTCTTTGCTCGGCGGCCAGAGTTAAGGCGAGTCAAGACGCGCTTGGACGCACGCATCGGAGAAAAACCAATCCTCTCCCTATATCGCGCCTTCCTTGCCGACACGCTCAACGCTGCTCGCCTATCTGGTGCAAGAGTGATGCTGGCGCACACGCCGGGACCAGATTTTCCTGAGCGACATCTCGCAGACATCGCCTTCGCGCAGCGAGGAAGGACCTTTGGAGAACGCTTTGACTTCTCCTTGGGACATGCCTCGAGTATGTTACTCGGCAAAGCTCACATCATACTCATAGGGGCGGATACTCCACAGCTACCTCCCGATTTCCTTCGTGGGGCATTGAGGACTCTGGAAGATTATGACGCAGTGATTGGCCCTAACGACAATGGCGGCTTCTATCTTCTCGGTTTCTCTAAACGTCCAGTAGCAGTCGCGGAGGTATTCACTCGTTCGGCTGAAGAAGAGCCGAGAGAACTCTATCGCCTTCTCAAGAGAGCCAAGCTGAGAACTACACTACTCGAGGCGCAATTTGACGTTGATCTGCCGGAAGACCTCGTAAGACTCAGCCTTCTAATCGACAAGCTAGAGAGATCCCACGCAGATTGGACACCGAAAAACACGAGGGACTTGTTGCGATCCCGACTGCTTATGCCCATAACTACCCTAAAGGGAGAGATTAGCAGCAAGCAGAAACTAGAACTACAACTAACTTAGGACGAGAATAATTGAAGGCGGCAGCCAGTCCGAGGCAGAATACACCTAGTCCTCTGCTGCGAATCCGCGAGGGCGTGCGCCATGCGATGGCTCCGACACCTCTTAGAACCGTCATGATTGTCGCTGTCATGTCTAGGCTGTTCGTTTTCGCAGTAGCGGTTGCGTCTAGCGTACTTTTCGGCCTAAACCCGGTGTGTAAGTCAATCGGCTGTTGGACAATCCCTCTCCCGTTCGTCAATATCTTCGCAAGGTGGGACAGCGGGTTCTACGCCGACATAGCTCTGACCGGCTATGGTACTACAATCGTTCCCAGGTGGGAATTCTTCCCGTTGTACCCCATCTTGATGGGGATACTTGGCCGACTGATCGCATTCATGTTTCCCATCCCACTTGACTTAGCGGTCTACGTTGCGGGTTTTGTACTTAGCAACGTTGCATTCTTCGGCTCTGTTTACTTCCTATACCGACTGACAGAACTGATTCTCGGAAACACTAGAACCGCGGTCCAGTCAGGGATACTCCTAGCCCTATATCCTGCGGGAGTGTTTCTTTCAGCCGTGTATTCTGAATCGGTTTTCCTTCTTCTAGTTTTGATTTCGCTAATCTATTGGTACCGTAACAAGCATCCACTAAGTGGAATGTGGGGGTTTCTCGCCGGCATGGCGAGGCCCGTAGGCGTACTCCTCGCGATACCGTATGTGTACGACGTACTGACCGATCGTTCCGCCCGCAAAACGGCGCTGAACTACCTTTCCGTTGGAGCTGTATTGATGGCATTCGTCAGCTTCTTCGCTTACAGCCAGATAATGACGGGAACACCTTTCGCCACTTTTGCGGCCGAGCGCTTGTACTGGAAGATTACTCTAAGTCCTACGTACATCCTAACGCTAGCTCGCAACGAAATCATCGGCCACCCCGTCATAATCCCTTACCTGGTAATGGGAATTGGCGGCGTGTTTGCCTCTATTTTGACGGCTCATAGTAGAGCGGTGAGGGAGATTGGGTTATTCTCAATCTGTCTCATCGCCGCCTATCTCCTCACCCCGATCATATCCTTTCCACGATACTCCATCACGTTGGTGCCGATGTACTGGAGCCTGTCCAAGCTATGCTATTTGAAATGGCTTAGAATTTCGATCTATGCTCTCTTTCTTGTGCTTCTGGCTGTGGGAACGGGTCAATTCGTGAACTGGTACAGCTTCTACTGACTCCTCATACCGTCGGGCGTTCGTACCCTATATGTGAAACGCTATGTATTTGGAGCATAATCTGGTCAAAGATTATTAGGTCACTATTCGGTGTCGAGGAATCGATAGATTTGCCGCCATCAAGAGTGAGTCCCTTGCGAAAACGCACGTGGGTCGCTAATGTAGCATTAATTCTTCTCCTCACAATAATGCTTAGCGGAATGGAAACGTATCTTCTCGCCCCGGTATACTCGACGACGCAGAACATGAATGGGGCAAGGATTCAGCAGGCGTCAACGACATCTAACTTGGCGGCTAGCCTGCTCGCCGGCTCTCCACCGACACTAGGTTCGCAAACCGCGTCGGTTACGATAGTGGAATTCGGTGACTACCAGTGTCCAACTTGCGGAGGATGGTTCCAGAACCAAGAAGCCTCCGTAGTCCAAGACATTGTGAATACCGGGAAAGCTAAACTGATCTGGAGGGACTTCGACTACTATGGAGCCGACTCAGTTTCCGCATCCGAAGCAGCGTACGCTGCGGGAGACCAAGGGAAGTTTTGGCAATTTCACGACCTCCTCTTCCAAAGCCAGCAGACCCCGAACAGTGGATGGGCAAGCAGACAGAACCTCGTCAAGTTTGCTCAGCAATTAGGACTGAACATGACCAAGTTCAATCAAGACTTCAATAGCGGTCAATACGATCCACTAATCAACTCAAACCATGCGCTAGGAGTCCAGGCGGGAATAACGGAAACACCAACATTCTTCCTCGTCGGTCCGAACGGGGCGGTAGTAACGATAGCCGGTGGACAACCGGAATCAGTATTTGGGCAGGCCGTGACACAATTGAACAGTGCTCCTGCGGGCGAATTTCCAAGCTTCGCTGCCATCCCGATAGTAGCTTTGCTGGTCACGTTGGCCATGGTTGCGGGTCTTGCTAAGAAGCGTAGAGGAAGATGACATCACCGATAGTGGACACCTTCCGAGACATGAAGTACAGCATTCTGACTGCGCCCATACTCGTCGCTTACGGAGTCATGCTACTATTCTTTGACCAGTTCCTATTCTTCGCACCCTACTTCGTCTTTTACGTCCCACCCAGGGAGATCGCGAACCTTGTACTTGACCTGGTATTGACGATCTTGACAACTTTGGTCTTGACTGTTTCAATTCGGCAGATCCTACTTCAGAGAAGTGGAGGCGGGGCCTCGCGAACCGGCGCATTCGGAATCGTGGCAGCCCTCTTCGCAGGCGCTTGTCCCTGTTATTATCTAATTCCGCTGCTCGCGGTTGCGGGATCAGTTGGAGGAGCGCTTGGAGCAGTCGGGGTCCTTCTGAACGCATTCCAAATTCCAATCAAAATCGCAGCCACTCTAATCCTAGTATTCTCAACCTACAAACTCAACAAGTCAGGCGTCTGTAGAATTACGCAACCACGACAAAAAGTGGTTCAGAAACAGAACCTAAACTCCGCGTAGTTGCTTTTCCCAAGGAAAAGGGCGGGGCCAGTTACCCCGCGAGCTTAATTCAAGATACTCCGGGTGGGTGAATTGTTTCCACCAGTTGCTTGCGGTCATTCAGGCGGGATCTCTTTGAACGCCAGCGACAGGTCAATCCCTTGTTTCTTCAGAATTTGCTTGCGTACCGAGTAGATTATCAGTCCGCCCACGAACGAGCATACAAGGAACGCGTAACTCAGTGTGTTTCCTCCGTATATGGTCGGAAATATCACGAATTCATAGGAGACAAATGCGAACACTACGGTGCTAAGAATGCCTGCGACGACTAGTCCAGCTCGAACGATGGGCGTCTCGGATTTTCGTCGAATTCCGTATAGGATTGATGCGACTGCGACGAACATGAAGAACAGCATTGGGCCGATTGCGGTCGCCGATAGGGCGGATAATTCTCCGTAGTAGAACGCTGTCGCCCCCACTAGCAAAATTGCCAGGACGAGGTCGAAGATGTGTGCGACTGCGGGTGAATTGAATCGCGGGCTTACGTAAGCGAACTTCGAAGGTAGAAACCTGTCAAATGACAGCGCGAGTATGTACCTCGCTACCGCCATTATGGTTACCATCAAGAAGATAATGTTCCAGATGATCCAAGCAAGGCCAAGCGTGACTGAGATCGCCAGATTGTTTGCCACGCCCATGGCGAGAGTCCAGAAGTTGAATCCGTAATCGAAAACTAACGTTGAGTTTGCGAATGCAGCGTTGATAAAGGGTTGACCGGCGACGCCGTATAGCACCGCGAAGACAACCGTCCAGATTATGAACACCGTAATCCCAGAAATCGCCACGCTCCACTTCAGTGTGGACTTCCCTTTCAGTTCGGATCCTGCGATTGTAGACATGTTAAACCATGGGAAGAGGAATAGGAAATAGAACGGCATGAGAATCAACGTATTCCCAAAATCGAATGTTGGCCCTGTGTAGGAGTTCGCCAACGAACTGTAAGTCGTGCCGTTGATTCCTAGGGAATTCACGTAGCTGACGACTCCGCCATTTCCGGCGCTAATTAGCATGATGATCGCCAGCACTATTCCGATAGTGCCAAACACGACCAATACAGTTAGAGTTCTGATTGCGGTCTTTGGGCTGACTATGTTAACCAAGACCAGAATCGTGAAGATGATTGACCCAAGAATGAATTGAGAGGTTGGGTCAGCTCCTGGGACATTTCCCGGCAGCGCAAGGCCGAGATAGCTCATGTTACCCAGAGCGACTCCAACGGATCCGATAGAAAAGACAGCAGAGAGAATTAGAATTGCGACAAACGCGATGAAGTTTAGACACGCGCCAGTAAGCCCCATTGCACTACCGAAGAGCCCGCCGAGTTGCCTGGACATCCAAACGTAGTCGCCCCCCGTGCGCGGAGTTCGCCTTTGAATCATCGTGTAAATGAACATTTGAGGAAGAACGAAAAGGAACCCTATTACCGAACCGTAGACTAGGTTGACTCCCGACATCGTCGGAAAGAAAACTGTGTATAACGGTAAGAGTGCTATAGTTGCACCTAGTCCCATCCACGCCGCGTTCATACTTACTGCGTCAAGTAATGATACGTTCTTTACGAGGCCTGTAGCTTCTCTAACGAAAACCGTTGGCTTGCTCGCCATGCCCGACCGGTATCGAATGGGCGTCTATTTAACAGCTCTTTATTTACAGTAATTAATGGGCGTTGACTGGCAGCTTACGTGCGACTCTTCATTTAACAATCGAGCGATATTGGATTCACCGGAAGGTTTGGTCTATCTCCATCAGATGAACCGCGAGTTGATTTGGTTTGGAGTAGAAGGGTGAATGACTGGTGTCCATTCAAACGAGTTTTCTGCACGGTTGTGCCGAGGTCATCTTTCGTTGCAGCATAGGCGATACAGCCTTGTCCCGCAATGTCCCGATATAGTACCTCGGCACTCGACCGTAGTTCTCATCGGTTAGTTTGAGCGGCGTTTCTATCGGTCGCGTAGGTTCCGGAACGAGCCTGGACACTGCATCGTCAATATCCGCATCCTCGCAGTCTCCATAGAAAATTTCTTTCAAAAACTCAGAACCCTTAATCACGTGATAACTCCGGTCTTCTGAGAACGCGAGATGTTGTGGGATTAGCGAGTCTGTATCCTCCACCGCCAGCTGACTCATCTGTTCACCATTTCGGAGCAGAAAGGCCGCTAAGTAGACTAGGCATTTGATCTCGTGTGGTCGAGTCTCAGCAGTTTGGCTGATCACGATTCCTCCTCTGCTGTGTCCGACTAGCACGACCGGTTCCGTTTGCGCATCGATGACGTTAGAAACGACCTGGACGTAAGAGCCGAGTGTTATTCGGTTGGCAAATGTCTTGTCAACCCCGTGACCCGGTAAATCTGGTGCGTACACCTTGTGTCCCTCCGCCTCCAACCTATGCGAGAGTTTCCGCCAGCACCATCCACCGTGCCATGAACCATGAACGAGAATGAAAACCGACAAACGAGACTCGACCGAGTTCGACGGACTAAGGAGCTATAGCGCTAAGAGTTAACGTAAGGTAGCGACTGCGACCATCGGCGAAGATGAATATGCGAGCTTTGGCGGAGATTAGCCGCCGCCGACTGGAGGCAGTAGAGTTACGCGATCTCCATCTTTCAGTTCCGCGTTCTGCGTCGCCCATTGGCCATTGATTAGTAGCTTGATCGTCTCTTTCAACTCCAAGAGTCTAGGATGTGCGGTTACGGCTTGAGCGATTGCCTGCTCGATCTTCGCTGGAGCTTCCAGAACGAGCTCTTCTTCTTTCGTGCCAGCCACTTCCCGGGCCTGGCCTAGGTAAACGAGGGCGACTTTGACGCTGCTCACCTATGCTGAAGGCTCCCTTGATTAGTTGTGGAGTAGGTTCATTTTCGCGAGTTCGTCCGCGACGTAGTCCAAGCCGACGCGGTCGAGGCTGTTTCTTGTGGGTAGGCCGGTTTTCTTGTCCCATCCTCGAAGTTCGTAGTAATTGTCAAGCATAGAGTTTAGGATGTCTGGGCCGAATGGTTTGCCTGCGAATGCTCCGTCCGGCAGCGGTTCCATCAGCCGCTTGGGAAGCGTGTCTTCATCCCGTGTCAGCCCTTCTCTTGCGTTGAAGGCCCGCGTCATGTTAATCGCTCTCTCGCCAGCCTCCATGTATTCTTTCATCGTCATATTCCATCCCGTGGCCGCATTGAGTATCCCGAGCAGAGTGCTGTGTTCTATGCCTCCTCCGGGGTAGATGTCGAAGACGCAGACTACTAGGCTGTTGCACATGGACCATAGATCGGCAAGAACCTTTGCGATCTTCACTTTGCTAAGCCCGTAGTCGAGCAGTGTACGATTCGGTAGCTCGGATGCGACTAAACCAAGCTCCGGCCGCATGTACGTGTCGGCTTCCCAATAGTCGTCGTGTTCCCATTCCATGTGGCATGCGCCTCGGTCGGCTACCGCGTACATTAGACCCACGTTTCGTTTGCCCCTATGTTCATGCATCGGAACTTCTCTGCCTTTCACATGCATCGCGAACTCTTCTGCACCTTTTCCTAACTTTTGCGCTGCCCTATACACGCCCTCGCCTAGAAGGTCACCGATGCCTTCTCGGTTTCCGATGAGTTCAACAAGTTTGATTACAGCCTCAGGGCTTCCCCACTTCAGTTCAAGTCCGCCGGTTTGTTCCTTTGTGATTATTCCTCTCTCGTACGCTTCCATTGCGAATCCCACAACAACTCCCGTGGAGATTGTGTCCAAACCGAAGAGATTGCAGAGTTGGTTGGCTTTGGCGATGGAATACATGTCGCTGTTCAGGCAGAAGGAACCGAACGCAGCCGTGGTCTCGTATTCTTGACCACCAACCTCTTTGTCAAGCGGGTATGGACTCGTAGACTCGACAACGCGTTTGCAGTTTGTTGAACAGGCCCAGCATGTATCGCGGCCGGTTAGCAACCCACTGCTCACCATCGTCTCCCCAGTGATCTTGTCGGCTCCTTGGAATGTCCCTTGCTGGAAGTTCTTAGTTGGAAGTCTTCCTGAAGCGCTGAGGTCGTCGGTGTCGCCTGCAGTGCCGTAATCGTGGAGGGGTTGAATGTACGGGCCCTTCTTCACCTCTGTGACGACTTGCCTTACATATTCCTTCAGTTTCTTGTCGTCACGAACTGGCACCTTCAACATCCCCTTGCATGCCCACGCTTTGAGCTTCTTCGACCCCATGACCGCACCCATACCCGACCGTCCGACGGCCTCTCGCAAGTCATTCATCACGGCCGCATAGCGTACCATCTTCTCTCCCGCCGGGCCGATGCTTGCGACGCTCGTTTGCCGCTTGTCCGTGTCGCCTAACTCCTTCTTGATCCCGTTCTCAGTTTCCTCAGTTGTCTTACCCCAATACTTAGAAGCGTCACGGAGCTCCGCTTTGCCCTCGTTTATGTAGAGCCAGACAGGCGTCTTGGAAACTCCTTCAATTATGAGCGCGTCAAAACCTGACTGCTTAATCTTCGGCGCCATGTAGCCACCGCTATACGACTCACCCCAACCCATACCTAGCGGAGACTTGGCGCAAACACTGAAACGACTGTTGCCCGAGAATGGTATCGCGCCCATCGGCCCTGCGGCGATCACAAGCTTGTTCTCGGGTCCGAGCGGGTCGATGCCGGGCTTGAGTTCATCAAAGAGAATCTTGGCGGACAGACCTCGTCCTCCAATGAACTTCCTTGCCACTTCCTCTCGGAGTGGTTCGGTCGTTATACTTCTCGTTGACAGGTTAACTCTTAGGATCTTGCCCATGTATCCGTCCAAAGGAATAACCTCTCCATTCAATTGCAATTTCCCCTAATATAACCTGCCTTTGAACCCCCCACGATGGGATAAACTCGGGCGAACACGGCCTAGTCCGGCGTAGAAGACCTCTACCAAGGCTATACTCGCCGGAACAAAGGGTTGTACTGAGAGGAGAATCAATATCCATGAGAACTATGAAAGCCTCGTAGTTCAGTAGCAGGTATCTGCATACTCACCGTACCCGTGGATGCCATACACATACTACGCCTGGCCTTGGTACGGTTGTTATTACTACTAGCCTCACGTGACGTAGCAGGTCTCGAAGTGAGCTAACGCAATATCCCAGTTTCAGTTTACAGTCCGGCACCTACTCTTTCAGCCTTGACTTAAAGAAGGGTTTCAGAGCACGTCAACTGAAGTCGCCTTGAACAAGGCGTAGACTTGGGATCCAATGTTCAGTTCCATTTCAAAAAATGAGCGCCGAGTAATGATCGCCGCTATCGGTATGCCTCCTGAGAGCCGTACGCGGACTGTAGGTCCAAGGTCAGTCACTTCTGCAACCGTCCCTGTCAGTCTGTTCCGTGCACTGCTGTCCACTCCATGCTTCGAAATAACGATGCTCTCCGGTCTGATATGAAGCATAACTTGGCCTGTGCGATCGGTAATTGCCTCGATTATCTTGCCGGCCCCTACGTCAACCAGAGCCAGGTTCGACTCGCTTCGGATCACGTTGCCGGGAATCAAGTTGTCCGACTCAAAAATGCTATCTGGTTTTGAGTAGGCTTTCTGGCTGAATTCTAGCGGCGAACCAACCTCCCTTATCTCACCTTCTCTAATCACGCCGATTCTGTCAGCTAAAGAGGCAGCTTCGAGTCGGTCGTGGGTAACGTGGATCACGGTTACGCCGGTCTCCGTATGCACGCGTCGCAGGTAATCGATGATGGTGCTCTTCGTCTCGGCATCGACAGCTGAGAGTGGTTCGTCCAATAGTACTGCGCGGGGTTCCACTGCGAGGGCGCGAGCTAGGGATACTCTTTGTCTTTCTCCTCCGCTCAAGTTTCTTGGAGATCGGTCTACGAGATGTGAAATGCCTAGCATTTCTAGGAGATGCTTAGATCTTTTCTTTCTCTCAGTCTCTTCAACTCCCTTTGCATGAAGGCCGTACTCCACGTTTCTCCGAACGGTCATGTTCTCGAAGAGTAGGTAGTTTTGCGGTGCATAGCTTATCCTGCGCTTTTCTGGGGGGAGGTGAGAAACGTCTTCACCGAACACGAAGATGCGTCCCTCGGTCGGGGAGTATGCGCCGGCAATCGCTTCCAAGAGCAAAGTCTTCCCGGAGCCTGTTGGCCCGAGTAGGACGAAGTAACTTCCTTCTGGAACGGCCAAGTTGATGTTCTTTAGCGAAAAGCTTGGCCAAGAATTTGAGAGATTCTCCACGGCTAGTCCGTAGCCCAACTTAGTTATGCCTCTTTCTTTGAACTACCTTGAAGAGGACGAAGATTCCAAGGTTGATGAAGATCATGAGAGCCGCAACATTGACTGCCCCAGGACTCAGTACAACCCCGTTCGAAACAGATTCATGTAAGCCGTAGCCGGCATACAGATTCCAGATCAGAATCGAAGCTACGGGTGGGTAATAGGCCATGATGAATAAGGCACCAACTTCACTCGAGGCCCTAGCCCACGTCAAGATCGCCCCCGTTACTACCGAACGCCAAATACTTGGCATTGTCACGTTGAAAAAAGTGAAAGTGGAAGACGCGCCTAAGCTCCTGGAGACGAGCTCTAGCTTCGGGTCTAGCGACCTAATGGCTTCCTCAACCTGTTTAACGGTATAAGTCGCACTGACGAATACCAGAGTGAGAACAATTCCCATAACATCATTCGTCAGTCTAAGTCCGTAGCCTTTGAAGAGAGCGCCAACGAGTTCGGCTGAACCAAAGATTGTGATAAGCGCGATTCCCGCGACTGTGTGAGGGATCATCAGCGGGATCTCGATAATAGAATCGATAAGAGACCTACCACGAAACTGGTACTTGCCAAGAAGATAGCCTAGGGGAATGCCGAGGACCACTGCAACTACAGCAGTTAGGCCAGATGTGTAGATTGTAAGTGCAATAGAAGAGACAGCTTCAGCATTTGTGAGGGCGAGTATTAGGCCGGACACGCTGCTCCCGAATATGAGGCTTAGAACGGGAGAGACCAGCAAGAAGAACAAAACGCCACTCAACGCGGAGAGAACGAAAACGAATCGTAGCGGAAAACCGGGCGATAGGGGCAGGCTACCATCCTCCTGACAAGTACTAGCTACAGAATTAGCATTTCAACATAGCCTACCGTACCCCGCACGTGGGCTGCAAGTCTGTACTTGCTTGCGCCTACGATGACTGCGGAGCCGGCTCTATCGAAATTCCCGACTGCTGGATTGCTTGAATTATATCAGAAGGCACAGCGGACTGATTGTAAATGAACACTGGATTCAGAGGTTGTAATCCGCTTCCGCTGAGGATACTTTGTCCTTGGGTGCTGAAGAGTGCCTTGATGAATGCAACTCCCATAGTGGAATCCGGACTGTTACTGGGTATCGTTATGTCGTAGAGGATCGGCGTCCCTTTCGTCAATTTGCCGTTGATAGTAACGCTAGCCTGCGAGTACCAACTCGCTAGGGTAAGGTTCGACAGATTCACCTTAGTGTCCAAGCTTAGGTACTGAAACTTGTGAGAGATGGCCTCTGATGAATAGGTGAGTACGTAATCCACTGATCCAGTCTCAAGCTGTGGGTCGAGCGTCGTTTCCGTAGGAACGACTATCAACTCGTTATTCGCGGCCTTCGTCACGTACAATTGATCGTAAATGTAGCTCGAGTTTCCATAGTAAAGCAAGCCAGCAAGTTCAACCATGAGAACAGCTTGCGCACCGCTGGGGTCAGTGTCTTTGTTCGAGACCCCAACGATTACTCCGGGTCGTGTGATAACCTGATACCAATTAGCAGGCGTAATTTCGCTGGCGTATCGGCTATGGTTCGTGTACATCACCGTCATCGAATTTGTAGCGAAGACGATGTACCAAGAAGCATATGTGGGCATCAGCTGTTCAGGAATAATTTGGTAGTCGGCTGAAGCGTATACGTCGAATGACTTGTTAGCTTGGGTGATTTCATTCGCCGCGAGGTGGCTTCCTTCAAAGATGTAGTTGTAGCTTAGAGTGGGGTATTGTGGGCGCACGACATTGGCCACGATCGAGTTGAACGGCACTTGAAGAGACCCCGCCGAATCAATCAGGAGAGTCGTGGGTTGATGGACCGAACTCAGCCCCACATAATACCCAGCTCCGTACCCAACCGCTAGCCCAATCACGGCCATTAAGATTAGAAGAACCTTACCATACTTTACAATCAGACTCAACCAGGTCACCGCGCACTTGCTTTGGGCGCCTAACCTACGCCCATTGATATGTTTAACGGTACAATTCCATTCAGTAAATGTGCGGCAGTCTCTTCTTTCTAGGAGTGAGCCGAGAGCTGCGTGGGCTTGGCGCCTTCCTTGACGGCGTAATCGTAATCGTTGGCCTTCGTAACGTACCAACTGGGCGTTCTGCATTGACTGACATTGCGGCATTGGCTCTAACCTTGCCGAAGATTGGATCCCAAGTCAACGCGCCCTTCAAGGTGACCTCGATCCACGTACTCTGAAGGTTTTTCTCAATTCAGGGTTGAAAGAGAATTGTACCTGATTGCGAATTAATCGTCAAACCGGGAGCACGTTGTCGTAGGGCGTCAGAGAAGCTCTTCGATCGCAGCAAATCCAAGAAGGCAACGATTGATTTCTTATTCATGCGATCTGTTGGAATGAGGAAGTCATACTTCTCGTCGTCTAGTTTGATGAATTCTAAGCCTGGAACTTCCGCGACTGTTCTAATTCCGAAACCTACATCGGCGCGGTCATTCTTCACGGCGGCTGCGACTGCGGAATGAGTCTTGGCCTCGTAACCGTAACCACGTATCTCCCTAGCCAGAGTTTCCAAGTCGCTCCCGCGTGAGGATGCCAATTTGGCGAGATGCATATCGATTAGAAGCCTTGTCCCGGATCCCTTATTCCGATTAATGAAGGACACATCATTTCGCATCAGATCTTTTATATCCTGTATTTTCTTTGGGTTTCCGCGTTTGATGATCAAACCCTGCTCCCTGTCATAGCCGCGAATGAGGCATGCGGACTTCTCTAGGTGGAAACGCCGGATGAATGGGACATTGTACTCGCCGGTCCCTTCATCTTGAAGGTGAACTCCCGCGAAGTCTGTCTCCCCTCGGCCAACCGCCCGGAAACCGCCTACAGAGCCCACGTTGATTGTTCTTCCGAAGAAACTTGGGTCGTTTCTTCTTAGCAAGGAGAACGCTATGTCGAGACCTACACAGTGACTGCCTACTGTGACGAGGGTGGGGGGTGAGATGCCTCTGCCAAAGAGTTGGACCTGCAACCTCTCCCCTTCCTCGACATACTCTTGCGTTTCGGGCAGGTCAACGAACCCGTCGGCCATCGAGTACGAACTGATGGCGCCAGAGCCGCTCTGCATTGGGTAGGCGACGGACTTGCCGTCCGGCGCGGTCAACAGCTGCACCGGAAGAAGCTCCCGTCTTCCGCGCGCTTTGAAGCATTTCAACGGTACAGTCGCTTCGACCATGTCCGGTCGAGATTCCATCATATTTGAGAGTCTACGAATTATGGGCGCGACCAGTACATGGAAGATCATTAGAGCGGAGGTGGGATAACCGGGTAGACCAAAGATTGGTTTACCGCTAACCAAGCCAATCAGGGCGGGTTTTCCCGGCTTAAGCGTCAAACCATGAACAAGCACGCCCGGTTCACCTAGCTCATCCACAACCTTGTAGAAGAGGTCGCCGGGGCCGGAGGAAGTGCTGCCCGATGAGATTATGATATCCGCGTCAGCCATTGCTGCCTTAACTCGTTCTCGAACTACTGAGTAATCGTCCGGCAAGATGCCAAGGAACTTTGGTTCACCGCCGCATTCCGCGACCGATGCCGCTACAGCTGGGCCGTTTGTGTCATACACGCGGCCGAATGTGAACGAATCGCCTGGCTCGATCAGTTCGTCTCCGCTCGAGAAGATTGCAACTCGCGGCTTAGGGTACACCGAGACTTGTGCGACTCCTGCGGCCGCTAGCAGCCCTACTTCACGAGGGGTTATCACTTGATAGTTCCGAAGGATGAGTTCACCCGTCATGATGTCGCTTCCCGTCCCCGTTACGTTCTCGCCAGGAGTAACGGAACGGTAGGCCTCAACCGATTCGCCGACCCGTTTTGTATACTCTACCATGACAACCGCGTCGGCGCCCTTAGGCATAGGAGCTCCGGTTGCAATCTCGAACGCCTCTCCCTTTGATAACGAGTAAGCGGTTGCATTCCCGGCTTCGACCTCACCCCGCACATTCAACTTCACAGGATTTCGATCGTCGACACCGAATGTGGATTCCGCAACCACCGCGTACCCGTCCATAGCGGCCCGGTCAAACCCTGGGACGTCGATTTCTGAGAAGACATCCTCCGCCAAAACCCTACTCGATGCTTCCTGAATTTTCAGTCTCTCCGACGACGCTTCCGTGGGGTGGTATGCGGTCCAGAAAGTGGACGTTGCGTTTTCTAGGCTTTGGAGCTGTCTGAAGACTTTTCTCTCATGCGACTGCATTGCGACTCTCCACCGGTCTGAATAGCTCAACTCCGACCGACGCTCCCTCTTCGTACCCTTCGACGTTCTCAGGTACTATTATGAAACCGTTTGACCTGACGAGGCTACTGAGAATACCCGCGCCTGAGATGCTTACTGGTTCGGCGAATATGCTGCCTTCAATTTCGCTGACGCGAACTCGAACGTAGGTTCGTGACCCCAAGACGCCCGCTACTCGCCTTAACAATCTGGCGCTGACAACCGGCCTGGGAAGCGAGTGGGCGCCGAGCATGTGGTCCACGAGGGCGGGAACGAACTCTAGAAACGCCAGGTACGCAGAGACCGGATATCCCGGCAACGATATGATGGGAGTCCCGTCTACTATTCCTAAACCCGTAGGCATTGATGGACGCATGGCGACTCCATGAACTAGAAGACCGGGCTTTCCTAACCTGTCAATTACTTGGGGGACGAAGTCTCGCGGGCCGACGGATGTACCTGCCGTGACAAGAATAATGTCAGCACTGTTCAGGGCGTGCTTGAGTTTATTTTCGATTACGTCAAACTCATCTACTGCGATGCCTAGGTCGATTGGTTCGCAGTCGATTTCGCGTGCAGCGTTTAAGAGTGTGGGACGGTTGACGTCAGGTATTCTCCCGGAACTCGCTACAGGACCATCATGAATCTCGTTGCCGGTAGAGAGAACTGCTATTCTCAATTTACGCTTGACTTTCACTTGGTCGTAACCTAAGTATGCGAGCATGCCAATGTCCTGCGCGAGTAACCGTTGCCCTGTTCTCAAGACCAGGGCTCCTCGACGGAGATCCTCTCCGGTTCGTGAAACATTCTCCGAGGGATGAACTTCTGCCGACACCTCTATGGTCCCCTCGCCCGTTTCCTTGGCATATTCGCTCATCACAACCGCGTTGGCGCCGTCTGGCATGGGACCACCTGTAACGACGAGGGAAGCTTCACCCCTTCTCACCACAATCGTTCCGTCGCTCCTTCCAGGTGCGCGCCTTAGTACAATGGGCGAGTTCAGGTTAGCACTGTAAGTGTCCTCCGCATTGACTGCATAGCCGTCCATTGCTGCACGATCGAAGCCCGGCACATCGACCGGCGCAACCAAGTCCTCCCCTAGGACGCGGTGAAGCGCTGACGAAGGTGAAATCTCTTCGAGCTCTAGCACCTTTTCCGGAACTCTGCTTGTAATGAGCCTCAGAGCCTCGCGTGTGGGGGTCAGGTGCTTGAACCCTCTACCCGAGACATCAAAATGCTGATCTGACATTTCGATTCACTTCCTAAATGGAGAACGGAAGTTTGAAACCATCTCAGAAACTAGGGTTAAAACATTCTTTTATCTAATCAGAAGATAGACAAGTTTTCTCTTAGCACCGTCAACATAGAAACACAGCCCGCGCTCCAAAACGAAAACCTCGAATCCGAACCGCCATAGTTGGAAAGCGCTCGGTACGACTATATAGTTACGCGGGTTCGAATTGAACACGGTCAACCTAAGTTGACTCAGTCGAAGTTACTATGGCTGGCCGGCATAATTCCTGCAATTTGCCTTCTGTTAGGCGTTTACTTTGCTGGTCAGCCGTCTCCCTCTTCGTTCCCGGCAAACGCTGCGGCCGCAGAGCCGATGACAATTCTTGGGATTTACGTTCACGCATTCTTTCTAAGCCTCGCGGTAGGGCTTCCGTATGTGGTCCTTCCCTTAGAGGCTCTGGGAATAATCCGGAAGGATAAGCAGTACACTGAGGCGGCGAAACGTATCTCGGTTGTATGGGCGATTTCTTTCGGTTTCGGTGCCGTAACAGGGACGCTCGTCGAGTTCGGTCTCGTTCAAGTATGGTCCGGCGTACTTCTTGCGATAGGAAGTTTCTTTTTCATACCGTTAGTGTTTGAACTGTTTGCCTTCCTCACTGAGGTGGTCTTCCTAGCTCTGTATCTGTACACTTGGGGCAGGATGAAGAGTAGGTGGCTTCACTGGGTTATCGGACTTTTCCTCTTGATCGGGTCTTCGAGTTCAGCCGTACTTATTCTCACAGCAAATAGTTGGATGCAGACTCCCTGGGGCACAGGGTCACTCGTCCAAGCCATATTACCCTGGAGCCCAGTGATTGGCCCTTCAGCAGTTAACTCTACGGCGCTAGTTGCTGTTTACAAGACGCTGCCGAAAACAGGGTCTCTCGTAATGGCTTCACCGAGTGTCATCAGCTCTCTGGGATACCTGCTCTATGACCCCTATGTTGTCCTGCTCAATCCCAATGCAATAGTCACTTCCGCACACACGATACTGACCGCAATAGTGATCGCGGCATTCGAAACCGCAGCCATCTTTTCCTATAGTTACTTGAAGGGAAATGGGGGTAAGAAGGAGTTCTTCGTCAAGACTATCAAATTCGCCTACGGAGTCGGAGCTCTCGCGACAATCCTCACAATCGTTTCCGGAGATCAAATGGCGAGGATCGTCTACAGTTACCAGTATCTGAAGTTCTTGTCGATGGAAGGTTTCAGAGGAGGGGTTGATCCGATCATCGGGCTTATCTCAAACTTCAACCCAAGCTACATCTTCCCGAGGTTCAGCGACCTAGCGGCGACCGCGAGCAAATCAATCGATCCCGCCGCGGCTACGCTAACGATAGTTAAAGCAGAAGGGATAACGACTCTTCTGTCAGCACTCTATTACTCCATGATCATATCCGGTTTCCTTCTTGTAACATTCAGTGTCGCCTATCTTGGTTTCTTCTCAGGAAGAGTTGACCGACTCGTCAGAGCCGTGATGAGGATGCCGACGGAGCAATTTGTAATGTACAGTTCGTTCGTCGCAGCCGCTCTTGCGATAATTGCCGGTTCCGCCGGCTGGGCAGTAAGAGAGTTAGGCAGACAACCCTGGACCATCTATGGACTCGTCCGGCCGGACCAAGTGATCACACCGAATCCCATTACACCCATCTTCAGCTTCTTCATAATGTTGGTCGAAGCGATGACGTTCGTTTGCGGAATCGTGGCGCTCTACTTCATACCAACGAAATCCTTGATGGAAATACACAAACAGATAGAGGTGGTAAGAGGGTAATGCTCGGCTTTACTCCCGTATCTTGGATGGCATTCCTCCTTCTGGGCATCGCGACTCTGGTCCACATAACATTCGTCAACCTAGTCCTCGGCTTCTCCGTAATCATTCCCATCACAGAATATCTGTCGTACAGGCGCAAGGATGAGCGGCTGATGGATGTTGCTAGGCGGACGTTCAAGTACCTCATACTTACCGACTTGGTTGCCGGAGTGTGGGGCACTTGGATTACGATAGCTCTCGCAGGTTTGTGGCCGACATTGACCTACATCGCAACGACAGTCCTGTTCGTGCCAATCACAGTCGCCCTGGTTGGCATACTCATTGCGATCCCTTCGATAGCAATCTACTGGTACACTTGGGGCAGAGTGTCAAGAGGCGTTCACCTCTTCGTAGGTTGTTTGATGGCATTCGGTGCCTTGCTGGTTCCTGCCGGGTTCAGAATGATATTCGCATTCGTCGACGATCCTGTGGGATTGAGTGAAGCGATGAAAGGTAACCTGTACGCCATCTTCGGAAACCCCATCTACCCCATATGGGTGGTATGGAGTTGGTTCGGCTCACTGGCCATGTCCGCGTTGGTCGCCGGCGGTATGTACGCTTGGAGAGCTCGTGGGAGCGGAGATGAAACGGGAATAGTTTTGAAAGAAACTACGTACTTCTTGAAGCTCGGCATACCCTTCCTAGCTATAACAGCGGCTTTGGGAGCGTATTTCTTCTACTCGCTCCAATCCGCGTCTCCTTACATATTCGCCGCCATTACAGGCAACACTGGAGTAGCTCAGTACAATTTCCTACCGATCTCACTCTTCTACCCTGTCCTCACGATTATTGCATTTGGCGCAGCCTCCGCCTTACTCATCCTAGCAAGGAAAGGAAAGCTTAGCAAACTGACATCGTTGGTTTTGGTTGTGTCTGCATTTCTTATGGTGCCGATAGTGGAAACGGTGAACGATGCTTCGCG
>Ga0187769_10000676_pt1 | contig 18809 bp, 16 predicted proteins | sample 0116_SJ02_MP02_1_FD_133140 | JGI IMG/M metagenome (GOLD analysis project Ga0187769, IMG submission 133140) | Tropical peat soil microbial communities from peatlands in Department of Meta, Colombia - 0116_SJ02_MP02_10_MG | ecosystem: Environmental > Terrestrial > Soil > Wetlands > Peat | place... | reverse complement strand
CCGCCGGGTTCTGGTGTTGGAGCCGGGCGGAAAAGAATCTCGCGCACCTCGACCGGCGCACTGCCGAGGGCGGTTCCCTTGCGTGCCCATGCGAGCACCTCGTCGAAATTAGCGGCTTCAAGTATCAACAAACCGCCGATGTGCTCCTTGGTCTCCGTGTACGGCCCGTCGGTGACCAGCACCTTGCCGTCGGGCTGCTTCCGCAGCGACTTGGCGTTGCTGGCCGGGGAAAGGCCGCAGGCGAACTTCCTGACGCCGGCAGCAATCATTTCGCGGTTGAGCGCGTGTATCGCCTCGATTGTCGCTTCGGTTTCGACCGACGGGTCGTAGTCGTCGGGAAGGTACATAGCAACCAGATACTGCGGCATAACTTTTCCTCCTTGTTTCCTGTGGCTTGTTTCCGATAACTCGTTTCCTGCTAACTTACAGAACCGTAGCTCATCGTTCTGTTATCAGATAGTCGTTCGGGAAGCCGAAAATCGACAGCCACTCCAATTTTTTTTCCGCTGCCGCATCCGCTCAGTGTGTAAGGGGCAATAATATACTGACACACAATCTCTTTTGGATTCGATTGTGCCGTTCGAAGTCGAGGAACCGCATGAAGGCAATCTTTCTGCCTGCAATGCTGCTCGGGTGGGGACTTCTCCCTCATCTGGCCAGCGCTCAATCCGGCTCAGCCACCTTCCCGCTTGCCGGCGACTGGGATGGCGTTTTGGTCTTTCAGGGCACCGCCTACCATCTGGTGCTTCATATGAACACAACGCCCGAGGGAAAGATGACGGCGCTCCTGGACCATATCGACCAGAACATCTCCGGCGTTCCCGCGATCGGCGGTTCGTTCGACGGCAGTCGTCTAATCCTTCGGTTCTCCTACTGGAAGCCGAACAGCAATCGAGACCTTGAATCCAGGGTTGCCTCCTATGAGGCGACGGTCAACGCATCGAACTCCGAGATGACCGGCGTTTGGACCCAGGAAGGCTCGTTTCCGCTGAACTTCAAGCGCCTGACCTGGCAGGCGAAGAATCCCAAGTCGGCCCCGCCCACCATTTTCGACGGCGATTGGGCGGGCGTGGAGGACGAGGGCAGAGGTCTCAAAGTCCACTTTATCTTTCATATCCACAACACCGAGGACGGCCTGATGGTCCTTCTCGATTGTCCGGAAGAGAAATTCAAAGGCGCGCTGGCAAGCAAAGTCTCTTACAACCAGGATTCGCGCCAGATCTCTATCACCATCTTTCAGGCGATCTTCGCTGGGAAAATGACCGCGGACGGCAAAGCTCTGGACACTTCAATGACGGAACCTGGTTATCACTTTCTGATCCATTTCGATCGCCAGCCGTCCAAAAAAACGGAACCGAATTGAGATGCTTTGTCCCGGAAGGCTGATTATCGGTCCAATCTGCCTAATGCTTCAGGAAAACTGGGGACAGACCTGTCCAATGCACAGCCCTTATCGGGCAGCGATGTGGGTTGCCAGCCCGGATAGCCCATAAAGCCAGACCACCAACGAGACGACGGAAGCTAGAGTTGTCATCGAGACTGTCGACGCTACCATCATTTCCTCGCAGCGATACTCTCCCGCAAGAATGTAGGCGGTCTTGGCCGTGGGCACTGCGGCGCAGATTACCGCCGCAATCGTGTAGAGGGGATCGAGTCCCAAGGATATGCTCAATCCGTACACGATCAGAGGCATGATAACGAGCTTGACGGCCAGGAGCAGCGAAGCTTGCCGAATGTTGGCACGCAATCCATCGATCGACAGCCCCAGTCCGATGGCGAACAGGGCGCAAGGCGTGAGCGCATCGGCGAAGATGCCCAAATAAGCGGTGACCGGCCCGGGCATGCGGAGACCCAGGACCGACCAAAGCATGCCGATCAGGGTTGATATGACCAGCGGGTTAAGCACCACATGTTTAACTGTCACGAGTGGGGCCGTGCCTGAGCCATGTGCATCCCGCTGACCAAGTTCCAGCAACACCACCGCTGCTGGAAACATCACCACGGCCACGAATACCGTGGCGATCGCCGCCGGCAGCACCGCTCGCTGCCCATAGATCGCCACCAGGACCGGTAAGGCGACGAAGCCGGTATTGGTCATCGATGCCGCCATGCCATGCATCGTTCGGCTTGCCAGATTTCGGGATACATAAATGCTCATGACCCCGAACACCAGGAGGAAGCAGAGGAGAGAGCCACCACCAAAGGCAACCAGGAAGCGCCAATTGATCAGCGAATGACCGGGTTCTTGTGCAATCGTGACGATCAGAAGCGCCGGCATTGCGATGTTATAGGCGAAGTGGATCAGCGCGTCAGACAATGTCCGCGACAGATAGCCTGTATACCCAACGATCCAGCCAGTTAGGATCACTGCAAATACAGGTAGGATGAGGTCTGCGATCTGCACCGAGCATGTCTCAAATTGAGTTTCCTACAATTGCATGAGACCAACGTGCAGTCAATAGACTAGGACTTAAGCTCTGCTTTACAGACTGGGGTCGGAACGTTTCCATTTCCCAAGTATGGCTGGCTGCGATCGTCCGTCAAAAGCCTAATACCCTTTGGTCCTGAATGCTGGTCAAGTTGTTTTCGGGATCGTATCCATAGCTGGTTACCTTGCCTGCCGGGTCCGTAACGCTAATCATCCGGTCGGCGTCGTCGTAGGCATAGTTAGTTATCTTGCCGTTCTGGTCGGTAACTGAGGTGCGACGCCCTCGATAGTCGTAGCCAAACTGGGTGGTCGTGGAATCTGGGTAGTGCTCTCAGCAGCACAAAATTGTGAGCGCTACCTGGAATCCGGGTGTGTTTGTCCGATGCGCACGTCTATGCTAGTCTTTGGACTGAAAAGTAAGCCCCGGCCTCGAGCTCACCTGTCCTTACAGCTCGACCTCACCCTCATGTGCTCCCGGAGCGTTCGCACGAGGGCGAAGTCGTCTCTGCCCAGAAAGCGGCCCGGGTCAAGGAAGCGATACGCCCATGTCCGGAAGACAAGTGGCTTCCCAAACGGAAAAAGAGCCCCGGGAAATCAAGCTGGCACATTCTCCCGATTCCGACGACGCGTTCATGTTTTATGCCTTGGCCACCCACAAGCTGCCCACTCCCGGCTATAAATACACCCACATTCTTTCCGACATTCAGTCCTTGAACGAGGCCGCGCTGCATGAGACCTACGATGTAACCGCGTTGAGTTTCGCCGCTTATCCCAGCTTGCGCGAAAAATATGTGTTGCTCGATTGTGGCGCCAGCTTCGGCGAAGGTTATGGTCCCATCGTCGTGGCCACGCACTCCATGAAGCCGCAGGAGCTGAAAGGCCGGCGCATCGGCGTGCCAGGGCTGAAGACCAGCGCGTATCTCACCCTGAAGCTGTACCAGCCGGACTTCGAGGCCGTGGTCATCCCCTTCGAGAAGATCATTGAAGCGGTCCGCAATGAGGTGGTCGAAGCGGGTCTGCTGATTCACGAGGGTCAGTTGTTCTTCCCGCAATTGGGACTGCACCGGGTCATTGATCTGGGCATTTGGTGGCAGGAACTCACTTCATACCCGCTGCCCCTTGGCGGCAACGCCGTTCGCCGCGCCCTGGGTCCGGAGATGGGCCGGCAAATCGCTAAAACCATCCGCAATAGCGTGGCCTACGGCCTCGAGCATCGTGAGGAAGCGCTTAATTACGCTATGCAATTTGCCCGCGATATGGACGCCGATCTTGCCGACCAGTTTGTCGGCATGTACGTCAACAAATGGACCCTGGGTTATGGCGAGAAGGGCAAAAAAGCCGTGCGCGAACTGATCGAACGAGGCACTGCTGCCGGACTGCTGCCGGGACCTCCCGAAATTGAATTTCTCGCTGAGTAGCTGCTTCTCCCGGCTGTCTATACCGCCGTGAAATACAACTCCTCCGCGCGCCGCCGCCTTGACGCTCCCGCCTGATTCACTTAGTGTTTTTTCTGTCATGGCTCGAAGAATCTGCTTTTCACTGTGCCTCGTGCTTGCCATCACTTTGCTTCCCCTTCCGTCGAAGGGTCAAAGCGCAGCCGAATCCTACTTTCCAGATATTCCCAAGGAGTGGCCCCGTGAAGCTGTGCGCGCTCCTCACGGCATGGTTGCCAGCGATGAACCGCTGGCGTCGCAGGCGGGAATCGAAATTCTAAAGAGCGGCGGCAATGCCGTGGATGCCGCTGTTGCCACGGCCTTCGCGCTCGCCGTGGTGGAACCCGCCGCGGGCAACATCGGTGGTGGCGGTTTCATGCTCGTGCGCCTCGCTACCGGCAAAACCAACTTTTTCGACTACCGCGAAATGGCTCCGGGCAAAGCCACGCGCGATATGTACATCAAGCCCGACGGCACTCTGGACAAGCAAGCCTCCACGGTCGGCTATCGCTCGGTCGCCATTCCCGGAACCGTTGCCGGCCTGGCGCTTGCCTTGCAAACCCACGGGAAATTGCAGCTCGCCGACGTGTTGCAGCCGGCAATCCGCTATGCCGAGCAAGGCATTCCCGTCACGGAAAAACTGCTTCATGAATTTCAGGAAGAGCGCCCCGATTTGCAACGCTTCTCCATGAGCCATCACATCTTCCTCAACGACGGCAAGATGTTCAACGTCGGCGAAACCTTGCGGCAGCCGGAATTGGCCGCGACTCTGAAACGCATCGCCAGGAATGGTCCCAACGAGTTCTACAAAGGACAAACCGCGCAGATGCTGGCCGGCTACATGGCCGCGCTGGGCGGTCTGATCACTTTGGACGACCTGGCGAACTATCAGCCGAAAATTCGGGAAGTGTTGCAGGCCGATTACACTATCAATGGCCAACGCTGGCAGGTGATTTCGTCCCCGCCGCCAAGTTCCGGTGGCGTCGTGGTCATCGAAGCGCTGAACATGCTCCAAGGCGTGCCGCTAAAGGGCTGGGACGATCCGCAAAGCGTGCACATGGTCGCCGAAGTGATGCGCCGGATGTTCGCCGACCGCGCCGCGTATTTGGCCGACCCCGATTTCGCCAACGTGCCGGTAGCCGGCCTGACCAGTCCGTGTTACGCCAAGGATCTGGTCGAGACCATCGATCCGGTACGGGCCAGTTCCAGCACCCAGGTGCGCGCCGGCAATCCGCACGTCTGCGGTTCCAACGTAACCGCCACCACTGCGCCCAACACCATTGTCAGTTTGGGCGAAGGGCGGCACACCACTCATTTTTCCGTGGTCGATGCCGCCGGAAATGCGGTCGCCAGTACCTTCACGTTGAACGATAGTTATGGTTCGCACGTCGCCTGCTCCGCGGGATTCCTGCTCAACGACGAAATGGATGATTTCACCACGCAACCCGGCGTCCCCAACGCGCTGTTTGGCTTAATTCAGTCGGAAGCCAATACCATCGCGCCGGGCAAGCGCCCCCTCAGCTCGATGACACCCACTATCGTTCTGCGTGATGGGCAACTCAGTTTCGTCACCGGCTCGCCGGGAGGCCCCACGATCATTTCCGTCACGCTTCTCTCCATCCTGAACTGGATGCGCTTGGGCATGGACGCGCAGTCGGCCATCAATGCGCCACGCTTTCATCACCAATGGCTTCCCGACGATCTGATTCTGGAGAAACTGTTTTCGCCCGCGATAGAGGAGCAGATGAAGGCCCGCGGCTACGAATTAAAGCGCCGTGGGCACATCGGCCTGGTCAATGCCATCGGCATCGACCCCAAAACCGGCGAACGATATGGCGCCGCAGACCCGCGCGACAATGGCGCCGCCATCGGCTACTGAATCCCACCCGCGCGCCCGGCTTTCCACCAAACACGCAGGAACATCGTCCCGCTGTTAACTGATCCTGCTTGCCTCTTGGTCTTTTCTTTCAACTCTCTTAACTCACGGCTACACTCATACTTTATGCAACGCATCCTCTCGACCTACCTGTTCATTTCCAAGAAACTCAATCGCGAGTTGCTTGCTCACATTCACCGGGCAGGATTCCAGGCCGTGGAAATCTTTGCGGCGCGCAGCCATTTTGACTACGTCAGCAGAGAGGAAGTGCGCGGGATCGCCTTGGCCTTGGCGGACAATCATCTTCAACTCAGCTCCCTCCATGCGCCCACCACCCGCGACCTCAACCTCAATCGCGAAGGCGCCAGCCCCTTGTCGGTCACCGAAGTCGAAAGGGTCCGCCGCATCGAGGCCATGGACGAATTCAAGCGGGTTATCGACGTGGCCGAGGATCTTCCTTTTCCGCGATTGATCGTGCACATGGGAGGCATACGAGAAGCTGCCGATCTGCGCAAGCGTGACGCGGCTTTCAGTTCGCTCGAGCACCTTATGCTTCATGCCAAACACGTCGGTGTCACCATTTGCCTGGAAAACACCACCAGTGAAATGGGCGCGCCCGACTACCTGCGTTCGTTCCTGGACGAGACCCGCCTGACTGGCTTACGGTTCAATTTCGACATCGGTCACGCGCATCTGGCGGATGGGCCTGAAGACCAGCGCATTGCCAGAGCTTTCGAACCTATGAAGGATCTGATCGCCAGCGCCCATGTTCACGACAATCACGGGGAAAAGGACGAGCACCTTCTGCCCTACGAAGGCACGATTGACTGGCTTCCTACCGTTAAACTGCTGCGTTCCGCGCCGACTTCTCCATTACCCTTCACGCTGGAGCTGAAGGAAAAACCCGCTCCCGACAACACCAGCCTCTCCGATCAACTTGCCGCGGCCGCCAAATCCCTCGATCGCCTGGAAGAAGCGTGGGAAGATTCCTAGTGTGGTGCGTCTGAAATGTTGCTACTTGTAGCACCGCCCTCCAGGGCGGCAAGCCGAGCTAAAGGTTTTGTGGGTCGTGGCTTCAGCCGCGACATAAGCGCTGGGCAATCAATTGGGCTTCAGCCCCTGAGGGCGCGTCTTGTGTTCACCCTGAGCGTCAGCGAAGGGCACAGCGAAGGCATGCCCCGAGCCTCGAGGGGATCTCAACCCTTGCGTCTTACCTTCCAAACTAAAATAATCCTGTCATCCTGAGCGCAGCGAAGGATCTCAACCGATCTGCATCTTGTGCTTTCGGGTCAATTGAGATTCTTCGTGCATCCTCGTCGGATGCACTCAGAATGACGGCGTTTTTTTACGTGCTGAGCAGATCTGAAACCGTGTGAGTCGTGAGAAATGCGCGCCAGACGCTCGGAGCGCAGCGTGGCCTGGCGGAATGGCGAGGCCACCCGCGGCTTACTTCTGCAGTACTTGCTTCAATTGCGGCTCGATCCGCTCCAGGATCGATTGTCCCGGATCTTCCCCTTCGTAGCGCTGCACCTCTTTGCCGTCGCGATCCAGCAGCACATAAGTCGGCAAAGCGTTCACCTGATATTGGCGCATCAGCGAGCTGTCTCCATCGAACCGCTGTGTCCAGTTCATCTGGTGGTTCGTAGTGAACGCTCTCCAGGCGGCCTCGTCCTCGTCCTCGCTCACGCTGATGACGGTAAAATCTTCCCCGCCGTACACGGCTTGTAGTTGCTTCACTTTCGGCAAGGCCATGCGACAGGGACCGCACCACGACGCCCAGAAATCCAGCAAAACCACTTTGCCCTTGGTTTCCGCTGGGGAAATCGGCGCGCTCGCCGCATTTTCGGAACCGCCTTCAACGGACGCGTTCTTCTTTACGATCGGAGTGCTTCTGACAAAATTGTCGTCGTCGTAGCTCTTTACCGCTTTTTTTGCAGTGGCCTTGTTGGCGCGCGCCATTCGCGCCGCCTCCGCCACAGAAGGCTCTTGATCATCCTGCTGTGCCGCCACTTCCTGAGTGTTTTTCTGTGCATTGCCACTGCCGGCGGTGCTGGGATTGTTCGGTGCCGCTGTTCCCGGCTGCGTGTCCTGCGCGGATACTCCTGCGGCAACAAGACAGCTCAATGCGGCGATGCTGAGTAGTGTCCGGTGCATGTTCATGGGGAGCGGCTCCTCGCGCAGTCCTGGCGACCTGCCGCTACTTCGCAAACTCCGGCTTCAGGAACAGGGTGTCGTCCAGCGGCGGATTCACGGTCACTTGGGTCAGCCGGATATTCAGCACCACGCCTTTTTCCGTGCGCTTGATGCGGAACGGGAATTTCAATCCATCCACCTCGCGATAATCGTCCATGTCCAATCTCAAGGTGTACGGACCCTCCGGCGAGGTGAACACGTCAACCGTGCGCACGATCAGTCCGCTGTCGGCGTCGAAATACACGCGCGAAGCAAGCCCTTTCTCCGCCGAGTACTCCAGCACATAGGTGCTGTGCGCTCCGATCTGTTCGGTTCCAATCACTTTGCCCGTGGAGGCCGCCTTTTCCAGCCGGGCGCGATCCTGAAAATCCGCGGCGCGCAATTTCGCCGCCAGCGCCGCCCCGGTGTAGCTCTGGTATCCGCCCATGGACGTCTCGACCCACGCGTTCTTGCCATCGCACACGTCGCGCACCGTCACGCCGTTAGGCAGCGTAATTTTTGACAGCGACTTGTTGGGAGCCTTCTGCAAAATCTCGATGGCCAAAAACATGGAATTGTCTTCGGTCTGGTATACGCCCTTCATTTTTCGCGAAGTGCTCCGGTTCCAAGCCTCCGCTCCTCCCGTGGCCTGGTCGTTCTTCATCAACAGCGCTGTCGCGGTGGGCAAAGGAGCATCCGCTGCGGGCCGTGGCGCGGGCGTCGCGGACACTTCCGATTCGTTCAAACGGCTTTCCTGCTGTTGCGCCGCGACACGGCGCGATCCGCAGATCAGGACAAGGACTGCGAGCGCGGCTAGGGCAATGCGTGATGTTTTCCGCATGATCACCTCGTCGTGACCAGTATGCGGTGCCCCGCTCCTCACCATTGGCTTTCCCTGCGCATCGTGTTGTTACGCCAAACTGTCCCTAAGGGCAGATCGAAGGGCCCGACTTCTGTTCACGCTGACGCAGGAAGCGAGGCGGGCCGCAAGTCCGTGCGTGTTGCCTTCCAACTCGCCGGCTGACGCAACGCTCGTCATTCTGAGCGGAGTCTGCGAAGCGAAGAACCTCTCTTCGTGGCTGTGTAGTGGCCGAACTTCAGATCGGCCACATGTTTGCAAGTTGGTTACTCCCCTATACCCCCCTTTTTTTCCGTAAGAGTGGCAAGCAAAGAAGTTAACGGGAAAATTTTTCCCAAATTTTCCTGAGAGCGCGTCGAGTCTTGTGACGACATCACAAGAACGTGACCCGTGATCCGTGACCCGTGGTTCGTGACCTAAGACCGTCGCCGACGCCAAAGAAAAGTGGGAGGGGGAGGGACAGGATGTATCGCGCCCCTACGGGAGCGCATTTCTCACGACTCACATCGTTTGGAGCGCGACCGATGTGTGGCCGATCCCTTCGTACGTCAGGGCAAGCCCTTCGCGGCTCAGGCACGAAGAGAGGTTCTTCGCCTCGTTCAGAATGACGGGCGTTGGGTTAGGTGGCGAGTTAGAAGGCATGACGCACAGGGAGCGCAGTCTTTGTTAGACTATTGGTTTGGCATAGCGGCGCAAAACCCACCATGACGATAATTACCATCGAAAATGCCGGTCAGTATGACGGCCAGGAAGTGACCATCCGCGGCTGGCTCTACAATCTCCGCGAATCCGGCAAGCTGCTCTTCCCCATTTTTCGCGATGGCACCGGCATCATTCAGGGTGTCTGCTCGCTGAAAGACAATCCCGAAGCGTTTGAGGCGCTCAAGGGACTGACGCAGGAATCCAGCGTGATGGTCAGCGGGAAGATTCGCGCCGAGCAGCGCGCTCCCGGCGGCTACGAGATTGGCGTAAGCCAGGTGCATGTGGTCCAGAAAGTCCCGGAAGCTACGCCGTTCCCCATCCAGCTCAAGGAGCATGGAATCGATTTCCTGCTGGACCAGCGGCACCTGTGGATTCGCACCCCACGGCAAGCGGCCATCTTGCGCATCCGCGCCGAGGCGATTCGCTCCGCCCGGAATTTCATGGATGCGCAGGGCTACACCTTGACGGATGCACCCATGTTCACGCCCGCCGCGTGCGAGGGCACCTCGACACTGTTCCAAGTCAACTACATCGACGATCAGAAGGCGTACCTGACGCAGAGCGGCCAACTGTACATCGAGGCCACCGCCATGGCTCTGGGAAAGGTGTACACCTTCGGGCCGACCTTCCGCGCCGAGAAGTCCAAAACCCGCCGCCACCTCACCGAATTTTGGATGCTCGAGCCCGAGGCGGCCTACGCCGAACTTTCCGACATGATGGAACTCGGCGAAGGCCTGGTCAGCGCCATCGTGCAAGGCGTGGTGAAAAACAAATCCCGCGAGCTGGAAACTTTGAAACGTGACATCAAGAAGTTGGAGAACATCAAACCGCCGTTCCCGCGGATCACGTACGAAGACGCCATCGCGCTGCTGCAGAAAAACGGCAATCCCGCCAAGTTTGGAGACGATTTCGGCGGCGACGAAGAAACCGTCATTTCCAACAGCTTTGACCGGCCGGTGATGGTTCATCACTATCCCAGCGAAATCAAAGCGTTCTACATGCAGCCCGACGCGCAACGCCCCGAGTTGGCGCTGTGTTTCGATATGCTGGCGCCGGAAGGCTACGGCGAGATCATCGGCGGCAGCCAGCGTATTCACGATTACGATCTGCTGGTCCGGCGGTTGCGGGAAAACAATTTGCCGGAGGATGCGTTCCAGTGGTATCTGGACCTGCGGCGCTATGGCAGCGTCCCGCACGCGGGTTTCGGCATGGGTCTGGAACGCACCGTGGCGTGGATCTGCGGCACGGAGCACATTCGGGAGGTCATCCCCTTCCCGCGCATGATTTATCGCGTGTATCCTTGACGCGGGTAGCTGGGACCGGGTAGCGCAAATTCCACTTTGGTTGGGCTTCTCAGGGACGTCCGCACTCGGCCGCCTGCGCTGGTGATCCAACGGCGCGGGTTGTGGCCGTTGATTGCCGAGTGTTGACCGGCCCGGAAGGGCAACTCAAAAAAGACAAATATGGCTCAGAAAATTCGCATTATTGGCGTACCTATGGACCTGGGCGCCAGCCGCCGCGGGGTCGATATGGGACCTTCGGCAGTTCGTGTGGCGGGGCTGCAGGCTCGCATTAAACATCTGGGACACCAAGTGGAGGATTCGGGCAATATCCCGGTGAAGCAGCCCGAGGAAATGACGTATGGCGAGAAGCGCGCCAAATATATCGGCGAGATCTCCGACGCTTGCAAGGATTTGGGCTTGGCGGTCCAGAAATCGCTGGACGACGGCTATCTGCCCTTGGTTTTGGGCGGCGATCATTCCATCGCCGCCGGTTCCATCAGTGGTGTAGCTGCTCATTTTCGCAAAGAAAAGAAGAGTATCGGGTGCATTTGGCTGGACGCTCACAGTGATATGAACACGCCGGAAACTTCTCCGTCGGGTAACGTTCATGGCATGCCGCTGTCCGCCATCATGGGTTACGGCACCGAGGAACTGTACGATCTATTCGGATTCAAGCCCAAGATTGAGCCGCAAAATGTGGTGCTCGTTGGCGTGCGCGATCTGGATGCCCACGAACGTAAATTCATCAAGAAGCTGGGAGTAAAAGCGTTCACCATGCGAGAGATTGACGAGCGTGGCATGCGCGAAGTCATGTCCGACGCGCTGAAATATGCCATGGACGATACCGATGGCGTCGCCGTGAGCCTGGACATGGATTTTGTCGATCCCAGCGACGCGCCCGGGGTGGGCACTCCGGTGCGCGGTGGAGTGACGTATCGCGAAGCGCACCTGGCCATGGAGATGATCGCCGACAGCGAAAGCATGGTGTCGATGGAAATCGTGGAAATTAATCCGGTGATCGACGAGCACAATCGCACCGCGCTGTTGGCGGTGGAGCTGGCGCTGTCAGGCTTGGGCAAAAAAATTCTTTAGCATAGCATTCTTCACGGATCTTAACCGATCTACGTCTTGCGCTTTCGGGCCAATTGAGATTCTTCGTGCATCCTCGTCAAATGCACTCAGAATGACAGTGTGTTTGCGTGCCGGGCGTTCTGAGAGGATGTGAGTCCTTCGCTGCGCGCAGGATGACAGTTTCATGCGACTTGCTGGTCAGGTGTTAGTGCATCTCATCTGGTGAGAAATGCCGGCTAGCATCGCGACCATGCCATCGCTGCGTTGTCCGTTTGCAGTTTTTTGATGAACATCATTCGGTATTTCGCTGTTGACGCCCCGGCACGCTTCTGAGCTAATGGTTGTAACAGTTGAATCTCCAGCCCGAGCCCTCTGGCGACTGTTGGTGCCATGGCTGCATCCAACTAATTTCAGCGTCTTTATTGAGGTTTAGCAGCAACCGAGCAGCTGTCGTGTTTTTGCACCGGGAATCGGAGAAAGCGCGCGCATTGCCGTTTTCCGTGGTTGGCATCTTCGTTCGTGGTTTTCACGAAACGGTTTGAGTCCAGGAAAATGAAGCTAAGATTAACAGGTAAGCAATCCACAAAAGTTTACGGCATGACCATGAAGCTTGCCGAGAGAGTACTGTTTTCCCTGCTATTGGGTTTGGCGTTGACCTGGCTCGGCGCTCCTGCCGCTTTCGCCGACGGCCACACCTTCGATCTGAGTGGCCCGCGCGTGGACATGACCGTGACCCGCGGCGGCAAGACCATGCCCATCTCCAAAGTCACCGATCTTCTTCCCGGTGATCAATTGTGGATTCGTTCGGAGTTTCCTGGGGATCAGTCCATCCGTTATTTATTGATCGTCGCGTTCTTGCAGGGGCCTACCAACCCTCCGCCAGAAAACTGGTTTACCCGCGTGGAAACCTGGACCAAGCAGGTGCGCGAGAGGGGCACTTTCATTACCATTCCCGAGGGCGCGGAGCAAGCGCTGATCTTTCTCGCTCCGGAAACTGGCGGCGACTTCAGCACCCTGCGATCGACGGTGCGCGGCCGTCCCGGGATGTTCGTGCGCGCGGCACAGGACCTGGAGCAAGCCAGCTTGGACCGCAGCCGCTTGGACAAGTATCTGGACGAAATCGCCAAGACCTCCAACTCCGATCCCACGGCGCTCAAGAAGAACTCCACGATGCTTGCGCAAACACTGCGAATTAAGGTCAACGAGGATTGCTTCAATCGTCCCGTGGAACAGCAGCCTTCTTGCCTGATACAAGGCAGCGATCAGTTGGTGCTCGACGATAGCCATGATCAGTCGATGGTTGCGGCGCTCACTTCCGGCGCCTCTTCCGATCTGATTACCAGCTTGGGCTCCAGTCCGTTGGTAAGAGGTGGAACTTTCAGTCCGTATGTTGGCGCGGTGGTGGACGTGGTAAAACTGATGGGCAGCCTGCATACCGCGACTTATCAATACATCCCCGCGCTATCGTTCCCGGAGAAGGACAGCCTCAATCTGAAGCTGAATGCACCGCCGTCGTTTCGCAATCCCAAGTCGGTGATTGTTGTGGGGCTTCCTTCTATTGGGTTGTCGCCTTTGCCGGTGTTGCATCCGGTGGATCCCAAGCAGATTCTGTGCCTGCAGGAGTCGCCATTGGTGCTGCCTGTAGAAGGGGCGCCGCTGATGTTCTCGACCAATATGGGCCACAGCTTTGTGGTTCGTGTGGAAAGCAAGTCGGGGCATGGGGTGGAATTGCCGGCCACGCCGGACGCGGTCCGCGGAGGTTTCGTGGTCGACACCAAGACACTTTCGCCGACAACGCTGGACCCGAAATTGACCGCTACGCTGCGCGGGTATTGGGGCTACGCGGCTTTCGAGGGGCCCTCCTTTCAGCTGTTCAATGCTCACTCGGAACACTGGAAGATTCCCGCAGCTGACCTGGGCACGATTCTGGCCGGCCACCCGGCCACCGTACACTTGCAAGGTGATTGTGCGGTGTGCGTTGAGAAGATCGCGCTGCTGGATTCCAGCGGCAAGGATTGGAAACCCACCTGGAAGGCGCCTGCGCCGGATCAGCTGGAAATCGAGTTGCCGTTGAAGGAAATTTCTCCGGGCAAACTGGAATTAGCGGTGTCGCAGTATGGGCGGACCAAGCCCGATGTGGTGAATCTGCAAGCCTATTCTGACGCGGCGCACCTGGAAAGATTCACTATGTTTGCGGGCGACACCCACGGCACGCTGACGGGAACCCATCTGGATGAAGTGGTCAGCCTGGCATTGAAGGACGTTCGATTCGTGCCGGCAAAAGATTCCGCCGCGAAAGATAATGCGCTGGAGTTGGTCGTACAGAAAGACTCCGCCACCGCGGTGTTGCAGCCGAGCGTCTCGGTGCCGGCTCATGTGACGCTGAAAGATGGACGCACTCTGGATGTCCCCGCCACGATCGAGCCGCCGCGGCCGAGGGTCGCCCTGCTCAGTAAGAATATGCTCGAGCCTGCCACTCCCTCAGCGATTCATTTCACCAACCACGAAGAACTCCCGCAGGACACACGGCTCTCGTTTTTCCTGAAGACGGAAGTTCCCGCGGATTTCCAGGCAACCGAGAAAATCGAAATTGCCACCGTGAATGGCCCATTCACCACCGCCTTGAGCCTCACCGATGGCTCGTTGGTGCAGCAAGATGCCAGCAGCGTGCTGGCTACCCTGGATCCGGCCAAAGCACTCGGGCCGGCGGCGTTTGGCCCACTGCAATTTCGCGCGGTTGAAGCTGACGGCGCGAAGGGCGATTGGCAACCCCTGGCTGTTCTGGTGCGCGTTCCCACGTTGAAAGAGATTCGCTGCCCCGATTCATTGGAAAAGCCGTGCAGTCTGGTGGGTTCTAACCTGTTCCTGATCGATTCGGTAGCCGCGGATCCCCAATTCAAAAATGTCGTGTCTGTTCCCGCCGGATATGTGAGCGAGTCATTGGCGGTGCCACGGCCGTACGGCGCCCGTGTGTACATCAAGCTGCGCGACGATCCCGCGAGTGAGGCCATCGTTGCCCTGCCGGTGTTCCCCGACAACCGGTGATGGGGTTCCCGCTGACCGCTGCGCCGTTACAGTAGTGATTCTATGTGGTTGTCGACCATGACATGAGTCACGGGCTCTCCACTGATTGTGTAACTCTGACCTTGTGCGCAGGAAAAATGCAGGAATCGGCTGATGTGGTAATCCTCATCGAAGGTGGAAAACACCGTTTTCGTTTCGTCTGCGGTTAACCCGAATGCCGATAGGGCCACGGGCTTCTCGAAGCCTCCCGCCAGCTGGACATAGCGGTGCACGAATTCAGCCAGATTCATCGTCGGCGCTGGTCCTGTCGTTTCCCTGCTCATGCATGGGCGCTTTGCGCTGCAGTTTACCGCGTCCAGCGCTTCCGCCAAAACTGCAATTTGGCGCAAGGCTCGGCTTTCGGTAATATGCTCAGCGGCCACAAATCTTACTGGAGGAATGGATCATGAGCTTGAGCGTGGGACAGCCCGCACCGGATTTCGCGCTAAAGGATCAGAACCAAAAAGAAGTGAAGCTTTCCGATTTTGCGGGGAAGAAAAGGGTGGTGCTGGTTTTTTATCCGCTGGACTGGAGCCCGGTGTGCACCAACGAGCATGCCTGCTTCGTGAATGACATGAAGCATTTCGACACCCTGGATGCCGAAGTGCTGGGCATCAGCGTCGATAGCGTGTGGTCACACAAAGCTTACGCCGACAAAATGGGTATCAAGTATCCGCTGCTGGCGGATTTCCAGCCCCGCGGGGCAGCCGGAGAGAAGTACGGAGTCTTTCTGGCCGAGAAGGGCATTACCGGGCGCTCCATCTTTATTGTCGATAAGCACGGGAAACTCGCGTGGATCAAGCATTATGACATCCCGGTTGTGCCGGACATCAAGGAAGTGGCCAAGGCCCTGGAAACTGTGAAGTAACGATCGCGAACTTCACGACGTGATCAGTCGCGCGGAGCGGATGGCGCGCGTCGTTCTTTGAACACCGGAGCCTTGCGCGTTGACCGCATCAGTTGTGCTTATTTCCGGTCGCTGGCTGCTGTGCTGATTCCGGCGGAGTTGGCGGCACTCCGGAATGCGCCAACGACCGCACAAATAGTACTAATTGCCAGCGCTGTTCCTCGCTGAGCTTCTTCTTGAATGATGGCATTGGCTTGCGCCCTTCGGTGATCTGATAAAAGATTTCGCCGTCAGTCAATTTGTTCATTTTTGCGGCGTCGGTCAGGTCCGACGGGCTGGGGTCATACATCATCGCGTCGGGACCATCTCCTTTGCCAGTGTCGCCATGGCAATCGGAGCATTTGTTGCTATAGACCGGTTTGGCGGCCGCAAGGTTCGCTTGCGTATCGGGAAGTGGGTTCTTGCGCGCTTTCTCGGCCAATGGGATGACCCACGGCCCGCGATGCAACACCGCGAGACCCCCAGAGACAACAATCAGCGTCAACGCGCCTAGCAATAAAATCAACCGCAATCGCCGGGCCTGTGTAGATGCTTTCGCCATTAATCCAAAAAGTCTCGCACAACTGCTCAGCCGCGCAAAGCCGTACCCGCTCGCGGGAATGGTCCCTTTTCCGAGATGTGACGCGCTTACTCGCGGGCGCGCCTGATTGATGTGATACCTTGGAGGAGCAACTCAGGAGAACATCATGGACGAAAAACAGGGGCCCCAGACGGGACCTCCCGCGGGTCAAGTCCAAATCAAAGCCGACGAAAAAGAGCTGCAAGGAATGTACAGCAACCTGGTGATGATCCAGCACCATGCCGAAGAATTTACTTTGAACTTTGTGTACGTATTCCCCAACGCCACGCAAGGCAAACTCCTGAGCAGCATGATCGTCAGCCCAGGTCACGCCAAGCGGATCTGGCGAGCCCTGGGAGAAAATATCTCGCGTTTCGAAGCGCTTTACGGACCAATCAAAGAAGGCCCGGAGGGAACGCCGGGAACTAATATCGGTTTCGTGCAATAACCGGAGAGGCACGTTGAAATTTTGCGCGGCGAGCGATCAGGCCATGCTCGTTTACCTTGGCGAGGAGATCGGCCTTGGCGCTCACGAACGTGTGCTGAAACTGCTGCACGCTTTGCGGAAACAACCGCCGGCCTGGCTGCGGAATCTGCAACCCGCCTACGCCTCTCTGATGGTCACTTTCGATCCCACACGTGTGGATCACGGCAAAGTGGAATCGGTCCTGCGCGAATATGAGCAGCGGGCGCAACACCTGCGGCGACCGAAGCCCCGCACCATAGAAATTCCCGTATGCTACGGGGGCGAATTCGGCCCAGACTTGCAGGATGTGGCGAAGCTGCACGGATTGAAACCAGCGCAAGTCATCGAGGCGCACACCTCACGAACCTACCACGCGTATTTTTTGGGATTTGCACCGGGATTCGCGTATTTAGGCGATCTGCCCGACGAGATTGCGACTCCACGTTTGCCAGTGCCTCGAAAACAAGTCCCGGTAGGAAGTGTAGCTATAGCCGGCAAACAGACGGCAGTGTATCCGCTGGCCGTTCCGGGGGGCTGGCGGTTGATCGGGCGAACACCTACCGCTGTGTTTCGTAAGGACCGTAAGCCCATGGCGCTGATTGCCATCGGTGATCAAGTGAAATTCCGTGCTATCTCGCGCGAGGAATTTATGCGCGGCGCATCCCTATGAGTACATTGTTGGTGGACTCGCCAGGCTTGCTCACCACGGTTCAAGACTTGGGCCGGCCCGGCTACGGGTTCATGGGAGTCTCGCCGTCGGGCGCTGCCGATCCCGTGGCGCTGCGCCTGGGGAATTTGTTGGCCGGCAACCATCCGGGCGCGGCAGCGCTGGAAATGACCCTGCTCGGCGGACAGTTCACTCTTCCCGAGGGCGGGGTGGTCGCCTTCACGGGAGCCAATTTCGACCCAGCGATCAACGGCTGCCCTGCCGAAATGTGGACCACGCATAAAATTGCACCAGGAGGAACGATCACCTTCGGGCCAACCCGCGATTTCGCGCGCAGCTATTTGGCAATCGGGGGTGGGGTTCGAGTAGCGCCGTTCCTCGGCAGCGCTTCAACCCACATCTTAAGCGGCCTGGGCGGGCAAAACGGAGGAGCGCTGCGCAGAGGAGATGTGCTCAACCTGGGCGTGAGAAAGAAAGTCGTTCCGGAACGAAGGCTCTCGCCGCCGGCGCTCGCGCACTTGCGGCCTCACAATATTTTGCGCGTCACCGAAGGTCCGCAAATCGCGGCCTTTTCCGAATCCATTAAGGAATCGCTTTTCCGCAGCACCTTTCAGGTCAGCGAGGAATCCGATCGCATGGGAATACGCCTCGAAGGTCCGTCGCTAAGCGGCCAGTTCGCCAGAGAAATGATCACGGAAGGCGTGCCACTGGGCGCAATCCAAGTCACCCCGTCGGGCCAGCTGATCATCCTGTTCGTCGAACAGCAAACCACTGGGGGTTACCCGAAAATCGCCAACGTGATCGGAGTGGATTTGCACCGCCTGGGCCAACTGCGGCCGCGAACCGAAATTCGCTTCGAACGCACGTCGCTGGCCGTGGCTCGCTCACTTTGGATCGACCAGGAACGCTTATTGAACAATCCCAAGCGGCTTCTCGTATGAAATCAATCGACTTCAATTGCGACATGGGCGAAATGCCCGAAGCGCTGGAGGATGGCACCCAGGAAGAACTGATGCGCTACATTAGTTCCGCGAACATCGCTTGCGGCGGGCACGCCGGCGACGCGGACATGATGCGTGCCACGATCGAGCAGGCGGTTCGCTATGGCGTGAGTGTAGGCGCCCACCCTGGGTACGAAGATCGCGAGAATTTCGGGCGCAAGGAGTTGCGGATGACGCCGGAAGAAATCGCCAGTTCGGTCTATCGGCAAATTTTGGCCTTGGACGCCATTGCCAAGCAGCTTGGCGTGACTGTCGCCCATGTGAAAGCGCATGGCGCGTTGTATAACCAGGCCGCGCGCGATCGGGCTGTTGCCGGCGCGAT
>Ga0187769_10000675_pt1 | contig 18819 bp, 19 predicted proteins | sample 0116_SJ02_MP02_1_FD_133140 | JGI IMG/M metagenome (GOLD analysis project Ga0187769, IMG submission 133140) | Tropical peat soil microbial communities from peatlands in Department of Meta, Colombia - 0116_SJ02_MP02_10_MG | ecosystem: Environmental > Terrestrial > Soil > Wetlands > Peat | place... | reverse complement strand
ATACAAGACCCTCTTCGAGGAGCCTCCGCTTCCCCTCTTCGCCTTCAAGGAAAGGGGGGAGTGGGTAGTCGGCACCTTCGCCCGAATCGACGACTACGAGGAGGCATCAATATTCTTCTACACGCGCGTCAAGGAGGAGCCCTCCGGATTCCTGAGATACTCATACGACAAGATAACCGAGACCACCTACGTGAAGAGGACTGATGAACCTGGCTTTCACTACATCAAGGTGGTGAAGCTCACAGCCCCACACCCGCTTGTCGAATTCTAGATTGATCCCTTGATGAATTCCTCGGCTTCGGTCAAAGTCGCCTTCGAGTTGTCATAGGAAGCCCTCTCGAGTGCCCCTTGATAGGGGAACCAGCCGAAGCCCTGGTGCTCGAAGGAGATCTTCACCTTGTCGTTGGCTGTGACAGCGAGGCGGTACACAACCTGCTTGTGTATGTTCTTGCCGTCCCGCCTGTAGAAGTACTCTATCACCTTCCTGAAACCAGGAACGATACGAATGTCTTCGAGGCCTGTCTCTTCAGTGACCTCCCTCATGACCGTCTGCAACTCGCTCTCCCCCTTCTCCACCCCACCTTTCGGGAAATCCCAGCGCCCTCCGTTCTGAAGCAAGAGATAGAGGCGCCCGGCCTTCGCCACCCTGTACAGGACCGCCCCCGCCGACCTCTCCTCCACACACCTGTCGGCCATGACGCCGATTATTAGCATTCTCTCAACTTGAAGACAAACCGTTTTAACGTCCGTTCCTTCGGGCGTGAGAATCAAGCTTGTCGAAAATCAAAGTCGCAATTGCGGGCGTGGGCAACTGCGCCTCTGCCCTGGTCCAGGGGTTGCACTACTACTCCAAGAAGGGACCAGACGAGGGGATTACCTACTGGGATGTCGGCGGTTACAACCCGAAGGACATCGAGTTCGTCGCCGCCTTCGACGTCAACGCGAAGAAGGTGGGGAAGGACCTCTCCCAGGCCATCCTTCAGCCGCCTAACAACACGGTGAAAATCATGGACGTGCCCAGGCTCGACGTACGGGTGAAAAAAGGCCCAGTTCTGGATGGGATAGGGAAGTACCTAAGGAACGTGGTGACCGTATCAAGCCAGCCCGAGGAGGACGTCGCACGGGAGTTGAAGGACTCGGGGGCGGAGATACTAGTGAACTACCTGCCTGTAGGGAGCACGGCCGCGTCATCAGCCTACGCCGAGGCCGCCCTGAAGTCCGGCGTGGCGTTCGTGAACGCGATACCAGTGTTCATAGCTTCTGAGAAGGGCTGGGCCAGCCGATTCTCCGAAGCGGGCCTCCCGGTGGCCGGGGACGACGTCATGAGCCAAGTTGGGGCCACCGTCCTGCACAAGACCCTGGTCAAGCTTGCTGTCGACAGGGGGGTCAAGGTCGATGAGACCTATCAGCTCAACATTGGAGGGGATACGGACTTCCTCAATATGTTGGAGGAGAGCAGGCTGAAAGACAAGAGAGAGAGCAAGACCAGCGCGGTACGGGCCATGTCTCCCTACGATGTGCCCACAAGGATAGGACCGAGTGACTACGTCCCCTTCCTCGACAACGACAAGGTCTGCTACATCTGGCTGAAAGGGAGGTACTTCGGAGGGACAATCGTGAGGGTCGACGTCAAGCTCCACGTGGTTGACGCCTACGACAGCGGCGGCGTCATGGTAGACGCGCTCAGGGGAACTCGCCTGGCTCTCGACAGAGGGGTCTCGGGGCAACTGGAGAGCCTCTCTGCCTTCTGCTTCAAGCATCCGCCTGTGCAGATGCCGTACCAAGCGGCAAAGGCCGCCTTCGAGGAATTCACTTCGGGGAAGCGGGAGCGCTAGGGGCCGCCTTCCTTCTTACGTAGAAGGCGACCGCAAGCAGCACCAATAGGATGAACCCAGTCGGTATCAGATACCTGGTGGTCACGTCCTCGGCGATGCCTATGCCGGTCTTGGTTGGAGTTATCCCGCTCACCGTCACTCCTGCATAGGAGAAGGTCAGTTTCGCTTTGTCGAATGGGATGAGAATCCCCGAGCTGGCTACGGCGGAGGCGCTCGCGTTGTACGTCGCGTGGGCGCCGAGATCCCCGGCGGACACGGTGAGCACGCCGGAGACGACCTGGGCGTTCCGAAGGTTCGACAGGCCGAGCCCAGTTGGGACCGGGAGGGTGAACAGGACGTTGGAAACGGAAACCCCTGAGGGGTTATTGATCACGAAGTTGATGACGAAGCCCTTCCCCTCCTCAGGACTGGCAGGGGTTGTCGAGATGGAAACACCCAGCGGGAGGTACAGCTGGACTTTCGGACCAGCCCCCTGAATCGAATAGGATGCCCCGTCGAAGAATAGGGTGGCGGCGACAGCCGTAGCCGTTTGGTTCCCCGAGACCTGGAATGCTGACACTCCGTATGAGAAGGTGACGTTTCCTTGCGGAGCTACAGAAACCGCTTTCTTCGAGAGCGACGACGTCGATGAAAGAGTGTCGAATCCGTCTGCAGTGGTGGACAAGGTAACATTGTAGAACTGGAGCGGTCCCGAGTTGGTCGCGGACACCGTTACGAGGGAGTTCATGCCGCCGAAGAGCTGAGTTGGGGAGAACTCCTTCGAGAGGACTAACCCACTTGGAACTGCCACGGGGTTAGACTTTCCTGTCACGCTGCCCAGGGAAGACACTCCGGTGAAATCTGCGGGGCCGATGAAATAGTTGAGAGGGCTTGTCAGGTTATACTTCATGTACGAAGTCAAGGTGGAAGACGCGTTGACGAACGAATAGCTGATTGCAAGCTGCCCTCCCGCGCACGTGAGCCCCTTGCCTACGATACTCCCACAGCCCAGGCTTGCGGGCAGGTCCTCACTTGCTTCGAACGACGTGACGTTCACGGGCCCCAGGTTCGTTACCGTGAACGAGAGAGTGAGATTCGTGTTCAGGTTTGTGAGCGTGGCAAGCTTAGCACCGAGGGTTAGGGTCGGATAGCCGACCTTCATCGTCGCATGCGAAAAGACATCCGAGACCACGTTTGTCGTCGCGTTGAGCGAATTCCCACCGGGGTCCTGATATGCGACGAGGTATGCCTGGGTGGAGTTGACGCCCAGAAGCCCGGTTGCTGACTGCACTACCGTAACGGTCGCCGTCCCTCCAGGGGAGCCGCCTGACTTGGCCGCGAGACCAAGAATCGAGTGGCCCGCAACCAGCACCGATGATGCCGGGAGCGTACCCACGTTGGTAACAGTAACGTTGAAGCTCTGGGGGGTCCCTACTGACTTTCCGAACCCACCTGTCGGCGTTTCGGTCGCGTAGACCACGGCGTCGTCAGTCCCTAAAGAGAGCCTAATCGGGTTGAGGACCGCCGTTGCGTTGAAAACCGCAGCCCCGACTTCGTAGCTGTACCTTACGACCGAAGCGGGGATGATCATGGCTCCTGTCGTAGTGCCGGTATACCTGAGCCTGTAGACGGGGGTGACGCTCCCACCGGCCGCCAGCCCGGTGTTCGGGGCGGTGTAGTTGCCCCCGAGGAGCTGGAAGACCCCAGTATTGTTCCACCAGGTGTCGGAGAACCGCACCTTGGTTATCGTGTAGGTCGGGGAGAGGTTCTTCAGGTTCAGGGTCACCGCGAGCGTGTCGTTGGTGCGGAGGACCCCTACGTCAACCGCCCGAGTCGCTAGCAGGGGGGCGGGCTGTTCAGTCACGGTCGCGTTGATCTTGGAGACGTGCTTGCCTTGGCCGAGGCTGAGGGTGTAGGACCCGGTGAACTGGGCGCTGTTGTCAGAAACCGTGGCGGAGTCCGTCGACTTCACCAGCCCGTCGAGGAACTTCAGCTGGATAACTGACGACGAGCTGTGGTTGGAAGCTACGAGGGAAGTCAAGGTCGTCCCAAAGTAGCTCATCACGGTCGGCCTGTTCAGCGAGTCGAGGGCCGAGGCAACTATCGAACCAACGACCAACGAGTGACTGAAACCCGAGGTAGACTTCTGACCTTCGAGGACCACGAAGGGAGAGGCCGTCAACGGGAAGCTAGTGGTTGAAATCGCCTCCGAGAACCCACCTTCCGACGTCGGGAGGAACTTGAGAAGGGTGGTAGGCACCAAGTCGCTGAAGGAGAGCGGGCTGTAGAAGGAGTAGGTGCCGCTTCCGTTAGACAGGGAGACGAAGGAAGTGAAAAGGTAGGAGTCCAGGGCGGACGCTGCAGCAACTGCATCAGGGTACGAATCCGAACCCACGGTGAGGAAAAGGCCCTGGGAGGCCGCGAACGGGACTGGGAGGAGGTTGTACCCCTTTGGACCGAAGACCTGGAAGTCTGACTGCCAAGCGGACGACTGGAATGCCGTTACGTTGTAGGAACTCAGACCGGGGGTCGACTCGAGGGCAGAAAGCTTGCTTGAGCCGTTGACCCCTCCGAAGGTGAAGTACCACAGGGCATCGGACCCGGCAATGAAAACGTTCAGCTTCTCTGTGTATGCCCCCTGCCCCTGCACCACCTGGACCGGGACAGCGGTCAGCGCCATGAGGACAACTATGGAGACCGCTAGCAATTGAGAACGCTTCAAGCGAGACGCCGGAGGGCGCCCGGTTCACCATATAAAACCGTTAAGCGCGCCTCTACTTCTTTCTGGTGGTTTCTTCCGACGGGTCGTCGATTCCCCTTTCGTTGAGGATGAAGACCGTGTCTCTCTCCGGGTGATAGGGGCTGTCGACCATCCTCGCAATGCGGTTCTTGGCGGCCTTCCTCAGGTAGATCCTGTAGGTGCTTGTGTGGGCGACGACGTGCCCTCCCGTCGGCCTGGTGGGGTCGCCGAAGAAGGAGTCGGGGGCCGCCTGCACTTGGTTCGTCACGACGACGGCTATGTTGTAAATTTCGGCTGTCCTGAGAAGTTGATGCATGAACCTGTTGAGCCTCTGCTGGCGTTCGGCCAGGGTCCCCCTTCCGAGGAACTCTGCCCTGTAGTGGGCCACCGCGCTGTCCAGAATCACGAGCTTCACCTTGTTGGGCTCGATTACCCTGCCCAGGTCCCTGACTATGAGTTCCTGGTGGGCACTGTTGTAGGCCCGGGCGACCGTTATCCTCGAGAGTATTTTCTCGGAATCGAGACCCCTGGCTTCTGCTATCTCGGCTATCCTTTCGGGCCTGAAAGTGCCTTCGGTGTCGATGTACACCGCGCCTGCTTCGAGCCCTCCTTCGCCCTTGGGCTGCTGGACCATCACGCAGAGTGTGTGGCAAATCTGAGACTTGCCCGACCCGAACTCCCCGTAGAACTCCGTCATGGCCCATGTCTCTATGCCTCCCCCGAGCAGGTCGTCTAGGTTCTTCGACCCTGTCGAAATCCTGTCGATGGCCTTCCTTTTCGCCAGCAGGTCCGCCGCGTTGATGAAGTCAGGCTCGAGGCGGTTCATCTCCACCAGCTTCTTGCGGGCCTTGTTGTTGAGCTCCACTGCCTTGGACACGTCGATGTCCACTGCCTCGGCGATGTCCATGGGGCCGGAGGTTGCGAGGTCGAGTATCGTTTCGATCCCTGCGTCCTTCAGCTTCTGCTTCGTCGCCGGTCCGACGCCGGGGAGCGTGTCTAGCTCCAGCTCCTCGTCCGTTTCAGTCAATGTTTCGCGCGGACGCCTTCCACTAGATAAGCATGCCTCAGGGGGAGATCCGTGAAACTGTCCTGGGGAAGAGGCTGGCCGACCTGATGTGCCTCAGTCCCGCAATCCACCTTGTCGTCCTCTCCACCCCGATACCGAACCCTGAGTGCGGAGGCATCCCGAACTTCCTCAGCTCAAGGTACCAGGCGAAGGCCTCCGCCGGCAGCTCCTGCCGCGCTATCCTTTCCATGAGCTGAGACTGGTCGTGAATTCGCTGGCCGCTGGTAGCTAGCTCTCCCAGGCCCTCGGGTGCCATGAGGTCGGCTGATATCGTGACCTTGGGCCTGTCCGGGTAGGTCATGTGATAGAAGGCTCGTGCGGATAGGGGGTAGTCCGTCACGAAGAAAGGGGAATCCTGACTCTTGCTGACCGCTCTCTCGGCCTCTGCTCCAATGTCGTCCCCCCACTGGAAGCCGCATCCGCTCTTCTCCGCGACCTCCCTCGCCTCGTCGTAGGTGATCCTCGGGAGAGGGAGAGAGATTTCTTTCAGAGTCCGCCCCAACGTCTTCAGGTCACTCTGCCGGTTATCAAGGACGCGTCTGACCATCGCAGCGAGCAGCCCCTCTAGGAGGGAGAGATTCGCGGACTGGTCGGCAAAGGCTTGCTCTGCTTCTATCATCCAGAACTCAGTCAGGTGCTTGCTTGTCTTCGACTTCTCCGCCCGGAAGGCCGGCTGGAATATCCAGACCTTCTCCAAGGCGGGGAGGGCCGCCTCCTCGTAGAACTGTGCGCTCTGACTCAAATAGGCCTGTTTCCCAAAGTAGTCGACAGGGAAGAGCGTCGACCCTCCCTCGACTGCGGCCCCGACGAATGTGGGTCCGCTAATTAGCGTGAACCCCTTGCCCCTGAAATAGTCGAAGGCCGCGCCGATAACCTCCGTCCGTATTCTCATTGACGCTATGGCTTTGGGCCCTCGGATACTGAGATGCCTCTTGTCGAAGAGGAAGGAGGCCGACTTGGCTGCGGTCCTCGTTATGGGCCAGTTCTCTGCCCTGGCGACGACGACGAACTCCCTGGCTGCGACCTCTTTGCCCCCTGGGGCGCGCCTGTCGTCCCTGACCTCCCCCTTCACGATTACCGCAGACTCCCTGGTGACCCCCTTCGCGGCCTCGAATGCAGTGTCTGCAGCGCCCTTGCGGGCCGAGACTTGGACGTAGCCAGAGCCGTCCCGTATGATTGCAAAGACGAGCCCCCCGACCGTATGCTTCCTTGCTACCCAACCCCTGATCTCAACTTCGGGCCCGGACCTTCCGGCAAGCACGTCAGCCGCGGTCGATGGCCTTGACTCCCCTTCCTTCACGGCGGAGGGCTCGACCCGGTCGTCCTAAAAGCGTGATGCGCCGCTCCCAATGGTTATAGGAAGCATTCGGCGCCAGTCCCAGAAGTCTGAATGGCTCGGGAGAGAACCGCCGTTGTAAGATGGACGGGGAGGGGCAAATTGGCGGACCTTAGGTCGTCATTGGGGTTCGTATTGAAGGAGAACGGCGTCCATGCACATGTCTGGAGCCTAGGGAAGAGCTTGGTTGTGGAAGGGGCTGAGCCCATGGGTGCTGCAGCTCTGGTGGATCACATGCCCGGCATAGCGTGGATAGCTGCGGGGGAGACGGTCGGGTCAGACAGAGAGCTCGCAGTGGCATCAGGTGAAATTGCAAGAAAATTCCTCCGCAAGGGGGGCAAGTTCAGGGTCAAGGCGGAGGGGACTGGAAGAGTTGCTGGTGCCGATCTCTCCGGCATGGTGACGTCTAGGATACTCGACGGCGTGAAGGGGGCGAGGGTGTCTGAAGACGGCGCCAGGGTCACTTTCAGGGCCGCATTCGACGGGTCGAAAGGCGTGGTGGGAGTTGAGGTGAGGGAGGGCTCTGGCGGAGTCCCGACCGGACGTAACGCCGCCGTCTGCCTTGTATCGGGGGGAATGCACAGCTCCGTCCTGGCTTGGATGGCGGCGCTCATGGGCTACAGGGTGCACTTGGTTCACGCGAAGTTGGATGAGGAGAGCTTGATGGCCGTGGCGAGGCTGTACTCCGAACTTTCTCACCGCGCAGACCCACGAAGTCTGGGCCTGGAGGTGTTGGAAGGAGACTGCGCAGTGGAGTCCCTGGCGAAGTTCGCCTCCGGGGCTGACGATCCTGTGTTCGGCGGGTTCAGCGGAGAGGGGGGCGAGCTGCCCGAGAGACTTTTCGGGATCGTGCAAGCCCCTCTGTATCTGATGCCAGAGGAGATGTTCGAGGCAGAGTTCCGGTCGCTGGCCATCAAGGAGTACCGCTTCAGGACGGACTGGAAGGCGAAGGGGAACGGGACCTACACGGCGAGGAGATTCGGCGGGGTGATGTCAGATGTCAGCGGCGTACTTGACGGCCTCTGATGGTAGCGGCAGTCACAGTCTCCACGATTGCGGCCCTGGCATCGAAGCCTCGGGCAATCTCCCCTAGACGCTTCGATTTCGTCGCGTAGTCGTCGCCTCTCAGGGAGTCGAGCGACTTTCTGAGCTTCTCGGCATCGAGTTCGTCTTGTGGCACAACCAATGAGACACCGAGCCGCTCCGCCTTGTCGGCATTGCCCTCCTGCTCCGGCTGCCTCGGGATGGGGACCAGGAGGGATGGCTTCGACGCGGTTATCGCTTGGCCTATGGTCCCGTGCCCTGCCCGTGAGATGACGATGTCGCAGGACTCGAAGTACACGTCCGCGATCCCGCACCATCCGTAGTACCAGCCCCCTTTGAACCGCCTAGGAGTGGCGCTCCCTTCAGGGTCTCCTCCGGTGACGACGAAGGTGTACTTGTCTGCGAGGGCCTCGGTGTATTCTAGGGCCATCCGGAGAAGGGCCGACCGGGTCCGAGGAGGCCCCGAGACCTGCCAGAAGACCTTGGCCCGACCGTCACCCATGAACTCTTGAGCCGCCTGGTCCGGGGCTCCCCTGTCCGAGGGAGTCAGGAAGCCGACGTAGCGGGTCTTCCCGACGTTGCTCCCCCAGAGGTTCTTCTCGCTGATGGTGTAGGGAGGCGGGAGGTCTGGGAGCAGCACTTCGTCGCTGAACTCCCACAGCTTTCCCATGCTCGCGGAGATTCCGACAGACAGCAGCCTTGATCGTGCCCTCTGGGCGCCGTGGGAACTCGTGAGGTTCAGCTGGTTAAGGACAGTGTAGGTGGGGAGCCGCAGCATCCGCCCTGCAAGGACGGTGGGGAGCGCCGAGTCACTTAGAACCGCGTCGGGGCCGAATCGTCGAATGTTTGCTAACTCGGAGCCGAGCTGCTCGTAGGCGCGAGCCAGAATGGAAGGTGAGGCGAGGAGGGTATCCTTGACCTGGAAGGAGCCCGATTCGGAGTAACGTACGTCGGCCAGCGGGAGACGGTTGCAGCGATAACCCCTCCCCTCGATCAAGGACGCAACCTCCCCGGAGGAGGAGAACTCGACGCAGGCCGCTCTCTTCGCGAGTTCCCCCGCGACTTCGAGCATTCGGGTGGCGTGGCCGAGTCCTGAACCGAAACATCCGATGTAGATTTTCATTTCAGGACCCGTGCGGGCTTACGCGCAACGCCTTGCCCCTGGGGGAAGCCTCCGCAAAGATCTCCGCCTGAAATGCCTTTACCTCGGTCCCTTCATCGAGCCACGAGTCGGGAGGGAGGCCTGCCTTCATGCATGCCTGCGATAGGAAGTCTGTTTGGTCCATCCCAAACTCGGTCGCCACTTGGGGAAGCAGCAACCCGCTCTGGCCGAAGCGAGACACGATCAGGCCGTCCGTTCCAATTCTGATCCGGGAAGGGAGGTCCTGGGGCCTGGGGGCCTTGATGGGAGCAGGTTCGGTGAGGATGCTGACCTCCACCACCACCTCGCCAAGTTCTGACTCGGTCACGGGGGGGAATCGGGGGTCTTCGGTTGCTGCGGCAATGGTCGCCTCTCTTATTGCTTCTCCGAGCGGCTTGACCGGGTATGGGAAGCCGATGCAACCCCTTAGCCTCTCTTCGGAGGGGGATGCAAGGTTGATTGTGACGAACACCCCCCTCAACTCCGAGAAGGTGCCGCGGACCCATGATTTCCGTTCCAGGCGCTTCCCTGTCACGTAGATGTCCAGAGTCTCTCTGGCTATGGCTACCGCGGTCGTCCCCTCTTCGTTGGAAAGGGACATTCTACTTCGCCTGCAGCCGTCTGGCAAGCGACCTTAACTTTTTCCAGTGGCTCCCCCTCCAGTAGTACTGACCGCATGACCTGCACCTGAAGAACAGCCTATGGCGTGCCTCAACGGAGGCGGGAACATGACCGGAGACGTCGGCTTTCTTCAGCGGCTCTAGTGCTCCCCCGCACAATGAACAGAGCGGTGCCCCACCGACGAGGGGGATCCCCATGGACGAGGTGGCCCGCGCCATGATGCTAACCCTCTCCCCGTCGCTTTTCCCCGCCAGGAGGATTGCCTTCACATTTCTGGTTGAAGCTCGAGAGACGAGGGAACGGTCGGAGGTCAGTATGACCCTACCCTCGTCCGCCGCAAGACCGATGATCCCCGAGTCGTCCCCTGACTTGTAATAGGAAGTGTCGAAGCCTAGAGCCCTGAGCTTGCGCGCCAGGGAACCGAGCATGGCATCGGCGATGAAACGCGTCTTTGCTCCGCTGGAAGAGGGCAACTTGACACCGGTGATACCCTATCTTGTCGTTTCAGCAGCCCTGACGGAGTCGAACAGCCTCCTTGCGGACGGGTCCCTGACGAAGTGTTCCCTGATAGGGGAGACTATCTCGTCAAGTGCCGTCCCGACCGCCTTCTTCAGGTCCGCTGGGTGAAGCCTTCCTTCGACATAGGCGCTCTCTAGCTCAGAGGCCGAGGAAAACTCCACGTTGCCCCCGTACTTCTCGGGCCTTTCCACCATGAGGGTCCTCCTCTTCCGAAAGACGATGTACCTTGAGTATTCGATCAGGGCGTTCCCTTCGATCACCCTAGGAGGACAATAAGCAGAGTTGATCTTTTTCATTAACACCTCAGTGCTGTCATGGACGAAGATGGAAGTCTCTGGCTTGCTCTTGCTCATTTTGCTCGCTATCTCGGCATCAACGGCGCCGTTCTCGTCGAACCCTTCAGGTTCCTTCCTTCCCTGAAGACCGATGAGCATATGGTGGTGGAGGGCAACGGGTTTCTTCCACTTCATCTTTTCCGCAATCTCGCGGGCGAGGATGTTGGCACGTCGCTGGTCCATACCCAGCTGGCAGATGTCCACGTCGAGCCAGAATATGTCTGCCACCTGCATCATGGGATAGAAGAGCTGCGCGGTCTGTATGGACTCCTTGGTCGTGCGGCCCGCGACGGTCAGAGCGCGCTGCGCCCTGGCTAGGGTCGAGTTCTGGGCGACGGTTACCACCTTCTTCCAGTAATCCTCATTCTTGGCGGCGTCGCTGGTCCAGAGCACGTCGACCTTGCTCATGTCGACCCCTGCCGCCTTCCAGACCTCGACGAAGTATCTCCCGACTTCCTGAATCTTCTCCAGGTCGCCCCCCAACTTGTTGTTAACCCAGGCGAACCAGTCTGCAATCCAGAGCTTCATCCTCACGCCCGCCTTCATCATGTCTTCCACAAGTATCGGACGGAGGACGCCGAAGGGGAGGTGTGCTAGGCCGCTGGGCTCGAACCCGTCGTAGGCTGACGGGTGGTCGTTGGTCTCTAGAAGAGTGCGCAACTCCCTCTCTGTGATGATTTCCTCTCCCACGTTTTTCAGCAACTGGAGCCGGGTCTCTACGTCCAAGCTCTTTGGCCGTGAGCCTGGGGCCTAAAAAAGTCATCAGGTACTTCGGAATGAAACCGCCGCCGCCCCAACGGCGAAGCCGAACACGAGCAGGGCTATTGCCTGATGTAGTGTAACTATGGGCGCCGAGAGGCCCGTGTTCACCACGATCCCGCCGACCACAATTTCGGCTACTATCGAGGCAAGGGCGAGGTATAGCAGCCTCCTTGTGGCGGCAGGGGAGTCCTTGGCCCTCCAGAACACCACAGTCGTGAGTATGAGGAAGAGCCCAGAGAGGGAGGCGAGAATCCTGTGGGTGTACTCGACGATGGAACCGAAGTCAGGGGGAGGCAAAAGCTGGCCGTTGCATAGGGGCCAGTCTTCGGGGGTATTCACACCGCACATCCCGCCGTATTCGGCCGCCGTGACATAGGCACCAACAACCAGGAGGGAGAATAGGATGACGACGGTGACACCGAGAAGGGCATTCCTGGTTTTCATCGTGCCCGCCGGCCGGGAGACGCCCTTTAAGGAGTTCTAGCCGCTCTTGGCCAGCGCGTCAACCTTTGACTTCAGTACCGCAGAGGGAACTGCACCTATAACGATGTCCTCGACGTTCCCCTTCGAGAAGAACATCACAGTTGGGATGCTCATGATGCCAAACTGCGTGGCTATCTCTTGGTTGGCGTCTGTGTCTACCTTCACGAACTTCACCCGTCCCTGATACTCCGTCGCAAGCTGGTGAATCACTGGTTCGATCATCTTGCACGGGCCGCACCAGTCAGCGTAGAAGTCCACCACGACCGGTTGGGTCGACTTCACTACTTCGTCCTGGAACTTGTTTCCCTGAATCGCAACGACTGTGTCCGTCACTTCTATCGTCATTGGGGCGCCGAATCCTCCCTGCTTATAATTCTGCCCTGCCGGGAGAGGGCAAGACCAAGGCGTGAGCGGGTCCCGGCGGTCTCAGGCCGCTCTCGCTCCCAGTGCAGACTCGGCGAGGGGTGATGCCTTCAGAACATTGCCGACCGGATTGTATGTAACCAGAGTGGCCTTCTCCACGGACGTCCAGACGAGCTCCTGTAGGCCGAGCTTGCCGACGTATTCGGTGACCAGCGCCCCTTTCACCCTTGTCCTCGGATGTCTGGTGATGATCGCGCAGCAGTCCTTGTACTCTTCTAGGGAGAGGTCGTAGGTTCCGATGCGCCTTCCCAGGCTGACGATCTCGTCCTTGTCGAAGGTAAGCAGAGGCCTGAGTATTGGCAGAGAGGAGCCTTGGTCGAAGGACGCAATGTTCCAGAGGGTCTGGGAGGCTGCCTGCGACAGCGAGTCTCCCGTTGAAATTGCAGAAGCGCCGAACCTGGAGGCGAGTGCCTCGGCGGTCATTCGCATGAACCGGCGGAAGAGCGACGGTTCGAGCTCGCCGGGGACCGCTGTAGTGGCAAGCTGGTAGTCCGCGAACGGCACCAGCACGAGAGTGCTCTTTCCTGCGTAGGCGGAGAGGACCCTGACAAGCCCTGTGATCTTGCTTTCAACTGCGGCCTGGGGGGTTGGCGCCAGATAGAAGTGAAGGTAGACCGGCCTGGTCCCCCGCTTCATCATCAGCCAGGCTGCCACGGGGGAGTCAATCCCGCCCGAGAAGAGGTGAATGGCCCGGCCTGCGGTCCCAAGCGGGAGGCCGCCAGGGCCATGATACTTGGCAGTGTAGATGAGCGCCTTTCCTCGCACTACGTCAACGTGTATCGTCAGGTCGGGTGCAGAAAGGTCGACCGGCATCGCCGTGGAACGCACAACCTCGGCGCCTAGCCTCGCTGCGAGCTCCTGTGAGGTGGTTGGGAAGCCTTTGTCTGCCCGCCTCGGAGAGATCTTGAAGGTTCGTGCCTTGGCTAACCGAGCGAGACGCAGGACCTCCTCAAGGATTTCTTCGTAGTCCTGACTGACCACAGAAACGGGCGCAAACCAGGAAACGCCGAACACCGTCGAGAGCCGCCTTCTGACCTCCTCCTCCCCGCCGGTGGTGTTTACGATGAACCTCCCTTCAGAGAACGCGGTCTGGTGGTCAATCCCTGAAAGGGCCCTATTGATGTTCTTCCTGAGCGCCCTAATGAACTCGGGTCTGTTGTTGCCTTTCAGGGTTACCTCCGAGTAATGGACCACAAACAACATCGTCATTCAATGTCACACCTGCCACCATTGAAGAAAAGGATTGCCCAGGCCAACTCAGGCCGGGAGCAGGGCGGCCACCATTGCTGCCAGGAAAATTATGGCAAGGTACGGGCTGGAGAACTTGAACGCCAGCAACGCATTCGCCTTGTTGGGGGTCTTCAGCAACTTCAGATTCGTTCCCAAGAGGAAGGCGTCGAAAATGACCGCAACCGCGAGGTAAACGATCAGGCCTAGGCCTGCGATGTAAAAAGAAAAGAGGAGACTTACGGGGATGAGGAGAAGGGTGTTGGCCACGATGTACCTCGAAGCAGCCTTGGGCCCGATTTCCGAGGGGAGCATCGGGATGCCCACCGTCGAATAGTCCTGCTCGGTTATCACCGCGAGGCTCCAGAAGTGCGTTGGCGTCCAGACAAAGACGAGGGCACCAAGAATCCACCCCACGATGGCATTGGAAGGCGAGACCGCGTACCAGCCTGCGAGCGCGGCGCAGCTGCCTGCAAAGCCCCCCAGCACGATGTTCCAGCTTGTTCGAGGCTTGAGGAAGACCGTATAGACCGGCACGTAGACGAAGGCCCCGAGAGCAATGAAGGAAGTGGCCACGATGTTGACGGTCAAGAAAGCCACAATCAACCCAAGGGCGACAAGCCCGAGGCCCAACGCGAGAGCCTGGTGAGGAGGGACGATCTTCCCAGACGGTAACGGTCTGGCCATAGTCCGCTTCATCTTGGCGTCGAGACCCATCTCAAGGTAGCTGTTCAGTGCGAGGGCCCCGGCGGAGGCCAGCGCCCCTCCGACTAGGACTCCGACGAGCACCGAGAAAGGAGGAACGGTCCTTGAGGCGACAACAGACGAACCCAGCGCCGCCATTAGGAGAAGGGGAACAATCTTGGGTTTGGTCAGCGCGAAATAGTCTCTGAAGCTCAAGCCGAAAGACCGCTGGTACAGCCGCCTGCCTCGGCTGCGTGTATTTTGGTCTTGCTCGAGGCTGAAACGCTTAAGAAATCAGGAGAGGTCGGGCGTTCGTCCCGCAGTAGCTCAGCCTGGTAGACCCGAGTGGGGCCATTAGCTTCCGGCTGTAGAGGTCGGCCATTGGCTGACCCGTTCAGCCTACACAGGCCACAGTTACCGGAGTGTCGTCGGCTCAAATCCGACCTGCGGGACGGTTTGAAATAGCCTCTCGTTCAGAACCTGACCCCCTTCATGCCGCCACACACGAGATGAGCGAAGGCATATTGATGGGGTCAAGGGCGGGCGCGGACAGATGAATCTCTGGATCCCCATCGCCCTAGGGAGCCTGGCGATACTGGCCTACGCTTTCTTTTACCTGCTGAGCGAAACAGAAGCCCAGGGGTCGACCTCCTTCGGCGTTGCGAACTTGGTCGGCCTCGTTGTCGTGTTTATCGGGCTGATTGCTGCCGGAATCATCCTAAGGAGGGCTTCCCCGCCCAAGTGAAAGGTCGCTCCCCAGAAACGCTTAAGAGAGGTGAAAGGGCTTCGACGACCGAGTTTTGGACAAGGAGTTCCTCGCCCTCTCGGTTGTCTTCATCCTTCTTGGCGTTACTGGCATAACCCTGTTCGGCAGCCTCTTCAGCCAATACCATTCTTTCTTCCCCGTGATGACTCCGTCCGGAGACTCCTGCTACTGTCTCATCTCGAGTCCTGAGCCTGGCGCTGCCCAAGGGACGTCAAGCATAATCTTGGCACTTGGCGTGATTTTCTTTCCGATGGGGCTGATGAAGGGAGGGCTGCCCTCCTTCCGAAGGATGCCTTCAGGGCCTTCGCAAGTCCAACTTCCCGGAGGTAAGGTGGTCAGCCCTGTCCAAATCGGCAGCGGGAAGTACTTCACCTTCGGGCTGGTAGTGTTGCTGATAGGAATCGATGCGGTCCTGGTTCCTGGTTACGTGGTATACAAGAACGTGTACTTCGAGCTGGCCGGTGCCCTCCTGACTGCAGCAGGGTTGATCTCGATGGCATGGGGGCTGAGGAAGCCCAGGGCGTAACCAGACGCCAGCAAATCAGGGAACCGTTTTATCCCCCACTTGGACGGGTTCGGAAAGCGTTGAGCTCCAGACAGAGAAAGAAGAAGCCTGAAACGACCTCGAAGCCGGCAAAGTCGCCTAAGAAATCTCCGATGCTTCCTCCTGGCAGGCCCCCCGAGGCCGTGGTCATGGCAAGGCGCAGGACGGAAGTCGTGACAAGGCAGGGTAGGGGTTTCTCTGTGGAGGAGGTTTCTGGTGCAGGGCTCACCCTAGGATTCGCATCGAGGTGGGGACTCAGAGTTGACCCGAGAAGGAGAAGTACACTCGAAGCGAACGTGAATTCTCTGAAACGGTGGGGGTCGCATCAGGCACCTGAGAAGAAGCTCGAGGGCAGGGTCAGGAAGGTGGAGGAGGAACTTGTGAAAGTAGAGAAGGAGGTGAAGAAGGAAGCCGCCGAGGTGGAGAAGGAAGCCGCGAAGGTAAAGAAGAAAGTGAAGAAAGAAACAACGAGGGCCGAGAAGGCGGTTAAGGCCAGGGCGAAGCCCAGGACGAAGAAGAAACCCGAGGACTAGCCTAGACGATCTCTTCCCGGGCGGCCGCGAAGAGATACTGCTGTGCGTAGCCCGCGTACCTTCCAAAGTGCGACCTGACTCTCCTGGATACTTTCTCGTAGTCCCTCTCCGACAGCTTCGCCTTTTTGTCTGCCTTGAACCTCCTGCTTAGAGTGGGACCGAGGAGCCTAGGGTACCACTTCGACAAGACCCTGGCTATCCAGACGTCGATTGGGAACGATTCATCCTTCCCGAACGAGTAGAGAAGGACACAATCGGCAACCTTTGGGCCGACCCCCAGGAGCAGCTTCTCCCCGAAGAGTTCTGCCAGCAATAGCCTGTGAGACTCTTCGTATCCTAGAGATGAAAGTGCGCTGAAATCAACCCTCCCTTCAACCACGGTCTTCGCAACCTTCTTCAAGAAGGGCGCCCTGTAGCCCAGACCACACGAGACGAGGTCTGAGGTTGCCGCACCCGACAGAGCCTCTGGGGTGGGAAAAGAGTGGTAGACTTCTCCCTCAAACTCGATGGACGCACCGTATTTCGTACACACCGCAGAAACCATCCTCTTGATTCGGGGAATGTTTGAATTCGTCGCAAGGACGAAAGAAGCGAGACACTCCCAGCTATCCTGTCTCACTAGACGAAGGCCGTAGAACTTCTGTATCGCCCGGTTGATGACGTCGTCCTTTGCAATGGTTGCCAGTACGTGGCCCAGGTCCTCGTCCAGTCTGAAATAGCTGGTCAGGAAGACGCTGTCGAAAGAGTCGGAGCTCGAAGCGCACCGAAGAGCGTCCCCTTCTTGCTTCACCTTCAACACCGCCCCCGCCACGACGCCGTACCACCACTCTCCCCTCCTTTCCCAGCGAAAGAGCTGGCCGCTCTCCAACGTGTAATCGAGGCTGAAGGGGGTGCCCAACGCTACGGTGAATTCCATCCTCGAATTCGCTCTTCGGGAATGACCTATAATTGACTCTTCCCGAGAAAAACTGGGTTGATATATTCGCTGTGTGCGCCCGCCTAGTGATGCATGGCACCTACGAATCGACGACTGGGGGCTCGAGGAGCCTCTACAGGCGCGCAAAGAAGGTATTCGCAGGCGGAGTCAACCACAACGCCAGGTTTTATGAGCCCTATCCCATATTCGTAAGCAGGGCGAAGGGGCAGCACATCTGGGACGAGGACGGGAACAAATACACGGATTATTGGATGGGACACACTGCCCTCATCCTAGGGCACTCGCCGAAGGTGGTCGCAGACGCGCTCCTCCCTCAGATTGAAAACGGCACACAGTACGGCATGGGGAGCAAGGTCTCCGTCGAGCTCGGGGAAGAGATCCAAAGGTCTGTGCCCTGCGCCGAAGCCATGCGATTCTGCAACACGGGGGCTGAAGCGACGATGTACCTCGTTAGGCTGGCCAGGGGGTTCACGGGGAAGAAGGCCGTGATTAAGATGGCCGGGGGATGGCACGGCTACAACACGGAACTGAACAGGGGGGTTCACCAGCCTTTCGACAGGAACGAGAGTGCAGGGATACTCGAGGAGGAGCAGGCACACGTGAGGACGGTGCGCTTCAACGACCTGGGGGCGGCAGAGGCGGAGGTCAGGAGAGCAAAGGGGGATGTGGCTGTGATACTCCTGGAACCTGTCCTTGGCGCAGGTGGGTGCATACCTGCCGATGGCGATTATCTAAAGGGCCTCAGGGAGATTGCCGACAGGAACAGCGTCCTCCTCGCGTTCGACGAGATAATCACAGGGTTCAGGCTCGCATTGGGAGGCGCCCAAGAGACTTACAGAGTCAGGCCGGACCTGGCGACGTTCGGCAAGATAGCGGGAGGCGGCCTCCCCCTAGGGCTGGTCTGTGGAAGGAAAGAGATACTCGCCAGAGCAGACCCTTCGAGGAGGGAGGGATTTGTCTCGATAGGAGGAGGGACCTTCTCCGATAACCCTCTCACAATGACCGCCGGCCTAGCTACCCTGAGGTACCTCAGGAGACATGCAGGGACGATATACCCGAGGCTCAGCAAGATGGGGGAGTCCCTCAGGAAGGGGGTCGACGAGGCCATGTCCGAAGAAGGCGTCACGGTGCATACCACGGGGCTGGGGTCCCTCTTCCTGACTCACTTCGGAGGAGAGCCGAGAAACGCCGAGGACGCTGCCAAGCAGGACAAGCAGAAGGCCAAGATGTACGGACTTCGCCTCATGTCCGAAGGCATCTTCATGCTTCCCGGCCACCCTTGCGGCCTGTCGACCGCGCACACAGAGAAAGATCTGGCCTATCTAATCGAGCGGAGCGGCAGGTTCGCTGCTACGGTGGGAAATGACTGAAAATAGGGATGCGAAGGTCTTTGTTAGACCTTCGACAGCCTCGTGTCCACGTCTGACCAGTTGACCACATTCCACCAAGATTCCACATACTTCGCCCTATCGTTAAGGTACTGAAGGTAGTATGCGTGCTCCCAGACATCGAGACCGAGCAGGATCTTCATCTGGGCCAAGTGCATGAAGTTTTGCTTCTCAACCTGGGTAAGAACCAACGAGTTGGTCTCGGGGTCATGAAGGAGCAGGGCCCAGCCGCTACCTTCGACAGTCTTCGCTGCATCACTGAATTGAGCCTTGAACTTGTCAAAGCCTCCAAAATCTGCGTTGATTTTGTCAGCTAGCTTCCCGCCGGGGGTCCCGCCACCCTTTCCGGGCGGCGCCATGTTGGGCCAGAAGATGGAGTGAAGGATGTGACCATCGACGTTGAAGCTATAGTCGCGGAGGACTGCTCGAACGTCAATCTGCGCCTCGCCCTTTCTT
>Ga0187769_10000673_pt1 | contig 18859 bp, 11 predicted proteins | sample 0116_SJ02_MP02_1_FD_133140 | JGI IMG/M metagenome (GOLD analysis project Ga0187769, IMG submission 133140) | Tropical peat soil microbial communities from peatlands in Department of Meta, Colombia - 0116_SJ02_MP02_10_MG | ecosystem: Environmental > Terrestrial > Soil > Wetlands > Peat | place... | reverse complement strand
TTCGCTGCACCGATGGGCTGGCGTGATTCGACGCGAGGATACTTGAGCGTGGGATTGTGCCGGACCTGAGGGTGGAGGAGGTTTTCCACGGGACTTTCCACCGGCTCGTACATCTCCGGGAGTGGACCATCTTTCGGCACGTAACTGGAGTCGCGGGGAAATTGCGGGTTCTTGGGGTCTGGCTCGCTGTAGACAGCAGCGAAAAGTCGCCCCACCCCTTCGGCATTCATATGGAACGGGCGCTGTCCGTTTACCGTTTCCGGGCCGTCGGTTAGGACGGGGACGTCTGGCACGTCGTGTCCTGTCCAGCGCTTTGCCTCCCCGTCCCACCACACGATGGGTTTGGAGCCCGGATAAGGCTTCCCGTGGCGGTCGCAGGAGGCACGGTTGTAGAGCACCCGCATATTGTTCGGCCACGTCCACCCAAAGTTCGGGTAGATCCCCAATCCGCTCGGATCGGTTGTTTCGCGGCGCTTGGAAAGGTTTTGTCCTTCGGCAAACACTCCTGCCAAAATCCACGAGCCGGAAGAAGTAGAACCATCGGGCTGGAGGTCTGCCACTCTGCGAAGGAGAGCCCCGGCCTGGAGGTCGGTGCCGGGAACATCGTGTATCGCCCGCCCATTGATCTCGCGCAGCACGTCCTCCGCGCTTGTATAGGTCCAGTGGGCCCTTTTGATGATTTCGTCTTTCGGCTCCGTCGAATCCTTAACCAAGTCGCGGACACGGCGGAACACGAGATCCACGATCTCTCCATCCGGCTTTGCCGTACCAGGCGGCTTCACTCCCGCGAATCGCCATTGCACCATTGCGCCGGAATTCGTAATCGTTCCCTCTTTCTCCATGAAAAATGCTGCAGGAAGTAGAATGACTTCTGTGGGTATGGATTTCGGGTCAACGCCCGGACGTTGCCAAAAGTCAGCCGTCTCCGTTTCCCAGAGTTCCTGTACAACGAGCAAGTCGACTTTCGCCAGCGCATCCAGATCCAGGTTCAGGTTGGGCATAGTTACCGCTGGGTTCTGGCCAACAATCCAGAGCATCTTCATTTTTCCGGCAAGAGCGCTCTCAAAAATGCTGAACGAGCTGTAGTCCTTCGAAGCATTTCTCTTGGGCAACCAGGTGTAAGCAAAATCATTCTCAGGGGTGGCCGCATCGCCATAGAAAGCTTTGAGTGTGTTGATCAGAAATCTGCGTCGCGCAGTCCCGTTATTCTGCGTCCAGGCTGTAAGGGTCGGTTCTGTGTGAACCGGGTAACTGAGATATCCCGGCATGTAGTTGTTGAGCACACCCATGTCGCAAGCGCCTTGAACGTTTGGCTCGCCGCGAAGCGCGTTGACTCCACCACCCGGCTTGCCGATGTTACCGAGCAAGAGCTGCAGGATAGTGAACGCACGGATGCCTTGGACGCCGGTCGTGTGTTGAGTCATCCCCAATGCATACAGGATGGTGCCCGGCCGGTTCTTAGCCATCGTTTCAGCGATCAACCGGATCTGCGCCGCTGGGATTCCGGAGATTCGTTCGCCGACTTCTAAGGTATATCGGCCGAAGTATTTCCGGAGCCGGGCGAAAATGCAGTTTGGCTCGTCTAAAGTCTTTGCCTTCTGCGGACGGCCGGTGCTGTCCAGGTGATATCCCCAGCTTGCGGTTTGGTACTTGTGCTCTTTTTCATCGTAGCCGCTGAATAATCCGTCCCTGAAATCAAACGCAGCGTCGCCCAGGAAAAGGGCATTCGTGTGAGTCACAACATAATCTTCATCGTACAGCTTATTGACGAGGATGTAGTTGATCATCGTGTTGAGGAATGCGGCATCCGCACCTGGCCGGATCCTCGCAAAAATGTCGGCTCCTGCGGAGGTGCGAGTAAACCGAGGGTCAACGTGGATTATGATTGCGCCCTGCTCTTGGGCTTTGCGGATCCACTTGAAGGCCATGGGGTGGTTCTCGGCCACATTGCTGCCTTCCACCAAGATGGCCTTGCAGTGCTGCATGTCGGCCCAGTGGTTCGTCATGGCCCCGCGGCCGAATGCGGCCCCCAGACCGGGGACCGTGGGGCTGTGTCAAAGGCGGGCCTGATGCTCGACGTAAACGCTGCCCAGCAGACGCATCGCTTTCTGGAATAGATAGCATTCCTCGTTCGTGTTTTGCGCACCGCCCATAAAGGCGATGGCGTCCGTGCGATTGACAGTGACCTCTGCATCTCCGTTCTTTTCGGTGGCGATCCACGTGGCATCGCGTGTTTTTCTGATCTTCTGCGCGATCTTCTCTACGGCCTCTTCCCACGAGATCTCCGCCCAATGATCGCTGCCTGGCGCGCGGTAGCGAGGCACCCTATTGCGCTGCGGAGAAGCGTGCGTGGCGAACATGGAGATGCCTTTCACGCAGAGGGACCCACCGTTCACTACATGGTCAAAATCCCCTTCCATCGAGATCAGCTTGCCGGCGCGCACCGCAGCGATCATCCCGCACCCACAGGAACAGAAATTGCAGGACGTGGTGAACTCATTTATCTCCGAAAGCTTCAGGTTTTTCGCCGCTGCCGTTGCTGCCGGAAGATCGAGCAGTCCGTCCAGCGCGAGCCCCACACCACCGCCCACACTTGCCTTCAACCAGTTTCTGCGGCTGATTGTCGTCGGACTGGACGGGCGCGAGCCGGGACCGGCCTGGCTGTGTAGCAGGTCCTCGCTCCGAATCTCCTCACCTGGATCCATGAATTTCCTTCCGCGGCCGGAGGAATAGGATGACCCCGCCAACTGTCACGGTCGCGTGGTCTTTTGCTCCTGGCATGTAAGCCACGCCCTGACTTATCTGGCGACGCATACAAGGAACGCTAGCAAATGCGTGGGGATCAAATAAGCTGTCAGTTTTAATAGTTATGAGATTCACTCCCGCGCAGGGCGAGAGCATTTTTCGGGAAGTCAGTCACTCCCTTGGGCTTTTCATACGCGTGACGGGCCCCTCTGTCGTAGCTCGCTCGTTTTGAGCCGGCCGGGAGCTGGCGAGCTTTTCTCGCAGGAAAGGATGGAAAGGGCGAGCCCAGTGCGGCTCCTAGTGACTGACGCTGCCTTCGTTTTCGAAGCCCGGAAGGCCTTCGCGAATGCGAACTGAGAATTCAGGATCACGGTCTGCCTTTTGTGCGGCAGGATTGATGTAGGCGCGCCGCCGTAGTTCCTCAAAAGGAAGATTGCCCGAGAATGCACCCTCGCGATAGAGCAGCTCGTCGAGTTTGCCGTTCAGTAGTACTCGCCAGTTCCACGCGCTCATCTGCGGGAGCGCATTTCCCGAATGTTTTCTCTGTTCAAAAATGTTGGTGGTGCAGTTTCTGGTCAGTGCGTTATACCACTCCGGTTGCTCGTGCAGCTCATTCAGCCTTGCGATGTATTCCAGAAATCGCTGCCGTGCCCTGGCCGCGTCGATGGCAAGGTGATAGAGATAGACTTCTTCATCCTTCCGGTAGTTGGTGCGCAGGCGGACCAGGTCGCGTTCGTCCGCGGCGATATAGATCAGCTCATACTGGCGGAAAAACCCGGTGACTGCGGAATAGGTCTCGCCGACCTCCTTTCGAGTCTCGATCGAGAAAGCGATGTAGTCCTCTTTGCCGAATTGGAAGCTCACCATCGTGTGTGAGATCCAAGGCGAACCCCAGTAAACGAAATAGGCGTCCAGTCCGCGCAACCGGGAAAGGTCGTAGCTGCGAGTTTCCCAGCTACAGATGTAGTCGAATTCCGAGCGGTACTCGCAGTTGCGTACATCGTGGATCACGATTTGGTCATTGTGAACTTCCGCCCAAGCCGTCCGGGAAACATCCAATTGCCATGCGCGGTCGTTTGACGGTTTGAGGCAAAGCCACCAAACCAGGACGGCAACAAAACATGCGGTCCAAGCCGACAATCGCAGCCAGGGGCGCCGGAGGAGGCAGAAGATGGCGAGAAGGGCCAGAAGATAGGCCGCAATTGCCACATACCGTGGCCTGACACGCGGGAGGTCAAAATAGAGCGCGACGGCACCCCACAATATGAGGAGCGAGACGACAAGATACGCCAGGGAGACCGCAAGAACCCGGGCGAGGCAAGTCCAAGAAGGTGTGCGGTCCGGCTTGGATGCCATTCTGGCTTTGCGCGCTCCTTGGTGCCCAATTAACACGCCGTTCCTCTGCCTGGGGCGCGCCGCTCAGAAAATCCGGCCCAGCTGGAAGAAAAACCTATGGTGTCCTGTATCTCCGACCGCTCCGCCCACCAACAGGGGACCGAAGATTGTATTGACCACCAGAGCCCCAGTCCCTGAAATAGGGTAGCGTGAGGAAAGGGGCGGCGCGAGTGGGAAGGCTGAGGCAGGCAATTGATACACTCTGCCGCCCTCCACGTTGGCGACCAGATCAATGCCCTTGCCGAGGAACGAGGGAAGCTGCACCAGCTGTCTGATATATCCGAGGGTGCCTAGAGCGTATTGGTTGGTGAGCAGCTCGTTGCTGCCATACGCGGGAAGCCCTGTTGCAGACCCGCCGACGGAGAATTGAGGCAGGCCAGTCTGCATGTAGCCAAATGAGGTGCCGCCTTGCACAGAAAAATACACGGAAGAGGGTGAATCGAGGCGCTGGAAGAACGATGCGCGGCCGCCGACCGTTGCGAATGCATTGGGCGCGCGTGGCGCCGTGTCGTACCAGTCGAAAGAAAACTCCGCGTACTGGCCTTGACGGGGAATCACGGGGTCGTCCACGTTGTTCAGGACAATTCTCATCCGGGTGTCTCCCACAAGACCTTGGGCAGCGGGCAGCTCATCGGGATTCCCGATGAGCGGCTCCAGCTTGAGGTCATAGGCTTCGTAACCAACACGCAGTTCGAGCACGCGCCCGAACTCGTATCCGAAATCCACGCCACCGCCGAGGTGCCGCCTGGTGTACTCAGCGACAAAGGTTTCGCGGCTGTACGCGTCGAAGAGCTGCGAGTCCAGGTTCAGCCGGGGGGCGACAAACCAACCTCCTGCCGAGCGCAGTGGAAAGTAGTATTCGGAGGAGAGGCGGTATTCGGAACCGAACGCGACATCGTTGCGCCATTCGGAACCGAAAGTACCAAAATCATAGAACGTGATCCGCGCACCCGCGCCGAAATGGGGGTTGTTGTAGTCCGAGCCGTCAATCAGAAAGATGGGGTGGACCGTCGGAGGAGCATAGGATTTTTCGATCATGACGATTTCCAGGCCCTCGTTTCCGTCTTTTTCGATCATTCGATAACCGGCATTGGAAAATCGGCCGGTCCCGGTCAGTGTCATCAGCTGCCGATCCAGTTCCGAAGTGTCCAGCGGTATTCCGATCATTCCAGAGAGTTGTTTACGCACCTTTTCCGCAACCTGGGGTGGCGCTCCGACCACTTCCACAAATTGAGGCGAGGGCAGGTTTGTGAACCGGCGCCCATTGCGCCGCTCGACGTAGGCATTCCATGTGGCGTCGTCGACAGCCAGCGTTGAAAGCATGGCGGCCTTCGCGGAAGCCGCTTCGTATCCGCGTTTGATCAGCGCGTCGGCCTTCTCATAATCGAGCGCAGAAAAATCTGCCACGGGCACAGTGACCAGGAAGTCGGTCTGCTCCATGCTCCGCAGCTCATTGGCAGCAATCATCACGCTTACCGAACGACCGAGGACGCCAATGCTCGACAGCGACTGGTTCGGATCCAGCTCCTTCACCTGCAGATGGACGGCGAGGGTCACTTCGGCGCCCATCTTCCGGGCCACATCCACCGGCAAATTGTCTAGCAGGGCACCGTCGGCAAAGAGCTGATCGCCAGAGCGGACGGGCGAGAAAATCCCCGGAAGAGACATGGTGGACCGCAGCGCCAACGCGAGCGAGCCATCGCGAAAGACGTGCGGCTTGCCAGAAACCAGGTCCGTGCCCACGCAGGCAAAAGGAATCGGAAGATCGTCAAAGCGCGGAATCGTTGAATAGGGAACGGCGATCAGGTCGAATATCAAGCCCACCTGCTGGCCAGTGTTGAACCCCGAGGGAAAGTTGAGCCCCTTACGCAAGCCGAACTCCAACGAATTTGGGTAATCTCGGAGGTCTTCTTTTCGCCGGTAGGAATAATCCTGGTAGGGAGTCCGGCCGCCGATCACTGCTGGCCAGTCAATCCCCTCGATGAGGTCGCGCATTTCCTGTGGGGAGTGTCCAGTGGCATACATGCCTCCGACCAGGCCTCCCATGCTGGTCCCGGCAACATAAGCGACCGGAATATGGTGCTCCTCGAGCCACTGAATTACACCAATATGAGCCAGACCGAGGGCCCCGCCACCTTCCAGAACGAGGCCGATTTTGGGGCGGTTCGCCATCGTTGTTCCGCTTTGGGCGCCGGCGGCACTTGCCCACACAGCAAGCGAGAGAAGCGCCAACCATACGCTGAGCGGAAAACGCGCGAGTGTGCGCAGAGGAACACATCCACAAAGGACGTTGCCCATGACGGCCTCCTACGCCCTCGGGCCGGAAGCCGTTGTGCCCAAAGGGCGTTATGAAAGGTAGCCTAGGACCCGCCTGGGCTGTCGCCTGTCACTTTCTACAGTGCAGCTTTTTGGAGAGAGGAGTCTTCCCGGACGGTTATCTGGTGGAAAGTGTTCCACGAGGAGTCATCACGGAACCGAATTGCGAGCCACGGCGTGATCTTACTTACCGCCCGGCACAGGATCCAGATACTTGATCAGCACTACGTCGTTTCCCTTCTCGTTGTAAATCAGCTCGTCTACCATTCGCCGGGCCAGCATGATTCCGTAGCCACCCGGGCGAAGCCCCTGCGCGTCACGGTGCGCCATGTGCCTGACGGGATCGTCAGGCGGATTGGCAAACGCCGCGTGCCGCAGTTCGTCCAGCGAGAAGCCCTTTCCAGGATCCTTCACGCGGCACAAGACCATGTGCCGTGCGTGCAGATAGGAAATCTCCACGTACTCATCCGGTTTGAACTGTCCGCCGTGCTCCATGGCGTTTAAGAGCATCTCGCGGAAGGCTGCGCCTACGGCAAACTTCTCGTCGTCGGGGAGGTCTGCGATTTCATTGATGAACTGAAGCAGACGTTCGGCGGTTTTCAGATCGCATCGCGCCAAAAGCCGAATCCAAGCTGGTGTGGCGGATAGGATTTCGATGCCCTCGTCCCAGCAAGGTCCATCCGCCGCAAGCTGGATCATCTCCGCGAGTGCGCTCAATGAAAACGGCTTGGAGAAATAGCTGAACGCGCGCTCGCGCATCGACGCGATCACCTCGGCCGGTGTAGCTTCATCCGTCAGAATAATCAGACGTGTGTGCGGTCGAACACGCCGAATTCGGCGCAGCAGCTCCAGGTCCTCTCTGCCGGAGGTCTTCTCACTGGTCAGAATAAGATCGAAAGGCCGGGATTGCGCCAAAGCGAGCACGGCGCGATTGTCGGGGGCATGTTCGATGTGCCAAACCGCCGGGTCCAGTGTCTTCGTCAGTACGGACTCAATCTCCGGGTCGGCATCAACCACGAGAGCGGTTCTTGCCGGGAGCGGCTGATTGCGAATTGCGGCGACAGAACTCACTGAAGATCCCCGGTCGATCCTGCAAACAATTGACCCGCGATGGTGCTTCGTAGAATCCGGAAAACGAGATGTACACACCGGCGTGCTTCCGCCCGTGGCGTGCTTTAACTCCGCCCCAGTTCACTGGCCCGGAGCAACCCAAACATTATCTGGGGCCAGAATTTCCGAGTTCGAAAGCTCGGTGCTCACGTCGACCCGTTGGAGGCCAGCCTTCTTCTTTGGCACAGCCTGGAAAACGACGTAGTACTGATTCGACAGCATCCTCTGCAAACGCTGCAGGTAGGGTTTAAAGCTTACGAGGGCCGACGTTCCCAGAGAAAAACACTCGCCGCCAGTTTCATCGGCGACCTTCGTGAGTCCGGAAAGGCCGATCTGGATGTCGAAAGAGCTTCGGCCAGCCCGTCCGACGCCTTGCGCATAGATGGAGTTCACGATGACGTTGTATCGTTGGCTGACTTCGCTGGCCCTCGTTGCCTCGGGGCTGATGGTGGGCATACTGTGATACACGGCTCCGAAGTCGGATCTCGAGGGCGCCCTGGGTACCCCACGAGAGGTCGGTAGCTCGCTCTGCGGGCGAGGTGGTTCGCCACGGAGCCGATCGATTCCATCTGTAACCATCAAGACTACGCGCCGCACGTTTTGTTGAGGCCAGCCCTGCACCAGCTTGACCAGTGAGAGGTAGGGGCTGTCCATCGAAGAGAGACCGCCGCGCGGCAGCCGTATGGCTTTCACCGCAAGGTCATGATCTGCGGTGAAATTCTGAACAATATTGACGGTAGCGTTGGCCATGTAGCCGACTCCGATTAGCGCGGAAGGCGGTTGGGCCGCAACGAACTCCTTCAGGTCCGTGAGATTGTTTCCCACGTCCGTAGTGAGCGTATCATCGATCAGAATCATCAGCTGGAGTGCATCGTTCTCGCCCCGGGCCGGAATCACCTGAGTCACTTTGAGAAAGGCCTTCCCCTGCTTGACCTTCACATCTTCCTTCTGCAGCGGCGGAAGCTCTTGATCATCCCGCAATGCTGTGTCTGTGATTACCAGGTGGACCTGGGCTGTGTTCGGGCTTGGGCTGGCAGGGGCTTTTTGTTGCGCCAGTGACGGCCGGGCGGCCAGCGCCAGGAACCAAAGCGAACCGAGAACTCTAAGCACCCACTTGTAGTCCTGCATCCTGCCTCCTTACTGCTCCTCCAGGACTGGTGACCAGGATTTATCCGGGTTGAAGCGCTCCATCTTCTTGAACGCGTCGAGTGTCTCCGGGCCAAAGTCCTTTTCATAGACGACCCCGTCGTGGCTGACAATAAAGGTCTTCAGACCGGTTTCGCCGTACTCTGCCGGAGCAGCCACCAGCGCGAAACCCCCGATCATCACGCCGTTCACCACCCAGTCCAGTTCTCCCAGCGGTGCATCCGGTCCCTGCCCCTTTAAAACCTTGAAGAAATATCCGTGGTAGGGTTCAACATCGTTGGTGTATCCCTGTTCGATTGCATGGGCTACGCGCTCTCCCACGGGACCGCCCCACGTGCCGTCAGGATTCTGCCACGCCAACCCATCCTGCGTGCCGGGGGTGCTGATGATCCGCTGGGCGTATTGGTTCACGTCGTATCCCTTGCGCAGTTGGAGCGCGTATTCATGCTGCGCCTCCACGTATCCGCGGCAGAGTTCGATCGCGTCCAGCTCATTGCTGCCGATGCGCCGAAAGACAAGCTCCTGAAGACCTGCCTTTCCATCGAACGACCATTTCCCGCCTCGCTTTACGATCGGCGCGGGAAACGGCCAATCCTCGTTCCCGACGAGCAGGAAGGCACGGCTTCCGGTCTTCGGGTCCACTGAAACACTCTTCCTCTCCTGAGCCTGCGCTGCAAAGTCCCGGGCACGCTGGCGGTCTTGCGCGTACTCGCCGGTAAGAACGATGTTCTCTCCTCCGGGGCCAAAAATCTTTACCAGCGCGTCCACGTCCCACTCCGCGGCAGCCGCGACGAGGGCATCGGCGGCCAGTTGTGGCGTGTCGAACGATTCGGCCTCCGGCTCGACTGCGGCGGGAGCGGCCACAGACGGAGCTGGTTTCGGCGTTGGCTGCTGCTGCGCCATGAGCTGACCTCGTACCAGCAGGAGCGCTGCCAGCAACCCCAGGATCCAGATTGCGCGGGAGAGATTGGCCTTTGCAGATGTCACTCTCATATCCTTTGCTCCTGTCATCTCTGTTTTGTTCATCGCGTTTACCTGCGGCGCCCGCCGCCGCCCCCGCCCCCGCTCCGCGCGGCGCCTCCGCCTTGGGATGCCGCGCTGGCCGAACCACGGTTGCTGCTGGCCCGCGCGCTGGACCCGTTGTAGCCGCTGCTCCCCCCGCCGAAGCCGTTCCGGTTGCCCCCTGTGGGGTTACTGCGCGAGAGATCACGGTTTCCCACGCGATCCGCTCCTCCCCCGGTAGGCCGGTTGCCCGTCGTCGCGCCGCCACCAGGACGAGTGCCGGCTCCCACGCCCCCTGCCGGCCTGTTGCTCACACCCGCGCCGCCGCCCGGGCGATTCCCAGCACCGGCTCCGCCCGCAGGCCGGTTGCTGGCTACATTCCCGCCTTGCCGGCCTAGCTGCTGCCGGGCATTTGCCTGGCGATTGGCAAGCGAATCGCCGCGGGTTGTGCCGCCAAATCTGTCCGCAGTTGTCCGATCGCGATACGGAGCGCCGCCACGATGTTCCGGCCTGTGCTGCCATCTCTCATTGCCACCCCCGCCGCGAGCTGGAAGATTCGAGGCTCGGTCCCCTCCGCCAAGGTTGCCGCGGTTGCCCCCACGATTCACATTGCGATTGAAATTGTTGTTGTTGTTAATTGTGATTCTGTTGTTGCCCCCCCATCCGCACCCCCACCCCCAGCCGCCTCCCCACCAGAAGCCCATCGCCACTCCGACGCCGAATGAAATGGCCAGACCTGCGGCGTAATACCCGGGCGGCGGATACCAGATCGGAGGATAGGGGTAGTAGGGATAAAGTGGCGGGCCCCACACCACCACTGGATTGTAGGAAGGCACATAAATCACCTCGGGATTAGCCGGCTGGATGACGTACACGGTCTTGCTTTCAATGACCTTAGTTTCCACCGTTTGCTGCTCGGTGGACTTCAAGCTGTTTTTTTCAACGGCACGGCCGCGCATCCGCTGCACGGCTTCCATCACGTCGCTTTCCTGCGCCAGAAACGCATTGCCCAGGTCGGTGGTCCACTGGATGTCGTCCGCGAGACGCTTCACCACGTCTGGCAGCGCCGCCAGAGCTTGGATGCTCGCGTCCCAGTTTTCCTTCGCCACGGCATCGGCCAGAGCCTGGTCCTTCAGTCCCGGATGTCTCGCCAGCCACTGCTGGAGCTGCATGATTTCGAGAGGATATGTCGATGCCGCCAGGACCTGCGCGAGCAGCGGGTCCGGATACAGCGCAATAGGTGCAACCAGGGAATCAAGCTGTTCCGGCGGAATCACCCCACCCGTGGACGCCTGCGCCATCGCCCGAGGCTGGTACGCCAAATCAGCCAGTGCGTCGCCGGGGACGATCGTGGCGGCGCAAATGAGCACCAGCATGCTGCGCATGCTTCGAACAATGCAATTTCGTTTTGGATTCATGGCCATGTTTTCTCCAGCCCTTCCAAGACACTCCTGTGCAATTTGTCGCGCTCGTCAAGACCACAATTCCTTCTACGTTCCCCAGCTTAGAGTCCCTCGCCGGCGTTGACTGTCCCACTGTCAAAACTTGCAGTATGGCTTACGTGGGGTCAGTGCGAGATTCCTGGCAAGGATACGCAGCGGAGGTGAACTATGGCGGCAGCGACTCCAACCCACGGCTTGATGGGTCCCGCTAAGGCGGCCCAAAAAATCACCGGGTGGCTTATCGTGTCTTCTGTACTGTTCATCATTCTGGGGTGTTTTGCCATCATCGAGCCCGCCGTCGCCGGACTGGGGGCCACGCTGCTGGTTGGATGGCTCTTGATCTTCAGCGGAGTTACGCATTTGATCCAAGCGTTCAAGGGAGGTGGGATAAGCCATGTCGTCATTCGAGTGCTGGTTGGCGTGATTTATGGAATTGGAGGGATTTACTGCCTGACGCACCCACTGCTGGCTATCGGTGCACTCACTCTGCTCCTGGCAGCCGTCATCCTGGCCGGGGGTGTGTTCGAGATCTTTGCCTATTTCCGGCTCAAGGGCGAAAGCGCGTCCGCGTGGATATTGTGCAACGGGCTCATCGGAATTCTTCTGGGAGGAATGATCTGGCTCCACTGGCCCTCCAGTTCGGTCTGGGCCATCGGAACGCTCGTGGGAGTTCACCTCCTGATGACCGGAATGACGCGATTGATGCTCACCCTCGCCGCGCGCAAACTCCCTACAACGGCGGCGGCCCATTGAGCCGGGCGGACCGGGATTACTTTCGAGTCTGCCGTTGGTCGGATTTCGATCCTTTCGGAGCCGTATCGGGCGCCGCCTGAAACAGGGAGCCGTCGCTGCACTTCCACAAAATTGCGTCTTTTTCGTGAAACCGCAGCCCGCTGTGCTGCCGATTCTTGGCCCCTCACTGCCGCATCTCGCCATGTAACAACGGAAGGAATTCAGCGAGAACGCCTCGAACTGTCTTGAGCGATGATGGACTTAGGCCACGGCCGGGAGGTCGGCTGTGGCGAGAACGCCTCAGTGTAGGCTCGGGTCCAGGCTGGAGCACTCCCGTCCGGAAACCAGGCGTCGCTTATTCACGCCAAGGCAAGCTTCACCGCTAGCGGCCTTTACCTGTCACTTCTGCTAGTACCGCAGGAGGGCGCTCAGAAATAGCTTAATCGCAATGGCGAGCGGGAGGAGAAGCTCGCATGAATTCGAGACAAACGGCTGACTAAGGTTCTGTTGCTTCGTAGGAGGACCCGCGTGCGTCATCGATCCCTGCTGAACACCTCGCCCCGCATATTCATATTTCGTGTGTGCTCCCTTCCAGCCGCTGTCTTCTTGCTACTGGTGCTTGGCGGATTCCGCATGGGGTTTGCAGCACCGTCTGAATTCGTGCGTTTCTCCAAACCTGAGTTCCTCACTTTTAACGAGCTCGTGGAGCTGGAAAAGAACGACGAACCTCCCGCGGCGCTGGCTGAGAAACTTGAGCACCTCCTTACCACCCCCATAATCAGTAACGAAGCGTATTTCGACGGCGCGAAACCGAAGCGTCCATCTTCGCCCGAGCTTGGCCCTTACTTGCGCGTGATTTGTTGGAACATCGAGCGCGGCATTCAGTTCGATCCGATTCGCATCGCGCTTTCCGATCCGGACAAGTTCGACCAGGTCCTCAACGAGCGGAAGGATCCCAAATCCAAACCCCTTACTCCCGAGCAATTGACTACCGTAAAGCAGCAACTGGCGATCCTCCAGCCCGCCGACCTGATGATTTTGACCGAGGTAGACAATGGTGTGACTCGCACCGATTACCGCGATGTGGCCCGCGACCTCGCCAAGGCCCTCAACATGAATTACGCCTACGGCGTGGAGTTTCTGGAAGTTGACCCAATGAACCTCGGCCTGGAAAAGGTCGAGTTGGAGGACAAGGATGCTTAAGCGGACATTCAGAAGTCCTTTGATGCCGATCATTCCCGTTATCTCGGCATGCATGGAACTGCCATACTGAGCCGCTATCCGATTCGCACCGCTACCCTGCGTCCGCTGCCCATTTGTCATGACTGGTATGCTACTGAGAAAAAGGATATCTCCTCGCTGGAGGCGGGAAAGCGTAAGACCGCCAATCTGGTGTTCGCGGAAAGAATTACCCGGGAGGTGCGCCGCGGAGGCCGCACTGTGCTCTTCGTCGAACTCGCCGTGCCTGAATCCCCCACCGGTGCGGTGACCGTCGTTGCTCCTCACCTTGAGAACAAGTGCAGACCCGAGTGCCGGCTCAAGCAGGCCAAGGAAATCCTCGACTGGATCCACGGCGATCACAACCCCATCATCATTGGGGGCGACTTGAATACCACAGGCACAGACAATGCCCCGACCTCTATGTCCAAGGTGCTCACCGACCGCATCAAAGATCCCGACAAATGGGTCATCTCAGCAGTGAAATGGTCGACAGGGGCGCCCACCATCCTTCTTATGCCCATCAATATGTTTCGCAATAAAAACGATCCCACCGGCACGGACGTGCCCGTGCTTTCACGCAAGAAAGAAGGCAAGCTTTTTGACAGCTACAACAATTTCCATTTCGACGACGGCTACGTATTCGATATGCGCGGTGAAAATGAGCGCAGCGCCGAGGGGAAAGGCGGCACGTTGAGCGATTCGAACCAGCGAAGCGGCAAAGGCTTCCGATGCACGTTTGCCTTGGCCAAGACCTACGGCGGTTTGCTGGGCGAATATAAAATTGACTGGTTCTTCGTGAAGGGGCTGGGCACCGATTCCCGCACGCCGGGAGGGAATTATCAATTTGCTCCCCACTTCGGCTGGACGCTGATGGAACTCAATAATGCCCCCGAACAACCTCTCTCGGATCATGCGCCGATCACAGTCGATTTGCCGCTGACTGAGCCGCCGCCCATTCACGCGACGAGCCCCTAAGGACCCCGGGGTGGCCCTTAACCGCCCTCGCCACGGCAGGACTGCCCGTCTCTAAAGCGCCGCCCCTGCGGACCTCGTTCTCGCCTTCAGGGGAACGCGCGCGCGGATCGTAGTTCCGCCCTGCGGCTTCGAATCAATAGAGAACTGCCCGTCCACGATTTTCAACCGCTCCCTCATGCTGGTAAGGCCCAGCCCATCACCAGTGAGTGCCAGCTCGGGATCGAAGCCGATTCCAGAATCCTGCACACTAAGCTCAATTTGGTTTCCGGAAGCCTGGAGAGATACTGTAAAGTGCTCTTCACCGCTATGCTTCAGAGCATTCTGGAGGCTTTCCTGCAGAACGCGGAAGAGACAGAGGCCGACTTCCTCCGGCAGATCGTTCGGAACGTTTTCTGAATCGAAATCAACCTCGACATTGTGCCGAGCCGAAATTTCTCTGCAGAAACCGGAAGCGGCTGCCGTCAGGCCCAAATACGCCAGTTTTGAAGAATGCAAGCGGTGCGAAAGACCCTGGATCGCGCTCCCGAGATCCGCGATCTGTTCACCGGCCTCTTCGAGGTGGCGCTTCGATTGCGCCTCCGCCTTGGGAAGATTTTGCTTCCAACGGTCCAGGTTGACCCACACCAAAGCCAGGCGCTGGCTGATATCGTCGTGCAATTCTCTCGCAATCCAGGCTCGTTCTTCCTCGTGAGCTTCAATCAATCTGCGGCTCACGCTTGAGAGCGCCCCTTCCGCCTGCTTCCGCTCGGTGACGTCGATTGCGGAGCCGATGTAACCGGCAAACGATCCGTCTGTGTTGAATCTTGGTACGCCATCATCGAAAAACCAGCGATACTCTCCGTCATGCCGGCGGAGCCGGTATTCCATCCGGAACGGCGCGCGCTGGTCGAACGACTCCGTGTAGGTTCGCATGCAGCGCTCCAGATCCTCGGGGTGGACTCGCTCTGCCCACCCGTTTCCCAGCTCCTGCTGGAGGGTGCGTCCGGTGAACTCCAGCCACGGTTGATTGAAATAGGTACAGAGTTTGTCTGTGCCCGACATCCAGATCATCACGGGTGCGCTCGTGGCAACTAGCCGGAAGCGCTCTTCACTTTCGCGCAGCACGGCTTCCGCCTTTCGCCTCCTGGTTCGCTGGAGGAGCAAGTCCGCGATGAGCACCATCTGTGCCACGAGCAAAAAAATGCCGGCCAGGATGTACCGCCCGTAGGCCTCCCAGGCTGTTGGCTCCCGGTTTATCACGATGCTGCCCGGCGGCAGATCGGCTTCCTTCAGACCCCACCGGCGCAGTGCCGCCGAATCGAAGAGATACTCGTTTGTGCCGTTCACGATCGGGATGTCCCGCGGTTTCTCCCCATTAAGAATCCTAACCGCGAAGGCACCAACGAGTTTCCCCTCGGCGGCGAAGCTATTTACCAGGCCACCCTCCTCGCCGTGCCCCACATTGACATCATTCAACGTGAAAACCGGCGCGTTCGCGCCCTTTGTAATCATCGGACCAGAGTCGGTTGCGGGAATGAATTGGTGGCCCGCCGCATCCCGGCCCATGCTGACGAGCAGCACCACACTGGCCTTGGGCAAGATTTGCACGCGCTCAAGGAGCTGAGGCATGGCCAGATCGGTCAGATAAGTGAGGTCGAGCTTTGCTTCGTAACTGCGCAGCTTCTCCTTGACGATGGCTTCCAGTCTGCGGTCGCGCCTTCCCACACCACCTACCACAACTACGTGCCTGGTGCCCGGCTGGAGCCTAAGAGCCGCGTCCAACGTTGCCGCCGGCTGCAAATCCTCCCAGGCACCTGTAAAGTTTGGATCCAAGACGGGGCGGCCGACTTCCTCCGCGGCACTCGCGCAAAAGACGATTGGAATTTCACGGAAAAAAGCTTGGTGCGAATCGATCATGAACTGGAGCGGCGCAGGGCCGACGGCAACAATTAAGTCCGGCCTGTGATCCCGATACTTGTGGACGTACCACTGGCGAATGTCCTTTTGGAGCGCGGATTCAGGGAAAAGGGCGGTCTCCAGGTACTCGCGATAGAACTCGATCTGGTATGGCGAGTTTTCCAGAGCAACGCGTATGCCTTGGTCGATCAGCGAGATAGCGGGAAAGGCGGGGCCGTTTTCGTAGAAAATGAGCACGCGGCGGGTTTCTCTGACCTGGGCCACGGAAACCACAGCAAGCAGGAAAACGGAAGCAATGAGAACAGGCGCGGCTCTGGCTACCCCTGCCGACCACGACGCGAGTAAACCGTGTCTCATGGACTTTCAAATCCCGCCTGAGTGAACTGTTTGAGTGACGACGCAGAGTAAATACAGCAATTTCTATCAGTACCCTGGCGAATCATTGATGCCTCTGAAGCGGCGGAATTATCCCATCTTTTTAATTTCGAGATGACATTAAACAGACGATTTCGGGCGAATGAGGGGATACTCGCGAGTATTCGCTGGAAGGGCATCACCTCCGCCTCGCGCACCACTCGCCAGCACTCATTTTCTGCTTACGAATCGAGTGTGTCCAGGGTTCCATTCGAGCCGAACTGCGGCGCGAGGCATTATACGGCACTCTATTACTGCCTGTTTATTAAAAACTGCGGTTTGCTCCAAGTCGACTTTCAGCATCCATGCGTCGCGGCATCCCTGAATCTTCCGGAAGTGTTTCTAGGCGATTAGGAGCGCGGCAACTGCCCAGTGAGGACCATCGGTCTGTCCCGCCGGACTCACTGCTGGAAATGGAGTCCGAAGGAAGCTCCAGGTACAACGCCTTGGAGGCGAGCGTTGCTAAGCGGTTGAGCTGCGGTTTGCAGTTTCTTGCTTCCGTCACATTTTATAAGGCATTGGACACCGACGGCGCAGACATTCATTCAACGGCTTCCGGAAAACCACGCGCTTGGCGGCAACTAATCTCACTCGCGGTTTCGAGTTTGGATGGCCAAGATTATGGATTATGATCTGGGGCCTTCGATCCCCATACAGGCGTCCTGGAATCGCTACACAACCCGTTCAGCCCGTGGTTGTCGCTATGGAGCGGGTGCGTTCGGCACCCCGTGTGTCCACGCTGTATTGGAAACACAAAGTGGGCCCGGAAGGATTCAAACCTTCGACCGGCGGATTATGAGTCGGCTGCTCGTTGAAGGCGCAGTACCTGTGTGACACTCATAACGGCGAAGGAACAATCCTTCGGTTAGGAACCGAATGCTCGCCCTGTTTCCAATATTTTTTCCTTGAAAACATTGGGTTTTCGGAGATTCCACTTTTACTTTTTGTACGAGAATCCGTGAGCTTGTTCTACGTTTGGACGATCACGAAGAATCGCAGCCCGCATGTAACTGAACGAAATGGGGTTGGCTCCCCGGGGAGGATTCAAACCTGCAACATTTCGGTGAACAGCCAGCGGAGTGATTCCATCAGAAGTTGCCGGCGCTAAGCTAAACCGAAGAAAGCTGGCGAGCTAAAGCAAAATCCGATGAGCCGCTTTCCTCTTTGTTTTTCGTCTTCTGTTCGCTTTTTTGCCGCCGTCCACCGCCATTGATACTACGTTTTTACTACGGTCGCAGCGCCCCTGCTTTGCAAGCAGCTTCCGTGGGGTGTGTCTTGAAGAGCGCCGTGCCTCTGCTTGGGAGGCAGGTGCTCTAATCCGCCTTGCAGGCACTCGCCATCGCGTTCACGTTACACCGCAATTGGGTTGCTAAATCCAGGAACCGGATGCCCTGGCGAACCCCTCATTAAGACAATCCGCCAAGTGATAGTGGGACGGCAGGTCTCACTTCACCAAGTTGCAGTCCCTTCGAATGGTCAACCAGTCGTGAGAAGGGGCTTTGCCGTTCTGACCGTCTTATGGCAGCGAGCTGTGATCGTCTGCTTCGAAAGCGGACGTTCTACTTGCGCGCTATCCGATTTAGATTCAATAGAATTCTCGGAACCGAACTGGCCGGGAGGCCGCTTCGCCGCCAATCCCACGTGACGACACAAATCTGACTCCGATTGAAAAGCAAGGACTTAGCTTTAGCCGCGACTGTGCCAGAACTCAGAATTCTGGCACAGTCAGCCGAAAGTGAGTGCAGCCCAAATTCGAAATGATTTAGAATGAGATCGATAGGAACCGCGCCCGTAGCTCAGGCGGATAGAGCGTCTGTCTTCTAACCAAGAAAGCAGAAAATCTAAATGCTTTGCTGGGCGTCGCTTACAGGCTCTCTCTCCCGAAATCCTGCCCTCAGTTGTACCGAACTTATACCGAAGCTCTAGCGGAAAGCCATCCTGGCTCGCCACACAATTACTTCCGAATTGCCGACGATCCTCTCACTGGCGGTCTGACCGCCAAACAGTACCCCGTTGGGGAGGAGCAATCCTCGGTGTGTCGGAGTGGCACCAGGACCAACTTCAGGACAGCCCGTGTACCCGTTCGACTGGATGTAACAAGTGTGGCGATTGTTCGAATGGCGACGGCACAGTAAAGGGGCTCGGTTCGCTTTGCCCCGGGCAGAAGTTCTCACCCACAAGTCCTGAACCCTGCCGCTTCAGCTCTCTCGCAGTGCGACGATCGGGTTCACTTTCGTCGCGCGGCGTGCTGGGAGATAGCTAGCCAGCGCGGCCACTGCAAGTAAAAGCAGAGGCACGATCAGAAACACAGCCGGATCATGGGGGCGCACCCCATAGAGCAAACTTGCCATCATGGACGCACTGGATGCAGAAAAGACCAATCCGGCAACGATGCCCACGCCAGCAAGCGCGACCCCCTTGCGTAAGAACATTCTCAGAATGTCGTCCCGCCGCGCGCCCAGGGC
>Ga0187769_10000672_pt1 | contig 18877 bp, 10 predicted proteins | sample 0116_SJ02_MP02_1_FD_133140 | JGI IMG/M metagenome (GOLD analysis project Ga0187769, IMG submission 133140) | Tropical peat soil microbial communities from peatlands in Department of Meta, Colombia - 0116_SJ02_MP02_10_MG | ecosystem: Environmental > Terrestrial > Soil > Wetlands > Peat | place... | reverse complement strand
TAATGCTTCATCAAGCGCTCGACGCGCCGGGTGCCGGCGTGATCGGTGTAGCCCATGCGCCGCGCGATCTCCGGCTGCACGTCGAAGGTGAGCCGCTCCTCGGCGCGCCCGGTGAGCCAGTGGAGCGCAATGCGCAGCGTCAGAAGGAAGTCCTGAGCCTTGGCGAAGGCCTGGGACTCCTCCTCGGTGAGGAAGCCGAGGCCCACCAGCTCGCGCGCATCGTCGATGCGGTAGAGGTACTTGGCGATCCAGAAAAGCGTCTGGAGGTCGCGTAGGCCGCCCTTGCCCTCCTTGATGTTGGGCTCGACCACGTAGCGCGAATCGCCCATGCGCTGATGGCGCTGGTTGCGCTCGTCGAGCTTGGCGGCGACGAAGGCGAGGCCCGTGCCGGCGATCACCTCGCGGGCGAAGCGCTTCTTGAAGTCGAGAAAGAGCGCGGTCTCGCCGGCGACGTGGCGCGCCTCGAGGAGGGCGGTGCGGATGGTGTTGTCGGACTTGGCTTGCCTGATGCACTCGTCGATCGAGCGGGTGGCATGGCCCACTTTGAGGCCGAGGTCCCACAGGAGGTAGAGCATCCACTCGACCACCTGCTCGGTCGCGGGGGTCGATTTGTAGGGCAGGATGAAAAGGAGATCGATGTCGGAGAAGGGGGCGAGCTCGCCGCGGCCGTAGCCGCCGACGGCGACGACCGAGAGCCGCTCGCCGGCCGTGGGGTTGGCCAGCGGGTAGACCCTGGTGGTGGTGAATTCGTAGAGCGCGCGCACGAGCCGGTCCATGAGCTCGGAAAGGGCGCGCGCCGTGGCCGTGCCCGCGGGCCTCGCCTCGAAGCGCCGGCAGAGCTCGCCGCGCCCCTCCTCAAGCGCGCGCCGCAAGCACGCCAGCACCTCGAGCCGCAGCCTCTCCGCAGGAAGCTCGCGCCCGGCCAGCGCCGCGAGCTCGCTTTCGAGCTCGGGCCCGCTCGCCTTCTCGTACTCGGTGACGACGGCGCTCATCCGGAGCTACCCTCCCTTCCGTCCGCGGCCCTCATGCGCCAGGGGGAAGATAGTACTTTAGCAGGGCTTAAGCATCCCATGCGCATCGCCAGCCGGTTGATTTGGATCAGCGAGCGGCCGAGCGGGCGAAGGCATCCTTAAGTTTCGGCGAGCCTCTAGTGTTGTGGTTCCGACGCTTGATTCGAATCATTGTGTCGGAACCACAACACATCATTATGATTTTGCTGGTGTTCCGGGCCGACGGTTCGGAACGAACCGTGGGAGTCGGAACACTAGCGAGGACGAAGCGATGCGCGCCATGATGCTCCATCGGGCCCACGAGCCCCTGAGGCTCGAAGTCGCCGGTGCGGTGCCGCGGCCCGGGCCTCACGAGGTGCTCATCCGCGTGCACGCATGTGGCGTCTGCCGCACCGATCTCCACATCCTCGACGGCGAGCTCACGCATCCCAAGCTGCCGCTGGTGCCGGGCCACGAGATCGTCGGCACCGTGGTCGAGGCCGGGCCGCAGGTGACGACGCTTGCGGCCGGCGCGCGCATCGGCGTGCCCTGGCTCGGTTGGACCTGCGGCGAGTGCGCCTATTGCCGCTCGGGGCGCGAAAATCTCTGCGCCCAAGCGCGCTTCACCGGCTACGACGTCGATGGCGGCTATGCCGAATATACCGTCGCGCACGAGCGTTTTTGCTTTCCCCTCCCGCCGGAGTATGGCGACGTGGCGGCGGCACCGCTCCTCTGCGCCGGCCTCATCGGCTACCGCGCCTTGCGCTTGGCCGGCGAGGCACCCCGCCTCGGCCTTTATGGCTTCGGCGCCGCCGCCCACATCGCTGTGCAGGTGGCGCGCCACCGCGGTCAGGAGGTCTATGCCTTCACCAAGCCAGGCGATGCGGCCGGCCAGGACTTCGCCCGCGGCCTCGGTGCGGTGTGGGCGGGCGGCTCGGACCGGACCCCGCCCACGCCACTTGATGCCGCCCTCATCTTCGCACCCGTCGGCGCCCTCGTTCCGGCGGCGCTCGCCGCCACGGCGAAGGGCGGCGTCGTGGTCTGTGCCGGCATCCATATGAGCGACATCCCGAGCTTCCCCTATCGCCTCTTGTGGGAGGAGCGCATGGTGCGCTCGGTCGCCAACCTCACGCGCCAAGACGGCGAGGAGTTCCTCGCCATTGCCGCCAAGGTCCCCGTGCGCACGGCAACCGTGCCCTTCCCGCTCGAAGACGCCAACGACGCGCTCGCGCGCCTGCGCGCGGGACGCATCGAGGGTGCCGCCGTGCTGGTGCCGTGAGCGCGCGCATCGATGCGTCCGCACGCTCGCGTCAAGCCGACGCGGCTGCTGCGAGCTTCGAGTGGCGCGTGGTGACGGAGGCGAAGAGGCCAACCGGGCCTCTGGCCAGGCTCGTGGAGCGGACTTGCAGCAACCAGTCATTCGATCGCCTCGTCGGCGCGGGCGAGGAATGACGGCGCTTCGGCCAAGCCGAACGCCTTAGCGGGCTTCAGCTTGACGGCCAGCGGTTGGCGTTCATTCCTCCGCCATCCCGGCGAGACGCATGCCCTCATAAAGCCGCTCGCGCTGTGCCAGGTAGACCGGATGGTTTGACTGGGCATTAGCGCGCAGCGAGGCAATCGTGTTGACAGCCGGATTGGTGCGCAGATAGGCGGCCAGTGCCTCATGCGCCTCCCGGATGGCGCCCTGCATGGCGTAAGTGGCGGTCAAGAATAAATGCGCCGGCGAATATCCGGGGTTGAGCGCGATCGACTTGCGCAGCATCTCGACCGCTTGGCCATCATGACCGAGCAGAAACCGAGCCCACCCGATGCCAAAATGGCCAACGAACAGCAGCGGGTCGCGCGGACTGAGGCGGATCGCGTCCGCAAAGTGCGACAGGGCCTCCTCGCTGCGGCCGGCGAGGGCTTTGGTAATCCCAAGCGTGTTGTAGGCGAGGTGCATGTTCGGATTGAGCCGGATCGCCGCGTCTAATTCGGCGATCGCCTCATCGAAGCGGCTCTGCATTCGGCGCACAAATCCCATGGCATAGTGGCATTGAGCATCGTGCGGATCGAGCGCCATGGCCCTTGCCGCCAGCGCCTCCGCCCTCAGCAGATCGTCCTCGCGTGCTTCGGTCCATAGGCTGACGACGTTGATCGCAAGTCCGGTCGCCAAGCCGGTCAGCGCCGGTACATTGTCGGGGTCGAGCTCCAACGCCTGGTCGTAGAGACGGTTCGCTGCCGCGAAGTTTTCCCGCGACCAGCCGCGATTCCAGGCCGCGCGAGCCTGCATTTCCAGGTCGAGCGCATCGGGATTCCGGTTGCGCATGCTGCGGCGGCTCTCCGCCTTGATAAGCTCTACCCCGAGCACGCCGGCAAGCTCGACGGTGATGGCGTCCTGCAGCGCGAAGAGATCGGTGATCTCCCGATCGAAGCGGTCGGCCCAGAGATGGTTCGCCGTCTCGGCGTCGATGAGCTGAACATTGACGCGCAGCCGGCTGCCCCCGCGTTGCACCGAGCCCTCGAGCACATAGCGCACGCCGAGCTCGCGACCGATCTGCTTTACGTCGACAGGCTTGCCCTTGTAGGTAAACGCCGTATTGCGCGCGATCACTAAGGAGCCAGATATGCGCGACAGGTCCGTCGTGAGGCCCTCGGCGACGCCGTCGACGAAATACTCCTGCTCTGGATCACCGCCCAGATTGGCGAAGGGCAGCACAACGATGGAGAGACGCGGCACAGCAGGCAGGCCCCCAGTCGTTCGAGCGGCTGCTGTCTTCGCAGCAAGCCCATCCCGGCTGACGGCATAGGCCCGTACCGGACGCGCGATATTCTTGAGGTTCTGCTCGCCCAGATCGGCGAACTCGATGGCGACCTTGCCGAGGACCTGATCGTAGGCGGAAGACGAGATGCAGATGCCGCCCGGCTCGGCGATGCCTTCAAGCCGCGCGGCCACGTTGACGCCGTCGCCGAGGATATCGTCGCCCTCGACCAGAACGTCGCCCAAATTGATCCCAATCCGGAACAGCATGCGCTGGTCGCAGGGGACGGCTTCGTTGCGCTCGGCCATCACCGCCTGCACCGCCACCGCGCATTCGACCGCATCGACAACCGAGGGAAACTCGATCAGCACGCCGTCGCCTGTGGTCTTGACGATGCGGCCGCCGTACCTCGCCACCAGCGCAGCGGCCACGACGCGATGCTCGCGCAGCCTGCGGGCGGTGCCCGCCTCGTCGAGCTCCATCAGCCGCGAATAGCCGGCCACGTCGGCAGCCAAAATCGCTGCCAGCTTGCGTTCGACCCGACCCGACCGCTCCGCCGCCATGGCGTGCAATCCCTCTTAGACGGCATCTTGCCCGATAAGTCAGATGGCGCGCAACACGGGCCCAGGATGCGCCGCGTCGCGGCACGCCTCTTGCGCCCTATTCCCGCCCCAGCATCCTCTTGAGGCGATAGAGCAGCTCGAGCGCCTCCTTGGGCGTGAGCTCGTCGGGATGGACCTCGCCGAGCGCCTCCTCGAGCGCCGAGGGCTCATGCCGCGCGCTACCCTTGGGCCGGGCGGCTGCGGCGCTGAAGAGCGGCAGATCGTCGGCGAGGCGGGTCAAGGCGCTCGCCTCCTCGCCCTGCTCGAGCACGGCCAGGATCTGCTCGGCGCGCGCGACGGCCGCTTGCGGCAGCCCGGCGAGCTGCGCCACGTGGATGCCGTAGGAGCGGTCGGCCGCCCCCGGCGCCACCTCGTGGAGGAAGACCACGTCGCCCTGCCACTCCTTGACCCGCATGGTGTAGCAGGCGAGGGCCGAGAGCTTGGCCGCAAGCGCCGTGAGCTCGTGGTAGTGGGTGGCGAAGAGGGCGCGGCAGCGGTTCACCTCGTGAAGATGCTCGAGGGTGGCCCAGGCGATCGAGAGCCCGTCGAAGGTGGCCGTGCCCCGGCCGATCTCATCCAGGATGACGAGTGAGCGCTCGCCCGCCTGGTTGAGGATCGCCGCCGTCTCCACCATCTCGACCATGAAGGTCGAGCGGCCCCGTGCTAAATCGTCGGCCGCACCCACGCGGCTGAAGAGACGGTCGACGACGCCGATGTGCGCGCGCTCGGCCGGCACGAAGGAGCCGATCTGGGCGAGGATCGCGATGAGCGCGTTCTGGCGCAGGAAGGTGCTCTTGCCGGCCATGTTGGGACCGGTCAGGAGCCAGAGCCGGCGCTCGGGCGGAAGTGCGCAATCGTTGGCGACGAAGGCGCCGCCGCCGCTTTCCTCGAGCGCCGCCTCGACGGTCGGATGGCGCCCGCCCGCGATCTCGAAGGCGAGGCTCAGATCGACGAGCGGCCGCGCGTAGCGCCGCTCGAGCGCGAGGGCTGCCAGCCCCGCTGCGACATCGAGGGTGGCAAGCGCCGCCGCGGCCTCGGCGATCGCCTCGGCGCGCGCGAGGACCGCGGCCACGAGCTCGGCGAAGAGCTCGAGCTCGAGGGCCAAGGCCTTGTCGGCGGCGCGCGCGATTTTCTCCTCGAGCTCGGCAAGCTCGGGCGTGGTGAAGCGCACCGCACCCGCCATGGTCTGGCGGTGGATGAACGGCCCGGCCGCACCCGTGGGCAGCTTGTCGGCGTGCGTCGAGGTCACCTCGATGAAGTAGCCGAGCACGTTGTTGTGCCGGATCTTGAGCGAGGCGATGCTGCTTTCGCCGCGATAGCGCGCCTCGAGTGCCGCCACGAGACGCCGGCTCTCGTCGCGCAAGATGCGCTCGTTGTCGAGGGCCGGATGGTAGTTGCTCGCGATGAAGCCGCCGTCGCGCGCGAAAAGGGGAAGCTCGCCGGCAAGCGCCGCCGCGAGCCGCGCGACCAAGGCCTCATGCTCGCCGAGCTCGGCACCTGCCGCGGCGATGCCGGCGGCCGGCTCTGAGAGGCCCGGATCGGCGAGTACCAACTTCGCCTCCGCCGCGAGGCGCAAGCCGTCGCGCACGGCCGCGAGGTCGCGCGGACCGCCGCGGCCGAGGGCCAAGCGCGAGAGCGCGCGCTCGAGATCAGGGCTGCCCTTGAGGATTTTGCGCACATCCTCGCGCAGGCGCTCGTTGGCGACGAAGAACTCGACCATGTCGAGCCGCTCGGAGATCGCCTCCGGCTCGGTCAAGGGAGCGGCGAGGCGGGCGGCAAGGAGACGCGCACCCCCCGCGGTCGCCGTGCGGTCGATGACGGCAAGCAGGCTGCCGCGCCGCTCGCCCGAAAGCGCCGACGCGAGCTCGAGGTTGCGCCGCGTCGCCGGATCGATCTCGAGCACGGCCCCCGGCCGCATCTGCTGCAGCGCCTTGAAGCGCGGCAGCTTGCCCTTCTGGGTGAGCTCGACGTAATCGAGGAGCGCACCCGCGGCGGCGAGCTCGGCGCGGCCGAAGCTGCCGAAGGCGTCGAGCGCCTTGACGTGGTAGTAGGCCTCGAGCCGGCGCCGGCCGCTGTCGCTGTCGAAACGCGAGGAGGGCTGCGGCGTTGCGCGCGCGCGCCAGTCGGCCAGCGCCGCCACGAACGACTCCCGCGCCAAGAGGCGGTCCGAGAGGATGAGCTCGCCCGGCTCGAGGCGCGCGAGCGTGCTTGCGAGCGCGCCGGCCTCGACCGTCTGGACATGGAAGTCGCCGGTCGAGAGGTCGAGCCAGGCAAGCGCGGCCACCCCCGCGGCCTCGGCAAGGGCGGCTAGATAATTGTGCCGGCGCGCGTCGAGCAGGCTGTCCTCGGTGAGCGTGCCCGGTGTGACGATGCGGATCACCTCGCGCCGCACCACGGCCTTGCCGCCGCGCCGCCTGGCCTCGGCCGGGTCCTCCATCTGCTCGCACACGGCAACCCGGAAGCCCTGGCGAATGAGGCGCGAGAGATAGGCATCGGCCGCGTGCACCGGCACGCCGCACATGGGGATGTCCTCGCCCTCGTGCCGGCCGCGCTTGGTGAGGGCGATGTCGAGCGCCTTCGCGGCCTTGACCGCGTCCTCGAAGAACATCTCGTAGAAGTCGCCCATGCGGTAGAAGAGCAGGCAGTCCGGGTGCGCGCGCTTGACCTCGAGGTACTGCGCCATCATCGGGCTCGCGGAAAATGCCGTCGCCTCGGGCCGGGGCGGGGGGGAGGATGTCTCGCTCAAGGGCTCCGCGGGGGACGGCAAGGCGCTCCTCACGAGAGCTGTTGGGGTTGGGCAAGCGCTCGAGGCACCATAGCATGGCCCCCCTGGCCGGGCTACCGGCAGTGCCTCGACCCGAATTTCGCCGCCCGACCGAAAGCACACGAATAGATGCGGTTTCGAGACGATGCAACGCGACGATCATCGACGTCGATTTTGCGGCGGGGGTCGGATATTGAATGAGCGTCGGATAGCAGAGGACACTCGATATGCAGAGCCGCCGTCCAATCACCCGTAAGCCCGCTATGAAAGCCTCTACGCCGATCGACAAGTGCTGCACCGCTGTTCGCAGCACCCTGCGATACCTTCTCCTTGCGACGGCGGTCTTTGCCGCACCTGCGGCCAGCGCGGATCAGAGCCAGCTCGTTCCCGACACGGGCACCCATGGTCCAACGCTCGTGTTTGACTGGCCGGCCGTGGAAGTAGGAATAGGCTCCTACGAGGCAGGCCCGACCGGGCTCACCATCTTTCGATTTCCCAACAAGGCAACAGCAGCGGTCGACGTCCGCGGCGGCGCACCGGGCACCGTCAACACGGACCTATTGCGCCTTGGCTACGCCCGCCCCTTCGTCGACGCGGTAGTTTTTTCGGGCGGCTCGGCCTATGGCGAGGAGGCCGTCACGGCCGTGATGACCGGCCTCAAGGACGACGGTGTGCGCAGCGGCGACTTGAACAACATCGGGCTCGCCGCAGGAGCCATAATCTACGATTTTCTTGGGCATCGGTTGAATGAGATCTACCCGGACAAGCGCCTCGCCTTGGCCGCCTTGCACGATCTGCGGCCCGGCGTGTTTCCGCTGGGCGCGCAAGGTGCTGGGCGCATGGCGATGCAAGGCGGCTTCTTCGGCTGTGGCGCGCACTCGGGTCAGGGTGGCGCCTTCCGGCAAATCGGCGATACGAAGGTGGCCGCCTTCGCGGTCGTCAATGCGTTCGGGGCCATCACCGACCGTGATGGGCGCATGGTCAGTTGCCATCGTGATCCGGCCTGGGGCGATTTGGTGAAAACCTCCGATCTCTTGGCACGCGCCGCTGAGAGGGCTGCAGCGGCGCCGTCGGGCCCCACGCGCAATACGACGATTAGCCTGGTCATCACCAACCGCAAGATGGGGCCCGCCGATCTGCAGCGGCTCGCGGTGCAGGTCCACACCTCCATGGCACGGGCAATCCAACCGTTCTCGACCTATGAGGATGGCGATACGCTGTTCGCCGTGAGCACGCAGGAAGTCGGCGCGCCGGATATGCGACCGACGCTTGGCGCAATCGATTTCATCGCCGCCGAGACGATGTGGGACGCGATTCTCGCCAGCGTGCCGAACGAGCCCGCCTCGCCGCCCGCTCCGGAAGCGACCCTGGCGCCGGAGCGGTTGGTCGGCCTAAGCGGCCGCTATCGCATGGGCCCCAACGCCGTGTTGGAGATCAAGCTCGAGAACGGCAGCTTGACGGTGCGTCTCGAGGGACCCCGGTTCTTCGATCTGGGGCCTCAGCCGACCTTGCTCCATGCCACCTCCGCCACGGCGTTTCACGTGGAAGGTCGCTATGGAACCGGTTTGACCTTTCTCACCGGGGCGGACGGCAAGGCGACCGGCCTAACCGTCAATCCCGGACGCTGGGCCCAGCAAGGCGAACGCCTGCCCGATTGATGCCGCACCCACGCAGAGGAGGCGCGCAGGCGCTCGCGCGCGGGCGCCCTCGCCCGTCGGCAGGCACCGCCGACACTTGCGGTACCCCCGACTTCGCGCTTAACAGCCGGTAAGGCGACGGGCTATGCTCAGGGGGATGCAGCAGGCCAACGCCCGCTGCTGCGGGCACACGGTCCTCTCTTGGGCGACCTCTTAGCCGAAAAGACGAACAAGCCATGGACGCGACAGGCGGGAAACGCACCATCACCGTGACCGACGAGGAGGTGCTGCTCATGCACGCCTCGGGCCGGCCGGGCAAGATCGAGATCCAGCCGACCAAGCCGCTCACCACGCAACGCGACCTCTCGCTCGCCTACTCGCCGGGGGTGGCGGTGCCCTGCCTGAGGATCGCGCGCGATGCGACGCTCGCCTACGATTACACGGCCAAGGGCAACATCGTCGCGGTCATCACCAACGGGACGGCGGTTTTGGGCCTGGGCGATCTGGGCGCGGTCGCCGCCAAGCCGGTGATGGAGGGCAAGGCCGTCCTCTTCAAGCGCTTCGCCGACGTGGACGCCATCGATCTCGAGATCTCGACGCGCGAGGTCGACGAGTTCGTCAATTGCGTGCGCTTCCTCGGCGCCAGCTTCGGCGGCATCAACCTCGAGGACATCAAGGCGCCCGAATGCTTCATGATCGAGGAGCGCCTGCGCACCCTTCTCGACATCCCGGTCTTCCACGACGACCAGCACGGCACCTCGATCATCGTGGCGGCGGGCTTCATCAACGCCCTTGAGTTGACCGGGCGCAAGCTCAAGAACGCGCGCCTGGTGGTGAACGGCGCCGGCGCCGCGGCGATCGCCTGCGCCGATCTCCTCGTCCGCATGGGCATGCCCAAGGAGCACATCATCCTTTGCGACAGCAAGGGCGTCATCTACCGCGGCCGCCGCGAGGGCATGAACCAGTGGAAATCGGCCTATGCGGCCGAGACCAAGCTGCGCACGCTCGGCGACGCACTCGCCGGCGCCGACGTGTTCTTCGGCCTCTCGGTCAAGGACGCGGTCGACCAGGCGATGATCGCAACCATGGCGAAGCGGCCGATCGTCTTCGCCATGGCCAACCCGGACCCGGAGATCACGCCCGAGGCCGTTCTCGCCGTGCGCAAGGACGCGGTCGTGGCCACCGGCCGCTCGGACTATCCCAACCAGATCAACAACATCCTCGGCTTCCCCTACATCTTCCGTGGGGCGCTTGACGTGCGCGCCTCCACCATCAACGACGAGATGAAGATCGCGGCGGCCTATGCGCTCGCCAAGCTCGCGCGCGAGGACGTGCCCGACGAGGTGGCGGCCGCCTATGCGGGCGAGCGCCTGCGCTTCGGACCCCACTACATCATCCCCACCCCCTTCGACCCGCGCCTCATCGTCGCGGTGCCGACGGCGGTGGCGCAGGCGGCGATGGACTCGGGTGTCGCGCGCCGGCCGATCATCGATCTCGAGGGCTACAAGCGCGAGCTCGCCGGCCGCCTCGACCCGCTCGCCTCGAGCCTGCAGTTCATCTTCGAGGCGGTGCACGCGCGGCCGCGGCGCATCGTCTTCGCGGAAGGGGAGGAGGAGCGCGTCATCCGCGCCGCCCTTGCCTTCCGCAACGCCGGCTTCGGCGTGCCCGTGCTCGTCGGCCGCGTCGAGCGCGTGCGCGAGACGATCGTGCAGAACGGGCTCGAGGCGGCGGAGGAGCTCGAGGTCCACAACGCGCGCCTTTCCACCAACAACAAGCGCTACACGGACTACCTCTACGAGCGGCTCCAGCGCCGCGGCCTCATCTACCGGGACTGCCAACGCATGGTGAACCAGAACCGCAACGTTTTCGCGGCTTGCATGGTGGCCATGGGCGATGCGGACGGCATGGTGACCGGCGTGACCAGGAACTTCACCGTCGCCTTCGACGACATCAGGGAGGCCATCGATGCCGCACCGGAGCGCGAGGTCTTCGGGCTCTCGATCGTGGTCGCGCGTGGGAGCACCGTGTTCATAGCCGACACCCAAGTGCACGAGCGGCCGACCACGCACCAGCTCGCCGACATCGCGGTCCAGGCGGCGGCCAAGGCGCGCCAGCTCGGCCACGAGCCGCGCGTGGCGCTGTGCTCCTTCTCGAGCTTCGGCAACACCGGCTTCGCGCGCGCGGCCGAGATGCGCGCCGCCGTCGCCGAGCTCGACCGGCGCAACGTCGACTTCGAGTACGACGGCGAGATGGCGATCGACGTGGCGCTCGACCCCGAGGTGAGGAAGCTCTATCCCTTCTGCCGGCTCTCGGGTCCGGCGAACGTGCTGATCATGCCCGGGCTGCACGCCGCCAACATCGGCGCCAAGCTCCTGCAGCAGCTCGGCCGCAGCACGGTAATCGGCCCGCTCCTGATCGGTCTCGGCAAGCCGGCCCAGATCGCCCCCTTGGGCACCTCGCTCTCCGAGCTCGTCAACCTCGCGGCCTTGACCGCGTACGACGCGATCAACGCCGGCTGAGGCCGGGGAGTGCCCGGAGGGGGCGCGCGCGGCTTCCTTGCCGCCGGACTCCCTCTTTGCGGCGGCACTTGCCCGCACCACCTTGTCACGGGCACCGCTTTGGCGGAAATTGCTGGTGCCATGGCCCAAGGAGCCACCCCGCTCAAGTCCATCCTCGCGATGACGGCCTTGCTGGCGCTGCCCGCGGCCGCGGTGCTCGCAATCCTCGTGGCACTAGGCCACCTCGACTGGCGCTGGGCCTTCCTCGCCTTCCTTGCGATCGGCCTCGCGATCGGCGCCCTCATCCGGCCTCACGTCAGCGGCGTGGCGCGGCTCACGCGACATCTCGACGCGCTTGCCGAGGGCGAGGAGCCGCCGACGCCGAGCCCGCTCTGGCCGCCGCTCGTGGTGGCGCTGGCCTCCGCCATCGGCCGGATGCAGCGGCACGCTCAGGCGCGGCGCGAGGAGACGGCGGCCCGGCTCGCGGCGCTTGAGGCCGTGCTCGACAGCCTGCCCGACCCGCTCCTCATGCTCGACGGGCGGCTGCGCGTCGTGCGCTCCAATGCGGCGGCCAAGGAGCTGCTCGAGGGAGATCCCCAAGGGCGCGAGCTTTCCGCCGTCCTCCGCGTCCCGGCGCTCCTCGATGCCGCGCAGTCGGCCCTCCGGCCCGGGGCCGGCGCGCGCGCCGCCTTCGAGCTCTCCACGCCGGCCCGCCGCTCCTTCGTCGGACACGTCGAGCGGCTTGCCGGTCTCGCCAGCGACGAGGTCTCGCTCATCGTGGCGCTCCACGATTTGACGCTCGAGAAGCGCGCCGAGCAGATGCGTGCGGACTTCGTCGCCAATGCGAGCCACGAGCTGAGGACGCCGCTCGCGACGCTCCTCGGCTTCATCGAGACGCTCCAGGGTGCGGCCAGCCAAGACGCCGCCGCCCGCGCGCGCTTCCTCGCCATCATGCAGCAGCAGGCCAACCGCATGTCGCGCCTCGTCGACGACCTGCTCTCCCTCTCGCACATCGAGCTGCGCGAGCACACCCCGCCGACCGAGCAGGTCGACGTGGTCAAGCTTCTACGCGGCGTGATCGACGCGCTCCAGCCGCTGGCCAAGGCGCGCGAGACCTCCCTTGCGCTCGAGCCCGGCACGGAGGAGCCGCCGAAGGCACTCGGCGACGGAGACGAGCTCGCCCAGGTGTTCCAGAACCTGATCGATAACGCGCTCAAATACGGCCGCCGCCGCACGACGGTCCGCGTGCGCGTCCGCCATGTCGAGCGCGCGCCCGTCCCGCTCGCCCGCATCTCCGCGGCGGGCCTCGTCGCGGTCGCCGTGGAAGACGAGGGCGAGGGCATCGCGAAAGAGCAGATTCCGCGCCTGACCGAGCGCTTCTACCGGGTCGACGCCGCGCGCTCGCGCGAGCTCGGCGGCACCGGGCTCGGGCTCGCCATCGTGAAACACATCGTAAGCCACCATCGGGGCGCGTTGCAGATCGAGAGCGAGATCGGAAAGGGCAGCGTCTTCACGGTCTTCCTACACGCCGCGGGACCGCGCCAGCCGGCGGAGGAGGAGGCCGGCCTGCCGCCGGCCGGTCATGGAACTGTCACATCATCGTAGTAAATCTATCGCGGGCCAGGGGTAGGCTGGCACCCGTCAAGCGCGCCGCGAACAGGCTGGTTCAGGGCTTTGGCCGCAAGAAGGCAGGAGATGGAGATGGCCGCCGACCATATCGTCAAGGCCTACGACCAGGAGCTCGATCAGCTCAACAACACGATCGCCCAGATGGGCGGGCTCGCCGAGATCCAGCTCGCCAACGCGATCGAGGCCGTGGTCGAGCGCGACTCCGACCTCGCGAGCGAGACCGTGGAGGCGGATGCGCGGGTCGACGCGCTCGAGCACGAGGTCCAGGACCAGGTCGTGCGCCTGCTCGCGCTGCGTCAGCCGATGGCGCGCGACCTGCGCAACATCGTGGCGGCGCTCAAGATCTCGAGCGATCTCGAGCGCATCGGCGATTACGCGACGAACGTCGCCAAGCGCTCGATCGTGCTGAGCCAGACCCAGCCGGTCAAGCCCGCCTACGCCATCCCGCGCATGGGAGCGCTCGCGCAATCCTTGATCAAGAACGTGCTCGACGCCTTCATCGAGCGCAACACCGAGAAGGCGCTGGAGGTGTGGCGCAGCGACGAGGAGCTCGACGAGATGTACTCGGGCCTCTTCCGCGAGCTCCTCACCTACATGATGGAGGATCCGCGCAACATCACGCCCTCCACGCACCTTCTGTTCATCGCCAAGAACATCGAGCGGATCGGGGACCACGCGACCAACATCGCCGAGACGGTGCATTTCCTCGTCGAAGGCGGCCCGTTCCGCGGCGCGCGTCCGAAGGGCGACAGCTCGAGCTTCGCCGTCGTCTCGCCGGCGCCCAACCGCAAGACGGCGCGGAGCGAGGGAGAGAGCCATAATTAACGAGCCTATGAAGCTGCATTGCCTGATCATCGAGGACGAGGCGGCGCTCGTCGAGCTCTTGCGCTACAATTTCGAGCAGGAGGGTTTCCGCGTCTCCGCCGCCGCCGACGGCGAGGAGGCTCTCGTCATGGTTTCCGAGGATCCTCCCGACATCGTCATTCTCGACTGGATGCTGCCGCTCATGTCCGGGCTCGACGTGTGCCGCCAGCTCCGGCGCCGGCCCGAGACGCGCAATATCCCGATCATCATGCTGACCGCCCGCGGCGAGGAGGGTGACCGCATCCGCGGCCTCAACAGCGGGGCGGACGACTACATCACCAAGCCCTTCTCCCCGCGCGAGCTCGTCGCCCGCGTCCGCGCGGTGCTGCGCCGCTCGCGCCCGGCGCTCGCGGAGGAGCGCCTCAGCTTCAGCGACATCGTGATGGACCTAGCGGCCCATCGCGTCATGCGCGGGAGCCGGCGCGTCCATCTCGGCCCGACCGAGTTCCGGCTCCTGCGCTATCTGCTCGAGCATCCCGGCCGCGTCTTCTCGCGCGAGCAGCTTCTGGACGCGGTGTGGGGGAGCGACGTCTACGTCGAGCCGCGCACGGTCGACGTGCACATCCGGCGTTTGCGCCGGGCGCTCAATGGGGAGAGCGATTCCGATCCGATCCGCACCGTGCGCTCGGCCGGCTACGCGCTCGACGACGCGCTCGCCTGAAGCGCGAGCCTGACCTCGACGATATCCCCCTGCTGGGGCACGGCGTGAAGGGTGAAGCCGAACATGCGGCAGAGCTGCAGCATGTTCTCGTTCTCGCGCAGAACCTCGCCGAACAGCATGCCGATGCCGCGGAGGCGCGCGTAGTCGACGATTCGCCGCATGAGCAGCTGTCCGAGGCCGAGGCCCTTGAGATCGGTGCGCACGATGATCGCGTACTCGGCCTTCTCGTTGTCGGGATCGGCGGCGAAGCGCACCACGCCGAAGACCTGCGCCTTGCCGGCCGCGAGGCCCGGCTCGCTCAGCACGAAGGCCATCTCGCGGTCGTAGTCGATCTGGGTGAGGCGCGCGAGGAAGTTGGCGGAAAGCGACTTCTTGGGTGCCAGAAAGCGCATGCGCACGTCGTCGGGATCGAGCTTGGCGAACATCTCGACGAAGGCGGGCGCGTCCTCGGGGCGCACGGGACGGAGGGTGAATTTGCGCCCGTCGGGCAGCGCGACGAGCTCCTCGAGGCCGGCGGGATAGGGACGAATGGCGAGCCGCGCGGTGCCGTCGCCGTGGGCGCGCATGACGCGGATGCGCGCGTCGAGCGCCACCACGCCGTCTGCATCCGCAAGAAGGGGGTTGATGTCGAGCTCGGCGATCTCGGCGAGATCGACCACGAGCTGCGAGATCTTGACGAGCGTGAGCGCTATCGCATCGAGGGCCGCGGGCGGCTGGTTGCGGTAGCCGTGAAGGAGCTTGGCGACGCGCGTGCGGCCGATGAGCGAGCGGGCAAGGGCCATGTTGAGGGGCGCCAGGGTCAAGGCTTTGTCGGCGATCACCTCGGCCGCGGTGCCGCCATGGCCGAAGAGGATGACCGGTCCGAACTGGTCGTCCTCGGCCATCCCGACGATGAGCTCGAAGGCGTTCTCGCGCCTCACCATGGGCTCGACCGCGAAGCCCTCGATGCGCGCCCGGGGCATGGTCTTGCTGAAGCGCCGCAGCATGGCGTCCGCCGCCTCGCGTACCTCCTCTGGCGTGTCGAGGGAAAGGGCCACGCCGCCCACGTCGCTCTTGTGCGTGATGTCGGGCGAGAGAATCTTGAGCGCGCACGGCACGGCAAAATCGCGCGCGACGCGCTCCGCCTCCTCGGCCGTGCGGGCGATGCGCGTCGCGACCGCGGGAACCCGGTAGGCGGCGAGCACCTCCTTCGCCTCGGGCTCGCTCAGCCATTCGCGGCCTGCAGCGAGCGCCGTCTCGATGATCGCGCGCGCCTTCGCCGCATCCGGAGAGAACTCCTCGGGCACCGAGGGCGGCACTTCGTTGAGCAGGTCCTGATTGCGCTTGTAGCGCACCATGTGCATGAACGCGCGCACGGCCTGGTTCGGCGTCGCGTAGCTCGGGATGCCGGCCTTGGCGAAGAGCCGGCGCGGCTCGGCCGCCGTGCGCTCGCCGACCCAGCTCGTGAAGAGGTTGTTGCGCCGGCCCGCGGCCGTCTCGATCACCGCGTTTGCCGCGTCGACCGAGGAGCTCACCGCCACCGGGCAGTTGAGCACGAGGGTGGCATCCACCTCCTTGTCGGCGAGGAGGGCGGCAAGGGCGGCCTTGTAGCGCGCGGGCGGCGCGTCGCCGACGATGTCGACGGGGTCGCCGTGCGACCAGGTCGCGGGGAGCACCTTGTCGAGCTCGGCCATCGTCGCGGGCGAGAGCTGCGCCAGCCGCCCACCCAGCTCGAGCAGGCTGTCCGTCGCCATCACGCCGATGCCGCCGCCGTTGGTGAGGATGGCGAGCCGGTCGCCGGCCATGGGCCGGCAAAGCGACAAGGTCTCGACCGCGTCGAACAGCTCATCGACCTCGTAGACCCTCAGCATGCCGGCGCGCCGGATGGCGGCGTCGTAGACCTCGTCCGAGCCCGCCATCGCGCCCGTGTGCGAGCTCGCCGCCTTGGCTCCCTCGGGGCGGCGCCCGGCCTTGACCACGAGCACGGGCTTGGAGCGCGCGGCAATGCGCGCCGCCGACATGAACTTGCGCGCGTGCGTGACGCCTTCGATGTAGAGGAGGATGGCGCGCGTCGAGATGTCGCCCGAGAGATAGTCGAGCATGTCGCCGAAGTCGACATCGCTCATGTCGCCGAGCGAGACGAGATGCGAGAAGCCGATGCCGCGCGGTGCCGCCCAGTCGAGGACCGCGGTCACCATGGCGCCCGATTGGGTCACGAAGGCGAGATCGCCCTTTGTCGGCGCCAGATGCGAGAAGCTGGCGTTGAGCTTGATGCCAGGGACGAGGATGCCGAGACAATTGGGACCGACGATGCGCATGAGGTGCGGCCGCGCCGCGTCGAGCATGCGCTGGCGCAGCTGGGCGCCGTAGCGGTCCTCGCCCTCGCCGAAGCCCGCGGTGATGATGACCGCCGCCTTGGTGCCGCGGCGGCCGAGCTCGGCGATGATCCCGGGCACCGCATCGGGCGGAGTGGAGACCACGGCGAGCTCGGGGGTGAGCGGCAGGCTCGCCACGTCGGGATAGGTGAGGACCCCCTCGATCGCCTTGTGCTTGGGATTGACCGGCATGATCGGGCCCTGGAAGCCCGCGCGCAGCAGATTCTCCGCCAAGACCGCGCCGACCGATCCCGGCCGCGTGCCGGCGCCGATGAGCGCCACCGATTCGGGCTGAAACATGAAATTGAGGTTGCGGACGCTCATGAAATCACACTTTCGCCGACTGGAAGAGGACGCATCTTGGAGGAGCTTTGCGGCATTTCTTATGACATAGCTCAATGTGGCCTCATCGGGCGAGGCCGACCCGGCCACTTACCCACAGACCCGCGATCCCCAAAGAGGGTAACTGGCACTGGTCATAGGGGCGGCAGCGAGTGCGGGCGTGGGCGCCGGGCGGCTTTAGCCACGACCCGCCGTTCCGTGGGGTGCGGCGCTATTCGCGCTTCGCCGTGAATTTCTGCGGCAGTCCGCCCGAGGCGACGTCGTTCTGGCGCACGAACTCGATCTCGTTGCCCTTGAGCATGCCGCGATAACTCTCCTTGTAAGTCTGCTCGGCGCTGCCGGTCGTGCTCACGCCTTGCGTATAGAAAACGATGTCGTCGCCCTTCACCTGACCGCGCTCAATGCCCTTCACTGAAGCGCCGAAGTCGCCTTTCTCGCGCACCGTACCGAAAAGGGATTCGCCGGACTGCTCGAACTCGAAACGCAGCATCGACTTTTGGTTGCGGTCGTAGGGATTGATCAGCGTCTCCGTGACCCATTTGCCCGAGATATCGCGATGCGGGGCGAGTGCGGGCGACGCGGCGGCGGAGGGCGCGGTAGCTGTCGCGGCAGGTGGAGCGCGCTCCGTGGCGATCCAGTAGGCGAGGCCGCCGGCCACGACGAGTACCGTTACGGCCGCGGCGGCGAGCCAGGCCGCCCAGGCGCGCGGTGCTCGAGCCGCGGGCCCCGCGCCAGCGGACGGATGTGCCGGCGCATCGCCTTTTTCACCGGCGATGCCGCTGATCTGCTCCGCGAGACGGCCGATCGCCCGTTCCCAATCGTCGAACGCGTCGATCCATTGCCGCGTCGAGAGCTCGTAAAGGAAGGCGTCGCTCGGCAGCACGTCCTCGACGCGAAGCGGCACGACCACGAGGCGGTTCTGGCTCGCGAGCGCGACCTCTTTCTTGATTTCGTTCGAATGGTTGGCGTTGCCGGTGAACACCAGCACCATGACGCGCACCGAGCGGATCGCCTTGACGATCGCTTCCTGGAAATTCTCGCCGGGGCCGATGTCGCGCGAGGCGAGCCAGCAACCAAGCCCGCGCCGCTCCAACGCATCGCAGATTTTGATGGCAATTGCGCGGTCCTGCGAAGAATGGCTGATGAAGACAAGCGGGCTCATGCCGACCGCCGTGAAGTGTCGATCAAATCAGCACCTCGCTTCGCGTGAATTTATCGGAACGGGGCCGGCGACGCCAGCGCACCTTGCGGGCCACTGCCGCCACGGCCTCGCGGCCGGCAGCAGAAGACTCAGCGTCTCTCTCCGAGGAGACCGCGGTAGATCCTCGTCGCCTCGGCGCCGAAGCAGCAGAAGACGACGCGCGCAATTGCGGGCGAGCGCTCGAGCTCGTCACGCACCGCCTTGACCGCGATCTTGGCCGCGCGCTCGAGAGGAAAGCCGTAGGCCCCGGTGCTGATCGAGGGGAAGGCGATGCTCTTGGCCGCGAGCTCGCGCGCGCGCCCGAGCGAGGTGCGATAGCAGGATTCGAGCAGGCGCTCCTCGCCATGGCCGCCGCCGTGCCACACCGGGCCGACCGTGTGGATCACCCACTTGGCGGGAAGCCGGTAGCCCTTGGTCGCCTTGGCCTCGCCGGTCGCACAGCCACCCAAGGTGCGGCACTCGGCGAGAAGCTCGGGCCCGGCCGCGCGGTGGATGGCGCCATCCACCCCGCCGCCGCCGAGCAGGCTCTCGTTTGCGGCGTTGACGATGGCGTCGAGCGCGAGCCTGGTGATGTCGCCTTCGACCACTTCGAGAG
>Ga0187769_10000671_pt1 | contig 18880 bp, 20 predicted proteins | sample 0116_SJ02_MP02_1_FD_133140 | JGI IMG/M metagenome (GOLD analysis project Ga0187769, IMG submission 133140) | Tropical peat soil microbial communities from peatlands in Department of Meta, Colombia - 0116_SJ02_MP02_10_MG | ecosystem: Environmental > Terrestrial > Soil > Wetlands > Peat | place... | reverse complement strand
TACAAGGGCGCGCCAATCCACGAAATGCCCGCCACCGCGGAGGAACTGACCGAAGTCAAGCCCGAATACCGCACGCTGCCGGGATGGCTCGCGCCGACCGAAGGCATTCGCGAAGCCGAGCGCCTGCCGCAGAAGGCGCGCGACTATCTGAAATTTGTCGGCGATTACCTCGAAGTCGAAATCGGTTTGATCTCCACCGGGCCGGAGCGCGACGCCACCATCGTCCTGGCTGGCACGCAATTGGCTTCGTGGCTATAACGGTGCGCTGAAAGAGATCGCTTAATGTCATCCCGAACCCGGTCGCCCACTTTTGGCGAACGGAGGTGAGGGATCTGCTTTTGGCGAAAAAACTAAGAACAAGCAGATTCCTCGTCGCCTCCGGCTCCTCGGAATGACACCACCAGAGGGTATTTCGACATCCTGCTAAGGAGCAGTGCAATGCTCTCCCTTGCCGAGGCGCGCGCGAAAGTCATCGAAGTCGTTCGCCGCGCGGACAAGCCCGTCACAGTGGAAAAGATCGCTCTCGCGGAATCGCTGGGTCGAGTTCTCGCACGCCCCATCGTTGCCGATCGCGACTATCCTCCCTTTGATCGCTCGACGCGCGACGGCTTTGCTGTGCGCGCCGCTGAAGTTTCCCAGGCCGGCGCGGCGCTCGAGATTATCGGCGAAGCGCGCGCGGGAACGGCGTTCACCGGAGCGATCGGCCCCGGCCAGTGCGTGGAGATCATGACCGGCGCGGGCGTGCCATCCGGCGGGGACGCCGTCATCATGAGCGAGCACGCGCGGATCGAAGGCCGGCGCGTGCGCTTCGATCGCGCGCCTCAGCGCGGCCAGAATATCGTTCCGCGTGCCACGGAAGCGCGCGCAGGCGCGGAATTGCTCGCCGCGGGAACGCCAGTGGGCGCGGCGGAAATCGGCGTCGCCGCGCAAGTCGGCTGCGCGCGCCTCAACGTGGCGCGACGCCCGAGGCTCGCGGTTCTTTCCACCGGCGACGAAGTGGTCGGCGTGGACGACGCGCCGACTCCGCTCGAAGTGCGCAACAGCAACGGCGTCTCAATCGCGGCGCTCGCGCGACTGGCCGGCGCCCAAACCGTGCCGCTCGGAAACGCGCGCGACAATGCGAACGACCTGCGACGCGGCATCGAGCGCGGCCTCGAATGCGACGTGCTAGTTCTCTCCGGCGGAGTCTCAGCAGGGAAGTACGATTTCGTCGAGCCCGTTCTTCGCGAACTCGGCGCGGAGTTTATCTTCGATGGCGTGGCGATTCGGCCGGGGCGTCCTGTTTTGTTCGGCGTCTGCCGCGGGAAGTTGGTTTTCGGGCTGCCGGGCAATCCCGCTTCGACCCTGGTGACGTTTGAGCTCTTTGTCCGCCCGGTGCTCGAAGTGCTTCAAGGCGCCGATCCGCGCGAATTGCAGATTGTCGCCGCGAAACTCGCTGCACCCGTGCGGCAGAACGCCGCGCTAACCTATTTCCTTCCGGCGCGCCTCGAATCGCGCGGAGGCGAGCCGGTCGTGCAAGAATTGCCGTGGCCGAGTTCGGGCGATATCGTGGCGCTCTCGCACGCAACCGGATTTCTCATCGTCCGGCCGGAGCGGCTGGAACTGGCGGCGGGCGATTGGGCCGAGTATTGGCCGCGCCGCGACGCGCCGTGAACGAACGCGTATGCAAGCATGAACGCAACTGCATGACGGCGTCTCATATGTCGTCTTCCTTAGGAGGGCACGGCTTGAGCCGTGCCGAAAAGCGCCGTAACTTCAGGGGTTTCAACCCCTGAAGCCTCGTGCGAGGGACGGACACAGCATTCACGAGATAGGTTCATGGCGGGTCTGACGCATTACAAGAAGAAGTCCGGCGAAGTGGCGATGGTGGACGTCACCGCGAAAGCCGTCACAAATCGCATCGCCGTCGCTCGCGGATTCCTCCGCGTCTCGCGCCCCGCTCTCGCGAAGGTTCGCCGCCTCCAGATGCCCAAGGGCCATCCCCTCGAAGTGGCGCGCATCGCGGGCATCGCCGCCGCCAAACGCACGTCAGAATGGATACCTCTTTGTCATCCGTTGCCCCTGACGCACATTGATGTCGCTGCGCGCGTATGCCAGAATGGCTTGGAATTCACATCGCGGGTCACTGCCTCGGCCCGGACCGGCGTGGAGATGGAAGCCTTGACGGCGGTGGCCGCTGCGGCCCTCACTGCATACGACATGTTGAAGGCCCTGGACAAGGGCATGGAAATCACGAGCATCTACCTTGTCGAAAAGCACGGCGGGAGAAGCGGCGATTACATTGCGCCCTCCGCACGCGCCCGCGCGCCCCGGCGCAAGCTCGCGCATTCGCGCGGCCATCGCGGCAAGAAATGACCAAGCCCGCCAAAAACGTGCAGGTTCTCATCGTCGACGATAACCCACTCATCCTGGATCTGATGCGGCGCGGCGTCGAGGCGCACTGCGAGGTCATCGCCACGCGAGACGGCGCCGATGCGCTCCTGCGCGCCGTCGAGCATCCGCCGGACCTGATCATCTGCGATTACCGCATGCCCGGCGTGGACGGGCGGCAGCTCTACGAGAAATTGCGCGCGCGCGAGAACACGCGCCACATCCCCTTCATTTTTGTGGCCAGCCGGAGCGACATCGAAGAAAGATTGCGGCCGTCGGTGGGCAGCGGCGAGGATTTCGTCGTGAAGCCGTTCTTTCTGGCCGATCTCGAGCGCGCGGCGAAGCGTCTCGTGGACCGGCTGCACCTCGAAAAATTGCAGCAGCGCGCTTCGCGGCCGGGAGTGATTCAGGGACGCCTCGAAGAGATGAGCGTGACTGAGTTGATGCAGTCGCTCGAGATGGGGCAGAAGTCCTGCCGGCTCACGCTGCGTCGTGACGCCGCGACGGCCGAACTTTATTTTGACGCCGGCCAATGCCGCCACGCGAAATTCGGCGATGTCGAAGGCGATGCCGTTGTCTATCAAGTCGTGCAATGGGCCGACGGCGAATTCGAGATCGAGTTCGGCGCCGCCTCCGATCGCGTCACCACCACGCATTCCACCACCGGCCTGCTCATGGAGGCCATGCGCCAGCTCGACGAAGAGAGCAACAGGGTCGGCGGCTGATTTTTATCCGCTGGCCCGCGCGCGGAGCGTACAGTGCGAGTCATTATCCTCACCATCAGCGACCGAGTTTCGCGCGGCGAGTGCGAAGATAAGTCCGGCCCTGCCGTCAACGAGCGCTGCAAATCTCTCGGCTGGGAAGTCATCGCAACCGAAACGCTGCCTGACGAGCGCGCCACAGTTGCTTCGCGCCTCACCACGCTCGCCGATTCCGGGGCCACGGACGTGGTCCTGACCACCGGCGGCACCGGCATCGGGCCGCGCGATTCGACCCCCGAGGCGACCGCGGCCGTCAGCGAAAGACTGCTACCCGGCTTCGGCGAACTCATGCGCGCCAAGGGCAGGGAGTCGACTCCTCGCGCGATTCTTTCGCGCGCCGTAGTTGGCGTGCGCGCGAAATGCGTGATCGTGAATTTGCCCGGCAGTCCCAAGGGTGCCGTCGAATCGCTCGACGCCGTCGCTGATCTCCTGCCCCACGCCGTGGACGTTCTTCGCGGCGCTCACCACGATTGAGGCCGTCGCGCTCGTCCGCAGGCACGTTCCGCCTTTACGCCTTCTGTTCCGTCGCTGGCGGAGGCATTTCGCCATGGCCGCAACGCCCGCGCATGCCCGCGCGGAATTTCTCGCGCTCTTCGGGAGTCATCTGCTCCCAGCGCTCTATCATTCGCGCGCGCCAATATCCCCCCGGCCCATGGACCCCCGGCAGCCGTCCGAAGAGGATCCTTGCAAGAAGCAGAATCCCCACCGCCTGCCAGAAGCTGATCAGCCGCCAACCAAATACCGCGGCCGCGAGCCAATTCCACAAATGCATCACCACGAAGCCGAAGACCGCGCTCGCCGCCAGTGCAAACACGATGAAGATAAATACGCGCTTGATTCCATGTACTTTCATTTCGTTCACCTCACTCCTTCTCAAACTCGTCATAAATCGCTTGCAGACGCCCCCGCAGGTGCAGCACGGCATAGTGCTTCCGCGAGAGCAGCGTATTCACTCTGACGCCGGTTTCCGCGGCGATCTCCTTGAAGCTGCGCCCTTCGATCTCGTGCGCGATGAACACTTCGCGCTGCTCTTCGGGCAATTCCTCCATGGCGTCGTCGAGTTCGTCAAGCAGCACACCGCGGGCGTAGGCCGCTTCGGGACCGGCGTCCGGCGAAGGAAGCAGGTCTTCTAATTCCAGAAGCTCGCCGTCCTCGCCCGCGTGTACCGGATCGTTTGTGGACGCGCCCGGCCTCTTTCTGCGGAACAGGTCCGTGATCCGGTTGCGCGCCACCTGATACAGCCAGCCCGTCAGGTGCTCGATCGGCTTCATCAGCCGGTACGCCTCGACGAGTTCGTAAAACACATCCTGAAGGATGTCTTCGGCGTCGCCGGCGTCCGCCACGCGCTTCCGGATGAAGTTCCGCAGACGCGGGCGCTCCCGCTCGACCGCTTCCGATATGCGGCTGTCCTGCTGCATGAGGATCCAGGCCGCGCTTGGCGTCTCGTCCATCCACTCCTGAAGACGTTCGCGCGCCCCAAATATTGTATGCGGGAAGCAGGTTCTCGGCGCGGCAAGCCTCTGGACCCGTGACCCGTGGTCCGTGACGTGGGGCGGGGGAACGGTGTCGACTGACGAGTGGCGAGAGGGACTCAGTCCGGGTCCACCACCTAGCAGGAGCGCCAAGATATGACTGACCGACGCACGTTCAGGGAAGGGCAAGAAGGAGCGTTCTTCTGAGAAAGAAAAACGAGAGAACCTCCTGACGCAACAGGGTTCCTCATAGATGGCGAAGGACGGTTCGGATATGTAGATACGACACGTCGGTACTGCTGTACTAGAGACGAAGAAAATGGCCGGAGTTACGTTCGTAAAGGACGCACGGAACGGAGGCCAAGTCATGTGTAAAACTGATTTCAAGCTGGTTGGCCTGGCAGTTTTGGTGGGAATGCTTCTTGCGCCAAGCGCAAAGGCCCAAGCGCCCACGGCTGGCGCGAATACAGGCAGCCCCCCAGCAACCGCTAAAGTCATTTTTTACTACAACATGCCGATTAATGGGCAGGGCTGCCTCGACCAGGTGGGCATCCAAATTGACAATGTCACGCAGCACGAGATTGCCAAGTTTCATGTCTGGCGAACCGATGTCGCGCCCGGGCTCCATGTTTTCAGCGATGACAGTCACAGAGACAAGGGCCTGACAGCCACGCTCGCCGCGGGCCAAACCTACTACTTCGGGATCAGGTGGTGGAAAGGCTTCGGATTCCCCACATGTGGCAACATGTATACAAAGTTTGACGTGTTGAAACCGAAAGACATCGCAAAGGCGGATGGCCTGATCGGGAAACCTGGCGTGGATGAAACCGCCGTGGCCCAGGCGCCGCAAGTTGCGGCTAACACGAACGTGAAACTATCCATCGACTCCACGCCCGGGGCGGCGGACATCGAAGTGGACGGCAATTTCATGGGGAACACGCCGTCCGCGATTGAACTCCCTCCCGGTCAACATACGATCATCGTCACCAAGAACGGCTACCAGTCATGGCAGCGGAAGATCATGCTGGCGCCCGGAGAGATCAGGCTGAGCGCCGAGTTGGAGCAAGACCCTCCGAAATAGTGAGCTCTGGGCTGCTTGGCTGATTGGATGACGTTGCCGGCTCCTTCCTCCGAGTAGACTTGGCGGGTGGCAATCCTCTGACATTCCGGAGGTGGCCCATCTTTGCGCGCAGCGCAAAGGTGGGCCTTATGAGTGAGCGCCGCGCTTTGCTTCTCGCCCTCACATTCGAACTGTGCAAATCATTTCGAATACTCACTTTAGAATTGACAATAGAGTACCCATCGGCTACCCTGTTCTGTGTTTGACCTTCTCAATCCCGAATCTCTCCCGGTAGAACGATCTCGACCTCTGCCCCTCCACATCCGTGTTGATCCGCCTGCACCCGAGGCGGAGAATCCCACCTTCGCGCCCCCTTCAATTGCACTGTTTTTGTGCAACTCAAAAGTGATACACAGCAAAGGACTTAGCGCGCCCATAGGCCCTTTAGAATCAGCACTTACAAACCCCTGGGGTATTTTTCGTATCTCGTTGAAAATAAACGGTTGTCAAGTCCTTTATAATCAACACTTACGCATTTTTTCCTCGCAAGTCCTTTGCAATCAACACTTGCATAAAAACACCGGGGGGAGGGGACGGGATTACCTTCAAGTTATCTCTCCCCACGCGTCACTCGCCACTTGCTCGCCTCGCCGAAGCCTTGGCGAAGGCGGGCCACTTGTCACTCGCAACTATGCGCGGGATTGACGCGCGGACGCGGTTCATCAACAATGGGTACCCTATGAGCAGCAAACTTAAAGACAAACGCGTTGCGATCCTGGGAGCGGGGAAGATCGGCGGAATATTGTTGCGGGCGTTTCTGCAAAAGGGGCTCGTCTCGCCGAAACACGCGCGGGCGACGGTGAAGCATCCGGAGCGCGCGAAGGAATTGTCAAAAGCGCTGGACATTGCGGTGACGACGGATAATCGCGCGGCGGCGGCTGGCGCGGACATCGTCATCATCGCCGTGAAGCCGGTGGTGGTGACGGAAGTGGCGCAGGAGATTCACGGCGAGCTCGGTCCGAAGACGCTGGTGATTTCCGTGGCGGCGTCGGTGCCGACCTCGCTGCTCGAGCAGAAGCTGCCGCCGAACGTGCCCGTAATTCGCGCGATGCCGAACACACCTTGCGCGATCGGTTGCGGGATGACCGGCCTCGCGAAAGGGACGCACGCCACGCCCGCGGATTTGGAATTGGCGCGCGAGCTGTTCGAGTCGGTGGGGAAAGTGGCCGTCGTGGACGAGAAGCTGATGGACGCGGTGACGGCGCTATCGGCCAGCGGCCCGGCGTTCATCTACGTGATTCTCGAATCGCTGGCGGAGGCGGGCGTGAAGACGGGCCTCTCGCGCGAGACGGCGACGCTGCTCGCGGCGCAGACGATGTCTGGCGCGGCGCAGATGGTGCTCGTGACGGGCGATCACCCGGCGCTGCTGAAGGATGGCGTGACGACTCCAGCGGGCTGCACGATCGATGGCTTGATGGAACTGGAAGACGGCAAGGTCCGCGTGACGCTGATCAAGGCCGTCGTGAAAGCCGCCCAGCGCGCGCGCGAATTGATGTTCGACAAGTAGCGCGGCGGCGCTTGAAGTGGGATGTGGATGTGCTAGGATGACGCGCGAGAAAAAATAATGCCGCGACAATACATTCCGATCTTCATCTATGCGCTGCTGGCGCTGTCGTTCCCGGTCGTCGCGCTGGCGGTCTTCAAGCTGATCCGGCCGGAGGCGACGTCGCTGGGCGCGAAGCTGAAGCCGTACGAGTGCGGCGTGCCGGCCGAAGGTGATGCGCGCGGGCGCTACTCGGTGCGGTTCTACATCATCGCGATTCTGTTTGTGATCTTCGACGTGGAGGCGATTTTTCTCTTCCCTTGGGCGGTGCTCTACTCGACGCATGAGGCGGGCTTCCAGCTCGCGCCGCTGTTTGCGATGGGCAGCATGTTCATTTTCCTGGGGATTTTGATCGTCGGATACGTCTGGCTCTACCGCAAAGGCGCGCTCGAATGGGTCTAGCGCTTTCCCGCGGCCATGCGGGAAGCGGTTGACGATGAATTTTGGCCTGTGTTAGAAACTACGGTTTGGATTTGCCTGCGCGACCGGGCATAGAATGCAAAGGGCTTCTCGGGCTGACCTCGCCCGACGCAGCCCGACTCCATGGCCAACGATCCAGAGGATAAGCAGCCCGCTGCAACTCCCCCAGGCGATAAGCCTGCGGCTCCCGCACAGCCAGTAGCCCCGGCACAGGCCGCTGCGGGCGAGGGCGCGGCGTCGCCTCCGAAGCCCGCTGCAGCGGCGCCGCCACCGCCACCGAAGCCCGCAGCACCCACGGGGCCCAAGCCAGCACCGCTCGATAACGAGCTCACGAAGCGCTACAAATCGCGTTTTGGCGACGCGATTCTCGAAGCGTGGACGGACCGCAACCAGGCGATTCTGGTCGTGGCGCGGCACAAGCTCGTGCAGATCGCGCGCTTCAGCCGCGACGACGAGAATTTCGACTTCCTGACCGATTTGACAGCGGTGGATTGGCCGCGTCGCGAGAAGCGCTTCGACGTTGTCCTGAATCTCTACTCATTCAAGAAGAACCGGCGGCTGCGCTTGAAAGTGCAGGCCGCGGCGGACGAGACGGTTCCTTCGGTGGCGGGGATATGGTCCACGGCGAACTGGATGGAACGCGAAGTGTACGACATGTTCGGAATTATTTTTGAAGGGCATCCGGACTTGAAGCGATTGCTGTTGCCCGAAGAGTGGCAGGGCTACCCGCTGCGCAAGGACTACGACATCCTGACGCAGGACACGGCCTGGGTGGGCGAAAACCTGGGCATCGAAAGCGGACAATAGACTTTGCCGGACCCACGCATCCCAGCCGCGCCAAGCGTCGAGGCGACCGTCCTTGGCGCCGACGAAATTATTCTCAACATGGGGCCGCAGCATCCTTCGACGCACGGCGTGCTGCGCGTGAAGCTGCGTCTGGACGGCGAAAAAGTCGTCGGGTCGGAATGCGTGATCGGGTATTTGCACCGCGGCGTAGAGAAGATCGCGGAGCACCGCAGCTACCAGCAATTCGCGCCGTACGTGGACCGCATGGATTACGTCGCGGCGGTGTCGAACGGCCTGGGCTACTGCGAGGCGGTGGAGAAGCTGATGGCGGTCGAGGCGCCGCCACGCGCGCGCGTGGTGCGCACGATCCTGACGGAATTGCAGCGCATCGCGAGCCACTTGGTCTGGCTGGGGACGCACGCGCTGGATATCGGCGCGTTGACGCCGCTTTTCTACTGTTTTCGCGAGCGCGAAGAAATCTTGAAAATCTTCGAGCACTACTGCGGCGCGCGGCTCACAACCCACGCGTTCCGCATCGGCGGCCTGCAATACGAAACCTACGACGGCTTCGAGAAAGACGTCGTGCGCTTCTGCGAGCCGTTCCACAAGCGCGTGGACGACTACGAGGCGCTTCTGACCAGCAACCGCATCTGGCTCGCGCGCACCAAGGGAATCGGCGTGTTGAGCGCGAAGGACGCGATCGACTGCGGCGCGAGCGGCCCCGTGATTCGCGGCAGCGGCGTGAAGTGGGACATCCGCAAGGCCATGCCTTACGCGGCGTACAGCGACTACGAATTCGAGATTCCGACCGGGGAGAACGGTGACACGTTCGACCGGTACATGGTGCGGCTCGAGGAGATGCGGCAATCGCGCAAGATCTGCCTGCAGGCCGTCGCGAAGATTCCGGCCGGGCCCATCATGGCGAGAATCGGCAAAGTGCTGAAGCCGCCGCCGGGCGAGGTGTATCACTCGATCGAAGCGCCGAAGGGCGAGCTGGGATATTACATCGTGAGCGACGGCACGACGCAGCCGTACCGCGTGCGTATCCGGCCGCCGTCGCTGATCAATCTGGAGGCGTTCGACAAGATGGTGCGCGGACACCTGGTGGCAGACGTGGTGGCGATTATAGGGACGCTCGATATCGTGCTCGGGGAAGTGGACCGCTAAATGGCGCACGCGTTGCAGGCAAGCCTCGAAGCTGTGAAGCCATTCTTGCTGCCGCTGATCTATGCGGTGGCGATCGTGGCCGCGCTGCCGCTGATCGCCGGTTACATGGTGCTGATGGAGCGGAAGGTCATGGCGCACATGCAGGTGCGGCTTGGGCCGGTGCGCGTCGGGCCGCACGGATTGCTGCAGCCGATCGCAGACGCGTTCAAACTCCTTCTCAAGGAAGACATCATTCCGGAAAATGCCGACCGGCTGGTTTTCTGGCTCGCACCGATGCTCTCGATGACGGCGGCGATGTTGGCGATGGCGGCGCTGCCGTTCGGGCCGGGCTTCCAAATCGCGGACCTCAACATCGGGCTGCTCTTCGTCGTGGGAATCAGCTCGATGGGAATTTTCGGGACCGTGCTTGGGGGATGGGCTTCCAACAGCCACTATTCGTTGCTCGGCGCGCTGCGCAGCGCGGCGCAACTCGTGAGCTACGAGACGGCGGCGGGGATGGCCGTCGTCGGGGCGCTGCTGCTGGCCGGGACGCTCTCGCTGCGCAACATCGTCGAGATGCAGGAAAATACCGGCATGTGGTTCCTCTTTGTCGCGCCGGTGGGGTTTTTCATTTATCTGGTGGCTTCGATCGCGGAGACCAATCGCGCGCCGTTCGACATGCCCGAAGCGGATTCGGAATTGGTGGCGGGCTACATGACGGAATTCAGCGGCTTCCGCTGGGCGCTCTACTTCTTGGCCGAGTACACGAATATGATCGTGGTCGCATCGATCGCGACGACGCTCTTCCTCGGCGGCTGGCTGCGGCCGTTCCCGACAACCCACTGGCTCAATTTCCTCGATTGGCTCCCGGCGGCGCTCATGCTGGGGCTGGCGGGATATTCTCTCTACCGCGCGCCGAAACAGCCGGTGATGATTCAAAAGTTTGTGATGGTACTGGTGGCGGGGATGTTCGTGGCATGCGCGGCGATTCTGGTTGCACCGATGGTTGCGACGCACATCGCCGGTGCGAGTTCGATGGCGCTGCTGGTGGCATCGTGGAAACCGGCGCTGCACGGCGGCTTCTGGTTCCTGTTGAAAGTGTTTCTCTACATTTATTTGTTCATGTGGTTGCGATATACGTTTCCGCGCTACCGCTTCGACCAGTTGATGCGGCTGAGCTGGCAATTTCTGATTCCCGTCTCGATTGTGAACGTGATGGGAATCGCCTTGGGTCTGGCACTGCATCGCCAGTGGGGATGGTCGTATTGGGTAGCTTTGCCCATGACGACCGCGATTACGCTTCTGATTGCGGCGGCGCTCGCGCGGACGGGCGAGAAGAAGGAAAAGGACGAGGCTGTCGTGGGGGAGTTCTGGGGTACGGGCCGTGATGCTTGATCGCATCGTGTTCGATCTGTTTGCGGGACTCGCGATTCTGTCCGCAATCCTCGTGGTGACGCGGCGGAACGTGATTCACAGCGCCATCTTCCTGATCACGGCGCTGCTGGCGACGGCGGGAATTTTTCTGCAGCTGCACGCGGAGTTCCTCTTCATCGTGCAGATTATTCTCTACGTCGGCGGAATCATGGTGCTATTTGTTTTCGTCATCATGCTCGTGAACCTCGACGTGGCGCTGCACCAAATGCAGTTCCGGCGCCAGTGGTGGGTAGGGCTGCTGCTGGCCATCGCGCTGGGCGCGGAGACTGCGGCGGCGATTTACATCGGGCGATTGGGATTGCCGGGGCCGGAAACGGCGCCGCCGGCGAGCGTGCTCGAGCCGAATACAGAAATGGTGGGCCACGCGCTGTTCAGCGCCGGCGGCTACATGCTGCCGTTTGAGATTGCATCGGTGCTGCTGCTAGTGGCGATGATCGGCGCTGTGGTGATGGCGAAGCGCAGAACGTAAGAGGAAAACGAAGTGATCGGAACCGGCCATTATCTTTTCTTGAGCCTGGCGCTGTTCCTGATCGGCGTCGTCGGGGTCGTGACGCGGCGGAACGTCATCATCATTTTGATGTCCATCGAGCTGATTCTGAACGCCGTGAACATCAATCTGGTGGCGTTTTCGCGGCTGGTGGGTTCGGTGGAGGGCCAGGTGTTCGCGATCTTCATCATCACGGACGCTGCGGCCGAGGCGGCGGTGGGGCTGGGAATCATCATCGCGTTTTTCCGCAACCGGGAGACCGTGCTGGCCGACGAAATGGATTTGTTGAAATGGTAGGGCGAGCGGCGTGAGACCGAGCGAATATTTCTTGGCGCACATCTGGCTGGTGCCGTTGTTTCCGCTGGCGGCGTCGGCGGTGATGCTGCTTTTCGGGCGAAAACTCTCGAATTCCCTGGTGAGCGTTTTCTGCGTCGGCAGCGTGGCCCTCTCACTGGTGTACGGATTCGGTGCGATCTTTCAATTGATCGCGCGGCCCGCAGCCGAGCGCGTGGTGGAATTCGCGCTGTTCAATTGGATTCCCGCCGGGCCGATGCACACGACCTCCGGCCACCTGGTGAATTTCAACGCACAGTGGGGATTTCTCTTCGATCCACTGACGGCGGTGATGGTTGGAATCGTGACCGGCGTCGGCTTCTTGATCCACGTCTACTCGATCGGATACATGGCGCACGAAGGCGGCTACTACCGCTTCTTCGGCTATCTCAATCTGTTCATGTTCTCGATGCTGACGCTGGTCCTGGCGAACAACATCCTGCTGATGTTCGTCGGCTGGGAAGGCGTCGGGTTGTGCAGCTACCTGCTCATCGGATTTTACTTCCTGAAGAAATCGGCGGCGGATGCGGGAAAGAAAGCGTTCATCGTGAACCGCATCGGAGACGCGGGGTTTCTGCTCGGCATATTTCTATTGGTTGGGACGCTGGGCACGCTGAATTTTTCGGAGCTCCGCGGCGCGATTGTCGCGGGCCATTTTGCGGTGGGAGATGCCGCGCTGACGGCGATCGCGCTGCTGCTCTTCGCCGGGGCGACGGGGAAATCGGCGCAGATTCCGCTGTACGTCTGGCTGCCGGACGCGATGGAAGGGCCGACGCCGGTGAGCGCGTTGATCCACGCGGCGACGATGGTGACCGCGGGCGTGTACATGCTGGTGCGGACCAACGCGATTTTTGCGATGGCGCCGCGCGCGCTGGCGGTGGTGGCGGTGGTGGGCGCGGTGACGGCAATTTTCGCGGCGACGATGGGCGTGCTGCAGAACGACATCAAAAGGGTGCTGGCGTATTCGACGATTTCGCAACTGGGCTACATGTTTCTTGCGTGCGGGGTGGGCGCGTTCAGTGCGGGAATTTTCCACTTGCTGACGCACGCGTTCTTCAAAGGGCTGCTCTTCCTCGGTGCGGGCAGCGTCATCCACGCGGTGAGCGGCGAGCAGGACATGCAGAAGATGGGCGCGCTCGGGGGAAAAATTCGCACGACATATTTGACGATGCTCGCGGCGACGCTGGCCATCGCGGGGATTCCGCCGCTGGCCGGTTTCTTCAGCAAAGACGAAATCCTGGCGCGCGCATTTCGCGCGAACCACGCGCTGTGGCTCGTCGGCTGGCTCACAGCCGGAATGACGGCGTTCTACATGTTCCGTCTGCTGTTCCTGACGTTCCACGGGACTTCCCGCGTGCCGCATGAGGTCGAGCGCCACATTCACGAATCGCCCTCGAACATGACCGTGCCACTTATCATTCTCGCTGTGCTTTCGATCGTGGGCGGCTGGATTGGAATCGGTGGGCGGTTCGAGAGGTTTCTCGAACCAGTGACTCAATCTGCGCCCGCTTCTACGGCAGGCGAGACGCCGGAGGCGGCGCTCATGATCGCTTCGGTCGCGATTGCGCTGGGGGGGATCGGCTTGGCATGGTTCCTTTATATCAAGCGGACGGAATTGCCGGACAAGATTGCGGCGAGCTTTGGCGGGCTGTATCGCCTCGTTTACAACAAATATTATGTGGATCAGATTTATGACGCGATGTTTGTGAACCGCACGAAGGATTTGGGGCTGACGCTTGGCGCGTTTGACCGGACGTTCATCGACGGCCTGGGCGTGGATGGAACCGGCTGGCTGACGCGCGCCACTTCGGTGATTTCAATCTTCTGGGATAAGTGGATCATCGACGGCATCGTCAATCTGGTAGCGAATGTCGTGCGCGTGCTGAGCATTCCGGTGCGCTGGCTGCAAACGGGACGCGTATCGAGTTATGCGGGATTTATCGTGCTGGGCGTGCTGGTGTTGCTGGGGTTTTACTTGCACGCCGCGGGTTATACGCTGGCGAACCTGCGGCCATGAAACGATGCTGAAAACGGCTCCAACCTGTCATTCCGAGGGCCGTGTTCGCCCGAGGAATCTGTTTTTGTCATTGAAGTTGGTGAAAAGCAGATTCCTCGCCCGCCACGGTTCGCCCCCGTACGGGGGTTCACCGCGAGCGTTCTCCGCGAGCGGCGGGCAAGCGGCGGGCTCGGAATGACATTGGAAAAACTCTTTCGCCAACGTGAAAGAAGCGAGGCGGTGAGATGGACTTTTACAACGACCACATTCTGAGCGTTGTGCTCTTCACGCCGGTCGTCGGGGCGCTGCTGCTGCTGGTAGTGCCGCGCGCGAGCGAGAATCTGCACCGCTTGATCGGCAACATTTTCGGATTCCTGGGCCTGCTGGTGTCGCTGCCGCTGGTCTGGCGGTTCAGTCTCGCGCCGGACGCGCCGCGCTTCCAGTTTTCGGAAGCTTACGACTGGATTCCTTCGATCGGCGCGAAGTACTCACTGGGCATCGACGGCATCTCGCTGCTGCTCATCATGCTGACCACGCTGCTGGGCGCGCTCTCGATCCTCTCGTCCTGGAATGCGATCAAGCTGCGGAGGAAGGAATACTACATTCTCTTTCTGCTGCTGCAGACCGGGATGCTGGGCGTCTTCATGGCGCAGGATTTCTTCTTGTTCTACATGTTTTGGGAAGTGATGCTCGTGCCGATGTATTTCCTGATTGGCGTTTGGGGGAGCGAGCGCCGTCTGTACGCCGCGATCAAGTTCTTCCTGTATACGTTGGCGGGCTCGGTGCTGATGCTGCTGGCGATTCTGGGGCTTTACTTCAAGTTTGCAAGCGCGCCGGGCGGCTACTACACGTTCGACATGCAGACGCTGCTGAGCGTCGTGCCGTCGCTCTCGACGTCCGCGCAGCAGTGGCTCTTCTGGGGATTCTTCTTCGCCTTCGCGATCAAGGTGCCGATGTTCCCCTTTCACACCTGGCTGCCAGACGCGCACACCGAGGCTCCCACCGCGGGCTCGGTCATCCTGGCGGGCGTCTTGCTGAAGATGGGGACGTACGGCTTCATCCGTTTCTCGCTGCCGCTTCTGCCGACCGACCCCGCGGCGCGCCACCACATCATTTCCATCATGGTGACGATCTCCCTCGTCGGCATCGTTTACGGCGCGCTCGTCTGCTTGATGCAGAAGGACATGAAGAGGCTCATCGCCTACAGCTCCGTGAGCCATTTGGGTTTTTGCACGCTGGGGATTTTTGCGCTGACGCCGCACGGGCTGGCGGGCAGCGTGATTCAGCAGGTCAATCACGGCATTTCCACCGGCGCGCTCTTCTTGATCGTCGGCATCCTGTACGAGCGGCGGCACACGCGGATGATTTCGGACTTCGGCGGGCTTTCTACGCCGATGCCGAATTTCGCCGCGGTCTATATGATCGTCACGCTGAGCTCGCTTGGGCTGCCGGTGCTGAACGGGTTCATCGGAGAGCTCACGATTCTTCGCGGAGTGTTTGAAGTGAGTTTCCGGTGGGCCGCATGGGGCGTCCTCGGAATTGTGCTGGGCGCGGCCTATTTGTTGTGGCTCTACCAGCGAGTGATGTTCGGCTCCGTGACGAATCCGGCCAACGAACATTTGGCGGACCTCAATGCGCGCGAATACGCGACGTTTGTGCCGCTCATCCTGCTGGCATTCTGGATCGGCATCTACCCGAAGCCGCTCTTCAACGTGCTCGAGCGGCCGGTGGCGGAACTCGTGCAACAAGTGAATCCGGGTTATTACAAAACGCAACAGGCGCGCGCGGACGCCGGGCAAACGAAGCAAGCGAAGAGCGGACCGGCGCTCACCGCGACGCTGGCCGATAAGTACACGCGGAAGCCCTAAGCGAGACGCATGGAGACTGTCCTACATTTCTTTCAGTACGTGCTGCAGCTGCTGCACCTGCGCAGCCTGCCGCCTGATTTCGCATTGGTGCTGCCCGAAGTGCAGCTCCTCTTGTTCGGGATGGGGATTTTGCTGACCGATTTTCTCCTTGAGGACCAATACAAGTACTGGAACGCGGTCATGGCGCTGCTGGGCGTCGGCTTCAGCGGGTTCTCGCTATGGCGGCTGACCAATTTGCAACCCGAGAACTCGGGAGGATTCAACGATTCGATTCTGGTGGATCCATTCTTCATTTTTTTCGGAATGTTGTTTCTTATGGCGACGGCCTTGGTGGTGCTGCTGTCGGTGCGCTACCTCACGATCGAAAAAGAGAATCACGGGGAGTATTACGCGCTGCTCTTGCTCGCCACGGTCGGAATGATGTTCATGACGTCAGGTTTCGACCTGATTGTGGAGTTCCTCGGCCTGGAGACGATGGCCATCAGCTTCTACGTGCTGGTGGGATTCTTGCGGCGAGATCGAAGATCGAATGAAGGCGCGATCAAATACCTCCTGCTTGGCGCGTTCAGTTCCGGAATTCTGGCCTACGGTTTTTCGATACTTTATGGGATTTCGGCCGTCGCGAACCTCGAGCAGCTCTTCGGCCAGTACATACCGCTCCCTCGCACGAACCTGGCGATTATCGCGGCGGCGGTGTCTCGTCGCCAACCGAACGATATGCTGGTGATGCTGGCGCTCATGACGATCGCGGCTGGCTTGTTCTTCAAGGTCGCCGCCGTGCCGTTTCACCAGTGGGCGCCCGACGTGTACGAAGGCGCGCCGACGACGATTACAGCTTATGTGAGCGTGGCGTCGAGTGCGGCGAGCTTCGGCCTGCTATTGCGGCTGTTCCTCACGGTGTTTTGGCCGGTACGCCTGAATTGGGAGATGATTCTGGCCGGCGTGGCGATTGCGTCGCTGACGCTGGGCAATTTCGCGGCGATTACCCAAACGAACGTGAAGCGGCTGCTCGCGTACTCCTCGATCGCGCACGTCGGCTACATTCTGCTGGGCCTAGTGGCGGGGAACGAGATGGGCTTGCAGGGGATCGCGTACTACCTGCTGGCCTATTTGTTCATGACGACGGGCGCGTTCGCGATTTTGATCGTGCTGAAGAAGCAAGGGCTCGCCGGAGACGAGTTGGACGATCTCAACGGCTTGATCAAGCGCAGTCCGACCGCTGCGGTGTTGCTGCTGATTTTCATGCTGTCGCTTGCGGGGATTCCGCCGCTCGCGGGCTTCATCGGGAAGTATTTTATCTTCCTCGCACTGATCCAATCGAAACATTACGTGCTGGCCGTGTTCGGGGCGCTCTACATCGTGCCCGCGCTCTACTATTATTTCCGCATCGTCGTGCACGCATGGCTGCGCGATTCCTCGGACACGTCGCGGCCCGCGTTCACGATGGCGCAAACGGTCGCGCTGACCGTGATGTGCTTCGTCACGCTGGTGGCGGGAATTTATCCGGAGCCGTTTGTGCGGCTCGCGAATTATTCGCTGTTCCTGCCGTTTGGCCCTCTGAGTGGGCGCTAACTCGCCAAATCCGGACTCGCGCGGCCCTTCGGGGAAGGGAGTGCAGGGTCTTGCTCGGCTGTTCGTCAACGCGATGGAATTGCCGTTCGTGCTGGTCGGGGCCATCATGATCGGCGCTGGTGCCGGCTACCTGCTCGATCGGCGGCTGCACAGCTCACCGTGGTTCGCGTTCCTTCTGGGCATTGCGGGATTCGCGGGCGGTATGTATGAGGTCTTGCGGCGGCTGACGGGGAAGCGGCAGAACGATGGCGGGTGAAGGCGCAAGCGGCGCAATCCTGCGGCGCGTCGAGTGGCTGACGCTCGCGCTCGGCGCGGCTGGAACGTTTTTTACGGCGTGGCGCTGGGGCTGGGAGCAAGGCGCGGGCGTCGCTCTCGGCGCCGCTATGGCGTGGCTGAATTTTCGCTGGCTGAAGGGGAGCGTGCGGGCGTTCGGCCGCGTGGCGACGGCGCAGTCGGGCGCTGAAAAAGTGCGCATGCCGGCCGGCGCGTATCTGAAGTTCTTCGGCCGCTTCGCGTTGTTGCTCGTTGTGCTCTATGTTATTCTGACTCGCGCGAAATTTTTCGCAATCGCGGTGCTGGCTGGATTGTTTGCTTCGGCCGTGGCCGTTGTCTTGAGTCTCGTGTACGAGCTGCTGAAATCTGGGGCGCAGCAAGTCGCAGGAAAGGATTCGCAGGATTGAGTGTGGCACGGGATTTAGTCTAACTGGGTTGGTGAAAGGCGAATGGAAGAGCAGATCCTGGGAATCACAAAGCTTGTGAATTGGCTGTTGGGCAAGCCCGCGCTGGCGCTGCTGGCGGCGCTGCACATCCATCCGGAAAATCCCGAGTATCCGATTCCGAATCACATCGCGATGGAATTGCTCGTATTCCTGTTATCGATCGTCTTTTTTCTTTGGTTGAAGGCGCGGCTCTCCGTGGACAATCCCGGCGCGACGCAACAGTGCATGGAGGCGCTGCTGCACAACAACATGTCGCTTGGCGTCAGCGACCTACTGGAAAGCAACATAGGACATGGTTCGGAGAGGTATTTGCCAATGGTCGCTAGCGTTGGACTGTTCGTGTTGTTCTGTAACCTCATCGGTGTTGTGCCGGGTTTGGCTTCGCCCACCGCAAACAAAACCGCTACGCTAGGGTGCGCGATCGTTGTGTTCCTCTACTACAATTGGCGCGGCATTCGGCGGTATGGGCCGTGGCGTTACGCGTTTACGTTCATAAAGATGCCCGTCGAGATCATCAGCCATGCGGCGAGATTGCTCTCGCTTACCGTTCGTCTCTGGGTTAACATGCTGGTGAGCGAGATGCTGTATGTGATCTTCTTAGGGCTAACTGTGGCTCTTTTGAGTTTCGCGAGCCATGCGAGTCCGTTTGGCTACTTAACGGCGTTGTTTCCGCTGGTTGTGCCTGCGATCTTCATCGGCTTGCATATTTTTGTAGCGTTCGTGCAGGCGTTTGTGTTTACGATTCTTCCCGTCATTTATCTCAGTGGGGCGGTTGGGGAAGCGCACTAATTTCGGCTTTATCCGTCGCGCCGCGTGATCCCGGCTGCACGAGGAAGCGGGGAGCCACCTCCGG
>Ga0187769_10000670_pt1 | contig 18882 bp, 17 predicted proteins | sample 0116_SJ02_MP02_1_FD_133140 | JGI IMG/M metagenome (GOLD analysis project Ga0187769, IMG submission 133140) | Tropical peat soil microbial communities from peatlands in Department of Meta, Colombia - 0116_SJ02_MP02_10_MG | ecosystem: Environmental > Terrestrial > Soil > Wetlands > Peat | place... | reverse complement strand
GTTTGACGGCGACGGCTTCGACTTCCTCTCGAATCCCCTCTTCTTCCAGGAAACTGTCGAAGGTCGAGCCCATATGCACAGACGCGTTCTTTTTCTTCGTCTTCATTGCGACCTCTCGTGTTTCTTCTTGTTCCGCATCGCCAGTTCTAAGTCTTCCACCGGCGTCTTTTGCGTCTTCTTGATGAAACCATGCAGCAGCACCATGCGGCCGAGCTTGTCGAAATAGAACAAGACGCGCGTAATACGATTTTGAGCCAGATGTGACCGAACCTCATAGATACCGCCGCCTAGGGCGCGGCACACCGGCATTCCCACGGGCCAGCCAAATTCGACGGTTTTTATGTCTTCACCGGTCCGTTTGCGGTCATCGTGAGACGGCAGGCTTTTGAGCCATTCTCGAACCGGCTCGCTGCCGGCCTCCGTCCGAAAGAAAAATGCCTGGACGCGCTTGTCCCGAGATCGCGGGCCGGACTGGTGCTGCTCCCGGTCGTCCACGCCGCTTAGTGTACCATATACGGTACATTACAACAACGTTGACCATCGCGCCCGTTCCGCATATAGTTTTGGTTGCATGCACGCGACCCGATTTAGCGCCGGCTTTAGCTACCGCTACTGGTTTGAGAGTAGCGGCGCGGGCGCTCCGTGCGTGCCAGCCTGATGTAAGGCGCACAAGTTCAGCAAGCTCCGAGCCGCGATCTCTCAAGGATCGCGGCTTTCAATTTTGCGGTAGAGACGTAGCTTGCTACGTCTCAGAGAGGTTGCGAGCAACGTCTCTACAAGGAGAATGGTCATGATCGTCAACATGAAGGACGGAGCCACCGAGCAGCAGATCGAGCACATCATCGAGCGCGTGCGCGAAGCCGGATACCAGGCGCACGTCACCCGCGGAACCGAGCGCTGCATTGTCGCGGCGGTGGGCAGCGGGCGCCGGCACGAGATAGAGGCCCTGCAGGCCGCGCCCGGCGTGGACAATGTTGTTCCCATCGCCCAGCCCTACAAGCTGGTGAGCCGCCAGGTGCGTCCGGAAGGGTCAATCGTTGATGTAGGGGGCGTGCGCATCGGCAACGGCGAACCGGTGGTGGTGATCGCCGGACCGTGCTCGGTGGAATCCCGCGACCAACTGCTTACCACGGCACGCGCCGTGAAGAACGCCGGCGCGCGTCTGTTGCGCGGAGGCGCCTACAAACCACGCACGTCTCCTTATGATTTCCAGGGCTTGGGTGAGGAAGCGTTGGAGCTGCTGGCGGAAGCGCGGTGCGAGACTGGATTGCCGGTGGTCACAGAGGTCATGAGCACGGAGGACGTAGACATCATCTGCGAGCATGCTGACATGCTTCAGGTTGGTGCGCGCAACATGCAGAACTTCGCACTGCTGCGGCGGCTGGCGACCGTAGACAAACCGGTGCTTCTCAAACGCGGGCCCTCGGCCACGGTGAAGGAGTGGCTGCTGGCGGCCGAGTATCTCCTCACTGGGGGTAATCCCAACGTCGTGCTGTGCGAGCGCGGCATAAAGACTTTCGAGACTGAGACTCGCAATACCATCGATCTCGCGGCCGTCGCCCTGGCCAAAGAACTTTCGCACTTACCGGTGATCGCAGATCCTTCGCACGGCACGGGACGGCGCAGCCTGATTGCCCCCGTATCAAAGGCGGCTATCGCGGTGGGCGCGGACGGGCTCATCATTGAGGTCCATCCCAACCCGGAACGGGCTTTGTCGGACGGTCCGCAATCGCTCGACCTGCGCGAGTTCCAGGCCATGATGCGCGAACTGCCGCTGCAGAAGAACGCGGCAGCGGTCGCGTGAGGAGAACAGTCTGGCCGAAATTGGAGCGGTCTCTGGTTGATCGCAACACCTGTATGATCAGTCAGTTGCAGCACCGTTCCATTTGCTGTGGAGGACTTCGCCGGGTCCGAACCGGAGCTTTACTACTTCGGTAATGGTGACCTGCGCAGTTTCGCATCCAGAACATCAACAGCGCTAGATGTTGTGGTAACCAGAACGGAATCCACCTAATGTTGACAACAGCTTCGGCACGCTCCATTAGTACATGACCTAAGTTACCCCCAAAACACGGTAAAACAGGTATTAGTTCCTTGACAGTACGCACCGTCAAGCTGGTATAACTCGCACAGTCTCCCCTCAAAAGTTAGGTTCTGTGTGGGTCCGGAGTTCCACGCCGGATGGTGGCCCGCGCTCGCCGCCGCAGTCCCAGTAAACCTGGTCTAGGTTGCTGGGGGTGATGCGTGGGGGATGTGGAAGGGCACACGCAATATGGCCGAATCGCGTGAAGTGATGAACATACGGCAGGCTTCGCAGTACCTGGGTGTCAGTCCGGACACCCTGTACAAGTACGTCTACGAAGAAAAAATCCCCGCCTTCAAGCTCGGCAACCGCTGGAAGTTCAAGAAGACCATCCTGGACGCGTGGATGGAGCGCAAGAGCGCGCTGGGCGAAGGGCGAGGCAAGAAGAAACCCAAATCCGCACGCAGCGCGGGGGACTAAGAGGCGTTCATGTTCGGAATCGGAGCAGGGAAAAACGTTGTGGGGCTGGACATTGGCTCCAGCAGCATCAAGGCCATCGAGCTGAAGAAAAACAAAGGGCAGATTGAGGTGGCGCGCATTGGCTTCGAGCCCTTGGCCAGCGACATTGTGGTGGACTCGATGATCGTGGATTCGGGTTCGGTCTCCAGCGCCATCAGCAAGATTTTTGCCGAGAACACCATGAAAACACGGCTGGTGGCCACCTCGGTGAGCGGGCACTCGGTGATTGTAAAGAAGATCTCGATCCCGACCATGAGCGAGCAGGAACTGGCCGAGCACATCGGGACGGAGGCGGCGCAGCACATTCCCTTTGACATTGCCGACGTCAACATCGACTTCCAGATCCTCTCCGAGGACCTGAGCGGTCCGCAGATGGACGTGCTGCTGGTGGCCGTCAAGAAGGACAAGATACTGAACTACACCAACGTGCTCTCGCTCGCGGGCAAGAGTCCGGCTATTGTGGACATCGACGCCTTCGCGCTGCAGAACTGTTATGAGTACAACTACGATCCAGCGCCGGGCGCAACGGTGGCCCTCTTGAATTTGGGCGCTAGCGTGATGAACATCAACATCGTCAAGGGCACCACCCCGCTGTTCACGCGCGATGTGAGCGTGGGGGGCAACCAGTACACCGACTCGCTGCAGAAGGAACTCGACCTCAGCTTCGATGACGCCGAGGCCTTCAAACTGGGGCGGCAGGTGGGCACGGTCAGCGCCGACGCCAAGGGCCCCATCCTGCAGCAGGTCACCGAGATCATCGTGCTGGAGATCCAGAAGACTTTCGACTTTTTCCGCGCCACCGCGCCCGGCGAGCACATCGAGCGCATTTACCTGGCGGGAGGCTCCTCCAAGGTGCCGGGGCTGATCGAGGCCCTGCGCCAGGAGTTTTCCATTCCCGTGGAGCTGCTCAACCCCTTCCAGCGGGTGACGCTGCCGCTCGGCCAGGCTACCCCCCTGGTGGACCAGAACGCCGGCCAACTGGCGGTGGCTGTGGGCTTGGCCCTAAGGAGCTTTGAAAACCTATGATCCGCATCAATCTGCTGAGCGTTGCCAAATCCAAGCGGGGCAAGCGGACGGTGGCAGCTCCGGCCGTCAGCGGCTCCGGGCCCAACCTCTTGATGGTCGGCCTGGTGGTAGTGCTGCTGGCGGGAACGGTGAACCTGGGCTGGTGGTACAAGCTCAATCGCGAACGTCAGGCCATCGCCGCCGACATGGCCAAAGCGGAGAAAGAAAACCGCGAACTGCTGCAAGTGAAGGCGCGGGTGGAGCAGAAGAACAAGCAGGCCGAGGCCTACCAGCGGCGAGTGGACGTCATCGACCGGCTGCGGGCAGCGCAGTCCGGCCCCAAAGAACTGCTGGCCATGATCGGCGACACGGTGAACTCGACTGACGCCGTCTGGCTGAGCAAGATGAACGATGACGGCCCCAACATCAACATCGAGGGCACGGCGCTGAGCATTGACGCCGTCGCCAATCTCATGGCGAACCTGAAACGCACCGGCTACTTCAAGAACGTGGAGATGAAGGAGTCCTACCAGGACGAAGCCGTGCACGCCATGCAGGCTTTCGTTTTCACCTTGGTCTGCGAGAAGCAAGCGCAGCCGCAGAAATCGTAACCGGGGACGGTCGCATATGGCGAGCTTCAGCGAATTGCCGGGCAAGACACAAGTGGCCATCATCGTCGGCGGAGCGGTGGCGTTGACGGTGGGCTTTTATTTCCTGCAGTTGCGGCGCATGACGGAGGCCAATCATATCGCCAATGCCGCACTGCAGGCCAAACAGCGTGAGAACGCCTTGCTGCGCCCCTACCGCGACAAGGAAAAAGAACTGGAGCAGAAGATCGCCGCGCTGCAGCAGCAGTTGGAGATCTTGAGGAAGATCGTTCCCGACGAGAAGGAAGCCGACCAGTTCATGCACATCATGCAGGCCACGGCCGCCAACGCCGGGGTAGAGATCCGCCGCTATACCTCCAAACCCATCGCCACCCGCGAGTTCTATACCGAGGCGCCCTTCGAGATGGACATCGATGGTCCCTACTACTCGGTGCTCAACTTCTTCGACCGCACTGCAAAACTGGAACGGATCATCAACGTGGGGGGCTTGCAGATGGCGTCGGTGAAGAAGCCCGGTGACGCCAAGGTGCGCCGATCGTATCAGTATGCGCCCAGCGAGAGCGTGGTCGTGAACTGCCTGGCCACGACTTTCTTCAGCCACGACAGCGCTCCGCAGGCGGCGCCCAAGGCGGCGAACCCGCCCGCAAAATAGGAAAAAGCCATGGCCAAGAAAATACTCTTTATCGTGGTGATCGCCAGCTGCGCAGCCCTTGGGCAGCGTCTGGACACACCGGCAAGCGTCGGACGGGTCCTTAGCAGCCAAGGGTCGGCAGCGCCAGCGGGGTCGCCTGCCCATGTTGAGGCCGCCAGCGCTCCCGCGGCTGCGCCCATTACCGTCACGAGCAGCAACGACAGCGCCGGCCAGATGGCGGTGGACGACGAGGGCCAGCCGCGGCCCAAGTCCGGCAAGCGCGATCCTTTTGTCAGCCCTATTTCCACCGCTAGCGGGCCAGTGTTGCCGGCCAGCAGCTGCTCCAGCGGCAAGCGCTGCCTGGTCATTGATCAGTTAGTGCTGCGGGGTGTGGTCAGGACCGCTACGGGCATGATCGCGGTGGTCGCCAACTCGGTCAACAAGGCGTACTTCCTGCACGAGAACGATCCCGTATTTAACGGATATGTCTCCCGCATCACTGGCGACTCAGTGGTCTTCAAGGAAAACACCGTGGACCATATTGGCCGCAAGGGGACGCGCGAAGTGGTGAAGAAAGTTACACCGCCGTCGGCGTAACGGCGGGTGGCGGCTGGGCCGCCAAACAAAGAACCCGCCACGGCGGGTCCAAGCTCAGCGGCAGGGATTCGGTTGCCGCACATCCCGCGCAACGCGGGACGGGGAGAGACAAGATGAGGGGTAAGCAACTGCTGGGGATTCTCCTGATAGCCATCGTGGTACCGGCGTTAGCGGTGGCTGCGGGGCTGCAGCTGACCGCGGTCAGCGTCAGTACCCAGGACACCACCACCACCATTACCATCCGCGCCACGGGCGCCTTCACGCACACCGAGTATCGGCCTTCCGATAATCTCCTGCTGATCGACCTGCCAGGCGTTTCTGCGGGTGCGCTCGACGGGCAGACCCAGTCCGTGCGGGGTGCGGTCGCCGGCTACCGTGTGGAGTCGTTCCAGGGTACGGGCGGCACTGACGTAGCGCGCGTGGAGTTGTCCCTGCGAGACGCTCCCTTCGTTACCTTCAACCAGGATCAAGGCGCGCTGGAAGTGCGTGTGACCCCAACAGGCGAAACGGCTGCGGCGAGTGCTGCCCCCGCCAAGCCTGTAAAGACCGAAGTGTCGGCCATGCCGATCTCACCCGATGCCGCCTCCGCGGCGCCGGCTCCGCCTGCCAGCCAGAAGGTGCAGGAAGCGACGCCTCAAGAACTCACGGAAGTCCCCCGCCATCAAGCTGCGAAGATGGAGCAGCCGGCTTGGGTACGCAGCGTCAATGTGATTCACGGCAGCCAGGGTATCGAACTCGAGATTCGCGGCACCGGCGCGCTTAAGCCGACGGTCAGCAGGATCAGTGATCCGGAACGTCTGGTGATCGATCTGGAGAACGCTCGCACTCTGCGCCCCGTTCAAGTTCCGGTCAAGAGCGACGACGTCAAGGACGTGCGCATGGCGTTGTGGCAGGTGAATCCTCCGGTAACGCGAGTGGTCGTGGACCTGGAAGCTGCCCGCGATTATGAACTGGCTCCTTCTGAGCATGGATTGCGCCTCAAGCTGCGCGCACCCGCCCAGGTGGCCAGCTTGGGTGCGCCTCCGCTCCCAGCTCCTTCCGAGCAAACCATCTCGGTGCTGCCCAAGCCCCAGGTGGTTGCGTCCCAGTCCGTGGCGCCCGATAGCCCTCCCCAACCAACAATTGACACACCAGCAACGGCTGCGGCACCCACCGCCTCGTCGGCTGCGTCCCAACCTGTAGCGTCAGACGGCAGTCAGCCTAAGCCCGCCAGCGACAGCGCAGCCACCAATCGCGAGCCCGAGAAGGAAGCGGCTAGCGCCATGCCATCGGCGAACCCACCGGCAACGACCAAGCCGGTACCTGCCGGCGCCCAGGATTTTGTCATGGTGCAGCCCACTTACAAGCCCAAGGCTGAGGCCAATGAGTCGATGGTCCGCGCTGCCGACGCCGCCTCGAAGTTTTCCGACGGCAAGACTGAAATAGCCTTGTCCAACACTCCGCCGATGCCCGTTGCCAGCGCCAGCTTGCACGCGGTCGCTCCCGTAAGCGCCGCGCAGCAGCCGGCCGCACCGCCGCCGCAGGCCGCGATGACCGGCAGGCCTAAGTACACGGGCGAGCCGATCTCCGTGAACTTGAAGGACGTCGATTTGAAGGACTTCTTCCGCCTGATCCACGAAATCAGCGGCCTGAACGTAGTGCTTGATCCCAACGTCCACGGCACCCTGACCTTGGTGCTGGACGACGTGCCGTGGGACCAGGCCCTGGACATCGTGCTCAAGAACAACGGGCTGGAGCGTGAGCTCGACGGCAATGTACTGCGCATCGCCACCGTGGATACACTGAAAAACGAAGCCGTCTCCCGCCGCGAGCAGGTGGAGGCGCAGGCCCTGGCCGCTTCCAGGATCACGGTCACCCGCTTCCTGAGCTATGCGCATTCCAAGGATGTGGTACCTACCATCAAGAAGTTCCTCTCCCGGCGCGGCGAGATCGTCTCTGACGACCGTACCAACGCGCTCATCATCATGGACATCCCGCAGGTCTTTCCTGAGATCGACCGCCTGCTGACGCAACTGGACCGCAAAACGCCGGAGGTGGAGATCGAAGCCCGGGTGGTGGCAGCCACGCGCAACTTTGCGCGCGACATTGGCGTGCAGCTTGGCTTCGGCTGGGGCAATGGCGCCTCTGCGGTTGGCGGCGCCGGTTCAGTGGGAACCAGTCCGTTGCAGCAGGGGTACGTATTCCCGCCGCCGTACTTCACGACTCCCTTTGTGACCCCGCCAACCGTCTCCTCCACTGGCACGACGACGCTGACGACGACACCGGCGGCCATCCCGCTGTTCTCGAACTTGCCGGCTGTTGGTCCGACTACCGGTCTATCGTTCTTGAACGCCGGCAGCAGTTATCGCATAGATGCCGTTCTGACGGCGGCAGAATCCCGTGGCCTGTTGAAGGTCCTCTCGCGTCCGCGCGTCATCACTCAGAACAATATTCAGGCAGTGGTGCGGCAGGGCGTCCAAGTCCCGGTGGTAACCGCTGCCCAGTTGGGTGGACCGCCGACCGTTACCTACGTAGCGGCATTCTTGCGGCTCACAGTCACGCCCCAGATCACCGTGGAAAACACCATCTTCCTAAACGTGGACGTGGAAAACACCACGCCGGACTTCTCGCAAGCCGTTTCGGGCAACCCCACTCTGAACACGCAGCAGGCTTTGACTCAAGTGCTGGTGACTGACGGAGGAACGGTGGTGATCGGCGGCGTCATCCAGACCCAGAACTCGGTGCACATCGACCAGGTGCCGCTGCTGGGCTCCATCCCGGCGCTGGGCAATCTGTTCAAGCACCGCGCGGTCTCCACGCAGACGCAGGAACTCTTCTTCTTTATTACTCCGAAGATCGTCCAGACGTAGTCAACCAGCTACTTTGACGAGGCGCCCCCGGCAAACGCCGGGGGCTTTTTTCTGGAGTCCAGGTTCCAGCCATTTACAATCGCAACCGATGACCCGATCACGCCATGACGAGATGGACTACCGCGGTCGCCAGCGCCGCGTAGTGGAGGTGCTCAAGGCCAAACGTCTCGACGCGCTGCTGGTCACGCACTTGCCCAACGTGCGCTACCTGTGCGGGTTCACGGGAAGCGCTGGCGTGCTGTTGGTGGTGAGCAACAGGTTCACGTTTTTTACCGACGGACGATATCGCGTGCAGGCGCGGGCCGAAGTCCAGGGCGCCAAGCTGGAAGTGTCCCAGGGCGCGGTCATGGATGCGGCCGTTCGCGCACTGGCCGAGGCCAGGGTCAAGACCGTCGCCGTGGAAAGCGAACACCTGAGCATGGCTATGGCCGGGCAGGTGGCGCGCATGTTGCGCCCCAAGATGCGTGTGCGCCCAACTCGAGGGTTGGCGGAAGAGCTGAGAATGGTCAAAGAACCAGCCGAGGTTGAACGCATCCGCGCGGCGGTGCAATTGGCCTCGAAGCTGTTCGACACCGCCGTAGCTGCCGTCCGTCCTGGGGTGCCGGAGCGAGCGGTGGCTGCCGAGTTGGAGTACGCCGCGCGCAAGGCCGGCGCCGACGCCATGTCGTTCGACACGATTGTGGCGGCTGGGCCGCGCTCGGCTTTGCCGCACGGGCGGGCCTCCACTCACCTCATTCCCCAGCAAGGATTCGTCGTTCTGGACTTCGGTGTTATACTCAGCGGCTATTGTTCGGATATGACCCGCACCTTGTACGTGGGGAAACCGGCAGCGCGGGCGCGCCGGCTCTATGACGTGGTACGGGAGGCGCAACAGGCTGCTATTGACGTTGTGCGGCCCGGCAAGACGGTGGCGGAGGTTGACCGGGCAGCGCGCTCGGTGCTGCGGCGGGCGGGTCTGGGACGGTACTTCCCCCACTCCACCGGCCATGGCGTGGGGCTGGAGATCCACGAACCACCGCGCGTTGCCAGCGGGCTGCAGGACGTGATGCAGCCCGGGATGGTAATTACCATCGAGCCCGGCGTTTATGTTCCCGGCTACGGTGGGGTCCGCATTGAGGACGTGGTGGTTGTCACCACCAACTCGTGCGCTGTGCTGACTCCCACCACCAAAGAACTTCTCACTCTGTAAAAAGATCGGCTGATCGTTCGCGCATGAACCAAAAAGAGCTGAAGGAACTCATCGAATTTCTAATCGAGAAGGACATCGCCGAGTTTGAACTGGAGCGCGGCGACGTCAAAATGCGCGTCAAACGCGGCCAGGAGGTCCATGTAACGGCGCCGCCGGAGACCCGCTACGTGCATGTGGCAGCGCCTCCGCCCCCTCCGCCGCCCGTCGAGTATCCCATTCCGGAGGTTGCGGCGCCCGCTCCGCCGGAGAAAGCCAAACCGCCGACGGCGGCGGAAGAACCGGGGCTGCATGAGGTCAAATCCCCGATCGTCGGGACGTTCTATGAGGCGCCGTCGCCGGGGGCATTGTCCTTCGTCAAGGTGGGAGACGCTGTCCAGGTGGGGCAGGTGCTTTGCATTATCGAAGCTATGAAGCTGATGAACGAGATCGAGGCCGACGTCAGCGGCGAGATTGTCAAGCGGCTGGTGAACAACGCCCAGCCGGTGGAGTACGGGCAGGTGTTGTTCTTGATCCGGCCATAGCCATGGGGGAGTTTTTCGCCACGGATTGGCGTGATACACGCGGATCGAATCGAAACCGAGGGCACCGAGAGTTTTGATCTGTTTTTAAACCATTCCATTCCTCGGCGTTCTTGGCGTCTCGGCCGTAGATTGTTTTGATCATAGTTGGTCCCGGTCAGTTCGCGATGAGAAGTTAGACACCCTTTTCCATTTCCATGTTCCGCAAGATTCTCATTGCTAACCGCGGCGAGATAGCCCTGCGGGTGATGTGTGCGTGCAAGGACCTGGGCATCAAGACGGTGGCCATCTATAGCGAGGCCGACCGCAACTCGCTGCCGGTTCGCTTTGCCGACGAGGCCATCTGCATCGGCCCTCCACGCGCCACCGACAGTTACCTCAATATCCCGGCCGTGATTAGCGCCGCCGAGATCGCCAACGTGGATGCCATCCACCCCGGCTATGGGCTGCTCAGCGAGAACGCTAACTTTGCCGAGGTGTGCGAGACCTCGCACATCACCTTCATTGGCCCGCCGCCCGCGGTCACCCGCCTGATGGGAGAAAAGGAGAAGGCACGCGAGGCCATGAAGGCGGCCGGCATTCCCATCCTGCGAGGCTCCGAAGGCTTGCTGGCATCGGAGGAGGCGGCGCTGGAATGGGCGAAGGACGTGGGATTTCCCGTGATCGTCAAGGCGTCGGCCGGCGGGGGCGGGCGCGGCATGCGTGTGATCCGCAGCGCCCAGGAGCTGCCGCAGCAGTTCCATGCCGCCCGCTCGGAAGCCGCCGCAGCCTTCGGTAACGGCAATCTTTACATGGAGAAGTTTATCGAGCGCCCCCGCCACATCGAATTCCAGGTCTTAGCCGACAAGTATCGAAACGTTGCCAGCCTGGGCGAGCGCGAGTGCAGCATCCAGCGCCGTCATCAGAAACTCGTGGAGGAATCGCCCTCGGTCAAAATGACGGCCGAATTGCGCCGCGAGATCGGCGACCGGCTGGTCACCGCCCTCAGCCGCATCGGCTACGTGAACGCCGGCACGGTAGAGTTTCTGATGGATGAAGACGGTTCCCTGTCCTTCATGGAAATGAACACGCGTATTCAAGTCGAGCACCCGGTCACGGAGATGGTCACGGGCATCGACCTCGTCAAGAGCCAGATCCTGCTAGCGGCCGGCGAGCGCCTCGACTCCGTCCTGAACGGTCCCATCGAACGGCGCGGGCATGCTATCGAATGCCGCATCAACGCCGAACACCCGGAAACCTTCATCCCCTCTGCCGGCAAAATCAAGGTTTTCAATGTGCCCGGCAGCACCGGCGTGCGGGTGGATACCGCCGCCTACACGGAAGCGGTCATCCCGCCGTACTACGATTCGCTGATCGCCAAGCTGATCGCCTACGGCAAGGACCGCATGGAAGCCATCGCCCGCATGGAGCGTGCGCTGGAGATGTTCGCCATCGAAGGCATTTATACCAGCATTCCCCTGCAGCGCAAGATCATGGCCGACGCCCATTTTCGCGCCGGCGACTTTGATACCAAGTTCATGGAGCGCTTTATGGTAAGGCAAAAGGCGGCGCGGTAGCGCGATCATGCGCCGTGCAAGCGTGGTAGAACGTAGCCCACGGCGTATGCCGTGGGAGAAAAGGCCAAAGAAGCCATAGCCCGCGAGGCGGGCAAAAGAATTGTCATGGAACTGTGCGATTCTCTGGCGCCGGGGAATTATGCGCATTGTCATCGTTGACCCAAGGACATGCTTCCTCGCCTCTACCCCATCATCGACCCCGACTTGCTCCCCGGCTCGGGCGATCAGGCAACCTGCGTGACTGCTTTCGCCCGCGAGTTAGTGCAAGGCGGCGCCACGCTTCTCCAGTACCGCAACAAAACCGGCAGCGGTCGCCAGATGCTGAGTGATGCCCGCGAGCTGCGGCGCGACCTCGGCCGGAAAGTACGCCTGATTATGAATGACCGCGCCGACCTCTGCCTGGCGGCTGGGTTCGACGGCGTGCACGTCGGCCAGGAGGACCTCTTGCCGGAGAGCGCGCGTGCGGTCGTCGGAGACGGGCTCTGGGTGGGCGTTTCGACGCACTCGGTCGCGCAGGTAATCGAAGCCGATAAGACTTCAGCCGACTACATCGCCATCGGCCCGGTGTTTGCCACCACTTCCAAGCTGAACCCCGATCCCGTGGTTGGGCTCGAAGGAGTGCGCGCGGCCCGCGCGGCCACCCGCAAGCCCCTGGCCGCGATCGGAGGAATCACCCGCGCCAACTGCGTGTCGGTTATTGACGCGGGCGCGGATTCGGTCGCCGTCATTTCCGACTTAGTACATGACCCCGCGAAATCTGTTGCAGCATTCCTGCGTGTTTTAGGGTAAAACATGCAATCAATGAGCAGTCAGGCGCACGCCCAAACCGTCCCCCAACAGGAACAGGAGCTGGTCAAGGGCTTGGGGCCAACCAGCGCTACTACGCTGGTGATGGGCTCGATGATCGGGTCCGGCATCTTCATCGTTTCCGCCGACATCGCCCGGCTGGTCGATTCCCCCGGCTTGCTGATCATGGCCTGGGTCGTCACGGGTTTCCTGACCATCACCGGCGCGCTGGCCTATGGCGAGCTCGCGGCCATGATGCCCAAAGCCGGCGGCCAGTACGTTTACCTGCGCGAATCGCTGGGACCGCTGTGGGGATTTCTCTACGGCTGGACCTTGTTCCTGGTGATCCAAACGGGAACCGTCGCCGCCGTGGGTGTGGCGTTTGGCAAATTCCTGGGCGTGTTTTTTCCTTCGATTTCTTCGACGAACTGGATCATTCACCTGTGGAAGGCGCCGCCCATTCACGTCGGGCCGATGGTGCTGGGCAACATGCACGTCGGCCTGAACACGCAGAACCTGGTGGCCATCATCATCATTGTGGCGCTGACCGTGGTCAATGTCTTCGGCATTAAGACCGGGGCGGCGATCCAGAACGTCTTTACCTTTGCCAAGACCGCAGCGCTGCTGGGGCTGGTGATCGCCGGCGCACTGCTCTTTCGCAATGCGGCCGCCGTGGCCGCCAACTTTACCGATTTCTGGCGGGTGGGCACGGGCCACGCGGAGCTCGGCATCGCTTCGCCGTTTCTGCTGGTGATCACCTTAATAGCGGTAGCGCAGGTTGGGTCGCTGTTTTCCGCCGATGCCTGGAACAACGTCACCTTCACCGCTGGAGAAGTGAAGAACCCGCAGCGCAATCTGCCACTTTCGCTGGCCCTGGGAACGGGCGTAGTGATCGGGCTGTACATTCTTGCCAATGTCGCCTATCTGAACGTGCTGCCGCTGCACGGCGACCCCCAGGGCTCGAGCGTGCTGGCGCGCGGCATTCAGTACGCGACTGAAGACCGGGTGGCCACTGCCGCCATGATCTCCATGTTTGGCGCCGCCGGTGGCGCCTTGATGGCAGCGGCGATCCTGGTCTCCACCTTCGGTTGCAACAACGGCCTGATCCTGGCGGGCGCGCGCGTTTACTACGCTATGGCCAAGGACGGCTTGTTCTTCCACCAAGCCGCGCATGTGCATCCCAAGTACCGCACGCCGGCCAATGCGCTCGTGGTGCAGGCAGTGTGGACCTGCATTCTTTGCCTTTCCGGCACCTACGGCCAGTTGCTCGACTACATCATCTTCGCGGTATTGGTCTTCTACATCTTGACCATCCTGGGACTTTTCGTTTTGCGGCGCACGCGACCTTATGCCGAGCGGCCTTATCGCGCATTCGGTTATCCCGTACTGCCGGCGGTTTACATCGTCATGGCGGTGTTTATCGATATTGTGCTCTTGAGATACAAACCCCAGTACACTTGGCCTGGGCTAATCATTGTGCTGTTGGGGATTCCCGTTTATTTTGCCTGGCACCACCGGAAGACTGGGAGGTCTGCGGAAAGCGCGCTGTCCGGGAGGAACGTTAATGGCTAGCAAACTGCTCTCAACCAAACCGCTCAGCTTGCTGCTGCAAGAGATGGCCGGCGAAAACCGGCTGCGCCGGGTGCTTGGGCCGGTACACCTGAGCGCTCTGGGGATCGGCGCGATTATCGGTACGGGTATCTTTATTCTTACGGGCGTGGCGGCGCATGATCGGACTGGCCCGGCGTTGATGCTTTCCTTTGTGGTGGCGGGAGTTGCCTGCGTTTTTGCCGCCCTTTGTTATGCCGAGTTCGCTTCGATGGTGCCGGTGGCAGGCTCGGCCTATACGTACGCCTACGCCACGCTAGGCGAACTCTTCGCCTGGATCATCGGTTGGGACCTCGTGCTGGAATACGCCGTGGGTTCCTCGACTGTGGCACACGGCTGGTCCGCGCACTTTCGAGAATTCATACCGCTGCTCGGCCTGCATGTGCCCCACCCTGTCGCAACTGCGCCCTTCGACTACATCGTTGAGACCGGGAAATTTGTGATGACAGGGTCGTATTTCGATCTGCCCGCCATCCTGATCACGTTCATCATCACCGTGGTTCTGGTCAAAGGCATCCGGGAAAGCGCCGGATTCAATGCGGTGATGGTGGCCATTAAACTGTCCATCGTGCTGCTGGTGATCGCCATCGGAGTGTTCTACATCAATCGCGCCAATTGGCATCCCTTTGCGCCGTTCGGCTACACCGGCATCAATTTCTTCGGCCACACCTTGCTGGGCAAGGAGAGCCCTGGTGGCGAGCCTTTGGGAATGTTTGCCGGCGCGGCCATCATCTTCTTTGCGTATATCGGCTTCGACTCCGTTTCCGTACACTCGGAAGAGGCGCGCAAGCCGGCACGGGATGTTCCCATCGGCATTATCGCCTCATTGTTGATCTGCACAGTTCTGTATATCGTCGTATCCGCGGTGCTCACCGGGATGGTGCCCACCCCTCTGATTGACCGCGATGCCGCGGTGGTGGACGCGTTTCGCCGGGCGGGGCTGACCTGGATGCAATATCTGGTAGCGGCGGGCGCGATGACGGGCATTACCTCAGTGCTGCTGGTGATGATGCTGAGCCAGCCGCGCGTGCTGCTGGCCATGGGACGCGACGGCCTGGTGCCGCCCAGTATCTTTGCCGCGATTCACCCACGCTTCCGCACTCCCTGGAAATCGACCATTCTGACCGGTCTCTTTGTCGCCTCCATGGCCGGATTTTTGCCCCTCAGTATCCTGGCTGAAATGACGAACATCGGCACGCTGTTCGCCTTCGTCATCGTCTGTGCTGCCGTGATGGTGATGCGGAAAACGAACCCGGACGCCAAACGGCCCTTCCGGGCTCCCTGGGTTCCGGTAGTGCCGATTCTGGGCATCCTGACCTGCCTGCTGCTGATGTTCTCCCTGCCGGCCGGCAATTGGTATCGATTGATTATTTGGCTGCTGATCGGATTTGCGATCTACTTCTCCTATGGGCGCTACCATAGCGTGATGGCCAGGTATCACCACCTCGAACACGAGATCGCCGTTCATGGCACGGGTGCGCCTGCCATCGGGGACCCGGATGCAGGACCAAGCAGCCAGGCGGCTCCGATTGATACGACGATAAGGAACTCTAAGGGATGACAAGCGTGGCTTGTGAAGGATCCTACTCGCGCGTGGGCGGCTGAGTTCACGCTCCTCACGCAACTCCCTGGAACCAAGCTTCTCTGTCCCCTGGGTGCGGCCTTGGTCTATCCTGAGTAGTTCGATGAAGGCCCTCCGCAACCTCAAGATCATCGCCCTGGCGCTGGCGGCGCTGGCCGCCACGGGCACAATCGGCTTTCACCTCATCGAAGGCTGGCCGTTGTTCAACGGCTTCTACATGGTGGTGACGACGTTCACCACCATTGGCTACCAGGAAGTGCATCCACTTTCCCACGCCGGGCGGATCTTCAACGTCACACTCATTATTCTCGGCGTGGGCCTCCTGTTTCTGGCCATCGGGACCGCTACCCAGGCTTTGTTAGAATTCGAGCTCGGACAATTCCTGGGAAGACGCCGCATGGTGCGCGACATCGAACGCTTGTCGGAACATTACATCCTCTGCGGCGCCGGGCGCGTGGGACGCAGCGCGGCGCGCGAGCTGGCGCGCGAGTCTGTTCCTTTCGTGGTTGTCGAAAATGACACCGAGAAGCTTGCCAAGTACAGCGACGCGGGCTGGCTGACGCTCGTCGGCGATGCCACCCAGGAAAAAGTTCTGCGCGAGGCGCGCATCGAGCGTGCCCGCGGATTGGTAGCGGCCACCACCACGGACGCCACCAACATGTACATCGTGCTTACAGCGCGCAGCCTCAATCCCAAGCTCCGCATCATCGCCCGCGCCAGCGAGGAGCAAGCGGAGAAACACCTGGTCTCCGCCGGGGCCGACACCGTGATTTCGCCCTACACTTTCGCCGGCCATCGCATCGCGCAATCCTTCCTGCGTCCGCACGTGCTCGATTTTCTCGACATCGCTACCGCGCGCGAAGGCAAGCTCGACTTGGAGATCGAAGAGGTCCACGTCGGGGACGGCTCCCGCTTTGCCGGCAAGACCATCGAGAGCTCGCGCATCCGCCAGGAGATGGGCGTAATCGTGCTGGCCATCAAGCGCGCGGGCGCCGGCATGAGCTTCAATCCCGCGCCTGAAGATCGCATCGAAGCCGGCGACTACCTGATCGCCATGGGCGAGCCCGCGAGCCTGCGCCGGCTGGAAGACACCGCAACCGCCAGGACGCGATGAAGATCGTTACTGCCGCCGAAATGCGCGAGATTGACCGCGCCACCAGCGAGCGCTTCGGCATTCCCTCGCTCACCCTAATGGAGAACGCGGGAACGGCCGTCGCCGACTTCGTGCTGCGCCGTTATTTCGGCGCCGAAAGCGTCGGCGTGATCTGCGGTAAGGGCAACAATGGCGGCGATGGCTTTGTCGCGGCACGCAGGCTGCACGAGGCCGGTATGCAGGTTTCCATCTTGCTGCTGGCCGATCCGGGCGAACTGCGGGGCGATGCGGCTGAGATGTTCAAGCGGCTTGAGGTCAAGCCTGTGCTAGCGCGCAGTGAAGAAGAGCTGCGAAGCGCGGCGGCCCAGCGCGTGTATCAAGCGGACGTGCTCCTTGACGGCATCCTGGGCACCGGCTTTCGTCCGCCAGTGAAGGGCTTCTACGCGGACGCGATCGAAAAATTTGCGACAGTCAGCGAGCCGATTGTCGCCATCGATATTCCTTCCGGTCTCGACTCCGACGAAATGCGCCCGCTTCCTGATGCCGGTCCAGTAGTCCCGGTGCACGCTACCGTCACCTTCACCGCGCCCAAGCCGGCGCACCTGTTCAGCAATGCGGTTCGCGGGCCGGTCATGGTGGCGCCCATCGGCTCTCCCGAAGAGGCGATTGTTTCCAACCTAAGTTTGGAAGTTCCTACTTGGCGTGAGATGGCGAGCCTGCTTGCGCCGCGCGATCCCGAAGCCCACAAAGGCAGCTTCGGACACGTGCTGGTGGTGGGCGGATCGCTGGGAAAGGCGGGCGCAGCCGCGATGGCGGGCATGGCCGCGCTGCGTGCGGGAGCGGGACTTGTCACGGTGGCATGCCCGCGCTCGGTGCTTCCCACTGTCGCGGGCTTCATGCCCGAGCTGATGACCGAGCCCTTGGAAGAAACCGAAGCCGGAACGATTTCTCTGCGCGCTCTCGAGTATGGCCGCATGGATGCGCTCATTCAGGGCAAGACGGTGATTGCTCTCGGTCCGGGCATCGGGCGTCACACTGAAACCACGCAGTTCGTGCGCACGCTGGTCGAGAGATTTCGTGTGCCGATGGTGATTGATGCCGACGGGCTGAACGCGTTCCAGGGCGCGGCCGAGAAGCTGGATGGCTCGTCGCACCCGCTGGTACTGACGCCGCATCCCGGCGAGATGTCGCGCTTGATCGGCCGCTCGATCGCTGACGTGGAGAAAGACCGCATCGGCATCGCTCGCAAATTCGTGCAGGAGCACAAGCTGGTGCTGGTCCTCAAAGGACATCGCACGCTTACCGCGCTGCCCGATGGCCAGATCTGGGTGAACCACAGCGGCAATCCCGGCATGGCCAGCGGCGGCATGGGAGACATCCTCACCGGGATGGCCGCTGGCCTCTGGGCGCAGGGCTTGCGCGGAAAAGCGCCGAGTCCTGATACCGGTCCATCGCCGGCTCACAATGCCATCATCACCGCCGTTTACCTGCACGGGCTGGCCGGTGATGTGGCTCGCGAGTCGAAAGGCGAGCTTTCCTTGACGGCTACCGACCTGCTCACGGCGCTGCCCGAGGCCATTCGCCGCGTCAAAGCATCGGCGCGCGAGAAATATATATGGCTCAATGAACTGCCTGCCGGGTTATGAAGGAGTTCCTCACCCACTCCGCCGCAGAAACCACCGAACTGGGCCGTTGGCTTGCCGCCGATCTCCGCCCGCCAAAACTGGTGGTGCTGCGCGGCGAACTTGGGGCAGGGAAGACCACTCTGATCAAAGGCATCGCCGAGGGCTTCCACGCGGCCTCGCAGGAGAATGTGACCAGCCCGACCTTCACGCTCATCCACGAGTACCGCGGGCCGGGCGTGAACGTGTATCACGTGGATCTCTACCGGATCGATACCCAGCGCGAGTTGGAGACCCTCGGCCTCGACGATCTCTTTGACGAGAACAGCGTGGTGCTGATCGAATGGGGGGAAAAGTTCTCGCGGTTTCTCCGCGAGCGCGACGTGGAGATCATGCTCGAGCGCGTGGGCGAGAACGACAGGAAGATCAAAGTCGCCACGGGTTAGCACGGAGCGGTTCAAGACCAATCCATACCGCCGAGTTCGCCGGGCTCCTCCTCTTTTTATGGTTACCCGGCGCTCTCTGCGTCTCGGCGGTTTGTTTAGTTCCGCAGCTCGCGTAGCCTGTTTTGAAGGGGCATGCCTTCAGGCGTGCCGCAAGGGTGCCAACCAGAGAATCTGGCTTTAACCGCTGAGGGGACAAGCTACCTCAGGGCCTAAAAGGCCCATTGATTCGCCCGACCCAGCGGCACGGCTT
>Ga0187769_10000669_pt1 | contig 18987 bp, 15 predicted proteins | sample 0116_SJ02_MP02_1_FD_133140 | JGI IMG/M metagenome (GOLD analysis project Ga0187769, IMG submission 133140) | Tropical peat soil microbial communities from peatlands in Department of Meta, Colombia - 0116_SJ02_MP02_10_MG | ecosystem: Environmental > Terrestrial > Soil > Wetlands > Peat | place... | reverse complement strand
GGCCTTGTTTCATGCGCGCGACGTTGGTCGCCATCGGGATCACGAGAAACGCAATGTATTTTTGCGAGACTGCGAAATCATGGATCATGCCAACGTACGGAACTTTGATCCACGCTTCCCACGTGATCTGGCCCTTGGCATTTGCCGAAAAGACGTAGACGTCATCCGTGGCCAAGCCCTTGGCTTCGTAACCGTACGAGATCATCTCTCCGGTCGCTTTGTCGAACTTAGGATGAGCGGTATGGGTGAGGCTGTGCAGGCCGCCACCAAACGTGTAGTAGTCGTCCACCGTTTCAAGCGTCCGCGGGTTCATCGCTACCGGTGGACTGTCTTCCTTGAGCGCGAACAGCAGGCCATGATGATAAACGACGTGGGTATTGGCCGTACCGCGACTGGTTTTCGCAACGCTCGGATCGTCCGTGAACGGATTGCGATACATGCCGAAGAGCCGCCGGCGCGCCGCTGCCTGGGCCTTGTACCGTTGCGTGCGGGGATAACGGCTTTTGAAATCAACGTGTCCATTCTCAATCCAAAACATGCTGACGTGGCCTTCACCGTCGAATGGAATGTTTCCATTCATTGGCGGATATTGCCAGTCCGGCCCGACGCGGTAAAACGCGCCGCTAATGTTGGAGGGGATTTGACCGTCGATGTCGCAATCATGAATATCGCATTCGGTGCGGAAAGGTTGTCCTGCGCCGCCGAGCCCCGGAGGGTTATTGAAATGAACCGTCTCGGCGTTCGCCGAGGGCGCGAAGGGAGAAAGAGCGCCGGCGACGGCCGTGGAACTAGCCGCGGCCGCCAACGTGCCCATGAAATGGCGGCGATTGATCGCTGCGCTATGGACCGCCTTCTTCGACGGTTTCGGTTTTCTTTTCATGGAGACTCCTTGGGCAAAGGCATGAACCTGCGTTAGTTGGTAGCATACCGGCGCTTGGATTTTCAAGCGCGTAGGGCAATGTGCCAGCGGCCACCAGACTCGATTTGACACATAAAGTGCGAGGATGTTAGTTGTGCGCACCAGGGGGGAGGGAGAAATGGAGATAAACCGGAGGCAGTTTCTGGAAAGTTCGTCCGCGCTGATGGTGACGGGAGCGCTCGGAGCGGCAGCTAGAGTGGGCTCGGCAGCTGAGGCTCGGCCTGCCCGAAAGTATCGACTGATCGCAACGGAAGAGGCTTTCTCGATCCCTGAACAGGCCGACGAGTTCCGCCGAATTGCAAAAATTGCCTATTCGAATCCAGATCTGGACATGTGGCGAAACTTTCTGGATCCCGTGCCGAACGCACCGCCTTTGCTGCGGCGCCTGCTCGACCTTGAAGGCGAGCGGTTACAGATCATGGATCAGGCGGGTGTCGACATGCATTTGCTGTCGCTTACGTCGCCAGGCGTACAGATGTTCGATACGGACACGGCAACGAGCCTCGCGACCGTGGCTAACGACCGCCTCGCGGAGGTAATTCAAAAACATCCCAAGCGCTTCGCTGGGCTCGCGAGCTTTGCTCCCCAGGATCCGAAGCGCGCGGTGAAGGAGATCGAGCGCTCCATGACACGGCTCAAGCTCAACGGGCTCATCGTCAACTCGCATACCAACGGTGAATACCTTGACGACCGGAAATACTGGGAGATTTTCGAGGCGGCAACGGCCACCAATGCAGCGATCTATATTCACCCACGCAACATGCCGGACCCGTGCTCGTTCATGACGCACGCCGACGTCAGTCTGGCTGGCGCGCTATGGGGCTTTCAGATGGAAACGGGGCTGCACGCGATGCGGCTGATCGTGAGTGGCGTGTTCGACCAATTCCCGGCCCTCAAAATCGTTTTGGGACACATGGGCGAGGGGCTGCCTTTCTGGCCGTACCGTATCGACTACATGTATCGAGCGTACACGCACGGACATCCCAATCTGAAGAAAACGCCGAGCGAGTACCTCAGGGAAAATTTCGTGATTACGACGAGCGGCATGAACGATCACAAGGTGCTAAAGTATTGCTGCGACGCGCTCGGCTCAGACAACGTCATCTTTGCGATCGACTATCCCTACCAGGACATGGTGGAGTCAGCGAATTTCATGAACTCCTCACCGCTGCCCGAAGCAGACAACGAAAAAATCGCTCACGGTACCACGGAGAGGCTATTTCACATTCCCGCGGCCTAGCGAGCCTTGCCACGCACACGGCGTCGCTGTGCAGAGGAGTTCGCGCTAGAATGTTGTCACGCGCCCGTAGCTCAGCTGGATAGAGCATCTGGCTTCGAACCAGAGGGTCGGGAGTTCGAATCTCTCCGGGCGCGCTGCTCTAATCCCCGCCCCACACTGCGCTTACGCAGCTTCTACGGAACCAACCTGCACTGCGTTCTGTAGCCCAAGTAGCCCAGTTAGCGAAAAACCAAGCCCGGCACTCACACCATTCCCGACACCACGCCTCGTCTTGTCGCAACCCGCATATGGGCACCCGCAGTCCATTTCGTACCCGATTTTTCTGAACGGAATTCTGAATTTGCGCAAAGTTCCGCAAATTTGTTGTTCCGAACCGCGAGAAGATTCAAAAGTCAGTTCGAGATGCTCGCCACACATCTTTCAAGGGATGATTGCCGATATACGTACTATTTGCAAGGCATTACGCGCCCAGAGTCACATGAACCGCACGCGAAGTGGGTATCTGGGACTTCTCTCTTCGAATACCCTGACCATCCAGCACGCGGATGAGTTGCGCTCGAATCCGTGCAATGTAGTCCTCAATCGTCCTGCGCTGCGCGGGAGCAATGTCACCGGAGTATCGCGGAAACGCTGCTTTGGACGCCGAAGCACCCAGGATTTCCTCGACTTCGCCAAGAAGCTTGTCGATGTATTGGCACGTTACGCGCAAACGCCGCGCTTGATACTCGTTCAAGCGTCCATCAGTCGATGACGAACCGGAGCTTTCTTCGGTCATCTCACGACCATTACCGGACAGTGAGCGTAGCGAAGCACCTTCTCAGCTGTGGACCCCACAAGCATCTTTTCGAATCTCGACTTGCCGCGCCGCCCCAAAACGATCAAGTCGACGTGCTCCAATTCTGCGCGATGGACGATCTGCTCGACGGGGTGTCCGACAGCGATGTCGGTTTCCACTTCGACACCCATGTCCTTCGCACGTTGAGTGATTTTCTTGAATTGCGCTTCGAAATGCTCCCGCGCATCGTCTAGCATCGCATCGACTTCCACGATCGTGGCAGGCTCGGGCGGGCGAGCAACGGCGAAGAGGAGCACCCTTGCGTCAAGCGAGCCAGCCAAAGCGAGAGCAGACTCGGTCGCTTTTTCCGATTGCGGCGAGCCATCGAATCCAACGAGTATCTTCTTGAACTGGGAGTGTCTGCGTCCCTTCATGTAGCCTCCTCAATCCGTGGCGGCGCTCACTTGCTTTACGCTTGCTTCCGGTTCTGTCTTTGGCAACAAGTGGCGGGGCATGAACCATGCATTTGCGAACATCGTCGGAACGACTGCGCTTCCAATCACTGTGGCCACGAGATACGAGTATTGCGCTTGGTCAATGACCCCGTGGCTGAGACCGAAGAGGGCCGAGATCGTGCCAAAAGTCAGACCTGTCGACATCATCAATGTGTAGTACAGGCCTTCCTCGCGCTGGTACTTAAAAGCCTTAACGGTCGGATAGAGGCCGATCATCTTCGAAGCCATCTTTGCCGCAAAAAGGGCCAGAAAAACGAGCGGTGCAGCAACCAGCGCCGGGACGGAAACAAAAGAACCTGCCCGTATAAAGTAGAAAGGCGTGAGGAGTCCGAAAGTCAGCGTTCGTAACCGACGAATGAGTACATGATCTTTCCCGACCGTTCCTGCCAGTACCATGCCAATGATATATGCGGGAAGAACAGGTTCACTCCCCGACCACGCGGCTAACCCACCCATCGCAAACAAGAGGAACAGGAGGTATTTCGCTTCCAATTCGGAAACGCGACCGCCGTAGTGTTTGAAGAAACGCGGGGTCAAGAATGGCAGGACGAAGAAAACCACAACGCTCACGACGACGAAAATCAAGGTGCGAATCGTAAACGGGGAAAAAATCAGGCCCAAGGCGATGACGGTACCCAGATCATTCACGAAGCAGGCTGCGAGAATCGCTTTGCCAAACTCGGTCTTGTTGAAACCGAGTTCGAGCATAACTGCATAGACGACCGCGACAGAGGTTGTGGATAGCGCCACACCTGCAAGCCAGCTCGACCTCACAGTCCAGTGCAGAACGTAGTGCGCGACGGCCGTGCAACCCAGGAACGGCCCGAAAAAGCCCACAAGACCAACGACCGTTGCCTCTTTCCACTTCACTCGGAAAATCACGGGATCAAGCTCCGCGCCGGCCAGGAAAGTGAGCACAATCGCGCCCGTTCCGGCGAGAAAAGTGATCCAATCTGTTTTCGCTGCCAAGCCAGCCGGACCAACAATAGCGCCGACAATCAACTGCGCGGCCGTACCGACGACAATCTCGGTTAGGGCCGTCGAAATCTTGAACCAAATCGCCAGCAGCGTTGCAACGAGCGCCAGGCCAACCCACAAGGAAGCTAGTACCCAGACATTCTGCATGTCAGTTCTCGCTTCTACCTTAGTTGGGGGATCGTTGCCGGGGATATGACTCCGCGACAAAGATTCCCTTGTCAGGAGTCATCATCTGTCCCGGCTCAGAAAGGGACAGCGGTTAGAGGGCGAACTCCTTCGCCACTGTTTAGAGCATAACAATGTCCGCACGGAAGTCAACCAGTGTTGCCACCACGTCACCTTGCCCGATAACGGCGTTAATCAAGCCGGTGCTGGGCCTTTAGCACCTGCATGACCGTTCCCTTTTCTGATTCGTGGGTCTTATACTCAGCATTCGGAAGTGATTTCGCACGCCTTTCTGTCAGCGGATGAAGCCTATGCTTAAGCGGATAGGAATCGCGTTACGAATTGCAATTTGTGAACATTCAGCGATGCAGATGAAATCGCGGAGCGCGACAAAATCCTCGAGGAACATTCGCGGGCTTCCCCTGCTTTGGATCTTACTTTGTGCGTTCTGCGCTCACGGCCAGCAGTCGATCCCGCCTGGAACGATCGTCCCTTTGCGACTCAATCGCACTCTTTCATCCAAGAATGCCAAGCCCAACGACGCAATTTCGGCGCGCGTGATGCAAGACGTACCGCTCGCGGGCGGCGGAAAAATCCGCGAGGGAACGAAAATGACAGGACATGTGATCGAGGTGCGACCAGCGAGCCAGGGATCTGGCGCGTCACTCTCCTTCACTTTCGACCGCGTGCTTGTCTCTAGGACGGGACTGCACGTAGTCACCGATCTTCGGGCACTTGCTTCGGCGCTTGCGGTGGAGGGTGCGTATCTGCCAGAGCTCGGCATGGGCGACGGAGAGGTCTGGAATGCCCGTACGACCGACCAGATCGGCGGCGACACCGTTTATTGGGGAGGAGGTCCTGTCGAAAGTGAATCGGGACCCGTAGGAAAACCTGTTGAGGGCGCGGATTCAGGCGTGGTCGTGAAGGTCCGCGCGAATTCGAGGGGCGGGTGTCACGGCGAGACAGACGGCAATTATGAAGCACAAGCGCTGTGGGTGTTTTCGTCGGATGCGTGCGGCGTCTATGATATCCGCGGCCTCACGATTGCGCACTCGGGTAGGACGGAACCACTGGGCGTCATCGAACTAAATTTCGAGAGTGGAGAAGTCACAGTGCACAGCGGAAGCGGCCTTCTGCTTCGCGTGATTGATCGATCGAAATAAAATCTTCTCCACTCAAGACTCACTCCAAATCGGCATATGACACCGAAGGCAAAACCAGCTAGCCCCACCCACACTCATCCGGAGTCGTCCCGCGGCGCTAGCTGTTTACCGCTAAACGCGAAGGTGGAAGGAAATTCGATCCTTATTACGTTCAAACTCCAGGCGCGCGCTCAACCACTTTTTCGGACCGCCACTCACCGCATGTGCACAGCGAGTGAACGCCGACCTTTGCAGGCACCGAGCTAGCGACGCGAGTGGAATTATTTGCCTGGGATGTAGCTCAAATCCGGGCGAAACCGCACAACCTCGGTGTACTCGCTCTCGATTGCCCCCTCGACTCGGTCGTAAACCGAATCGCCCTCCGCTGCTCCGAAAGCATCTCGAAGCATGTCGTGAAAAGGCTTGATGTTGGGTTGCTCTTCGAAATCCGCCCAATTGGCGCGCGGCTCGCCTAACACGAAAGTACCCACGTAGCCGCCGTTCACGAGCTGGTAGAATTCGTAGTGAATCGGCCACTTGGTCTTCTGGACCGCTTCGGCCACTTTGGCCAAAGCCGCTTGAAATTCGGCGATTTTGTCGCGGCGAATACGAAATGTAACGAGTTCCGTGAATTTCGATGGACCGTTTGCGGAAGTATCCGGATTGCTCAGCTTAGGCAGAAACTCATAATAGCGGTCCGAGACGGACTGCACATAGCTTCCGATCACCTTGTTGAATTCATCGGTGTCGGCCTGGTCGGGAATGGCCGGCTTGTCGAAATCCGCCCAGTGCTGGCCGAAACGTCCGACCAAGTATGTCCCCGTATTCTCTCCGCTCATGGTTTCGAAAACATAGAGGGGCTGTGGATCTTTCTGCTGCTTATGCCAATCGGCTTTCTGCTTCCGACCTTGTTCGTACTGCTGAGTCATACCGGTCTTGGGGAGTTGCAATTCGACCGCTGCGATGTTTCCCGACGGCGCCTGAGCTGCCGCAGAAACGACCGCAAACAGGCCGATTGCGAACGCGCACAACCACTTGTTCATGTCGCTTTCCTCCACGAAGAATTGCAAGGGTATCCGAATGCCGCGAGAGCCTAGCTCGAATGCTTCACCGGAGTCAAGGATTCATAGTGCATCCCCGAGAGCCTGCCGCCTGGGCCAGGGAGCTCAATCTGTGGCATGGCTACCACGAAGTCGAGCGTTCATCGGATTGTCCCAAAATCCGGTATCCCAGTTTCGGGCAGTGATGTAGACTCACGACGATGCAAGAAGTCAGGCCGCTAAAGATTTCGGTTGGTCAGGAGATCCATGAAAGCCAAGAAGGCCCTGAAGAGGTTGAGAAGAGTCGAGGAATTACTCTCCATCGTTATCGATGAGTTCGTGGGGAAAGAGCCTCGTGTACGAGAGCTGCTCGATTCCGCAAAGGCCTCTGTCATTCGTGCAAAGGCGGGGATAAACCCCAACCCCAAAAAGCCGCAGTCGAAGGTCAAACGGACCAAACGCTCAGATCTCAGAGCGGAGGAGAGGAAAGGGATCTCTCTCGCTTCTAAGGAACGAGCGATCATAGCGAAACGTACTCCACAGCGGAAGATCCGCACCTCAGTCAAATCGATAGGAGAAAAAGAAACCGTTCAAAGTGGGTTTCCGACCCCGCAAATGGTAAAGCCCGCCGAACGGCCGCTAGGATCGGAAGCATCACCAGAACTCAATCAAGATCGACACGCCAACTAGGCATTGCGTAGGTCGGCTCGCAGCAGAAACTGCTGACGGAAGATCTGTCGTCAAAACTACAGCGGAAAATTAAGGATAGACATTGCCATATGCCGGTCCCGCTACGGCCATGCGCAATGAAGGGCACGAAGGAGGTCGCAATGAAGGTATTCGTCGCGGGAGCAACCGGCGCCATCGGCCGTCCTTTGATTTCTGCGTTGATCTCTCGAGGTCATGACGTTGTCGGGATGACGAGCTCCGAGCAAGGCCTCGAATCGATCAAGAAAAACGGCGCTGACGGAGTGGCAGCAAATGCGCTTGATCCCCTGGCTGTCGAGGTCGTTTTAAAGAAGGTGCGGCCCGAGGCTGTCATCGACGAGCTCACGTCTCTGCCAAAGCGTTATACGGCGGCCGAGATGCGCGCAGCCGCGGATCGTGACCGAAGAGTGAGGTTGGAAGGTGGACGGAATGTTCTGAATGCGGCGAGAGCCGCCGGCGCGCGAAGATACATCGTGCAGTCCACAGGCTTCTTCTATGCTTCTGGTCCGGGACTTGCGGTGGAAACTGAGCCGCTGGCGCTGAATGCTTCACCGGCAATTGCAGCCAGCGTTCGAACATATATGCAAGTGGAAGAGCGCACGCTAGGAGCGCAGGATTTGGAAGGGATCGCCTTGCGCTATGGATTTTTCTACGGACCGGGCACCTGGTACAGTCCCGGCAGTGACGTAGCCTACCAAGTGCTGGAACAAAAATATGCCATCGCGGGGTCTGGGTCAGGTGTCTGGTCATGGGTGCACGTCGAGGATGCTGCAGCGGCCACCGTTGCAGCACTTGGGTGTGCTCCAGGCGTCTACAACATTGTTGATGACGACCCGTCGGCAATGTCTGTGTGGCTTCCGGCCTTTGCAGCCACTGTCGGAGCGTCGGAACCCCCACGTCTCAGCGAGCGAGAGGCTCTTGAGAAGTTAGGCCTCGATTTCATTTACTATGCGACTCGCCTGCGCGGCGCCTCAAATGCAAGGGCGAGACGAGAGCTTGGCTTTTCGCCAAGACGACTGGAATGGCTTGGAGGGACCGAAGCTGCGGGTCGGTTTACACAATCAGCATGAAAACGGCATCATAGTCGAATCGTTCTACTGAATGCTGATTCGGAATAAAGCTCGAAATTCGGCGCCCGCCTCAATTACGCGCAGTCCTTGACCAGAAGTGAGCGCGTTCGTCGGAGCCGTCATCGGCTCCAAGGCAATGAAGTCTTTGTTCTCGGGAGCAAAAACCTGCGCGTATGGGAAGCCCTCAAGAAACGTAACCGTAATTCTTCGCCCGGCCCCAGAGAGTGAGAAGGAAGGTTGCGCGTCCATCACCGCGAACCCATCGTCAAAATTCGTCTCCCCGAGCGGAGAGTCAACGGGACCGAATGGTTCCTGCCCGCCCGTCGGAATTCCACGCGGATCAAGCAGGAGTCTGCGCATGACAGGCAATTCCACTCGCCACGCCGGGCGTGGTAGTTGCGGAATCCCGAAGTAGGGATGAAAACCAAAACTGATGGGCACGCAAGTTCCCCCGCTTGCAAAGACGGTGATTCCGAGCGTCAAGGAATCGGGATCCAGAGTCGCATCCATTTGCACCTTGTGAGGATATGGGAAGAGGGCTAGAAGATCGGGGCGCTTCCAATCAAGTCGTGCCAATATCGAATCCGGCTCGACTTCAGCTTCCCAGACAAGTTGACCCCAGGGGACGCCATGCATCGGGAGGCCGTGATCATCAAAATGCAGCAGCGGAGAGGAGGGCTCGAGGACAACGTCACGTCCGCCAGCGCGATAACGGAGAGAATCCAGACGGTTTGCCCAGGGATAGAGGAGCGGGATGCCGACAGTGCTTCCCCTCGCCTTGGCAGCTTTCAGATCGTCAATCCGACGAAGCAGCTCTGCGCCACGATGACAGAACGAAGCACACAACATGCCGGATTTCGGCCAAAAAATTGCCACCAGATTGCCGACGACCAGCGGGACAGCGGAGTCAGCATTCATTGTAATTACTCGGGTGACCGACGCGTTCGAGAAGCTTGATACCTAATCCCAGGGACAGATCTCGGTGAAACGATCAATCTGCAGGAGCATTTCTAATCCCGCTCACTAAGAGTTTGAACATAGGTTTTGCCGTACGGATAGAAAAGTTCCTTGCGGCCCTGCTGCCACGCCGCTTTCAGCTCGGGCGTCGTGATGTCCCAGTCCGGCCGGCATTTCTTGGTGACGGCACGTAGGTCCTGGCGGAGGTCTTCCAAAGTGGGCCGGCCAAAAAACCAGTAACCGTTGTAGATCTTATAGATGACAAGACCGGGCTCGAGGACAATCACGTGAGGAATCATGGGATTGTTAACAGGATCCGTGTATTCAGCGATGTCGAGATCTTTTTGGATTTTGCGTCCTGCGTCGGAGAGGAAAGGCCAATGGGCGCCAACCCCGCTGCGATACTCATTGCTCTGAGTGACATTGTCGGTGCTGATCTTGACAAGCTGACAATAGCCGACCTCAAGCTCACGATGGCCGAAGCAGGACAACGACCGATCTCGGTGCCACGGCGTATTGCATTCGTTCCAGAGGCGAACCGGAACCCGAGAAATCATCCGGACTTGCCAAAGCCGTGTCCACAATTCTTTTCCACTGCCGTGCCGTACCCTCCTGGATTTCAAACTCCAACTCTTCCCAGTACGCGTTGATGATCACGTAGATATCATCGTCATCCTCGGAAGCCCCGTGCAGGCAGAAGGCCAGACTGTGGGAGTTGTGGGACAAATCGACCGCCGGCCCCGGCCCGTACCAGGAAACATCCTCGCGCCAGAACCGACTGCGACACAGGCTCGGATGGGCTTTCCGAAACGCAATCATGCTTTTGAAGAAGCGAAAGATGCCTTGATTCGTCTGGAGCTGGCGCCAGTCGAGCCACCCGATTTCGTTGTCCTGGTTGTAGGGATTGTTGTTGCCGAATTGCGTGTTCAGGAACTCATCGCCGGCGCGAAACATGGGAATACCATTTGACAGCAAAAGAAGGCAGCAGAAGTTCTTGACCTGCTTCGAGCGCAACGCCAAGACCTCGGGTGGCGCTCCCTCTTCTCCCTCGTGCCCACAGTTCCAGCTGTAGTTGTCATCCATGCCGTCCTGGTTGTTATGCCCATTCTTCCAGTTGTGCTTGCCGTTGTAGGAAACCAGATCGTACAGGGTGAAGCCATCGTGGGAGGTGACATAGTTCAAACTCTGGTAGGCGTGATAGGCGTCGCTGCGGCCGTCGGGAAACAAATCATCGCTGCCATAGATGCGCCGCATCAGGTCGGGAACCATTCCCGGGTCACCCTTCACAAAGCGGCGCACGTCGTCGCGAAACCGTCCGTTCCACTGCAGCCAGCTGATACCCGGGAATCCGCGTCCGAGTTGATACGCTCCCGTGTCCCAAGGTTCGGCAATCAGACGGAGTCGACCCAACTCCAGATCGCCAGCAATTTCACTGAAGATGGGAGCGTCTCGCCAGTTGAGGGACCCATCCGCATTGCGACTAAACACGGAGGCCAGATCGAAGCGAAATCCGTCAATATGCATGTCCCGTTTCCAATACCGCAGGCTGTCCATCACCATCTTGCGCACATGGCCTTGGCCGAAATTCAAGGTGTTGCCGGTACCGGAGTAATTGACGTACGGGTTGGCCGGATCCGACGACAACATGTAATAGCCCGGGGCATCGAAACCTTTGAAGCTGTAGATAGGCCCTCTGTGATCGCCCTCGCAGGTGTGGTTGTACACGACGTCTAGAACAACCTCCATATCGGCCTGGTGAAGTGCCCTCACCATTTTTTTGAACTCTGTATGCTGCCCATCGTCTTTTCCGGTGCTGGCGTATTGCGCGTGAGGCGCGAAGAAACTCAAAGGCATGTAGCCCCAGTAGTCTCCCTCTTGCGGATCACGCTGAAAGACTGGCATCAGTTCGACAATCGTGATTCCGAGCTCCTTCAAATAGGGAATCTTTTCCACCAGACCAGCGTAGGTGCCGGCCAGAGATGCCTCTACGTCGGAGTTCGAGTTCTTGGTGAAGCCTTTCACGTGAAGTTCGTAGATAATCGCATCGGACTCGTGATGCGGCGACCGGTCCCCCTCCCAATCAAAAGTCGGGCGGTGGGCCATCAACGCGCCCAAGGGCGATCGGCCCGCGTTGGACCCTTCGCGCATAGCCAGCTTGCGATCAAAACCAGGAGGAAAGAAAACGCACTTGGAATAGGGGTCAAGAAGAACCTTCTGCGGGTCAAAGCTATGAAGGTGCGGGAAGGTCTCGCTCGAGACGGAGTATGCGTAATAGCGGGCTTCCCCGATCTGTGTTATTGGAATGCGGCAGTGCCAAATTCGGCCGGATTTGTTCCGCAGAAAATCGAGGGGAGAAGCCAGCAGGGGGTTCACCAGATCGGAGGAGGAATAGAGCAGAAGGGTGACTCGCTCTGCATGTTCGGCATAGACAGCAAAGTTGAACGCCTGCTCTTCCTCGATCCAGCTAACACCGAGCGGCAAAGGGCTGCCCTCAGCGTCGGCCCATCTCGGCAGTTTCCTGTGTGCGGTGGCCCCGGGATGTGCTCGCTCAGCTTGCCTGTCCGCATCGCTGGGCGGCATAAGAGGCTTTACCTTCTTTTTGGGGGCGCTCGCCATTCCCACAACCGGATCCTTTGTTGCCTTATTCCGTCACGCTTTGCCTTCGGGACTCGACCCTGCCTTGACGGAAGACGTGCTTCGCAGCCGGCAGATGTTGCCCACCTTCTCCTCGCGCTTGGAGCAGAGGCAGCCAAAGTATACAACGCAGGATAAAGCGATGCCGTGATTCAGGGTGGCATGAACTCCGTTAGTCCTGACGAAGCGACGGCATCGGCAGAGGAATGCCGTACATGTGAGCGCCCATGCCGACTCCGCCTTCACATGTGTTCGGCGGAGTCGTGCATACCGATTTCGATCCTGAGCACTCCGCAGCCCAAAACATGTACCCGAGCATCCCGTTGGTTTTTCCGGACCCACGAGGTTCGACGGTTTGCACAAAAGAACCGGTCGCGTCTTCCAGAGAATGGCTGAAGCGGTTGCATTCGGGCGACACCTCTCCCCGAGTTGCAATGTATAAGCTGCCAGTAAACTTGGCCGGGGCCAACGGAGGAATGGGAGGTTTACCCCAAATATGTTCGTCCCAGCCCTTTTCCAAACCGGAAGCGCTCAGTTGTTGGAAAGGGACCATCGCGTTTGCGTAGTCCAAAACCTGGTGAGTGATCGTAAGCCAGTTGGCGCTGGCATACTGCGTGAGTGGCACGAGATATCTATCGTCGACGGCAAGGTCAATCGTCAGACGCGCTGCTGGATTCTTAGCAGTCGCGTCATAGGAGAGAACGGACCGGTAGGCAGCGATGAATTCTTGCAAGCCGCTAAGATTGGGGCGGCGATTATTTTCATAGTCAATCTCCATACCCACTCCAAGGCGCTGGGCGGCCCGTGCGGCGTTGACACCCAGCTGTTTGGGATTCGTTTTGAGTGCCTTGTCCCAATCCTTGATATAGGTCAGTCCACCGATGGAGAGCATCACCCGAATCTGGCGGCGAACGAAATAGCTCACAATCTCTGGCGTCATTCCCGCCGGAATGCCATCGATCGTCTGACTGTCATTGGTGAGGTTTAACAACTTAAGGGGATTGACAAAACTGAGAACGACCAAATTCACGGATGGAGTGCCATCACCTCGATCGATGAGCCAGTGGTTCTTGCTGTCGAAGTCGATCATATCGCGGACCGTAGCCCAGCTGCACAGGTCGCTCCCACAATGCCAAACGCCATAGACTTGGATCGGGGACGCTTGAACGGAAGCAGTTTTCACGAGCGAAATTGCCACAACGCCCAGAATTCCTAGCGCTTTGCCCATGCCGTCAGTAATCTTAAACCGCGAACGCTCTAAGAGGTGCCGCAAAAAACAACGCTGAAACTCAGACCGAGGAGCGCCTCGCAAGATACATGCGCCCCCAAAGAGGTGCAGCATAAGGCTTCTTCACCGCGGAGGAATCAATGAGGAGCAGCTCACAAAAATCCGTGCTGATCACAGGCGCAACCGATGGACTCGGCAGGGCCGCGGCGGTCTTGCTGGCCCAGCGCGGATACCGTGTTTTCGCCACTGGTCGCTCGCCGGAAAAGCGTGCCCAACTTGATGCTTTGGCTCGCGAAAAGAATCTTTCTCTTGAAACGCTTGCCCTGGATGTCTGCAGTGACACTTCCGTCGAACAAGCCGTCTCTCACGTCCTGGCAAAAACAGGGTCCATCGACGTTCTCTTCAACAATGCCGGCGTCAACTATTCGGCTGCTGTCGAGGAATTGCATATCGAGGACTGGCGCCGCCAGTTCGAGACCAACTTCTTCGGGGTTCTCCGCCTAACCCAGGTGGTCGTTCCGCACATGCGCGAGCGCAGGAGCGGCCGTATCCTCATGATGAGCTCTGTCTCCGGCTTTGTGACCGCACCCACCCAGGGCGCTTACAGCAGTAGCAAATTCGCTCTCGAGGCAATGAGCAATGCTCTCCGACTCGAGCTCTATCCCTTTGGCGTTCACGTGATCCTGATTGAACCGGGATACATCGTCACGGGCATCCAGCAAGCAGCAATGGAACTTTCCAAACCCTATTTCGACAAGATGAATTCCGGCCCATACGGCGCGCTCTACGCAAGGTTCCTACAGAGTGTAACAACCAGCCGCGCCGCGTCAAAAACCACTCCGGAAGACTGTGCGCGCGTCGTTTTGCAAGCCATCGAGTCGCCGCACCCCAAAATCCGCTATACCGTCACACGCTTGGCCACTTTCGCAAAATGGTCGAAGCGCTTGCTTTCCGACAGGGCGGTGGACGTCATCTTCCGCCGCCGCTTCGGCATCGTTCGTCAACAATAGACGGGTCTTCGATTGACTCTCCTAGCGTGACCATCTAAGATGTCCGCCTGATGGCGGACCCTGGTTCTCTGATCGGGCAGACCTTCTCGCATTACCGCATCCTCAAACAGCTGGGCGCTGGTGGGATGGGCGTAGTGTATGAAGCGCAGGATTCGCAGCTGGGCCGGCGCGTGGCCCTAAAGTTTCTGCCGCCCGAAATGGAGCAGGATAGCCAGCTACTGGAGCGCTTCCAACGGGAGGCGCGCGCCGCCTCCTCTCTGAACCACCCCAACATCTGCACCATTCATGCGATTGAGCAGCACGAACGCCGCCATTTTATCGTGATGGAGCTGTTGGAAGGGGAGACACTGGCGGAGAACATGACCCGCCGGCCGATGGATATCGACAAATTGTTGCCCCTATCCATCGAAATTGCCGACGCCCTTGAGTCGGCTCACGCCAGAGGCATCGTGCACCGCGACATCAAACCCGCAAATCTCTTCCTCACCGAGCGCGGGCAGATCAAGATTCTCGACTTCGGCTTAGCCAAGATAAGCCAAGGCGACCTGGGGCCGGGAGTCTCAGCTGCGCAAGGGAGGACCTTGCCTGTCGACTACGAGCTTACTTCGCCGGGTTCGGCCGTCGGAACGGTCTCCTACATGTCGCCAGAGCAGGCGCGCGGACAGCTCGTGGACACTCGGACAGACCTTTTTTCAACCGGCGCAGTGCTGTATCAATTGGCCACCGGAACCCTGCCCTTTCAGGGAGATACCTCGGCAGTAATCTTCGACGCCATTCTAAACCGCGACCCCAAACCGGCTGGGGAGGTAAATCCTTCCTTGCCCGCAGATTTTGTGCGCATCCTGGAGAAGACCCTCGAAAAGGACCGCAATTTACGTTGCCAGACGGCCACTGAATTGAAAACCGATCTCAGTCGTCTGAAGCGCGATCTCGAGTTGGGCAGACGACGAGCAAAGGAGAAGACGGATTCCGATCCCGCTATCCAGAAGCAGACAGGAAAATCCGTGGCGGTTCTCTATTTCGAAAATCTGAGCGGCGCCAAGGAAGATGAATATCTGCGCGACGGTATCACCGAGGACGTCATCACGGAACTCTCTAAAATTCGCGGACTGAACACCTTTTCCCGTCCGACCGTTCTCGCCTTCCGAGACAAGCCGGTGACCCCGACACAGATCGGCCAACAATTGGGTGCGGCCTATGCTCTCACCGGTACCTTGCGCCGCGCTGGCAACCGCCTGCGCATCAACGCTCAGCTTGTGGACACACACACCGATTTTCCACTTTGGTCAGAGCGCTTCGACAGGGAGATGAAGGACGTATTTGAGATACAAGACGAAATGGCTCGCAAGATTGCCGAGGCCTTGCGCGTGACGCTTTCTCCTCAGGAGTTGGAGGCGCTGGCCGTCAAGCCCACGGAAAATCTGCAGGCCTACGACCTGTATCTGCGCGGCAAGAGGTACGCCCGACGGCAGACCCGCCAGGATCTCGAATTCGCTTTGCAGATGTTTGAAAACGCGGTGGCCATGGACGCCAGCTTCGCCCTGGCTTATGCCGCCTGCGCGAATGCCTGCGCGATGTTCTATTGCAATTACAGCCGAGATCCGGTGTGGGTCGAACGCGCACGTGAGGCTTCTGGTAAAGCTGTGGCATTGCGCTGGGACCTACCCGAAGTACACGTGAGCCAAGCTTGGGTCCTTTATGCAGCGGAACTACATGACGAAGCCGTCCGCATGGTAAAGAAAGCTATCGAACGCAAGCGCGATTGCGAGGGGGCCTACTACCTGCTTTGCCGCGCCCTATTTGCCGCAGGACGCTACCAAGAAGTTGTGGATGTTGCCGAGGATGCCATTGCAGCCAGTGGGGAAGATTACAACGTGTACGTGCCCATCTCGAACTCTCTCGGGGCCATGGGCAAAGAGAAAGCCGTACGTCATATGTTTCAAAGGAGGATGGCAGCGCTCGAAAACCATCTGAAGCAGGTGCCTGAAGATGCGCGGGCGCGCATCCTGTTGGCAAGTGACTATGCCAATTTGGGGCGTTCCGATGACGCCTTGCGCGAGCTGAACCTGGCCGTTACCTTGCGCGCCAACGAAGCCTCGATCCTATACAACGCGGCTTGCGTGTATTGCGGCTTGAAAAGAAATGCCGAGGCAGTGGATGCCCTACGCAAAGCTTGGGAAGCGGGATTCAGGGACGCCGTCTGGGCACGCCGCGATCCGGACCTCGCCTCTCTTCATGGAGATCCGGATTTTGACCGGATGTATCCAGATCACCCCGTTTCACAGCCCGCATCGAATTTCCACTAGTTTGGCGACCTCGCGGGTTCATAAGTTCCAGCACCATCCCAGCCATTGCATCCTCGCTTCGTTTGGCGCGGCGCACGCAGCTTGCGCCGAAGCGCGAAGACATGGTACATGGGGTGAAGAAGTCCCCTATAAAGCGAGGGGTCATGAGTCCACTTGAAGAGACCGTTACGGGGCATCATGCGGCAGAGGTAGCTGCGGCTGCGGCCGTGAGTCAGGCTGGAGAAAGCTCGGGTCAGCCTGTAGTCATCGAGAGCGACAAGAAAGGCGAGTCGCGGGTCCAACGCTGGAACGTCGGTGATGTAAAAATCACCAGCATCATGGAATCGGCAGATCGGATCCCGTGGGCGCCTCTCTTCCCGGCGGAGACCTCCGAACTCTACAAGAAATATGACTGGCTGGTGCCGCGCTTCATTACCCCGGAAGGGAAGATCATCCTGGCCGTGCAGGCGTTTGTAGTGAGCGCGGGCGGCCGACGCATCATTGTCGACACCTGTGTCGGCAACGACAAACCACGTGAACTCGAGCATTGCAGCAATTTGCAGACTGCTTTTTTGAAGGATCTGATCGCCGCCGGTTTCGCGCCCGAGACCATCGATACGGTCCTCTGCACGCACCTGCATTTCGACCACGTTGGCTGGAACACACACTTGGTGAACGGGCGCTGGGTGCCCACATTTCCGAAGGCGCGTTACCTGTTCGGGCGTCGCGAATGGGATCATTGCCAGGCCCTCTTGCGTGAAAAGAGCACTGACGTGCGGCATATCCTCGATTCCGTTCAGCCGATTTTGGAGGCGGGCCTCGCCGACCTTGTCGAGAGCAACCATCGGCTGACCGACGAGGTGTGGTTGGAGCCGACGCACGGGCATACACCGGGGCATGTCAGCGTGCACATCGCCTCCCAGGGGCAAGAAGCGGTCATCACCGGCGACGTCTTTCATAACCCAATCCAGTTTGCTGAGCCTGAGATATGTTCGGCGGCCTGCGTTGATAAAGATATGTCACGCAAGACGCGGCGGGAGTTCCTCTCACGTTATGAAAATAGGGCGGCGCGGGTCTTCGCCGTCCATTTCAACGATCCGGTGGGATGGATCGTGCGTGACACGCGCAATTGGCGCTTCTCGACAGAGTGAGAGCGTTGTTCTTTTAGGACGAGACTTGACTGATGGCAGAGGGCACGTCGGTTTCCCGGAGCTTTGATTTCATCATCGTGGGCGGCGGAACCGCCGCCTGCGTCCTTGCCAACCGCCTTACAGAAGACCCCTTAGTCCGTGTGCTGATGCTCGAGGCCGGGCCCGAGCCCACGAACCTGTGGATTAAGATGCCTCTTGCTATGGGCAAGCTCTTCATCCACCCGACGCTGAATTGGGGCTTCTACACTGAGCCGGAAGCGAAGCTCAACCATCGGCCCATCTTTTGGCCGCGTGGGAAAGTTCTGGGCGGATCCAGCTCCATTAATGGTAGCGCCTATGTTCGCGGGCAAGCCGAGGACTATGATGGCTGGCGACGGCTCGGCAACGTCGGCTGGGGATGGTCTGATGTGCAGCCCTACTTTACAAAGATGGAGCGGCGCGAATACCTATCAGGCAAACCTCCCAGCAGCACGGGTATGCTGGCAGTGAACTATCCCACCTACGTTCATCCCATCACGCGAGCATTTATCGAGTCGGGTGTGCGTGCGGGTTTGCCTGCGAGTGACGATCTGAACGGCGCGGTTTCCGAGGGCATCAGCCTCATGCCTAACTCGGTCCGCAAGGGCGTGCGTCAATCCTCGGCGGAAGCCTTTCTTCGTCCCGCAAGGAAGCGGTCCAATCTCGTGGTCGAAACCTGTGCCCTGGCTCGCCGCGTGGTCATCGAAGGACGCAAGGCGATTGGCGTCGAATACGAGAAGGAAGGGACGATCCATACAGTGCTCGCCACGCACGAAGTGGTTCTGGCGGCCGGCGCCATCGGCTCCCCACAGATTCTGATGCTGTCCGGCATAGGTCCCGGCAGGCACCTACAGGAACACGGAATCGCGGTTGTGGCGGACCTGTCGGGGGTTGGCGAAAATCTGCACGATCACCCGTACACCACCTGTACGTACCGAACCGCCCCTGAGAATTCGCTCAACCGCCAATTGCGTGGGCTGCGAGTGCTTGGGCACGCTATCACCTACTATCTGGCGAAGCGGGGTCCTCTGACGAATGGCGCCTCACAGGCTACGGCTTTGGCGCGCGGGCTGCCCGACGCTCCTTGCCCCGACCTACAAATCGTTTTCCGACCCATGAGCCATGTCTACGACCGAAGTGCGAGAATCAGTC
>Ga0187769_10000668_pt1 | contig 19002 bp, 18 predicted proteins | sample 0116_SJ02_MP02_1_FD_133140 | JGI IMG/M metagenome (GOLD analysis project Ga0187769, IMG submission 133140) | Tropical peat soil microbial communities from peatlands in Department of Meta, Colombia - 0116_SJ02_MP02_10_MG | ecosystem: Environmental > Terrestrial > Soil > Wetlands > Peat | place... | reverse complement strand
GGCAGGTGGTTCTGAATATTGAAGTATGCGTTGGCATCGAAGTCGGTATTTCGCGCAAACTCGAATGCGCTGCCATGCAACCGGTTGGTGCCTGACTTGGTTACCACGCTAATCACCCCAGCCCCGTTACGACCGTATTCCGCCGTGTAGTTGCTGGTCAGGATACGGAACTCGGCAACCGCATCCGGGTTTGGATTTAGGACCACGCCATTACCCAATAAGTCGTTATTGAGACCCCCATCTAAGAGGAAGGTGACGGAGTCTGCGCGGCCGCCGCCCACATTGAAGGTTCCTGCTCCCGTGTCATCCGGGTTGTCCTCTGTCACGCCGGGTTGCAACAAAGCTAGATCCAAGACGTTGCGACCGTTAAGAGGGAGGTTGACGATGGGACGGCTGGTCACGGACTGGCCCAGAGTTGGATTCACGGTTTCGACATTGGTTCCGACTCCCGTCACTTCCAGGGTTTCGCTGCGCGCGCCGATCAACAGGCTTAGATCCATGCGTTCCTGCTGGTTGATTTGAAGGGTACGCGGTGCGGTGACCACCTTGGCAAAACCTTCGTGTTCCGCCGTTAGGGTGTACGTGCCGATGGGGAGCGCGAGCACGCGGTAGTCGCCCTGTGAATCTGTTTCAGTCTTATAAACAATTTGAGTTGCAACGTTCGTGACGGTAATCTGCGTCTTGGGGACCACTGCACCCTGAGGGTCTGTAACCCGGCCGAGAATGGAGGCCGTAGCCGATTGTGCCCAGCCTGCTCCGCGCGAAATCAAAACCGAGAACAATAGGAGACATGCGAACCTGGCAGAACGCATAGGAGTTCCTCTATGGATCGACTTCCTTGATTGAATCAAGCTTGACTGAATCAAGTGATGCTGCGCCGACGTAACGGAGGTGACAAGTGGCCTGCCTCACCATGACCGTGCAACGCTCTCTGATTGTTATCTCGCCTAGTCGGCTAAAAACAAAACATAACATATATGAACTGTTATTACGGCCTGATTATTCACGGTGGGACAGGCCTTTTCAAGACCAAACTGACAATAGCAGTCGTCGTAAGATCGATTTAACATTTCGCCTGCGGGTTCTGTCGATTCCAACAGCCACACAGACAACGGCCTATCAAGGAATCTCCTTTGAGCCAAAGCAGCGAGGCCCCGGCAGGTCTGGTTGGATCTGCCGGGGCCTGTGGCGAGTGCTGGATCTCCTCCGATCCAGCATGGCCAGACTTATGACAGGAAGAACTCTTTCGTCAGTGCTGCCCAATCCTTATCTGGAACCTCCGCACCCACATTTTCAACCGCGACGCCGCCATCCTGTGCCAGCGCTCCCAGCAGGGTTGGCATCTTCCTCTGCAGGCGGCTGGCCGACTCCTCCGTCCACCACCTCGCCAACGCGCCTCCCAGGAGATTCTTGAGGTTGGTCTTGGCGTCGGGGGATTGCACGGTAATCAGCCAACCTTCGCCATAGGGGTCCTTGCGGGCCAGTTCGGGATCTGCTCCTAGCGCATCATTAACGTCGGACACGCTGCCTTCGATCGGAGAGAGCATGTCCACCGCAATGCCGTCGCGGTGCAGCGTGCAGACCTTCTGTCCCTGGCGCAACCATTGACCACGCTGCGGCAGGGTGATGCTGCGGACCTTTCCCGCCAGCTTGGAGGCGAAATCGTCCATCCCGACACGCACCAGGTTAGGACTCTCGCTCAATGCCCAAGTGTGACCGGGATGATAGCGAAGATTCTCCGGAACCTGGAATCCACCCACGAGGCTGGGTGCCAGACGCGGCGGCGCCGGTTTCGCGACTTGCACCGCAGGCTGCACAGCAACATGCCTACGGCTGTAGAAGTAGTCGATGAGGAGGAAGATTCCGAATGTGAAGAGAACTAGTAGGACTGTCATAAGTCACCTCGCTGGAGGGCCTTTTCCTGCTTGTCGTTGGCCACTCGCCACTCTTCTACAAGGCAACTGTCATACCGAATTCGGGCGAGTTTGGAGCATCGTCGCAAGGTGGTTGGAAGGACAAGAGATAGAGTAGTCGCGGCCTGCAGACTGCGTAATTTTCGATGAAATTGGCAACAAGAACTCGATGAGGATCACAACAGCATCTTGAACGTGATTTCAGCCGTTTGCCCCTGATTGCAGGGAAACATGCCGCGAACTCAGTGGGTTCCCGCGAAGCATGCCGACGTTTAAGATTGCAACACGTAGTGATGCCGAATGCAGCAGGTACCTGATCGGAAATCAGCTATCAGCCCTGGTTCTCGGTTCTCAGTACCGCCAAACTCCCGGCTAGTCGAGTGAGGCGGGATTGAGAATGGCAACTCTTATCTTCTTGACAAAACCGGCATACCTGCTAAAGTGCGGCCAACTGCTGCAAACGTTGGTCCACAGGTGCTTATCTATGAAGAACGTGTATGAGGTTCTGAGGCAAAAGGAGCTTGAACTGGCAAGGCTGGAAAAGGAAGTGGAGGCGCTGCGGGTAGCGGCGCCGCTGCTTTCGGACGACAAAGAAGCCGTCGCCGAGGCTACAAACAACAAGCCGACTTTGGCGACGCCCGCAACCCAGCAGCCCATTCGCATCCCACAACCAGCGGTCAATGCACCTCCCGTGGCGCGTGCTGCCGGGTGGGAGGACACCGCCAAACGCTGGCCGTAGATACCGGTGAGAAGCGGCGCAAAGAGCAAGGCCGACTGGCGAATAACGCCAGCCGGCCGCATCACCCCCAACCGTTAACCCTATGCGTGACAAATCTCGGAGAACAGCCACTCCCGGGGAACAGACTGAAATAGCAGGTCCTCTTTGGGCGCGGTGAACTCCGCACCGCACTCCGAGCACACGAACTCCCAGGTTGCCCCCTCCCATCGAGTAATCGCCTGCAGGCTATCCGGCGACTCATACGTCACCACCAGCGCCCCGCAATTCGGCATTGGGCATGTCGCTCCGTAAGCCCTAAGATCAACTTCTTCTTTCCACGCGCGCAACGCCAGTGCGATCTGCTCTCTATCAATGCGTGATTCACTATGATTCGTTTTCATTCCAAGTACCTCGTCGTTCTGCGATTAGGAAGCTACAAGCTGCTCCAACGCCGGCTTGTTCCGGATGATAAGCGTCGAGCCGGTTACTTCCAGCACTCGCTGCTTCTTGAATTCGCTTAGTGTGCGAGTCACGGTTTCTCTCGAAGTGCCGATTAACTGCGCCATCTCTTCGTGTGTCAAAGCCAGTTTCAGCCGGATGGAGCCGTCCACGACACGCGCGTCGCTGGACCATTGCAGCAACAGCCGGGCCAGTTTTTCTGATACCGAGTGGGACAGGCCGATGGAACGAATCACTTCGTAAGCGGAGTGGCAGTCGCGGGCAACATGTTCCGCGGCGCGAAGGCAGGCATCGGGATGCTGATTCAGAAAGCGCAGGAAGTCGTCGCGGCGGATAAAAGCCAGCTGGGCTGGCTGCAAGGTTTCCACCGTGACTTCGTGTTGCCTTCCACTGATGCAGGCGTGCAAGCCGAGAATGGACCCCGGCTCAGCAATCTTTAGAATCATGCTTTTGCCGTCCGCGTTGGTAGTTGTCAGTTTGGCGCGCCCCTGGCAAAGAATGTAGACGCCGCGCGCATCTTGCCCTTCCAGAAAAACCACCGAGCCTTCCGGGAAGCAGCTGACATGCTTGATTTCGTCCAGGTCCTGAATCGCAGCCTGAGAAAGAGCACAGAAAGAATTGTTGTTGCGCAGCTTGCATCCAACGCAGTTGTCAATGATCGGCAGGCCGTAAGGCGCGTGCGCGGTCCTCCTTTCGGGTGCTGGGCCAAAACTGTGCAGTTGCGTTCTGCTGATCGCGCTAACCATTGCAGTTGCCATCTTCGTTTCCTTTCGCCAAGAAGTTGTTCCACCCCACCTGAGTATGCTTCGACTTTATTCGCCGTCACGAAGAGTGACCACTAGGAGAATCCCTAGTTTTTCGGCGGTCGACGTGAACGAGTCACCAAGCGTGACTAGGGAATGGAAAACGCACGAATTGGAAGGATACGCAGCAGGAACCACAGGAGGTGAGCTAAAACTGCGGAGCCGGAGGGTCAGTTCTCCCGTCCGGCTCTCAATTGAGGTGAAAAATACGGCGTTCCGGTTAGAACGCTGGTAATCGCAATCGGTAATTGTTCGTTGGTATAGACCTTTAATACGTAGCCGTCAGCGCCTAGAGCACGGGCTTTCTTCAAATAGGCCGATGAGGACTGAACCGTAAGAAAGATGATCTTGGTTGAGATTCCCGACTCACGAATTTTGGCAGCCGCTTCGAAACCGTTCATCAATGGCATACTGATGTCAGAGACGATCAGATCCGGCTTCAGAGACTTGGCCGCTTCCAGCAGTTTCTGGCCGTTTTCTACCGCCCCGACGATCTCGTAGTCCGCGTCGAGCAGGGCACGGAGCTCTCCCAGCATTTCTGCATGGTCGTCAGCTAACAAAATACGTTTCCGGCTCATGGCGTTTGCTGTAATCGCTTCAAGTTGTGCACTTCCAGCCACCGCTAAAACCCACAGCGCTCGCGTTCAGTGCGTTTGCTCAAGCGCAAAGACAGATTAAGAATGTTCGCTGAGGTGTGCGACTAGGGTATACCCTAGTTTTTTTCAGCTCGGGATAAGGCCTTGTTGGAGAGCAACTTTGGTGAGCTCGGCGACGCTTTTGACGCCCAGTTTGGCCATGATGCGGGCGCGATGGAACTCGACGGTTTTGACTGACACGTGAATCACGTCGGCGATTTCCTTGTTGCCCCGCCCTTCGATGATCAGCTGCAGAATCTCCCGCTGGCGGTCGGTAAGTCCTTCGGTTTCCTCGCTAAGTTCCCCTTCGCGGTTCCACAACCGAGCGATCACCTCTTCGCCAAAAGCTGGGGTGATGTAGGTCTTGCCGCGCAGAACGGTCCCGATTGCCTGTTGCAGTTCCTCCGTTGCCCCGGACTTGAGCACGTAGCCGGACGCTCCCAGCCGGAGGGCCTGCTTCAGATAGGCTGGATTGAGGTGTTGACTGAGAAAGATGAGCTTTGTCTGGGGGAGGCTCTTCTTGATCTGCTTAGCTGCCTCGAAACCATTGAGCAGCGGCATGCTGATATCGACAATTACCAGATCCGGCTTGAGGCGCTCGGCGGCCTGCACCAGGGCGCGGCCATCCTTCGCCAAGCCAACAATTTCATGTTGGCCCTGCAACGCCGAACGCAGGCCGTCAAGAATCAACGCGTGGTCGTCGCCCAGCAGTACCTTCAGCTTCATGGTCAGCAAAGTTGACAGCAGTGTATTATGCAGTGTAAACCCCTGCCACTTGTTTCGGGAGGTGTTATTTGGAGCCTGGAACGCCTCACAATCCGCATCCGCCTAGCGAAAGCCACGCGCTGGAGAAACGATCCCTCTTATGGTCCATCCTCGGACTTGGGATGCTGCTCGTTGTCGGCCTGGTTGCGGCCTATACTTTGCGGCAAGTTGACGAGTCGGACTTCTGGGTCGACCACACGCGTGAGGTAATCGGCGCTAATCAGCAGCTCCTCTCCGACGTGAGAGACGCTCAATCGGCGGAGCGGGGGTACATCATTACCGGGGACGAAGGATACCTGGAGCAATATCGTTTCGCATCAGCAAGCATTCCCCGAAGCGCTGAAAAACTGCAGCAGCTCGTGGCGGACAATCCGGGGCAACAGCAAAGAATAAAGAACCTGCAGGGGCTTATCGATGAAAGAGTAGCGGTGCTCAATGATGCGCTGCGACAAAGAAAAGAGGCAGGTTTTGATGCGGCGCGGGCAGTTGTCCTGGCAGGGCAGAGCCGCGCAGCAATGAAGCAGATCCGCGATGCCAGTCAGGAAATTGAAGCCGAGGAATCCCGCCTGTTGCAGGAACGCACGCACACCCGCCAGGTCCGGCTGCGTGACGGCTTCATTGCTACGTTGGCCGCCGCTCTAGCCGCACTCGTGGCTTTCATCTTTGCTCCGATCGACGTGCGCCGAGCAGTGCGACAGCGCAACATCGCGCAGCACGGCCAGGAAGAGAGCGAAGCGACTACGCGGGCTTTGTTCCAAGCCGCGGCACAGGCCATCTTCGTTGTCGACCAAGGTGGCCGAATCGTGATGGCCAATCCGGCAACCGAAAAGATGCTCGGCTACGCAGAAAGCGAATTGATCGGACAATCGGTTGAATTATTGGTGCCGGAGAACCTGCGGAGCGGACATGTGAGTCACCGGACCGGATATTTCCGCGATCCGCAAACTCGCCCCATGGGTTTCGGGCTTGATCTACAAGCCAGAAGAAAAGACGGAAGCGTGATCGATGTGGAAATCGGCCTTAGTTACATCCAGTCGGCAACGGGAACATTGGCCGTCGCCTTTTTATCCGACATTTCCAAGCGCAAAGCCGATGAGCAGGCAATCCGTCAGCAGCGAGAAGAGTTGCGCTTGCTTGCCGGTCGGCTGATGACGGCCCAGGACGATGAGCGCCGCCGCATCGCCCGAGATTTGCACGACGATCTCAGCCAGAAACTTGCATATCTGGCCATGGACATCGGGAAGCTCGCAACCAAGCCGTCCTCCCAGGAGTTTGTGGAGGATCTTCGAGTTATGCAACGGCGGGCGGCGGACGCCGCAGAAAACGTGCGCCACATCTCGCACCAGTTGCATCCTTCGATTCTCGATGACATCGGGCTGGAAGCTGCGCTCGAGCAGTACTGCGAAGAGTTTGAGGAACGTTCAGGGATTCGTACCCACTTCAGCAGCCGGGACGTTCCTGCTTCGCTGCCACGGCAGGTCGCGAGCAGCATGTATCACATTTTTCAAGAGAGCCTGCGCAACGTATCCAAGCACTCAGAGGCGGAAGAGGTGTTCGTCACGCTGGAATTTGTTGACAGAGTCCTGCGCTTGGCCGTGAGAGATGAGGGTGTGGGTCTGCCGGCGAACCGGCTCAAAACCGGCGCAGGCATCGGAATCGTGGGAATGCGAGAGCGGGCCCACCTGGTGAATGGTACGGTCTCCATTGAATCGCAAGTCGGCGAGGGCACAGAAGTAAGTGTGGCCGTACCGCTGACGAGCGTCGGGTAATTAAAGGCGCGGCTAGGGTGTTCGACCTTTACTTTTCACCGATGCAATACTCGGCGAAAAGCTTGCCCCCACTTTCGGGACTCGCCGACTGCGGATAGAGGTCCACGTTTGCACAATCATAATAGCCGTGGTTCTTGGGAAGCCGGACCATCCAATACGTTCCTGCTGGCGGAGTCGCGCAGTTGGGAGCACCCTTGGTGCACTGCAGTTCATACGATTTTCCTGACTCCTGAATCGTCACCAGTATCACGTCACCGCTGACCGACGTCTCCTTTACCGTAATCTGCGACTTCTCGATGGCCAAAAGCTGCACCGCTATAAGCAGAGCGAATAGAAGAGCGAGTTTCTTCATAAATTCCTCCCCATCCTGAACCGCTACCCAATCCAATTATTGATTCGCGGTGGTTTGCTCCGCTGTGATTCGGGTCACAACCGTGTCAATCACTGGGCACTACCTCTCTGTCACTCTGGGGTGTCATCAGTCACAGGCGCTAGTGACAAAGGGCACAGCAGAAATGCGTGAACAGAACGAAGATACCAAGGTAAGCGGAAAGACTAGGGGTGTGTCCTATGAAGAAGGTCTTGATTTTAGGCGCTGCCGGCCGTGACTTTCATAACTTTAACGTAGTGTTTCGCAATGATCTTGATTATCAAGTGGTTGCATTCACAGCCACCCAGATCCCCGAGATCGCCGGTCGCCGTTATCCAAATGAACTGGCAGGCCGTTTATATCCAGACGGCATCCCCATATTCGAGGAAAAGGATTTAGAGAAGCTGATCACCGAAAACGAACTCGATGTCGTGGTCTTCTCCTACAGCGATATTTCTCACCAGAACCTGATGCATCTTGCCTCGCGAGCGCTGGCGGCAGGGGCCGATTTCTGGCTGCTGGGGACCGAGCACACGCAAGTCGCGTCACAAGTTCCGGTGATTTCAGTTTGTGCGGTACGCACCGGGTGCGGCAAGAGTCCGGTTACCCGCCTGGTAGCTGCCGAACTCCGCGGGCACGGCCGCAGGCCAGTCGTGGTACGCCATCCCATGCCCTACGGAGACTTGGCAGCGCAGGCAGTGCAGCGTTTCGCCACTATGGAGGATCTCGACATCCAGCAATGCACCATCGAGGAACGGGAAGAGTATGAACCGCACATACGCCAGGGCACGGTCGTGTACGCGGGCGTGGATTACGAAAAAATCCTGCGCCGCGCGGAGCAGGAAGCGGATGTGATCTTGTGGGACGGAGGCAACAACGACACTCCGTTCTACAAATCGGATCTCGAGATTGTCATCGTGGATCCGCACCGCCCCGGCCACGAACTGGCGTACTACCCAGGAGAAGTGAACCTGAGACGCGCTGACGTGGTGGTCATCAACAAGGTCGACACCGCCCAGCAGCGGGACATTGAGATGGTTCGGCAGAACGTCAAGCTCAATAACCCAAAGGCCGCAGTTTTCGAGATGGCGTGCCGTGTCACTCTCGCTGCGCCTGAGTCCGTGAAAGGTAAACGTGTGTTGGTGGTGGAAGATGGGCCAACCCTCACGCACGGCGAGATGCCGTATGGGGCTGGCGCAGTGGCGGCGCGGCAATACGGAGCAGCCGAATTGGTCGATCCGCGTCCGTATGCTGTCGGATCGATCCACAACACCTACGAACGCTACCCGCACTTGACGAGCCTTTTGCCCGCCATGGGTTATAGCGCCATGCAGCGGCATGAGCTAGAGGAAACGATTCGCCGCACGCCCTGTGACCTCGTTGTGATTGCCACTCCCATCGACCTTACGCGGGTCATCAACATTGACAAGCCGACTCTGCGCGTCACTTATGAAGTCGAGGAACTCACGACGCCGGGGTTGACGGAATTGCTGACCAAGTTCACGCGCGAGCGCGAGCAAGTTTTTGTAGGAGCCGGAATATGAACGGCAAAGACTTTCTTTCCATCAAGGATTTCTCGCCTTCCGAGATTCAATACCTGCTGATCCTGGGTCGGCAGATCAAGACACACCCTACGACCTACAGCGACGCGCTCAAGCGCAAGACACTGGCCATGATCTTCGAGAAGCCGTCGCTGCGCACGCGCGTGAGCTTTGACGTGGGAATTCAACAGCTCGGCGGTTTTTCTGTTTATCTGTCTCCCGCTGAGATCAAGCTAGGCAAGCGCGAGTGCGTCTACGACGTGGCCAAGAATCTGGAAAGAATGGTGCAGGGCATCATGATTCGCACCTTCGCCCACGAGATCGCCGAGCAGATGGCGCAGTACGCCAGCATTCCGGTCATTAATGGACTCACGGATTACAGCCATCCCTGCCAGGCGATGGCGGATTACCTCACCATCTGGGAGGCCAAGGGCAATCTGGAAGGCTTGAAGGTCGCGTTCGTGGGGGATGGTAACAATGTCGCTCATTCGCTCATGTTCGCCGGAGCTCAACTGGGCGTAAACGTCTGGGTAGCAACGCCGCCGGGTTACGAACCCAAGGCGGAGGCGGTCGATTGGGCCTGCAAACGTGGCACAGAGACAGGTGGCAGTTGCCATTTGACGCATGATCCGCTGGAAGCGGTGTCCGGAGCTGACGTGGTTTACACGGATGTGTGGGCGAGCATGGGCAAAGAAGCAGAGAAGGAGGAACGCCGTCAGATCTTCCGCTGCTATCAGGTGAATGCGCCGCTTTTCCGCCGCGCGAAACGCGACGCCGTTTTTCTTCACTGTCTGCCGGCACACCGCGGAGAAGAGGTCACGAACGAGGTGATTGACTCGCCGCGCTCACTGGTCTTTCAGCAGGCAGAGAACCGGCTACATGTACAGAAAGCCATCATGCTCGAGCTGATGAAAGGCGAGTTTGTGAAGTTGCCGGGACTGGTGGACCTGCAGGAGTTGGTGCATGTGTAGAGGCAGGAGTCACAACACAACTGCGAGCCGAAAACTGAGAACTGACAACTGATGAGATCAATGCTCCTGGCGATTGGCGGCAACTCGCTCATCCGTGCGGGTGAGAAGGGCAGTATTGCGCAGCAGATGGCCAATGCGCGCCGCACGGCGGTGGAGATCGTCGAACTTTGCCAAGCTGGTTACCGGATCGTTCTGACGCATGGCAACGGCCCCCAGGTCGGGGCCGCACTGCTGCGCTCGGAGCGCGGAGCGAGCCAGGTGCCGGGGCATTCGCTGGATGTTTGTGATGCCTCTACGCAGGGCGAAATCGGCTACATCCTGCAGCAGGCGTTGGAAAGCGAATTGAGGATTGCGAGATTGCACATCCCGGTGGTTACGGTCGTGACGCAGAGCGTTGTCTCGGCAGACGATCCCGCGATGCAACATCCGACGAAACCCATTGGGCCGTTCTACTCGCGCGCCGATGCCGAAGAACGCAAACGCCAGTTTGGATGGGAAATTGTGGAGGACGCGTCCCGAGGCTATCGGCGGGTAGTGCCATCGCCTGAGCCAATTGAAATTGTTGAACTGGAAGTCATTCAAGATCTGGTTGAACACGGCGTGCTGGTCATTGCTTGCGGCGGAGGCGGAATCCCGGTGATCTGGAAGGAGGGCAAACTGCAAGGTGTCGAAGCGGTCATTGATAAAGATCGTGCTTCCGCCCTGCTGGCATCGAGGCTTGGCGTTGATTTGTTTGTGATCTCTACGGACACGGATTACGTGTACCTCGACTACAAGAAGCCGACGCAGCGGCCATTAAGAGAAGTGGGCGCCGCCGAGTTGCAGAAGTATCTGGAAGCGGGTCATTTTCCCCCCGGAAACATGGGGCCAAAGATCGAATCTGTGTTGCGCTTCCTGGGCAATGGCGGGCAGGAAGCCATCATTACTTCTTGCGAGAACCTGGGTAAAGCGGTCAGCGGATCGGCTGGTACACATATTGTTGCTGATCGGGAAAGAGTCAGGGTCACGCTGGATTACCAACGTGAACTTCCGGTGGAGAGGGGCTGAATATGCCGGAATCAAACGCCGCAGTGGAAAATCTCGAACAGATTCAGAGTTCAGAGTTCGGGCTGGGCTCAGAGAAGAAGCTACGGCATGTTGTCGAATCCCAGCAATTCACGGTTCCTTTGCTCATGGAACTGTTCGATCGCTCGCGGGGCATGGAGCGGGTGGTAGCGCGCGGCGGTTCCCTCGATTATCAAAACCGGATCATGGCGACATTGTTTTATGCGCCGTCCACCCGCACGCGATTCTGTTTCGAAGCTGCCATGCACCGGCTGGGCGGAAGAGTCTTATCCACTGAACATGCCCGCGCTTTTTCGTCAGCAGTTGAGGGCGAACGGATCGAGGATTCCATTCGCATCATTGGCGGCTACGCGGATGTCATCGTAGTGCGTCATCACGAGGAGGGTGGAGCAAAGCGTGCGGCTCAAGTGTCGCCAGTGCCGGTGATCAACGCCGGAGATGGTGAAGGCGGCCAACATCCCACTCAGGCCCTGCTCGATCTCTATACGATTTACCGGGAGCGTCCGCTGAATGGGCTGAGCGTGGCCATCGTCGGCGAGCTGGATAAGGGACGCACCGCGCGCTCGCTCGCATACCTGCTGGCCAAATTTGAGCGCGTGAAGCTGTACTTCGTCAGCCCGCCCGAACTGCAGATGAGGCCCGACATTCTGGCATATCTCGATGAGCATGGCACTCACTACGAACTGGAGCCGGAGATCGATCGCGTACTTGGCGAAGTCGATGTGGTCTACCAGACGCGCATTCGGCCCGAGCGCATGAGCAACTTGGGCAACCTGAAGAAATATGCCATTGACTCGACGGTAGTGCGCCGGATGAAGCCGGACGCGCTGATTCTTCATCCCCTGCCGCGCACCGTCGAGCTAGACAAATCGGTGGACGACGATCCCAGGGCACTTTATTTCCGCCAGGCGAGGAACGGGCTGTACGTGCGCATGGCGCTGCTGACGATGCTTTTGGAGTAGTAGCGAGTAGCTGGGAGCTAGAAGTGCGGGTTCGGCCGTTCCTAGCTAGCAGCTACTAACTACGAGCTACTTTCGAAAGGAACCACGATGCCTGCAGAATCATTGACCGAGCCAACAGCAAAGACCCAAGACCTTATTGAACTCGAAAACCAGTATGGAGCCCACAACTATCGTCCGCTTGACGTGGTAATCGAGCACGCCGAGGGCGTGTGGGTGTATGACGTCGAGGGCAAACGCTATCTCGATTGCCTAGCTGCGTACTCGGCGGTCAACCAGGGCCACTGCCACCCGAAGATTTTGCAAGCTCTCATCGAGCAGGCTCACAAAGTCACGCTCACGTCGCGAGCATTCCGCAGTGATCAGTTAGGGCTTCTCTATAAAGACCTTCACGACCTGACCGGCTTCGACATGGCCGTGCCGATGAACTCAGGCGCCGAAGCGGTGGAAACAGCCGTCAAGACCGCCCGCAAATGGGGATACAAGGTCAAGGGAATTCCGGATGGCAAAGCCGAGATTATTGTCTGCGCCAACAATTTCCATGGACGCACGGTCACGATGGTGAGCTGTTCGACCGACGATCAATACCGAGACGGCTTCGGTCCGTTTACGCCAGGTTTCAAGATCATCCCATTCGGCGACATTCAGGCGCTGCGCAAGGCGATCACGCCGAATACCTGCGCGTTCCTGGTTGAGCCGATTCAAGGCGAAGCCGGGATTGTGATCCCGCCCGCAGGATTTCTCAAACAAGCGGCCGAAATCTGCCGCGGGAATCGCGTTCTGCTAATGACCGACGAAATCCAGTCAGGCCTGGGCCGCACGGGCAAGTTGTTTGCTTACATGCATGAGGAAATCACACCAAATGTCCTGATTGTGGGCAAAGCTCTCGCCGGAGGCTTCTATCCCGTGTCCGCAGTATTGGCATCACGCGAAATTCTCGGAGTGTACAAGCCGGGCGACCATGGCAGCACATTCGGTGGCAACCCGCTGGGCTGCGCCATCGCGCGTACGGCGCTACGCGTTTTGATCGAAGACAGGATGGTGGAGCGGTCAGCGGAACTGGGAGCGTACTTTCTAACGCTGCTCCAGACCCTGCGTAGTTCCGATCTGAAAGAAATTCGCGGTCTGGGCCTATGGATCGGAATTGAGCTGCACAGTCCAGCCCGGCCGTATTGTGAAGCTCTTAAGGAGGAAGGAATTCTTTGTAAAGAAACTCACGACAAAGTGATCCGCGTCGCGCCGCCCCTGGTGATCAAACGCGAGGAGATCGACTGGGCGTTCGAGCGGATCAGGAAAGTGATCGAGAAACGCTAGAAACTTGTGAAAATTCTCTTTGTCATCCCGAGCGGAGCGATGGATCCGCAGTTGGGAGTTTGGAAACAGCAGATTCCTTGTCGCTTCGCTCCTCGGAATGACAAGAAGCAAGAATTCTTGAGGAGGAATCATGGCAATTTCAAAGAAAGATGCATTGGATTATCACGCACTACCAAAGCCTGGAAAAATCGAAGTCACACCAACCAAGCCGTGCCGGACGCAACGCGATCTGAGCATGGCCTATACTCCCGGCGTTGCCGAAGCTTGCCTGGAAATCAAGAAAAACGCCCATGATGCGTTCAAATACACTGGCCGCGGCAACTTGGTCGCCGTGGTGAGCAATGGCACGGCCGTGCTCGGACTGGGAGACATCGGCGCAATTGCCGGTAAGCCTGTGATGGAAGGCAAAGCCGTGCTGTTCAAGCGCTTTGCCGACGTCAACGTTTTTGACATCGAGGTGAACAGCCACAACCCGGATGATGTCATCAAGGTCTGCCAACTGCTGGAGCCGACCTTCGGCGGTATCAATCTCGAAGACATCAAGGCGCCGGAATGCTTCTACATCGAAGAAACATTGAAGAAGACGATGAAGATCCCGGTCTTTCACGATGATCAGCACGGCACGGCGATCATCACCGGCGCAGCGCTGATGAACGCTCTGGAGATTGTGGGCAAGGACATCAGCAAAATCAAGGTTGTCTTCAACGGTGCCGGAGCTTCCGGCATTGCTTCCGCGGAGCACTACGTACGCATGGGCGTGAAGCGGGAGAACATCTTCATGTGCGACACCAAAGGCTTGATCTACAAGGGCCGCACGGAAGGCATGAATCCTTACAAAGAGCGTTTTGCGCAACAGACCAGTTTGCGTACCCTGGCAGAAGTTGTCGAAGGGGCTGACCTGCTGGTCGGACTTTCGGTAAAAGGCGCATTCACACAGGACATGATCCGCAGCATGGCGCCCAAGCCGATCGTAATCGCCATGGCCAACCCGGACCCCGAGATCACCTATGAAGATGCGCGAGCGGCACGCAAGGACGTTCTGATGTGCACCGGCCGTTCCGACTATCCGAACCAGGTCAACAACGTTCTTGGCTTCCCATTCATCTTCCGCGGCGCGTTGGACGTCCATGCCACGGCCATCAATGAGGAGATGAAGCTGGCCGCTTCGTATGCACTAGCTGCTCTCGCAAAGGAAGACGTGCCCGATTCAGTTTGCCGGGCCTACGGCGTGCAACGCTTCGCGTTTGGACCGGATTACATCATTCCCACCCCATTCGATCCTCGGGTCCTGGTGTGGGAAGCCTCGGCCGTAGCAAAGGCCGCGATGGACACAGGCGTAGCTCTGGAGCCTGTGGACATCGAGGAGTATCGTGAGCAGCTCGAGAAGCGGCTCGGCAAGGCCCACGAAGTCATGCGCATTGTCATTCACAAGGCGCAGGCCAAACCCAAACGAGTTGTCTTCCCGGAGGGTGACAACGACAAGGTGCTGCGTGCTTCCCACATTCTCGTGGAGGACAAGATTGCCAAGCCGATTTTGCTGGGCAATGAGACCAGCATTCGTGCGCGGGCAGCGGAACTCGGCGTTCCGCTCAACGGCATGGACGTTGTAGATCCGAAGACTTCTGCCTGGCGCGAGGTTTACACGCAGGAATTCTATTGGCTTCGTCAGCGCCGCGGCGTAACCTTGTCCGAGGCACGCGAGTTGATCGACAACCGCAACATCTTTGGCTCCCTTATGGTCCACATGGGCGACGCCGATGCCCTGGTTTCCGGGGTGACGCAGCATTATCCCGATACCATCCGGCCGGCGCTGCAAATCATCAAAGTCCGCGAAGGTGCGCATAAGGTCTCGGGACTTTATGTCCTGATTACTAAGAAGGGCGACCTGCTCTTCCTCGCCGATTGCACGGTGAATATCGAGCCGACCGCCGAGGATCTGGCGGAAATCGCACTGTGCGCGGCTGACGCGGCTCGGCGCTTCGACGTCACGCCGCGTGTGGCGATGCTTTCCTTCTCCAACTTTGGCAGCACGAACCATCCATTGTGCGAGAAGGTGCGTCGCGCCACCGAACTCGTCAAACAGCGCGATCCTTCGCTCGTCATCGACGGCGAGGTGATGGCAGATACGGCTGTGGTGCCCGAAATCATGGAAAAGGATTATCCATTCTCCACGCTCAAGGGCAATGCCAATGTACTGATCTTCCCCGACCTCAATTCCGCCAATACCGCATACAAGCTCTTGATGCGGGTAGGCGAAGCGGAAGCCATCGGGCCCATTGTTATGGGACTCAGCAAGCCCGCTTATGTGTTGGCACGCGGAGCTGAGGTGGAAGAGATCGTGAACATGACAGCCCTGGCCGTTGTGGACGCGGAAGAAAGCCATCCGAAGGTGGTTCAGGAAGGTGGCAAGATCTTTGTATCGGCAGATTGAGTTATCGACTCACCGGCCGGAGGCTCATCTTCGACGAGTCTCCGGTTTTTTATTTCGCAGCCGAGCCCCTTTGCGCCGGGATCACCGGCAGCAGAATTTGGGATGGATGCTGCGCGTCATGGTAGATGGTGTTGACCGCGACGGCCCAGCGCCGGTTGTCGTTCAACGGCTCGCCGGTGTTCGGATTCACATCGAAGCGAGGGAAATTGCTGCTGCTGATGTCCACTCGAATGCGGTGGCCTTTGGCAAAGAGTAACGAGGTCGGATACATCTCGATGGTGAACGTATAAACTTCGCCCGGCTTCATTAGCTCAGCATGTTCCAGCGAGTTGCGATAGCGGGCCCGCACAATGCTATCGCCCACATTTAAGTCAACTCCCGCGGGAAAGTCGTGGTTGGGCGGATAAACATCGACCAGTTTCGCCGTGAAATCGGTATCAGGCGCGCTCGAAGAAGCCCACAACTTGACGATCAGCCGGCCTGTAACCTCCACCTCTTCCTTTAGCGGTTCGGTTTGGAATACCAGAACATCGTTACGGGCTGATAACGGACGTGTATCATCGCAGGTCCATATCTCCATTCGGCACCGCTGGTCATAAGCGCCTTGCTCCATCAGATTCTCTGAATCACCCGCTCGCTCGATGGAGTTGTGATGCGATGGCGGTGCATTGTGCGAAGAGATATTTCCTCCCAGCGTTGGCACCGGATGCCGCGGGTCAAATTCATACGACGTGGCTACTTCACCCACGGGTTTCTCGGCCGACAGCACTCCGTTCGCGTGCAGATAGTACGGGGTTGCTATGGCCCGCGCGAGCGGCCATTCATTTTCATCGCGCCAGTGGCCTCCGACGAAAATGCGCCCTTCGGGAGTTTTGTGCGCATCCCCTCCGCCCATGACGAAGATTCGCACCGGCGGCTCGCGGTCCATGCCATTCTCAATTTCTTTGAGCCAGTGGTCGAACCAGCGCAACTGAAACTCGTTGAAGTTAATCGCCGCCTCCGGACCGAACTCCGCCTCACCGGCATAGCTGTGCGTTCGGCCCCCGTGCGTCCACGGGCCCATAATCAGCCGCTGTAGACTCTTCTTGTTCTTGCTGAGGGTAAGGTAATTCAGGTTCGCCACTTGCGAGCCCCATGAGTCGTACCAGCCGCCCAGGTGATAAACGGGAATGTCCTTGTATTCCGCCACATGCTCAACCACATCCGCGCCCGCATTTTTCCAGAAATTGTCGTAGTCGCCGTGCGACATGGCTTCGATCAGCCAGTTCTCGTATTCCGGGTTGAGCTTGAGCGGCGTCATTCCCGGGCGCAAGGGCATGCCTTTCGCGTACTCCCGGACTTGCTCTCCCAGTTTGAGCAGCGCTTCTCGAGTCTGGGGATCGCGTGCCGCCCTGCTTCCATTCGGCCCTCCGATGTTGAAAATCCAATTCATCCAGCGGATCTCGAAGGCGCCGTTGTGCCGGACACCATAGCGGCCGAAATCCGACATGGCATCGGCCGGAATCATGGCCTTCAGGTAAGGCGGGTTGGAGAGTGCCAGCGCATGCTGCGTACCACCAGGGTAAGAGGTTCCGACCGTTCCGATGCTGCCATCAGACCAGGGCTGCTCCCCAATCCACTTCGCGGTGTCGTAGCCGTCGTTCCCATCGTCGCGAAACGGACGCCAACTGCCTTCCGAGTCGAAGCGGCCACGAACATCCTGGCCGATGGCAATGTAACCGCGGGGGACGAAAAATTCTGCCCAATGTTCCGCGGTGTCCTTGCCGTAAGGCGTGCGCTCGAGAATGACGGGAAATTTACCGTCTGCCGCTTGACCATTGAGCGCGGGACGGTAAATGTCACACGCCAGCTTCACGCCATCGCGCATGGGGATCATTACGTTCTTAGAAACGGTAATGCCGTACTTGGGCTCGCTCCTAGGCGTAGTTTGGCTCGGCGACTGCGAACGCGCAAAAAGAGCGCAGGCACATATCACCGCCGCGAGTACCGTAAGTTTGCAATGCACACCGGGCTTCGCAAAACAGAAGGCAATTCGTCTTCTCATAAAGTTCGCTGCCATGGACGCACTGACGAAAAGGGCTGCGGCCCAAGTAACAATACACCATGACATTTCGTGATCACAAAGATTTTAGGGTTTGGGGATGGGGCCGAAACTACACTTTTTCGGCCTTCTCGTAGATGACCAATTCGCCTTTGCCGCGCAGTTCGTCGGGATGGTAGTGAGGAATTGGCAGCTCGATTTCCTTGAATTCGACCGGGGCTACCTTCTTATCGACGACGCCGAGTGCAACCGCTACACCGTAAATGATGGCTTCCGGACGCGGCGGGCAACCGGGAATGTAGTAGCTCACCGGAATGATCTTCTCCACCGGCCCGAGGACGGTATAGCTGTCGAACCACACACCCCCTCCGCACGCGCACGACCCTATCGCGAAAACGAGCTTGGGAGCGGGCATGGCTTCGTAGGCACGCTTAAGCGCCTGAGCGGTCGACCGCATGGCCGGGCCCTGGCATAGCATAACGTCGGCATGGCGGGGCGAGCCGACCAGCCTGATGCCAAAGCGCTCGGCATCGTAATACGGAGTAAGGGCGTTGAGCACCTCGATGTCGCAGCCGTTGCAGCCGCCGCTGTTGGCGTGATAGACCCACAGCGATCGTCCAAACATTTTCTGGCAGAGGTTCTTCAACATAGCTCAGTCCAATTCAATCTCGACATCGTCCACTACCGGGTCGCCCTCCAAGCGTGCTTGCGCGCGGAAAATCCAGCGCTCGTTTTGCAAGTCGTCAAAGCGGTAGCCTTTCATCTTCAGCTCTTCCAGGACCGAGGGCGCTTTGAAGCAGCGCCCGCAGCGCTGGCAGGTGCTCATGAAGAGCTCCAGGCGTTGGCCAAGGTCACCGATTTTGTTAGTGGCGCTTTCGAAGTCCCGGCTCATGGTGATGGCTTTTTCCGGACAAACCTCGGCACAACGTCCGCAATAGGTGCAACGGCGGCCCAGGTATTTCAGGATGCGAATCTCCTGACAAACATCGAATACCAGGATTTCGCGGGCCGGGCAGTTGTTGGCGCAGCCAGCACAGCCAATGCACTTCGAAGTGTCGAAGATGGGGCGCCCGCGGAACTGCTCGGGCGCGGGAGTCGTCTCCGCAGGGTACGGCAGCGTGACCCGCCCAGCTTTCAGGCAAAGCATGGTTTCTTCGAATTTGCTTAGCAGCGACATCTTCCTTCTTCACCGGCCACGTAGGCGCAGACGTCTCGTCTGGGCATGTCTGCGGGGCTTTGCTCCGCTGG
>Ga0187769_10000667_pt1 | contig 19046 bp, 17 predicted proteins | sample 0116_SJ02_MP02_1_FD_133140 | JGI IMG/M metagenome (GOLD analysis project Ga0187769, IMG submission 133140) | Tropical peat soil microbial communities from peatlands in Department of Meta, Colombia - 0116_SJ02_MP02_10_MG | ecosystem: Environmental > Terrestrial > Soil > Wetlands > Peat | place... | reverse complement strand
CGCGCGGATGGAAGAGCGTATCGGCCGGCAGCGGCCCAAGCGTCCGGATCCCGGCGGCGCGCAGCTCCTCCACCGCGGGGGCGATCGTCTCGATCTCCTCGCGGCCGAGCCCGCCGGCCTCGCCCGCATGCGGATTGAGGCCCGCGACCGCGAGCGTGGGCGCGGCCACGCCGAAGCTCGTCGTGAGGGCATCCGCGGCGACCTTGCCGCAGTGGACGATCGCAGCCGCATCGAGCGACTGAAGCGCCTTGGCGAGCGGCAAATGGATGGTGACGGGAACGACGCGCAAGCCGGGTATCACGAGCATCATTACCGGCACCGGCGCGGGAGCGCCCTCGACGAGGGCGGCCAGGAACTCGGTGTGACCCGGATAGCGGAAGCCGGCGTCGTAGAGGCTCTTCTTGTGGATGGGGTTGGTGACCACGGCACTTGCCCGCCCCGCGAGCGCGAGAGCAACCGCCCGTCGGATCGACGTGACGACGGCGGGGCCGTTGGCGGGATCGGGTCTGCCCGCTCGCACGGCTCGCGGAAGCCGCTCGCAAAGCACGGGGAGCGCTGCCGCGAACAGGCTCGGCACCTCCTCGGGTCCTTCGATCCCCTCGATCGCGACGCGGAGCCCCAAGCCCCGTGCAAGGCGCGCGAGACGGTCCGGATCGTCGATCACGAAGAAGGGCCGCAATGCCGCTTCGCTCCGCCCCAGCCAGGCCTTGAGCGCGATCTCGCCGCCGACGCCGGCCGGTTCGCCCATGGTGAGGGCCAAGGGCGCCGCAGCCGAGGGCTCGCTCATGGGCGGAGGTCGATGAAGGCGGTGGTGCGCATGTCGCGAAGGTAGCGCCGCGTAAGCAGGTCGAGCTTCTCCTGTCCGAGACGATTGCGCACTTCATCGGCGCTCGGCAGCCCGCTTTCGCTGCCGCCCTCGCGGGAGCAGATCATCATGACGAAGACGCCGTTGTTGAGCGTGATCGGGTCGCTCGCCTTGCCGACTGGCAGCTTGCTCGCGACCGCGCGTATCGCCGGCGCCAAATCGTTGGCCGTAACGGTGCTGGGAACCACTGTCTTCGCGTCAGGAAGCTGCTTGCGCAACGAGGCGAAGTCAGGGCAGCTCGCGGCATTGTCCGACACCGTCTGGGCAAGCGAGCGCAGCGCCGCCAAGTCCTCGGGCGCGGCATTGGTCGGGCCGGCGATGAAGAAATGCTCGATCTTGAGCGTGCTCGTGTCGGCCGCCGCCGCCCCGCTCTGGCGCTTCTCGCGCAGAAGGATCAGATGAAAGCCCGGGACCGTGCGGATCGGTGCCGAAATCTCGCCGACCTTGAGCTGGTCGACGGCTCTGCGGATTTCGGGCTCGAGCGCCCCTTCTTCCACCCAGCCCAGGTCGCCGCCGACTGCGGCGGTGGCACTCTGCGAAAATTGGCGGGCGACGGCGGTGAAGTTTGCGCCGCGCTTGATCTGCTCCGAAAGCCTCTCGGCCGTGCGCCGCACGTCCTCCTCCTGCTGCGGCGTGTCGACGGCGAGAAAGATTTCTTGGAGGCGGTACTCGGGCTTGTCCTTGTTCGCCTTGAGCCGGTCGAGATATTCCTGAACCTGGTCGTCGCCGATCTCGATCGACGGACGGATCTTCTCCGAGACGATCTTGCTCCAGGAGAGGCCCGCGCGAACCTGGGCGACGAGGGTCGACAGCGGGATGCCCGACTGCTTGAGGAAATCCGAGAACTGCGTCTCCGTCATGTCATTCTGCTTGGCGATTCGCCCCATCGCATTGTCGATCTCGGTGCTGTTGACCGTGATATTCAGGCGCTTCGCCTCCTGCACCTCCAGCGCCTCGTCGATCAGCGTGCGCAGAATCTGCGGGGTGAGGCGGGCGCGGATCTCGGGCGTGTCCTCGAGCCCGGAGGACACGATGGTGAGGCGGATGCGCCCGGCCAGATCGAACATGGAAACGACCTGATCGTTCACCACCGCCGCAATGCGCTGGAGGTCCTGCTGGGCCTCCGCCGGGGCGCCGCAACAGGCCGCCGCGAGTGCCAGGATCGCAAGAAAAAACGCTTTCACGTCCGTCTAGCTCACGAAGGAGCGCATCGATGCGCGCTCACGGCCTTTATAGCCGACCCCGGGGGCGGGCGCAAACGGCGGCGCCGCGGCGAATGGGGCCAATTGAGACATGGCATTTCCGGCGTCCTCATCCCGCAAAGCACTGCGAATACTGGCGATCATTGACTCGCGCTGGTGCCGCCGAAGCTGATGTCGCCCAGATCTTTGAAGACGAGCGTCACGAGGAAGGTATCGCTCGGCGGGGATTGGACGGTGAAGGTGAAGTTGCGGGTCAGCGCGGCCGTGATCGTGAGACATTCGTCCTGATAGGCAAGACTCATGCCGTAGTTGCGAAACTGATCATGAACGAGATCGCGCAGTAGGTTCGCCGACATGGTCCAATGGTCGATGAAATGAGTGGTTACACTGGGGCCGAATTGCGTGATCTTGGTCAAACCTTCGCCGGGAACTTCCTGCGAGAGATCGACGTAATAGAGGCCGCCTCCCAGAATGGGCGTTCCGTAAGTCGCGCTGACCTCGGTTCGCTGTGGTCTCAAATTGTTGTCCTGAAGCTCGAAGCGATAGTCGAAGCTGAGGAACGTCATGGGCTTGATCTGCAGGCGCCCGACGACGTCCGAGAGGTTTTGCTCGAGCCCGGTGCCCCCGGTGAAGGCGTCCCGGTCCCTGTGCAGCTGATACATCTGTCCGAGAAAGAACGAGGTGCTGCCGCCCTTGTTGCCGTACGCGCCGACGTTCAGGCCATAGACCGCGCGCTCGCCGCCGTCGACCCGATCGACGCCCGGGAAGGGATTGAAATTGAAGAGGTTCTGCTCGTCGAACTCGAAGTCCGTGCTGTCCTCGTTCGGGATGCCGCGGTTGCGCCCCTGCGTGCCGGCGAGGAGGGCTATGCGCGGCTCGATCACTTCCTGTATCTCCCCGTCTGAGCGCGCCCACGGATAGCGCCACTCCAGCTTGGCTTGGGGAAGGACCCGTCCGGTCGTCCTCGATGCCACCGCTTGAGGCGCATTGGGGTCCAGGTTGCTGTTCGTGATGTAGCCGTCGCTCTCAAGGCTGACGGCCAGCGAGTACATATCACCGATTCCCGAGGTGTAGGGCACTTCCCAGGACGTGCGCTGCGCGAGCCGGCGGGTGAACACCCCGCTCGGGCGGAAGAGATTCATGGCGTCGGCATCGACCGACCAATGCTGGCCGAAGTCGCCCGGCTCGCCGCGATAGTTGACCTCGTAGATGGGCGCTACGATCGGCAGGTCGCGGAGGTTTATCTGGGCGCGCGTGTCCTGGAAGGTGTACGCGTTGAGCGCGTTGTAGCTCTGTCCGAAGTAGCCCTCGGCGAAGGCGTTCGAGGTCAGCACGGTGGGCTGGTTGTAGATGATCTTGTAGCGGCTGAGATAGAGGATGTCGGTTTCGCGCTCCGCCGTGAACCCGGTGCGCCAATCCTCGTCGATATTCAAGACGCCGTTGCCCTTGAAGTTTCCGCGCAGCTGGGTGCCCGGCTTGGGTATGCCGATCTCGTTGAAGGCCTCCGCGTCGGTCAAGCTGCCCGAGAGGTCGATCTGCGCGTTGCCCCAGCGCTCGCGATATTCGCCGTTCATCACCGGATTCGTCTTGGTCATGAAAACCGGGGCGAAGGTCAGATCCTTATCGGGATCGATGGCCCAGAAGTAGGGAACCTTGGCGAGATAGCCGAGATAGGTATTCTCTCCGTAGGTCGCCGGAAGAAAGCCGGTGCGGCGCTTCACCGTCGGGTCCGGATAGGAGAAATAGGGTGTATAGGCAACCGGAATGCCCCACATCTCCATGATGGCGTCCTCATCGACGATGTCATGCGTGTCTTCATAGTGGATGATGCGTGCCGCCTTGATCTGCCAAAGGGGCGGGCGCTCCGGATCGTCCTTGCAAAGATTGCAGGGCGAGAAGACGCCGTTCACCATCTCGGTAAGGACGCCTCCCTCGCGCCGGGCGCCGGCGGCGGCGAAGCGCGATTTGTCCGTCATCAGAAGGCGGAAGTTGAGCGCCACGCCCTCCTTCAGCCCCTGCGTGAGCTCGAAATAGTTGGCGAAGATCACCTCGCCGTTCGGCTCGAGGATGCTGACGTTGCCGGACGCGGTCACCACGTCGGTATGCTGGTTGTAGGTGACCCTGTCCGCGAGGAGAACGCGTTCGCCTTGCGAAATCTCGACATGGCCGCTCGCGACGATGAGCCCGAGCTGGTCGTCGTAGGATACGCGATCGGCGGAGAGCAACGCCGGGGTGGTCGACGGCGGTCTTTGCTCGACCGCCCGCGCGGGCCGTTCCAGGGCGGCGATGAGCGTAAAGGCGAGGGCGGCAAGGAGAAACCAGCGCACGGCCCGCCTATCCGTCCTCGAGATGGAACAGCATGGCGAGGCCGAACAGCATGCTGGCCCCCGCAGGGCTCCAAGCGGCGAGAAAGATGGGGATCGACGCGGTCAGACCGAGTGCGAAAACGACGTCGGAGATGAAGTAGACGAAAAAGCCGGTGAACACGCCGATCGCGATGACGATCACGGTGCCGCCGCGCCGCTGATGGCGCAATGAGAACGTCGCCGCGATCAGCACCATGGCACAGAGGAGCAGCGGGTCCGAGAGAAGGGAGTTCCAATAGAGCCGGTGTCTCAGCGCCGAGAAGCCCGCGTGCTGCAGGATCTCGATGAACTGCGGCAGTTCCCAGAAGGAGATGGATTCGGGCGATGCGAAGCTGTCCTGAATCTGCTCGAGCGTGAGGTTGGTCTTCAGCCGGTGATCCTTGGCGAACACGGCGGCATGGTCCGGCGCCGTGATCCAGGCATTGTGGATGTCCCAGTATCCGCTATCGAGCTTCGCCGTCTCCGCGTCGATGCGGCCGGCGAAGCGATCGCCGGCCTTGAACGTGAAGATGATGACGTCGCTCAGCTCGAAGCCGCTGGGAGAGACTTTGAGCGCGTGCACCACGGATTCGTTCCCGCCGTCCATCTGGCGCAGCCACAGCCCCGTCTCGGAGACCGCAAGCAGGCTCGTCATGCCCTTGAGGTATTTGTTTTCGAGCTCCTCGAAGTGGAACAGCATCGCCGCCGCAACCGGGTTGAGCATGGTGATCTTGACGACGCCGATGGCAAAGGCGAGAAACACCGCGGGTGCCGTGAACTGCCAGACCGAGACTCCGATCGCGCGCACCACGACGAGCTCCTGGCTGCGCGTGAGCCGCCAGAAGGTGAGCATGCCTCCGAAAAGAATGGCGAAGGGAATGACCTGCTCGGCCAAGTGCGGCAGCTTGAAGAAGGACATGCTCAACACGATCGAGAAAGGAGTTCCCTCCTTCGACTGCGAGCGGCGCAGCATTTCGACCACGTCGAAGAGGAACGCGACGCTGGCGAATGCCAGCAGGATGCTGGCGAACGCAGTCAGGAACTGGCGCGCGATGTAGATGAAGAGAGTGGGCGAGGTGCGCATCCCGGACTCCGCCTCCGTGCTCAGGGCGCCCTAAGGGCGCCCAACGCTGCCCCCCGGTGCCGCCGCGCCGCGCTGACGGGCCGCACTGCCGATGTGGAGCATCCCACCATGCGCGGATGGGCGATAGCGGCGCGCTGGACGCACGACGCCTTGGCCACTCTCTGCTCCCTCGAAATGTCGCAATCGCGGCTCTTGATCATCCGCGGTGTTATAGCCCGTTCTCCCGTCCTTTGAATAGAGCGAGGTGCGACGCGTCCGTCAATCGGCGATCCCGCCCGGGATGAATTCTCCGCCCTCCGTTCGGCGGAAGACGCGGCCATGGCGGGCAAAGGCCGCGCGCAAGGGGAGGGTGGTTCCGAATGCGACCGCCGCACCGGCGATGAGGTCGCTCGGGTAATGCTCGCCGACCGCGACGCGCGAGAGGAGGACGAGCGCTGCCAAGGCCGCGAGAGCCTTCCTCAAGCGCGGCGCCAGCATACCGAGCGCCAATGTCACGGTCGTAACGGTGTTCGCATGACCTGAGGGGAAGGATTGCAGCTTTGCAGTAAGCCCAAGGGGATGCCAGCCAAAATCGCCCTCGCGCAGCAAGAGCGCGGGCCGCGCCCGGCCGAACAGGATCTTGAGAAGGTCGGTCAAGAGACCGGAGCCAGCGATTGCGACGAAGAGGAACAGCGCCGCCCAGAGGAGCCAATCGAGCCGCGCCGCCCGCGCGGGATCGGCGCTGCGGCTGCTCGCGACGTGAAGCACCGGGATGGCAACCGCCAGCGGCACGAGATACCAAGACGAGTTGCCGAGCGCGGTGAGCCTCTCGCAGAACGCCACGACTGGGGGTGCCAGCTCGCTCGCCCAATAAGCGCTCGGGCGGTCGAGATAGGCGACCGAGAGTGCCGCAAGCAGGGCGGCGGCGAGGCCGGCCGCGAGCCAGCGCAGGCGGGGCGCGATCCACCGCGAGCTCCTCATGAGCGCCCCGCGGGGCCGAGCGCGCCGAAAAGCGTCAAGGCGACGGAGCGGCCGCGCGCAATGTTGATGCCGTCGATCTTGGCGAGGGGCTCGGCCGCCTTGCCCGCCCGCGCGAGGCGCGCGTCGAACGCCTCGAGATCGGACTCATTGACGAGCGCCAAGGCGCAGGCGTCGCCGAGGAGCGCCTCCGCTGCCGCCGTGCCGTCGCCGAAACGGGTACGGCCGCCCAGCAGGAAGACGAGGCTCGGCTCACTGAAGCCGGCGGATGTCACGACCGCTTGCGGACAGGGCTTGGCCTGCGCGACGGCCTGGGCGACGCGGCTGCTGATCCAGAGCCGATCGAGCCGCGGCATGACCCGACCATAGCTCGTGCCATAGATAACGACGCAGGCGGCGATCACGCTGACGAGCGCCTGCCGTTTTCGCCCGGCACGATAGCCGCGAAAGGCGGCGTGGATCAGCAAGAGGGCGGCCACGCCCGAGAGGAGGGCAAGCACGTCTATGCGTTGCTCGAGGATGGCCGGCAGCAGCGGCAGCGCGGCACAGAGCGCCAGCGTCACCAGGAGCCAGGCGATGATCAGTCCCCATTCGAGCGTTCGTCCACTTCGCGTCGCCGGGCGCGCGTAGGGCTCGAGTGCCGCGCGCGCGGCGAGACATGCGACGGCAGGAAAGAGGGGGAGCGTATAGTGGGGCAGCTTCGTCGGCACAAGCTCGAAGACGAGCCAGCTCGGCACGAGCCAGGCCAGGCAGAGGCGCACGACCCCTTCGCCGCGATGGCGCCATACCCAGGGCACCGCGAGGAACGCGAGCAGCGAGAAGGGCCAGAAGGTGCCAAGGAAGGTGACGAGAAAGAAGCCCGGCGGCGCGCCGTGGGCCTCCTGGGCGCTCGCGATTTTGCCGATCAGATCGTGGCCGACCGATTGCGCGAGGAAGGCCCCCTTGGTCTGGAGCATGATGGCAATGCCCCAGGGTAGTACGACGAGGACGCTGAGTGCCGCAAAGGGCCAGGGCTTGAGCGCCAAGAGCCAGCGCCAGCGACCCTCCGCGAGCGAGAGCGCTGCCGCCGTGAAGCCGCAAACCATCAGGATGATCGGACCCTTGATCAGGATGCCGAGACCGATCGAGAGCCAGAACAGGATCGGCCAGCCGGTGTGCAGCGCGGTTTTGTGGTCGCGCGCGAGATAGGCGTTGGCAAGCGCGAGCTGTGCCGCGCAAATGGCGGCGAGTTGCACGGCATCGGTCTTGGCGAGCCGCGCCTCGACGCCGAGGAGGAGGCTCGTCGCCATCATGGCCGCGGCCGTCAAGCCGACGGCGGCGCCGAAGAGCCGCGCGCCCAATGCCGCCGTCAGCAGCACGGCAAGCGTGGCGCCGAGCATGGAGGGCAGGCGATACGGCCATATGGCGGATTCGGCGGCATCCGAGAAGATCGCGGCGCTCGCCGCTTGCAGCCAGTAGATGCCGACGGGCTTCTTGAGGCGCTCCTCGTTCTGGAAACGGATGTTGACGAAGTCGCCGCTCTCGAGCATCTGGCGCGAGGCCTGGGCGAAGCGCGGCTCGTCGCGGTCAAGCGGCGGCACCGCGGCCAGGCCCGGCAGGAAGATTGCCAGGCAAAGCCCGAGAAGCAAAAGGCAGTCGCGCGCGCGCATCACCGGGTGCCGTCCTCCTCCGCCGGCCAGAGCCCAAGCCGGTCGAGCCAGCGGCGCTCGAGCAAGAGCTCATGCAGCAGCCAAGCCAAGGCGACCATGAGCACGCCGGCGAAGTAGACGTCGGAGAGGAAATGCCCGCCTTGCGCGATGCGCAGAAGACCGAAGGCGCTGCCGAGCGTCAAGCCCGCCGCAATCCCGAGACGCCGGCGCCACGGGGTTAAGGCGGCGAAGCCGAAAGCGACAAAAGCGAAGCCGAGCGAGGCCTCGCCGGAGACGAAGGAGCAGTTGCGCGAGCATTCGTCGGCGACGATCAGGGGCGGAGTGTAGTGCTTGTCGCCACCGAACTCGACGATCTGAGAGGGCCGCGCGCGGCCCCATTCCTCCTTGAGGACTCCGTTCACGATTAGGGCCGGCCCAAGGAGAAAGACGGCCATGAGATAGATCACGGCGGCGCGCGTGAGTCCGAGGAGCGGCCGGCCCAGTATGACGCGCCAGAGGAGGGCGAAGAGAAGAAAAATCCCGACGCCGAAGGCGGAAGCGCGCGTGCTCAGGCGCAAGGCCGCGGCGAGCGGGCTATGCCAGGCGGGGAAGCCCCGCCCCGGCGCGTAGAAGAGGGCCGAGAACCCCTTGTCGATCCCGCCCCACAGCGTAAGCGCCGCGGCCACGCCGATGACGAGGAGAAGAAGAGCCACCTTCAGGGCGGCGCTGGTTACGGATCGGCACAAATCGCACGCACTCGCCTTGGCGGGATCGACGGCCACGAAAGCGCGTCATAGCAAGCCGCGCCCGCGCGCTCAAGGGCCGCGAAAATCCTGCGAAATCAAAAGGATTGCTCGTGAACCAATCTTGGTTATGATGGGCGGCCTTTGCGGCCGGCAACAACAAAGGGGAGCGGCGCGTGAGCTTTCGTCGTCTCATTGCCATCTGCGGTGTCGCGGCAGTTCTCGCTGCCGGAGCGGGAGCGAGGCCCGCCTACGCCGACGATGTTGTCAACGCCATCGCGATCGCGAGCGGCGTGCTCATAATCGAGTCGCTGTTCGTGGATACGCCCAAGGAGAACGAGTCCGACTTCGTCTCCATCGAAGGCGGGCGCTTCGATGCGGTGCGCCAGGTCAAGCAGTCGGAGGAGTTCGGCCTGGAATACCGCTCCGGCTATTTCCTTTGGAAGGTGAAGCCCTTCGTGGGCGCTGGGTTCACCACGAACGAGAGCTTTTACGGCTACGCGGGAATCCGCCTCGACACTTACTGGGGCCGGCACTTCATGATCACGCCGAGCTTCGCCGTGGTGGGATACGATGCGGGAAACGGCAAGGATCTCGGCCACCCGCCGATCCTGGGCCGCTCCGGCTTCGACTTCCAGTATCGCTTCGACGACGACACGCGCTTGGGTGTGGCCTTCCACCACATGTCGAACGGCAAGGTGCTCGGCCAGTCCATCAACCCGGGTACCGAGCTCGTCGGTCTGACCTTCTCCGTCCCCGTCAAGGTGCTGATGGGCAATTCCCAATAGGGATCGCGCCATCCCGGCCCGGGGCGAGGCTCGCTCCGAGAGCGCGCTTCACTTTGCCGTGCGTTGCGCTAAAGTCGTGGGGTGCTACGGCTGCGCCGCAAGCCCGCTCGCTGCGGCTTCCTGCCGCGGGCGACCTCCGGCTCAGATGATATTTGCGAGGCCTTCATGGACATCCAATTCGGCGAGCACAAATTGCCCAAGAAGGGCGCGGTGGTGGTGGGTGTGCTCGCGGAGGGCAAGCTGACGCCGAGTGCCGCCGAGCTCGATAAATTGACGGGCGGGGCGCTCGCGCGCGCGCTCGCGAGCGGCAAGTTCAAGGGCAAGAAGGATCAGCTCGCGGAACTGATCGCGCCCGCGGGCTTGACACTCTCCCGCGTAGTGATGGCCGGGCTCGGCGAAGCCAGGAAGCTCGATGCGGCGGTCGCGGAGGCCGTGGGCGGACGCATCCAGGCGCACCTTGCCGGCACCGGCGAGACCGAGGCCGCGGTCCTCGTCGACAAGATCAAGGGCGCCAGGCTCGCCCCACACGATATTGCCGCCAGCCTCGCCTTCGGCGCCCGGCTGCGCTCCTATCGTTTCGACAAATATCTCACCAAAGAGAAGCCGGAGGACAAGCCGAGCCTGAAGACGCTCAACCTCGCGGTGCCGGCGGCCGCCAGGGCGCGCAAGGCCTTCGAGCCGCTCGCGCGCATCGCAGACGGCATATTCTTTACGCGCGATCTCGTCTCCGAGCCGGCCAATGTCATCTATCCGGAGAGCCTCGCCGCGGCGGCGAAGACCCTTGCCAAGCTGGGGGTCGAGGTCGAAGTGCTCGACGAGAAGGCGATGGCCAAGCTCGGCATGGGCGCCTTGCTCGGCGTGGGTCAGGGCAGCGCCCGGCCGCCGCGCCTCGTGGTCATGCAGTGGAAGGGTGCTGCCCGCGGCAAGGACGCGCGGCCGCTTGCCTTCGTCGGCAAGGGCGTCACCTTCGACACCGGCGGAATCTCGCTCAAGCCCGCTGCAAACATGGAGGACATGAAGTGGGACATGGGCGGCGCCGGCGTGGTGATCGGGCTCATGCAGGCGCTCGCCGGCCGCAAGGCGCGGGTCAATGCGCTCGGCGTCGCCGGCCTCGTCGAGAACATGCCCTCGGGCACCGCCCAGCGCCCCGGCGACATCGTCAAGTCGCTCTCCGGCCAGACCATCGAGGTGATCAATACCGACGCGGAAGGCCGGCTCGTGCTGGCCGACGCGTTGTGGTACACCCAAGAGCGTTTCAAGCCGCGCTTGATGATCGACCTGGCGACGCTCACCGGTGCCATCATCATCGCGCTCGGCCACGAGAATGCCGGCCTCTTCTCGAACAACGACGAGCTCGCTCAGCGCCTCACCAGGGCGGGCAAGGCGGTGGGGGAGCCGCTCTGGCGCATGCCGATGAGCGAAGAGTACGACAAGGCGATCAAATCCGACGCAGCCGACATGAAGAACGTGGGCAATCGGGCGGCCGGCAGCATCACGGCCGCGCAGTTCCTCCAGCGCTTCGTCAAGGACGTGCCGTGGGCGCACCTCGACATCGCGGGCGTCACTTGGTCGACGAAGGACAAGCCCACGGTGCCCAAGGGCGGCACGGCCTTCGGCGTGCGTCTCCTCGAGCGCCTCGTCGCGGACTATTACGAGGGCCGCTGAATGCCCGCGCCGGACGGGCGAAGCACTCCGACCGAGGCCGGGGGCCGCGCGCCGTGAGCGAGGTCTGGTTCTATCAGCTGCAACGTCAGGCCCTCGAGGCGGCGCTGCCGGCGCTTCTCGAGAAAGCGCTCGCGGCCGGCAAGCGCGCGGTCGTGATGCTCGGCTCCGAGGAGCGCGTGGAGGCCATCGACAATCTGCTCTGGACTTACGACGATCGCAGCTTCCTGCCGCACGGCAGCGCGCGCGACGGCTTTGCCTCGGAGCAGCCCGTTTGGCTCACAGAAGCGGACGAGAACCCGAACGGCGCGCAGATCCTGGTGCTGGCGGACGGCGCGCGCTCGTCGCACGTGGGCGAGTTCGAGCGCTGCTTCGAGCTCCTCGATGGCAACGATCCTGCGGCCGTGGGCGCGGCCCGCCTGCGCTGGAAGGCTTATAAGGAGGCCGGCCACGAGGTCGCCTACTGGCAGCAGGACGCACGCGGCAAGTGGGAGCGCAAGGCATAAGGGGCGCCGCCCCGGGTTGCGCGAGCGACGCGGCACACGATCGAACTCGAATCACGACGGCCGATGCGGTAGTTTCGAGCCGCGATGCCCCCGGCCGCCGTGCCGCCAAGCGGGCACGAGCTCAAGTCTCCAGCGGAACCGAGCAATGGCAAAGCTGCTCGACAAGACGGACGGGGTATTTTTTGCCCGCTGGCTGCGCAATCCCCTCAAGACGGCATCGATCGTCCCGAGCGGGGCGGCGCTTGCCAGGCTCATGGCGCGTCAGATCGATCCCCGCCAGCCCGGCATTGTGGTCGAGCTCGGTGCCGGGACAGGCGCCATCACTGTGGCCTTGCTGGGCACGGGCCTGGCCCCCGAGCGGCTCATCGTGGTCGAGCGCGATGGGGTGCTGCATCGCCTCCTTAAGGAGCGCTTTTCCAACCTGCTGATCCTCCGCGATGATGCCGCCAACCTGCGCGCGCGCCTTGCCGAGCGCGGCATCGACCGTGTCGCCGCCGTGGTCTCGAGCCTGCCCTTCCTCGCCATGGGGGAGCGCCAGCAACGGGCGGTGCTGGCCGAGGCGCATGCGCTCCTCGACGACACGGGCGCCTTCATCCAATACACCTACGGGCCGAAATCGCCGGTGCGGCGCGATATGCTCGAAGAATGGGGCTGGACGGCGACGCGGGTGGGCACGGCTTGGCTCAACGTCCCGCCCGCGGTCGTGTGGCGCTTCACCAAGCTCCTCCAAGGCGGAGTGCAGCAGTAGCGGCAAAGAACCGCTAGGAAAGCGCGCTCGCTTCCTCGAAGGCGGCTTGTGCCGCGAGCCAAGCCTCCTCGGCCTCGGCAAGGGCCGCCTTCATCTCGCCGTGCTTGATCTGCAGCCTCATGAGCTCGGCGGTGGGTCCGGCATAGACCGCGGGATCGGCGAGCTTCGCTTCGAGCCGCGTTTTCTCGGCTGCAAGCTTAGCGAGGCGCTTTTCGGCCGCCTCGACCGCCCGCTTGAGGTGCGCGGCCGCGGCGCGCGCCTCGGCGGCGGCGCGGCGGAGCTCCTTCTTGCTGGAGCGCATGCTCTTTGCCTCGCTATCCTTTTTGCGCGCGGTCGGCTCGGCTTGGCGCCGCCGCTCCTCGAGAAGGAGGGCGCGATAATCCTCGAGATCGCCTTCGTAGGCGCCGACCGTTCCGTCCTTGACGAGCCACAGGCGCTCTGCCGAGAGCCTGATCAGGTGCGGATCGTGGCTTACCAGCACGACGGCACCCGCATACGCATTGAGCGCCTCGACGAGGGCCTCACGCGCGTCGATATCGAGATGGTTGGTCGGCTCGTCGAGCAACATGAGGTGCGGCGCGTTGCGGCTCATGAGCGCAAAGAGGAGGCGCGCCTTCTCGCCGCCCGAGAGCTCGCTCGCCTTCACCTCGGCACGGGCTTGCGAAAAGCCGAAGCGCGCGAGCTGCGCGCGCACCCGGGCCTCGTCCGCCTTGGGCATGAGCCGTACCATGTGATCATAGACCGTGGCGTGCCCGTCGAGCTCGTCGGCTTGGTGCTGGGCGAAATAGCCGACCCTGAGCTTGGCAGAGGCACGGCGTGCGCCGCTCATGGGCTTGAGCCGACCGGCAAGCAGCTTGACGAAGGTCGATTTGCCGTTGCCGTTGGCGCCCAGGAGGGCGATGCGGTCGTCGCTGTCGATGCGGAGCGAGAGGTGCCGGAGCACGGGTCTCTCGGGCGCGTAGCCGACCGCTACGTCATCGAGCACGATAAGCGGGGGAGCGAGCGGTTCGGGGCTCGGGAAATCGAAGCTCGGCACCTCCTCCTCGGCCACCGCCGCGATGGGTTCCATGCGCTCGAGCGCTTTCAGGCGGCTTTGCGCCTGGCGCGCCTTGGTGGCCTTGGCGCGGAAGCGGTCGACGAAGGCCTGGATGCGCCTGCGCTCCGCCATCTGGCGCTGCAGAAGCGCCTGCTGATGCGCGAGCCGCTCGCGCCGCGTCCGCTCGAAGCGGTCGTAGCCGCCGCTATAGAGCACGAGCTTGCCGGCATCGACATGGAGGATTCGGCGCGCCACCTTGTTGAGGAGCTCGCGGTCGTGGCTCACCACGATCACCGTATGCGGATAGCTCGCGAGATACGCTTCGAGCCAGAGCGTCGCCTCCAGATCGAGGTGGTTCGTCGGCTCGTCGAGGAGCAGAAGGTCGGGTGCCGCAAAGAGGACCGCGGCGAGCGCCACCCGCATGCGCCAGCCGCCCGAGAAGTCCGAAAGGGGCCGACCCTGTGCGGCCTCGTCGAAGCCGAGGCCCGCGAGGATGCGCTGCGCGCGCGGCGCCGCACGGTGGGCCTCGATGTCGGCGAGGCGATGGTGGATGTCGGCGATGCGCTGGGGATCGGTCGCGCGCTCCGCCTCCGCGAGGAGGACCGAGCGCTCCCTGTCGGCCCTGAGGACGAAATCGACGAGGCTGAGCGAGAGTGCCGGCACTTCCTGGGCGAGCATGCCCAGACGCAGGCCCGCGGAGAGCCGGACCTCGCCGCCGTCGGGCTCGAGCTCGCCCGCGATCAGGCGGAGCAACGTCGTCTTGCCGGCACCGTTGCGTCCGACCAGGCCGACCCGTGCGCCTTGCGGAATGACGACGCTCGCGCGCTCGAACAGCGTGCGGCCGCCTACTCTATAGGTGAGTTCGCTCAACTGCAGCATGGCGCAATCCCCAGGGCCGCGTGATACAGCGGTTGCCCTTGGCACTCAAGGCGTCTATAAGCGCGGCGCGGAATCGCAAACAGGGAATTCGGCTCGAGGGATGAGGGCGCACATGGCATTGGAGCGCACGCTTTCGATCATCAAGCCCGACGCTACGCGGCGGAACCTCACCGGCAAGATCAACGCCCGCCTCGAGGAGGCCGGGTTGAGGATCGTGGCCCAGAAGCGCCTTCGCTTGAGCCTCGAGCAAGCGCAGAGCTTCTATGCCGTGCACAAGGGGCGGCCCTTCTTCGAAAGCCTGTCCGCCTTCATGAGCTCGGGGCCGGTGGTGGTGCAGGTCCTCGAAGGGGAGAACGCGGTGGCGCGGAACCGGGAGGTGATGGGGGCGACCAATCCGGCCGATGCGGCACCCGGCACCATCCGCAAGGATTTCGCGGAATCGATCGAGGCCAACTCGGTGCACGGCTCGGACGCGCCCTCGACGGCGCGCGCCGAGATCGCCTTTTTCTTCAGCGCGCTCGAGATCGTGGGCTGAGGGGCGGCTGAACGTTAAAGCAGGAAGAGGGCCAGAAGGATGAGAATGACCACCACGAAGGCGGCGCCGTAGAAGATCAGTCGGACGAAGCCGTGCCAGGTGTCGAGATGGGGCTTGAGATCGTGATCGACGGCCATCGCGAAGTCCCTCGTTCCTCACGCTAGACGATATTTAGGCGCCATCTTGCCCGAATGCCGGTCCTGTGGGCAAGGGGCGGCACGGACGAGGTGGCCTCAGGATTCCGCCTTCGGATTGAGCAGCATGCCGGTGGCCGGTACCGCGCCCCGGATCACCACGCGCTCGCCCTCGACCCGCACGCGCCCGGCCGCGATGAGCGCCAATGCCAGAGGATAGGCGCGGTGCTCGGCCGCGAGCACGCGCTCCGCGAGCTTCTCCGCGTCGTCGCCTGCGAGCACGGGAACCGCGGCCTGGACGATGATCGGGCCGTCGTCCACCTTGCTACGCACGAAATGCACCGTGCAGCCGTGCAGGCGCACGCCCGCCTCAAGCGCGCGCTCGTGGGTGTGGAGGCCGGGGAAGGCGGGGAGGAGCGAGGGATGGATGTTGACGAGCCTATCGCGCCAAGCCTCGACGAACCCGGCCGAGAGGATGCGCATGAACCCGGCGTTGCAGACGAGCTCGACGCGGCTCGCCCGCAAGGCTTGATCGAGGGCCGCGTCGAACGCCTCGCGGCTCGCGAACTTACCGTGCTCGATCACCTGGGTCGCAATCCCGGCCTTGGCGGCGCGCTCGAGGCCCTGGGCATCGCGGCGGTTCGAGATCGTCAGCACGATCTCGGCCGGGAAGCCCGCCCCCGCCGCGGCGTCGATGAGCGCCTGCAGATTGCTGCCGCGGCCGGAGATGAGCACGCCTACTCTCAACCGCGCCATGCCGCGTCCATGGTCCGGATGACGACCTCCGGCTCGCCTGTGGATTGGCTCACCACTTTGCCGATGAGGTGGACGCGCTCGCCGGCCGCCTCGAGGACGCGCTTCGCCGCGTCGGCATCGCCGGCGCGGGCGATGGCGACCATGCCGATGCCGCAGTTGAAGGTGCGCGCGAGCTCGCGCGGCGTGATTTGCGCCCTCTTCTTGAGCCAGCGGAAGACCGGCAGGAACGGCCAGCGCTCGGCATCGAGCTCGACGCCGACACCGTGCGGCAGCACGCGCGGGATGTTCTCGAGGAGCCCGCCGCCGGTGATGTGGGCGAGGGCCATGACCTTGGCGGCGCGCACTGCGGCAAGGCAGCTGCGCACATAGATGCGGGTCGGCGTCAACAGCGCCTCGCCGAGCGTGGACCCTTCGGCAAAGGGCGCCGGATCACGGTAGGAAAGGCCGCTCTCCTCGACGATCCGCCGCACCAGCGAGAAGCCGTTCGAGTGAATGCCCGAGGCCGCGAGCCCGAGCACGAGGTCGCCTGCCGCGATCCCCTCGCGGGGAAGCACCTTGCCGCGCTCGACCGCACCGACGGCAAAGCCGGCGAGGTCGTAGTCCGCGTCGTGGTACATTCCCGGCATCTCCGCAGTCTCGCCGCCGACGAGCGCGCAGCCGGCCTCGCGGCAACCCTCGGCGATGCCCTTGATCACGGCAGTGCCCAGCGCCACGTCGAGCCTGCCGGTCGCGAAATAATCGAGCATCAGAAGCGGCTCGGCACCCTGCACGACGAGGTCGTTCACGCACATCGCGACGAGGTCGATGCCGATCCCCTCGTGCCGCCCGGCGGCGATCGCGACCTTGAGCTTGGTGCCGACCCCGTCCGTGGTAGCGACCAGGATGGGGTCGCGGTAGCCGGCGGCCTTCAGATCGAAGAGCGCGCCGAAGCCGCCGAGCGTTGCCTCGGCGCCCGCACGGCGGGTCGCGCGGGCATAAGGCTTGATCGCCTCCACCAGCGCCTCCCCTGCATCGATGTCGACGCCCGCGTCCTTGTAGGTCCTGGTCCGGTTGTGGCGCGGAGTGGTAATCGCTTCCTCGCTTGGGTGAGAGGAGGTATAAGCAGCAGCTAAAGGTCCTCTGCCGACAATACTTGATCCGGAACGGTTTGCAATGTTGCAGCTGGTCGGCCGCCCGATCGTGGTGCTCTCGACGTTCCTCGCTCTCATCGCCTCCTCGGGGAGTGCCGGGGCGGCCGAGGGCGGCAGCGACGTGTTCACGGTGCGCAACGTCGCGGCCGATGCCACCGCCGCGACGGCGGCGGCGGCGCGCGACAAGGCGCTCGCGAGTGCCGAGCGCCTCGCCTTCCAGCGGCTGCTCGCGCGGCTCACGCTCCCGAGCGACGCGCGCCAACTGCCCAAGGTGGGCGACGCCGCGCTCGCGGACCTTACCGAGGGCTTCGAGGTGCAGGAGGAAAAGCACTCGACGGTGCGCTACCTCGCGAGCTTGACCTACCGCTTCAAGCCCGCCCCCGTCGAGCAGCTCCTGCGCGATGCCGGCATCGCCTTCGCGGAGACGCCGAGCAAGCCCGTGCTCGTGCTGCCGGTCCTGCGTACGGGCGACAGTGTGGCGCTCTGGGAGGAGCCCAACCCCTGGCGCACGAGCTGGGCCAATTTGCCGGTGGCGGATGGACTCGTGCCCTTCACGGTGCCGATCGGCGACCTCACCGACATCGCGGCCATCAATGCTCAGGAGGCGAGCAGGGGCGACGCGCAGAAGCTCGGCGCGATTGCGGCACGCTACGACGCCGGGAGCACGCTCGTGGCCAGCGCCACGATCCACACGGCTCCCGACGGCAGCGCCAAGGCCGTCGACCTTGCGGCGAGCCGCTATGGCGCCGGCAACGACGGCCAGGTGGCGATCTCGAGCGTGGCGGCGCGGCCGGGCGAGGCCCTCGATGCCCTGCTCACGCGTGTGGCGCTGCAGCTCGAGAGCGACGTGACCGAGCGTTGGAAGGCCGACAATCTGCTCCATTTCGACCGGGCCCAGGAGGCGCTGGCGAGGGTTCCGATCGCCAATCTCGACGCTTGGCTCATGGTGCGCCGCCGGCTCGACCAGGTCGCCAGCATCAAGCGGGCGGCGGTCGTCTTTCTCTCGCGCAGCGAGGCGCGGATCGACGTCCAGTACCTGGGCGATCTGGCCCAACTCAAGCTGGCGCTCGCCCAGCGCGACCTGATATTGACGGAGGAGGGGGCAGGCCTCGTCTTGCGTCTCGCCGGCGACACTGCCGTTCCAGGCGGTGGGCCCGCGAGCGGCACCGGGAGTGCCTCGGGTGCTGGTGCGGATACCGGCGCTGCTGCTCGATGAAGAGGCGCACGGCGGCGCTTGCGCGTGGGCCGCGCGCCGGGGCCTCGGCTCTTTCCCTCTGAACGGCGGGGCGGGATCGAGGCAAAGGTTGCCTTCCGAAGGCGGGGAGCGGGCGGGCGAATCGTGATCAATCTACCCAACCTGATATCGCTCGCGCGGCTTTTGGCCTCGCCGCTCGCCGTCTATCTCATCCTCACCGAGGCGTGGGTCTGGGCATTCTGGATTTTCGTGCTGGCGGGTCTCTCGGATGCGCTCGACGGCTTCCTCGCCAAACGTTTCAACGCCCGTACCCTCGTCGGCGGGTATCTCGATCCGCTTGCCGACAAGGCGCTCCTCGTCAGCGTCTTCGTCGTGCTCGGCTATCTCCATCACCTGCCGAATTGGCTCGTCATCCTCGTCGTGTTCCGCGATCTCCTGATCGTCGGCGGCGCGCTCCTCGTGCACACGCTCACGGGCAGTCTCAAGATGCGGCCGCTGATGATCAGCAAGCTCAACACCTTGGCGCAGTTCGTGCTGCCCGCCTATGTGCTGGCGCAGCTCGGCCTCCGCGCCAACTACGAGGGGGTCGTGTCCGCCCTCATCTACCTCGTCGCCGCGACCACCGTGCTCTCGGGTGCTGCGTATCTGGTGAGCTGGGCGCGGCGGGCGGCCGATATCGAGGGCGTGTGATGGACGCCCGGACCCCCGTCCGCGAGCTGCGCTTTTGGCTCATCGGCCTCGCGGTCCTGGCCCTCGCCCTCTACCTCCTGCGCGGCGTGCTGCTTCCCTTCGTCGCGGGCATGGCGGTCGCCTACATGCTCAATCCGGTCGCCGACCGGCTCGAGCGCTGGGG
>Ga0187769_10000665_pt1 | contig 19070 bp, 16 predicted proteins | sample 0116_SJ02_MP02_1_FD_133140 | JGI IMG/M metagenome (GOLD analysis project Ga0187769, IMG submission 133140) | Tropical peat soil microbial communities from peatlands in Department of Meta, Colombia - 0116_SJ02_MP02_10_MG | ecosystem: Environmental > Terrestrial > Soil > Wetlands > Peat | place... | reverse complement strand
CCTCGTACTTCTTCGCCGTGGTGTTTAATGCTGCTCCAAGGTTCATGCCCATCGCGAGAAGTTTCGCGGGGGCTCTTGCTGAGAGTTTGATACCGCCATCCTTGGCTTTAGTAACGACGATGATCGCGTGGTCTGGAGTTAGGTTACCTGCCGAGGATATAATCGATGAGAATGCTCCGGTCATGCTCTCTTGTATTTGATTCTCGCCGCGTATTGCCCAAATTATCTTGAATTTCTGGACGGCGTCTGGGGATTTTGTTAGCCACTCCATGTAGGTGGCTAGGGTTTTCCTGTAATTGGCGACAACCTCGTTCGCTTCGGTTAGGGCTATGTTTCGATCCCCTAATCCAATGCTAATGCCTATCGAAGGGTTGCCGGTTCTTCCACATGCGTTCAAGAGCGCCGAGAATTCTCGTGCGTCTCGAGTCGGGCTTCCTTGCGGTTCATTGATGAATGTGTATACGGTCCCAACCATGTCGAGCACTACGTTTGATGGAAAGCCTTGAGACGTAAGGTAGGCGATTATTTCGTTGAGAAGTTTCTGTTTCTCATCCTGAGAGAGGTCAGCTGGGGTTCTAAACCGGTCCCCTTCTTTTACGGGAATCCCTGCCTTTGAGAGGAGCAGGAGGCAGTTGTCTTCCCGGCCGCTAAGATTTGGTAGATATGGCGAGGTGGTGTAGGCTAGGGCCCGGTATAGCGGACGAGTCTCTCTTCCATATACAACTAGGTCGGAGTCAACCTTCGCATTGCCTGAGGATACGGCATCGACAACTAGGAGCTGATTGAGGCCTGCAAGCGCCCTTCGTTCATTCTTATCTTGCATGTCTCCTAGGGCGCCCACAATTCCTAGGGTGCTGAGGTCTTTGTTTCCCTCGTCGACTGCTCTTGCGACAAGGTAGGTCACCCCCGCCGCACTGATCATGGTAGCACCGTCGATTCCAAATTCGTGTGGATTCAGCTGAGTAATCTTCTCACCAGCCTTACCGTCCGGTGGGTGGTGATCTAAAACGACAATCTCTTTGGCGTCAAGCCGTGAGTTTACGAGTTCAGAATAACCGCTGCCAATATCCGTGAAGATTACTACGTCAGGTTTGCCAGCCGATATCTCATCAACAATATCCTCGCGGAGTTCTTCCACTATCCGGACTTTGAAGCGGGCAGACGCACGGGTGAGAACTGTGCCCATTATGCCGGCCGAAGAGAGTCCGTCTGCATCATTATGCGATATTGCCGTGAAGAAGGAGTCTGCCTGCAGATGCTTCCTGATTACTTCCGCAGTTTCTCTCGCACGTTCAAGGAAAACGCCACGTCGTCCGTCCTCGACCATTTACTAGGCCACTGACGCGACGACATGTTTGTATTGCCACTCTGTGGGCAGTTGCCCTCTAACCCTGTAATACTTCACTAACCTGTGAATTTTAGATTCGATCATTGCCAGAGAACGTTTGTTAACGTGATCCTTCCGATTCTTCTCCAAGTGACGCCTGAGGTCGTCAGCCTTCTTCAGCAGCGCGTTCAAGTCCTCTGGAAGCGCGCCGGCTTGTCGACCAGGCTTCAGTAGCTCCTGAACATTCTTTCCCGTGATCGACTTCACTAACGGGACTCCATACCGGTCACGCATTAGAACGCCGATTATACTTGCCGAATTACCTTCCCGAGAAAGTTTGAGAACCAACGACTCTACCTCTTCTGGGGTATACTTGACCCACGAAGGCGTTTTCTTGCTGATTGGTCGGGTGGACCCTGACCTACCTCGTTTGCTCGTGTATAGCCTAGCCGTAAATGCGCACACTCCGATTTCGAAATTCGTCTTAGTCTTTGACACTCGGTTATTTAACTTGTCTAAGAGAAGATGGAGCGTTGCTTCATTGTGACCCACGTGAAGAATTTTACGAATGCCTTGGCTCTATGAGAGAGAAGATTCTTCTCTCTCGTATCCATTTCCGCGAAAGTCCGACCATCGGCCTGCATGGGCACGAAGATCGGGTCAAATCCAAATCCGAGGCTCCCCCTCGGTTTACGAGTTATCATACCTTTTACCTCGCCGTCAAAGCAGACAGGATGACTTCCCGGTCTGGCGAATGAGAGAACGGCGCGGAAGGAGGCGTTTCTGTCTTTGGCACCTTTTAGTAAGTTCAGAACGCCATTGATGCCTATAGTCTTGAACACATAGGCCGAGTACGGCCCCGGGAAGCCTCGCAGCTCATTTACAAATAAGCCTGCGTCCTCTGCAACGACAGAACGCCGCGCAGTCTCGGAGGCGCGTTTGGCTGCGAATGACGCTATGTCTTCTAGTTCGTCCGATTGGATCTCGGTTTTTTCAATCTTCATCTGTTTGAGCCTTATTCCGAAGACCTGCGCTATATGGTTCGCTTCAACAAGTTTCCCTTTGTTTCCCGTTGCAAAATAGATTGTTGGATTATGCTCTCTCAAAGTATCTGCCTCGTCTTTCAATCTCTCGCATCTTGTTAACTGCTTCGACGCGTTGATTCTTTCCCACTTCCGCGGAGTAGCCATCTAGAAAAGATGCGAAAATTTCTTCGTGAAATTTGGTATGAGTACTTTTCATAGCGCGACTAAGTAGAAGCAGATCAACTCCACGGTCCTCAAGCTCAGTTGAAAAATCTCCGAGCCCAAAGTCGATCAAGAAGAGTTTACCGTCGGCACATAAGACGTTGGAGATAGTCAAGTCGCCGTGCACTATGCCCCCTTCATGAATCCAGGCGACCATTCGTCCTAGCAGGTTGCATCGTTTGCGTCTCGTTTCTGAAGCGACAGTGTACAACTCATCCTTCAATGTGGGTCCGTTCACATAATCCATTACGAATGATGATTCTTCTGGGTCGATGTGCTGGATTGCAGGAACCGGTACGCCAAGCTTCCTCGCCTCATGCATTAGGTTCGCCTCATGAGCCGTCCTGGCTCGACGGATCGTTGCGTCCAACTGCGGGACTCGATATGGTTTCGGGAGCCGAGTTTTTCTGACTGCGGTTGATCCACACCAGTTTTCAAGGTAGATCTCAGCTTCGGCTCCTTTGTAAATCAGTTTAGGAAGCTTGTTTTCTCCATACAATGTCAACGTCCTCCAACCTCCATTTGGGTTTTACGCGGGATTCGGCTATAGCAATCGTTACGCCGGATTGTAGCGCGAGCATGCCCGTCCATGCGATTTGTGGGCCACAATCTCCAGTGTATGCTTGCTTGACGACGTGGGGCGTAGCGTCATGTAGTCCCGCAACATCTGAAAGTTTCTTCTGAAGTGTCCTGTTCGCTGCCACGCCGCCGGTTAGAAGAACTTCTTTCTTGCGTGTGTAGGCGAGGCTTCGTTCTACAGCTTCAGCGAGCATAGAGCATGATACTTCTTGCATGGAGTAGCACACATCCTCAAGAGAGACTCCGGCCCTGAGTTTTGCGAGGGAAGCCGTCAACAAACCAGAGTATGAAACGTCGTTTCCTTTCACTACATAGGGGAGTGGTATGAAGTTCTCGGATTTTGCGGCCAGCTTCTCGATTTCAGGTCCAGCAGGCGAGGGCAGATTGATCTCTCTCGCAAACATGTCATACAGGTTTCCGAGGGTGATGTCTTCCGTTTCACCGAATATGCGCCATTTTCCTCCAGAGAAAGCTGCGATCGCCGTATGCCCCCCTGAGACCAGCACTACGAGTGGGTCATTTGCGCCCGTGGTTAGAGTACCGATCTCGATATGTCCGATGGCATGGTTGACAGGGATGAGAGGGGTGTGGTAGAAGGATGCGATTGATCTTGCAACCGTTGCTCCGACTCTCAGGCACGGTCCTAGACCTGGGCCTAACGCGATTGCAATCCCGGCAAGTTGAGAAGCCTTGACGCCAGCTTTACCGAGCGATCTGGAAACCACCTCTGCCGCGACCAGGCTATGGTGCTCGGCGGCTTCTCGTGGATGGATTCCTGTCCCGGGAGCCGAGACGTAAACATCGCGAACATCCGACAGTATCCGGCCCTGCTCGGTGACAACGCTCGCCCCAAACGTGTGCGCCGTCGACTCTATTCCTAGGCAGTACAAGGAGATCGCGACTCTGACTTGTGGACAGCGTTTGAAAAGGTTAGTTAGTTAAATTATACTAACCATCTGCTTTGTCTCACTGAAAATAAGGCTCGTTCAAGCAAGGCATTTCATGCGAGCGAGCTACTGCAAATGACGAGGAATTATGCCGGTTATCGCAACCAACGTTGAGCCTGTCACGTTAGTCTTATTAGTTAGCAAAAAAGTTAACAAGCCTCAATTCGGGTGTAATTGTGTTGAGTGGGACTTCTTCTGAGGGACCAGCCTATGTTCGAAAAGCGTCCGGACTTGTTCGCGAGTTTAATGCGAGAGATTTCGCGTTCTTCAACCTCGCCGGAATGGGACTATTTTTCTCACTCTACTATTGGGTAGCTCTCACACCGCTCATTGGCGGCAACTATCTGTTCGGATTGTTACTTTTTGTCATTGCAACACTTGCTGTTACCATGGTTTACTATTGTTTCATGGTTGTTATGCCGAGGAGCGGCGGCGATTATGTTTTTGTCAGTAGGACGTTGCACCCATCAATTGGTTTCATCGGCAACTTGAACTACGGTTTGTTCTGGCTGCTTTTCGTTGCAATTGGGACAACCACGATTACCTCGTTTGGTCTTACCTCATTCTTCGGTTATGTGGGAGTTGTGTACAACATCCCGTTGTTTGTCAATATTGCCTTAGCCACTTTGTCCACGTTTTGGATTTTCGTCTTGGGCGTGATATGGATCCTTCTCGGAGTGGTTATTGCTGGTCAGTCTCTTCGAATCTATCTGAGAATTCAGCAGATTATAATCCTCGTTGTCGTAGTCTTCTATGTTTTCGGACTTGTGGCCCTCCTCGTGGCAACGCCTGAAGGCTTTAAGTCAGCATTCAACAGCTTCACATCCCAATACACGGGGAATGTGACAGACCATTACAATGCCGTAATCACTGCAGCAACATCCAGTGGCTTGGTCATCCCTGATCAAGTATCTCTTTGGGCTAGCGTTTCGCTACTTCCCGCCTTTGGTGTCGTAGGCTTCTTCCAGTGGAACGCAAACGTTGGTGGTGAGATACGCAGCCCAAAGAGAACAGCGCTATATGGTCTAGTGATTGGGTCCCTGATTTTTCTCGGCCTATTGGCAGCGGCTTCGCTTCTTCTCTACGGCGTTGCGGGATTCAATTTTCTGTCATCGATCGATTACCTGCTGCTGAACAACCCAGGCGCAGTTCCGTTACCAATGCTCCCATACGCTGGGATATTGATCGCGATGATCATGCCGGCCCCGCTTGGAGCGCTATACGCGCTAATGCCTGCCATTCAGTCAATTCTTTTTATCCCCAGCGCGTATCTCGTTTTTTCAAGAGCAGTATTCGCTTATTCATTTGACGGAGTATTGCCGAAATGGTTTGCCAACGTGAACAGCAGAACCAAAGGACCATTAAATTCCATTGTGACCGCCTGCGTCATATCACTAATCTTTTTTGTCATCATCAGCGCCCCCGAGAGCGCATCCTACGCCTTCCTCTTAAGTTCGGTTTACGTCTGGGTGACTGCAATTTTGCCGACTTTCTTCGTGGCGCTCTCCGCCCTGCTACTCTTCAAACTTAAACCGCAGCTTCATGAGCTGTCGCCGCTAAAGGGAGTCAAACTCGCCATCCCAGCAATCGTCAGCATGATCTTCATCGCCATAATCACCTACCTGTGTCTTACGAATCCTATCTACGGAGCAAACTCGCCCCTAGGGATATACATAGCCGTTGGAATGGTAGTCGTGATTGGATTGGTCTACTTGGTGAGTAGGCTAAAACGGGGTCGTCTCCTGGAACTGAGCTTCAAAGAAATACCGCCAGCGTAGTCGCCTATGACAAGAGTATTCTACGCAACCGACGTTCACGGTTCTGAACTCGCGTTCAGAAAATTCGTAAGCGCCGGTCCCTTCTACAAGGCCGGCATAGTGATTCTGGGAGGAGACATAACCGGCAAGATGATGACTCCAATCGTTAAGAAGAGCGACAACGCCTACGACGGTTACTATTATCAGAAGAAGGTTGAATTACATAACGAAAAAGAACTTGAAAAGTTTGAGAAGGAAGTCAAGAATACTGGCTACTACCCATACCCTTGTTCCCAAGACGAGCTAGCAACGATTACGACCGACAAAGAGAAAGCAGGCGCCATAATGTTTCAGTTAATGAAGGAACGACTTGAAGACTGGATCAAACTGATTGAGGAGAAGCTCCGTGGTGCCGGAGTCAAAGTCTACATAACTGGCGGAAATGACGACCCGTTCGAGATTGAAAATATCCTTCGCCGTTCGGATTTCATTATCGACCCCGAAGGTGAGGTCATTAAGATCGACGAGAACAAGGAAATGATTAGCTCTGGTTTCAGCAATCCAACACCGTGGAAGACACCTAGAGAAGTGAGCGAGGAGAGATTAAAGGAAGAAATTGATAAGATGGTTTCCAAAGTTCAGGACATGAAGAATTGCATATTCAACATTCACGTTCCCCCTAAGGACTCTCAGCTAGATACGTGCCCACAACTGGACGATTCGGTTTATCCCCCGAAACCAGTTCTGAAGGAAGGAAGACCTGTAGAATTTGGCGCCGGAAGCGAGTCGGTGCGTCTCGCTATAGAGAAACACCAGCCTCTCCTGGGCCTACATGGTCATATTCATGAAAGTCGCGGAGCAATAAAGATAGGAAGAACAGTTTGCATAAACCCAGGAAGCGAATATCAAGAAGGGATACTTCGCGGCGCAGTAATTGATCTCAAGAAGGACAAAATTGACGATTACCAACTGACGTCAGGCTGACCGCAACTTCGCCCGAAACAGATTAATCTCATTCGGTCCATCGGGCGAGACTCAGATGGAAGAGCGTGGATACGATTCAGCGAGTTACTTCTTCCACGTCCCTGTACCATTTGCTCTTTGAACCGACTCTCGCTCTCATTTTCCAAGAGAGTGGTTTCGATTCATCTTCTATCCGTTTCAACAATTCTCTTATCTTCACAGTTATGTCATTGCGGTCTTCATTGCTCAACTCATTATACTTTGCAAGACGGGTCTGCACTTTTCCAAGGTTTGTAGTCACGGTGTAGTAAAAGCCCCAGTCTGAGGCAAGCAGTTTAGCTAGATGCCCAGCGTCGATTGTTTCCGGCATGTTACCGTTCTTACCAATCGCGTGTTCTCGAAGGAGCATGAATGTGTCGATGTAATCTTTCTCGTTTACTTGGACGATCTGCATCTTCTCAAGTAGCATGTCTGCGAGGGAGATAGTTAACTCATCAAGATCTAGACGATCCTTGAATGGAATATCGTGGTTCATCTCTAGTTTGTCTAGAAAAATGTCGATGTGGATTCCGTTTGACTTATTGTCCCAAATCAAACGCTTGTGGCCGAAGAGCGCAGTGACTGATGGTTCGTCCTCATACCCAAATTCTCTCATCATTTTCGTCATCTCGTCTTTTTCTCTGCTGTATCCTGCAAAATCAACGTCAGTCAATACCCTATCTAGTTTCGTGCTAAGGTAACTGAACTTCGGACAATGAATTTGGAATGCTATAGCGCCGAGAAGACGTAGGTGTATCTTACGTTTCTTTGCTTCCTCGACTAACCGTGTTCCTTCGCCTATCATGAGCCCCAATCGTTGTCGATCCGATACTGTACCTGCCATGCAACCAGACCTACAATACTATTTCACTTTCAATTTGCCCAGTTGTTTATAGCTTTGACCGGTTGTTACCTGCGTCCGTCTAACAGTCGACGCAAAGACTGCTCCGATGCCTATGGAAAACCACCGTTGCGAACATGAACGCCTTCTCAGGCCGCCATGGTGCACTTGCAAGAGCCAAGCTGCTACAAGTGCCTAGACGAGCCTCGCCAGAGGCGCACCTGTTATGATAATGCGTGAGTGATTAGTTCATAGCCCGATGAGTTGCTCATATCACTAGCAGTGAAGCCAACCTTGTCAGGAAGAACGACACTTAGTTCTCCTGAGGCCGATGTACAGTATGTGACCTCTCTTACACCCTAAAGGTTCACTACAAATACTCAATACCCTGGCGGAAGACTGCTGCTTTGTCTGGCGCAAGAATGTTTGGTAGTTTCGTTTGCATACAAGTTGAATCGACCTCGCAAAATGTTTCGAGGAGCTGTGACCGGATTAGGCGGTTCTTGACGCCTGCACAGTCTTTGGATGTGCTGTAGACTTGTCAGGGCATCATGGCGCGAGGGCACTGTTGATGCGCGCACTAAGGACGGATAGGGTCATCGAGTATTCCAAAGTGATAGAGGAAACCCTGAACCAGGCCCCTGTCGGCCATTTGGGTCTCTCCTGGAAAGATCAGCCGTATGCGGTTCCATTGCTCTTCGCACTCAATGGCGGAAACATCTACCTTCACTGCTCAGATTCAGGAATGATAATGCGTTTTCTGCTTAACAGCTCCCTTCAATTCGAAACCAAGACAACTTATCGAGCTTGCGCGCATACGTCGCCCTATCTCATGCTATTCTGGGATATTCCAGTTTGATATTGGGCTAGCCCTCTGTTCAGGAGTTCCAACAAACCGTTCGCTTTTTCTCGTAAGCTTTCACTTCTGCTTCCGACTGCCTGGAAAAACGAGTCTTCTGTCATGGTTTCCGTCTCCTCCAGTCTTTTCCCTTTCAGCAAATTGCATAGTATCTCTACGGCTACATTGGCGGTGGGGTCACATGTGCACAAATACTTGATCTCATCAATCCTGCCGTTGCTGACATTGATGAATATGTGCATGTACTCATGGGCCCCACAAACGCGCCCCTCGCCGTGGGTGTCTAGGAATATTGAAGGATTGTCGAACGTGCCAGCATGTTCAAAGCCGGTTCTGAGTAACTTGCGATAGTACTTGATTACCCCCTCGTCCACTTGTTATCTTCCCTTGTCTGGTTGGTGTCAACTCTTATAGCTGCGCTCTTCAAAGATTTTGTCTAGAGTCTCCAAGAATGTTTGGCATTCCTCTATTGTGTTATAGAAGTAGAGGGAGACGCGATACAGCATTCTGTGTTCTGTTGGCAGTCTTGGTCTCGTCCAGTCCTGCCCGAACTCCTTGTTCAAATAGGAATGGACGCAGAATGCGCCGTCTCTAATCATAATATTGTTTCTCTCATTGAGTTCTTCTGCTATTCCCACGCAGTTCGGTCTTCTGACCTCGAAGGTCAATATTCCTCCCCTTTGAGCAACGTCGCGTGGGCCAATTATCCTGAACCACCCTTCTTCTCCATAGGAGTTGAGAAGCTGTTCTGTCAGGAAACGATTCAGTTGGGTCTCGTGGGAGCTTATGCGGTCCATGCCAATCTGTTGCAGATACTTGATTGCTGTTCCGGCGGCAATCTGTCCTGAATAGTTCTGGACTCCCACCTCAAACCTTTCCGGCGGTTCCAGAAGGGTGTAGGAATCATAAGTTGTGTCACTAAGGGTGCCACCACCCACGATGGCAGGTTCAATCACGCAAGTCTCATCATCTTCACGTAGGCTTTGCCCTAGAAGCTCTTTCTTCCCGTAAAGAACACCCACACCTCTTGGTCCGCACATTTTGTGTATTGAAAAAGCCAGAAAGTCAACATCTAGGTCTTGAACATCAACGGCCTTATGTGGTACCGTCTGTGCCCCATCGAGGAGGACTGTCGCACCATAATCGTGTGCTATCTTAATGATGTCCTTGGCCGGTATCGTGTAACCCGTCAGATTTGACGTATAGGCCATACTGAGCAATCTGACTCTCCTGCTCTCCATCTTCTGTTTCAAACCCTCCAGGTCAAAGCTGCCGTCTGGGTTGGGCACTGCATAATCGAGTTCGACAATTCCTCTTTTCCGCAATCTTAACCATGGAGCGAGATTCGAGTTATGTTCTTTATCGGTCAGCAGAACAACGTTGCCAGGTCGAAACTTGAAGCCAAGTGCTACGATGTTGATCGCATGGCTTGTGTTCGAAGTAAAGATGATTTCCTTTTCGGAACTTGCATTGATAAACTCTCGGAGTATTTCGCGTGAACCTTTAGCGCTCATTTTGGGATCCCCTTCGATTCGGCTGGTAACTTCTTCTGCGAACCAGTATCGACCTCGCGTCTCCCCACATGCCGGGTACTCAGTGTAGTACTCCGTCATCGCCTCAACTACTTGTTTTGGAACGAGTGTCGTACAGGCGTTGTCGAAGTATATGGGCGGTTTACTATTTCGCCTTCTTTTCAACGCTGGGAAGTCTTCTCTAGTTTGCTCCAAGAGCATTTCCTTATTCACCGTTCACGCTTGCTCTTTCCTCGAATCACCAACCTCGAAGGGAAGGGGTCAATTCGCGTGTGTAGCCTGACCTTTCTCGAAGCCTGTGGCTAACTCTAGTCGTCTACTTCCTTTGAGTCGTCAGCGCTACCTTGATTTTCGTTGGTGTTGCTGGCAGGTCATAGATTCTGACTCCGCAAGCATCCTTTATGGCATTGGTAACGGCAGGGGCAGTAGAGACCATCGTCATCTCGCCGATGCCGGTAGCTCCCAAAGGACCCTTTGAGCGTGGAGTTTCGCGGACAATGATCTCCGTGTCGACGGAATCGTTTATGGTGGGGAACTTGAATGTGACGTAGTCTACGGTCTTGCCATGGATATACTCCTCCCTTAGTGCATAACCAATACCCTGATCCATGCCTCCTTCTAGTTGACCTTCGAAGTTTTGTGGGTTTATGACTGGTCCTGAGTCCACCGCGGTGGTCATTTTGATTACCCGTACCTTGCCGGTATCCGTGTTAACTTCGACTTCAGCCATCTGAATGTTGTGGCATTCGGAGACAAAATTGTCGCCTTGTCCGGTCTGCGGATGAAATGCGTATTGACCCGCATTCTTGGTTGAGCCCTCATAACGAGTAGGTTTGCCGGCTTTTCTCAGGCCTGCGTAGGTCTTTGATCCAGCTTCACTCATTGCCTTCTCCAACTGTTCAATGGCGTTGAGCAGAGCATTTCCTGCCATCCAAGTCATCCGACTTCCCCATGCCCCTCCCATGTCTACAGTCTTTTCGGTATCCCGGGTTTGCAGACGCACTTTCTCAAGGGGTAGACCTAATCGATGTGAAGCAATCTGCGTCAGTAAAGAATCGTTTCCCTCACCGGGGTCGGCGATGGCGGCGTATATGGTGACTCCATCATCTGGGTCGATTTCCACGGACAACGTCGCTTTGTCTCCAGGGTCGCCAATTCCGAAGGAGTCAGCGCCCAAACCCACACCGCGCTTCAGCAGTCCGCTCTTCATATTGAAGGCTGCAGCCTCTTTTTTCGCTCTCTGGTAGTGGGGTTTGATAGCGTCACACAACTCTGGGAATGGCCATTCATCGGTAATCATCCCAGTGGATTTGGTTTGTCCTGGTCTCAGAGAGTTCATACTACGGAAATCTAGGGGATCAATTCCCAGCTTTTCCGCTAACATATCGACCGCTGATTCGAGTGCGAAAATCGTCTCCGGCGGTCCTGCCCCGCGGGCTGCGCCTCCGGGTGCGTTGTTCGTGTATACCATTCGTCCGAAGGCTCTAATGTTGGGTATGTGGTAGGAGCCCTGCACCATAAACATAACACGATCCATGCTACTTCCCGGCCCCCCTAGCGCGTAGGCTCCTTTGTTTATTGTAAAATCATTGCAGAGTGTGGTCAAGCGGCCGGCTGCGTCAGCGGCGAGCTTCAACTTGAAGCGGTATGGGGGTCTCTTGGAGGTGGTGAGCATCGATTCTCTGAGGCTAGGAATGTACCGGATAGGGCGTTTGAAATGCAGAGCCGCAGCTGCGGTGACCGCTTCGGTTGTAACCGACGCTTTGATGCCGAACTGCCCACCAGAATAGGGCTCCTTGTAGCGCATATTGTCCCATCCGACCGCTTCCTTGATCTGAGCAAGGTGGAGGTGGATGGCTATGCTCCGTCCGATGACTACCAGTTGAGCATTTTTCCCTTCGCCTTCGAGATAAGCTATACAAGTCTCGGGTTCCATAGGTGCTTGGTGATTCATTTGTGTCGAAAATTCGGCCTCAACGACGGCCGCTGATGCGGCCAGCGCTTTTTCGGCATCGCCTTTCACAAGCGGTTGTGAATAACATAGGTTGGGCGAATGACTATGAATCTGAATGGCGTTCGGACCCAGCGCTTCTTCCGGCGTCATCATGACTGGTAGGGGCTCATACTCTACTTTGACTGCTGCTGCTGCAGCCCTGGCCTGATCTCTAGTCTCAGCTGCTACAGCAACGATTGGGTCGCCAAGGGTTCTGACCTTGTCTTCGCAGAGGACTGGCAGATCTGGTGCCGCATCTCTGATTCGGTTGGTTCCTTTGATGTCCTTAGCAGTCATGATGCCGATTACACCCGGCATCTTCTCTGCCAACGTCGTATCAATGGATTTGATCAACGCGTGGTACTCAGTGCTGTGCACTAGAGCCAGCTCAATAGCATTTTCAGGTCTTATGTCAGCCCCAAACTCGGCCACCCCGCACGTTTTCAGCATGGATGATGGTCGGGGGTAGGATACGCCAATCACACTTCCCTTCAAACTGCGGCGAAACTCCGTTGGGGTTGTCTCCTTGCGGACAAATCGGCTGGAGAGTTTCACGGCATCGATGATCTTCTTGTATCCAGTGCAGCGGCAGAAATTCTGCGTCAGAGCGCGTTTGATCGCCGGAATGTCGGGATCGGGATTGCGATCGAGTAGAGCCTTGGTGGCCATGACAAGTCCTGGCGTGCAATACCCGCATTGGACTGCGCCTGACAGCACGAAAGCTTCCTGAATCAGGTGAGGCTTATCAGGTGTGCCCAGGCCTTCAATCGTAATCACCGATGCGCCCTCCAAATCAACCACCTTCTTGAGGCAGGAGCGCACCGGATTGTTGTTGATGGTCACGACACAAGTCCCGCACTGACCGTTTCTGTCGCATGACTGTTTCGTACCGGTTAGATGCAGGTCGTCCCGCAACAGATCGATCAGCACTTTCTTCGGGTCAGCCATCACACTTTGTTGAACACCATTTACTGTAAGAGTTATCTTCTTCATTTCTCTCATTCCAAAATTCTTGGAGACACACGTCCTCTTATATTCGGGCATATGAAGATGCTGCATATACTCAAAGCGACTGAGGAGAGCTACGATCGTTTCTTAGGGATAAACCTGAAGGGGCCTTACTTCTTAACGCAACTGGTCTCGAATTGGATGATCGAATTAATCAAAGCAAAGATCGTTTAGCATCCGAAAATAGTAACAATTTCGTCGCTTAATGAATACTCATCATCCGTATCTAGCGTGAATATTGTGGGTCGAAAACCGGTTTGAGTAGGATGACGAAACTTCGCCGATAGACTTTCAGAATATGGAATCAACGTATATAAGAAAAGAACTGGGATAATAATGACGGACATGACCGCGCCCGTCAAGGAAAAATGCGCCGCACTTATCGAGGAGGGGGTCACTCCGATCAAACGTTGGGGGAAACCTGATTATATTGCTAGAACCGTAGTTGCCATCGCCAAAGACCGTTTCCCATTCTCAACCGGTGAGGTATTCAACGTGGACGGCGGTTCTCATTTGCATCGCCTGTAGGTGCATCGAGTGAAAACAAGCTCCGTAAAGGTATGCGGATTAGAAATAACGGTCCATTCATGCAATACAATCATTCTGGGAAGCGGAGCGGCCGGCCTCAACTGCGCCGTGCATCTATATGATAACGGCCAAGAAGACGTTGCGATAGTGACAGACGATGTTTATGGCGGAACGTCTAGAAATGCTGGCTCGGACAAGCAAACATACTACAAGCTTTCCCTATCTGGCGGGCAAGATGACAGTCCGCTCCAACTCGCTGAAACTCTGTTTTCCGGTGGGTGCATGCATGGCGACATCGCTCGAGTCGAAGCAACCCTCTCCGCCCAAGAGTTTTTTCATCTAGTCCGGATAGGTGTTCCTTTCCCGCATGACAAGTTCGGCGGCTATGTGGGATACAAAACTGACCATGACCCTAAAGGCAGGGCAACTTCTGCAGGGCCACTCACATCGAAACAAATGCATGAATGTTTGCTGGCAGAGGTCAAATCGAAGGGAATTGCGATCTTCGACAGGCATGAGGCTATTTCTCTGTTTCGACATCACGGCAAAGTCGTTGGCCTACTCGCCATCAACGAGCGCGACGGAGACTTCGCCTTTGCACTTTACAATTTTGTCTCTCTAGTAATGGCTACAGGTGGACCGGCATTGCTCTACAAATCGTCGGTATATCCACGACAACAAAAAGGAAGCATTGGACTCGCTTTGGAGATAGGAGCAAAGGCAAGAAATCTTACGGAATCACAATTCGGCCTCGGGTCTGTCCAGTTCAGATGGAACGTTTCTGGAGCCTACCAGCAAGTCATACCGACTTACATATCTACTGACAAGGATGGCAACGACGAAAGAGAATTCATGACAGAACACTTTCCTGCAGTTGGAGAACTCGCGACCGCGATATTCCTGAAAGGCTACCAGTGGCCTTTCGATGCGAGAAAGATCGCAAACTGCGGATCATCCTTAATTGATCTCTTAGTCTATCGAGAGACAATCAAACTCGGTAGAAAAGTTGCGATGGATTTTAGGCGTAATATTAGAGGCTTCAGATTTGAAGATCTGAAATCTGAGGCTTACGATTACCTAGAGAAATCCGGCGCCTTAGTAGGGCTTCCAATGGATAGATTAAGAATACTAAACCCTCCCGCTATACAACTGTATGCGGATCACGGGATAGACCTTACGCGCCAACCACTAGAAATTGCTGTTTGCGCGCAACACAACAACGGAGGACTGGTTGGTGATGTATGGTGGGAGTCCAATATCAGGCATCTGTTTGCTATTGGAGAAGTGAGCGGAACTCACGGTGTCTTCCGCCCTGGTGGTGCTTCGCTAAATTCGACTCAGGTTGGAGGCTTTCGAGCAGCTCAGTTTATTTCAGCAAACTATGCTGAGGATCCACCAAATCTTAATGATTTTTTGAAAATGATTAAGCCTTCGCTTGAAGATAAGATCAGAATATCGCTCAAGCTGATTGCCAATTCCGATCAGAAATCGACATCGATTAATGATGTTACGCGAGAAATTCAGGAGCGCATGACCAAATATGGAGGGCACGTTAGAAGTATTCAAGGAGTTACAGAAGCACTTCGGGGAGCATACAGGCTTCGTGAGGAACTAGACACACGTCTTGTGATTCGTGGCAAATGGGATTTGAGCAGAGCATTCAAAATCAAAGAGATGGTGTTGACACACATAGCCTACTTAGAGGCTATTCGAGTCTACTTAGAGAGTAATGGAGGTAGTCGTGGTTCCTACATCGTGTTAGATCCAACGGGAATGATTCCATCTAAAGAATTGGAATCTGAGTGGCGCTTCAAACCAACTAATGAAGAATTGAGCAAGAGGATTTGCGTATTGTGGTTCGATCGAGAGATGAACGTCCAAACAGAATGGGAAGGCGTTAGGCCAATCCCACGAGAGGAAGGCTGGTTCGAAAAGGTCTGGCACGAATATAGAGAGAATAAATTCGTCAAGAATTGTACGGCATCTGTTTTGGAGTAGAGATCCTTTTGGTTCTCCACAGGCGAGGAGCTTCACGGTTCTGCCCTTCTACTTGCAGGCTTGGATTAAGTCCATCGATCTCTGCAATGTTCATCTTTAGTCACTTCGGACAACTAAAGATTGCAAGCGATTCAGAAGTTTGCGTCGGTTTTCGTGTTCAATATTGTTTCGCTGATCTTTCCGGGGCTTCTTCTCATGTTAGAATGTAAGTGTCGCGCTCAACTATCTGAATTTTCTCTAACAGCTTCTTTCGACGTGAAAGCCTTGGTCATCTAAGAACGATCTCAACACGGAGGGAAAAAATGGATTAAGAAAAATATAGATCTAGAAAAATAAATAGATTCAGAATAAATAGATTCAGAAGTGTTTTAGCAAAAGAAGATGAGTCGATTGAAAGATACGAACACGGAACAGATAATTCGTTGGGACAAGAATTACTATCTGCACAACGCATCGGCTGCGTCAGAATATGTTCCCTTAGTGATCGACAGTGTTGAAGGAAGCTACATGATAGATAGTGAGGGGAACAGAATCCTCGACTTCATGTCGGGGTTGGTATCGGTGAACATGGGACAGCGCAATCCAAAGACTATGGAGGCAATAAAGAGCGCCCTCGATAGATATGGATTCTTACCCGATGCGTATGTAACACCTTATAGGGCTGAAGCTGCCAAACTCATCATCGAAGACCTGCTCGGTCCCGACAAATGGGCAGGGAAGGTACGGTTCTTTTCAACCGGAAGTGAAGCCGTGGAGGCCGCTCTCATTTTGGCAAAACTGTACACCAACCGGCCATTCATAGTTACGCGAGATTTCGACTACCACGGATGGACTGAAGGAGCCGGAGCTTGCACGAGGTTGAGAAGACCACGGGCCATGCTCGTAGCCCCCGAGGGCACCCAAGTGAGAGATGTTCCATGTTTTCCGGCCGGTGGCTACTTTTCCGCTATCGCCTGTGACTGCTACAGATGCCCACTAGGGAACGAATACTCCGAATGCAAGAACAAGGAAAAGCTTCCCTGCATATCTGCCATGGAGGGATTGATTCGAAACCTCGGCCCAGAGAATGTTGCTGCAGTGATCACGGAGATAATCTGGGGAGCATATGGTAGAGGACCTCCTGCAGAATATGTCCAGCAGCTAAGGAAAATGACAAGAGAGCTCGGAGTTCTCTGGATAGATGACGAGGTCATTACTGGGTTTGGAAGAACCGGCAAATGGTTTGCATATCAGAATTATGGCGTAGAGCCAGACATAATGACGATGGGAAAGGGGTTGGTCAGCTCTCAGCTCCCGGCCAGTGGCGTGGTCGTGAGCAAGGAGATTGCAAGGTTCATTGACCAATATCGCTGGGTCTTGACTGCAACTTATGCTGCACATCCGGTCTGCATGGCCGCCGTTGCTGCGAACATAGAAACAATGATAGAGGAGAAGATTCCAGAGAGAGCCATTGAAATGGGCAAGTATTTTGGAGCAAAACTTGAGGAGCTGAAGCTCAGACATAAGTGTATAGCAGAAGTGTCAGGCGTCGGCTTACTTTGGGGAGTAGAGATAGTGAAGAACAAAGAAACCAAAGAACCGTTCATCAAAGAGGACAAGTATTCCGTCGGTGCAGGTCGGGAACTGAGTATGTGGCCGAGTAACATCGTAATGTCTCGGTGCATGGAAAAGGGAGTCCGTATTGGTGGAGGAGTCGTACCTAACACGATAAGAATCGCGCCCTCACTGACTGTGACAAAAGAGGAAATTGACATCGGTGTCTCCGCCCTGGACTATGCCTTCACCAAGATTGATCAAATGTGCGGATGAGGCACCTCGGATTACGGTAAAGCGTATAGCCAATAATCACTACAGGCAACTGATGGGCTGAGACGATTGCCCCCTCGAGTGCAAGACTAAACCCTCAAAGGCATGGTAAGACTCGATCCTTAAAGGCACCAATTGTCTTTTCTGGATCTATACTCGAATCGCTGAATGCGACGTGTTCTACCCCCTTTTTCCCACAGCTACATAACCACTCAATGATATCTTCTGGGGTTTCTGCGATAAATGCTGTCTCCCCAATCGTTTCGTCATTGAGGTTCACGAGATTAGCTTCAATCTTTCTCGGATCGGGTTCGTAGTAATTTGACATTAGAAACCAAGTGCATGTTTGTTTCATTCTTTTGACTATCTGATCCCGATTGCCGAATGCGAAGTCCTTGTATAGCATCTTTTCCATCTGAAGTGGGTTCTTGCCGACAGATCGGGCACCTTTCTCGAATTCGCTGATAATCGTCTGAAGATTCTTCGTGAATCCTGTAATCAGATGGTCTCCGTACTGACCGGCCAAGAAGGCCGCCTTCGGGCCAAACGCAGAGAAGTATATTGGCACGGGTACCGTTGGCTTACCATAACAAAACGCATTTCGTAGTTTGAAGTATTTTCCATCAAAACTAAAGTAATCCTGGCTGTTCCAATATTCCCGGATAAGTCTGATTGCTTCAATCAGCATTTCTGATCGGGTTTTCCATCGTGATGGAAACATTCCAAGAGGATCTATGAAGGGTGTTTCGTTCAACGATTCTCCCGTTCCAACACCCAACCATATTCGGCCGGGGTACATGCTACCCAATGTTGCGAAGCTGTGGGCCACATTAGCGGGGTGATACCGGAACAGTGGACATGTGACCCCGCATCCAACCTTGATCTTCCTTGTTCGCTCTGCGGCCGCCGTCATCCATATCCAAGCTTGAGGACATCGAGCATGGGTATGATACCAAGGCAGGAAGTGATCTTGGACAGAAATCGTGTTAAAGCCTGCCTGTTCGGCCAAAGCAGCTAGCTTCAGACAGTAATTGGGGTCATACCAGTCACTTAGGGAACCAAGATCATAGCTTACTTTCAAAACCGATACCCGTTGCCGTGCATTGGTTCACTTCCCTATACTCCTATCGATGGGGATAGCAGCACACCTCTCCCGTCTTTTCCACAGTCGGCTATTAGCGCTCACGGCGCATTCTGCGATTGCGTTAAGACCTGGTTACCACATTCACACCAAAGATGGTTCACGCACACACCAGTGGTCAAGCATGCCGCTTGGCGTTCGCTCTCACGCTTTCCTCCAAGGGGAGGCACTGCCTCTCAAGGAACTCCAACCTATCCAACATTGTACCCAAGACCAGGTCTCTCTCTTTCATCATTGAACCTTAACGAACGAATCGCAAGTCTTCTTTTGATTGAGAAGTTATCTTCGGTCTTTGGAAGAGAATCGTAGACGCCTTCACGCTTCAAGTAACCAATCACACTGTGCTTCAACCTACGACCTGGAACATGCTGATTCCAACTCCTCAGGGAATTCATCCAGTACTACAACTGGGAACGACGACATATGGCGCTAAACTATTCTACACTAGCAGAAGTCTACTTCAGAGACGTGCCACACGTCCTGGAATAACACATGCGAGAAAACT
>Ga0187769_10000664_pt1 | contig 19110 bp, 14 predicted proteins | sample 0116_SJ02_MP02_1_FD_133140 | JGI IMG/M metagenome (GOLD analysis project Ga0187769, IMG submission 133140) | Tropical peat soil microbial communities from peatlands in Department of Meta, Colombia - 0116_SJ02_MP02_10_MG | ecosystem: Environmental > Terrestrial > Soil > Wetlands > Peat | place... | reverse complement strand
TTGGTCCGATTCCCGGCAATTGCTGCAGTTCGTCCGCGGTGGCTGTGTTCAGGTCGAGCGGTTTCGACGGCGGCTGCTTCGCGCCATTCGCGCTCGCCGCGAGCAGGGCGGCCGCACAGGCAACAACCAAGAATTTGCAAGCACGATGACGCTGCATCGCAGTTTCCTTGCTTCTCCGCTTCCTTGCTTCCCTGTTTCCTTGCGTTCGCGTTTCCTTGCCGCGCAGAACTTCTCGCTCAGATCCGATTGCCCTGCTGGTCGTAAACTTCGACGGGGCCAAACAGCGCCGCCTGGTGCCCGATTTGTTCCCGGTCGCCAACGACGACGATTTGCATGTTGGCGGAGTCGAAGTATTGGCGCGCGGCGGCCAGCACATCGTCCGCTGTGAGCGCGCGAATCCGCTGCCGGTACATCTCGAGGTAATCTTCTGGCAGTTCCTCCAGCGTAACCGTGGCCAATTGCCCCTCCAAACCATCTTGCGTCGCGAGGCCGAGTGAGAAGATACCGGAAAGATAGTTGCGCGCATCCGCTAGTTCGTCCTCACCCACCGGCAGCGCGCGAATCCGGTCCAGCTCGTAGAAGATCTCGGCCAGCGTCGCGGCGACCACGTCGTTGCGCACCGCCGCGGACACCGTGAAGTAACCGTGGCGCCGCAGCGCGTGAACGCTGCTGCGCGGACTGTACGTGTAGCCTTTCTGCTCGCGGATGTTCATCACCAGCCGTGAGTTGAACGCGCCCCCGTAGATGGAATTGGCGAGCGTGTAGCGCAACCAGTCGGGATGGCGCCGCGTAATCGTAACATTGCCGGCGACGACTTGCGCCTGCACCGCGCCGGGCAGGTGAACCAGGGAAACACCCCGCCCTCGCGCTTCGGGCAACGGTACATCGGCAAAAGCCGCGGGCTTCGCGCCGCTCCATCCGCCGAACACGCGCTCGACTTGCGCGAGCATCGCGTCGGGCAGGAAATCGCCCACCGCGATGAACAGCGCATCTTCCGGCCGGTAATTGCGTTCGTAGAACGCGACCAGTTGCTCGCGGCGAAACGCCTCCACCTGCGATTCCGCCGGCGAAACCACTGCGTACGGATGCGCGCCAAACAGGACCTTGCGGATTCGCTCTCCGGCCAGGAAACCGGGAGTGCTGCGTTCGATGCGCACCCCTTCCAGCATCTGGCGGCGTTCGCGCTCGAATTCGGCTGCGGGAAACACCGCTTGCGTCGCGAGTTCCGCCACCAAGCGCAACAGCTCCTCGGAGGAATCAACGAGGCCCGCGAACGAAATCACACTCGTGTCCATCCCGGCGCCGGAGGATAGATCCGCTCCCATGCGTCGCAAATCCTCTTCAATCTCGCGGCTGGTGCGCAGGGAGGTTCCCGTGCGCGCAACCGCGGACGTGAGGCTGGCGAGGCCGGGCGCCGAAAGCGCGGCGGAGGCGTTGCCGCTGCGGAAGAAAAGCTCTCCCGTGAACTTCGGGATCGTGTGGGATTCCACCAGCACGACTTCCAAACCATTGGGCAGGCGCGCGCGAGTCCTCTGCGGCCAAACCACGGGCCGCTCGGGACCGAGCGCGGGAACTTCAGAGCGAAAATCCGGCGCCACCGGGGCCGCCATCACGCCGCCCCTTTCCCGGCCGGACTGTTTTTTTGCAGCGGCTGGCGCAGCACCACGGAGCGCTGCGACGGGGAAAGATATTTCTCCGCGACTTCCTGCACGCGTGCGGGAGCAACATCGAGAAAGCGATCGAGGATCGTGTTGACGAGGCGGGGCTCGTTGTCGAACAAAGTGAAACAGGCCATGCAGTGCATCAGACCGTAGCGGGGAACGTGCCCTCCATGCCCGCCTTCGAGCACGGAATAGTAATCCGAACGGAATTTCACTTTGAGCTGTGCGAGTTCCGCCTCTTCGATTCCCTTTTGCTTCACCCCGTCCAAGACCGCGTCGTACGCGGCAATCGTTTCTTCCGCGGAGTGTTCCGGCTTGTGCATGATCCGCGTGACCATCAGCGTCGGGCCGTTGTAATCGAACAGATCGCCGACCGGATAGTGCACGCCTCCCTCCGCATCCACCGCGATCTGCTGCTCGAGCACCAGTTTTCGATAGACACGGCCCGCGCGACCGCCGTGCAAGGCCTGATCGAGCATCGCGGCCGCGTACCAATCGTCCGTGAGGCGGCGCGGAGCCGGGTATCCAATGGCCACCGCGGGCAGCGATCCGAACTTCTCCTCGACGGCTCCGCGGCGCTCGCCCGATTGCAACGGCTCGCTCACATCCGCGGGGGCGATCGCCGGCCCGGAAGGAATATCCGCGAAGTAACGCTCGGCGAGCCTAAATCCCTCTTCGGGTGAAACGTCACCGAGCATCAGCAACACGGCATTCGCGGGAGCGTAGTAGGTGCGGAAGAAAGATTGGACGTCATCGAGCGTGGCGGCGTCGAGGTCGGCGAAGTCGCCATAGAAATTGTGAGAGTTGGCCCAGTTGCGATAGGCGATGGGCGGAAGATCCAGCCACGGGAAGCCGCCATACGGTTGATTGAGGACATTGACGCGGACCTCTTCCTTGACGACGTCGCGCTGATTGCGGAGATTTTCGTCGTCCACCTTGAGCGCGCGCATACGGTCGGCCTCGAGCCAAAGCACGCGTTCGACGGCGTTCGAGGGGACGGACTGGTAGTAGTTCGTCACGTCGTAGTGCGTGGAGCCATTCAACACGCCGCCTGAAGAATTGATGAGCTTGATGTGCACCATTTTCCCTGCGTGCTCGGAGCCCTGAAACATCATGTGCTCGAACAAGTGGGCGAACCCGCTGCGGCCGTGCGGCTCCAGACGAAAACCGATGTTGTAATACACGCCGACCGTCGCAACAGGCGCCGCGCGATAGGGCGCAATGACGACGCGAAGGCCGTTTGGCAGCGCGGCGCTTTCAATGGGAATTTGCAGACTTTTCACCTAGTCTTTCCCCCTGTGGTTCCGAGTTGCCACCGCCCGCCGCCGCAAGTGCGCGCTCGACGCTTCTCAGTGTGGCGCGCGGCTCGGCGGAGAGCAAGGACGCTGCCAGGCGGCTCAGCGCCACGTACGCAGCGCCAAACTCGCGCGGAAATCCGCCGAGCGCGCGGACGTGGAGTTCGACGGTGCCGAAGTCGCCGCGGCTGATTGGACCGGTGCAGGCCGCTCGCGGCCCGAGTCGCTTCGCATTCTCCAGCGTCTGCCGGGCAAGCGGCTCGAGAGCGCGCACAGCTTGACGCCGCGTGAATCCCTCCGCCATCAGAATGCGCGTTGCCGCTTCGAGAGAGGCCAGGAAGAACGCTGCCACGAATGCCCCCGCCGCGTGGTAGGCGGCTTTGCCTCCGGCCTTGACCTTCACCGGAATGCCGCCCAATTCCCGGCAGATTGTTCGCGCCAGCCGCACGGCCGCCACGCTTCCTTCCATCACGAAAAAGCAGCCTTCCAAGCGGGGGATCTCGCGGCCGCTGAAAGTCTGCAGCGGATGCATCGAGCCGGTCTCCGCCCCGCACAGCTTGAGCTTTTCCAGCACGCCGGAGCCGAGCGCGCCGCTGGTGTGAAGAACGATCTTGCCGCGCCACTCCTCACTTCCCATCTCGGCCAATTCCGCCGCGACTTTCGACATAGCGTCATCCGGCGTCGCAATAAGCAGGACGTCCGCGACGAGAATCTGACGCGTCAGCCCGGCGTGCGCCTGGCCCTGGCCGATGACCCGGACGGCGGCGCGAGCGCTGGATTCCCCGCGCGTCACAACCGGGCCCACGCGCCAGCCAATTTCGCGCAGCCGGCGGCCGAGCGCGCATCCCACCCGGCCCGCGCCGACAATTCCCAGAGTTGGAATGCCGTGTGCTAACATAGTGCGTCTTAACATCGTTGGTCTCCGGGTTCCTAGCCTTTGCACAACCTCTGGATCCTCTATTTCGCCGGTCTCGCCGCTGTTTCCATCGCCGCAGGCCTCCGAGCGCTCGTGGGACTTCGAAACATTCCGCGGCTCGCGAACGCGACGCCCCCTCCGGAAAGCGCCCTGCCTATGATTTCTGTGATTTTCGCCGCCCGGGACGAAGCTGAAAAACTGCCGGCGGCGCTAGCCAGCCTGCTTGGGTTGACGTATCCCCGGTACGAGGTCATCGCAGTCAATGACCGCTCAAGCGATGCAACCGCTCACATTCTCAACCAATTTGCCCGGACAAGCAAACTTCTCCGCGTGGTGGACATCCGCGAGCTGCCTGCGGGCTGGCTGGGCAAGACTCGCGCGCTCAATGCCGGGGCGCAGGCCTCCTCCGGCAAGTGGCTGGTCTTCACCGACGCGGACGTTCACTTTGATCCGGATGTTTTGAGCCGCGCGCTGGGGTTGGCGGAGGAACGCGGATGGGACCATCTGACACTGCTCCCGGGGGTGGACATGCGCGGCGTTTGGGAAACCGCTGCTATCAGTTATTTCATGCTGATTTTTCTGTTCGGGAATCCCGTATGGAGTGTAAACGACCCCCGCTCGCCAAGTTACGTGGGAGTCGGCGCGTTCCAGCTAGTAAGGCGAACGGCGTACGAAGCCGTCGGCGGGCACCGGCGGCTGGCGCTCGAAGTGATTGACGACATGAAGCTGGGAAAAATCATCAAAGTGGCCGGTTTTCGTTCCGGCGTCGCTGTTGGGACCGACGAAGTGCGGTTGCGATGGCACACGGGTCTCGGTAACGTCATTCGCGGGGTTACAAAGAACTTGTTCGCCGCGATGCACTTCAACATTTTCTTTGCTCTGGCCGCCGCGCTGGGGCAGATCCTACTGTGCGTCGTTCCGTGGTTCGGCGTGATCTTTGCGACGGGGTGGGCGCGTCTATTCGCGGCGCTCGCTCTGGCAGCACTGTTGACAATCCACGGCGTGTCGCTTCGAGCGGTTCGGAAGTCGCCGCTCTATGTGATCACGCAGCCGTTTGGCGCGGCGTTCTTTAGCTGGATGATATTGCGGTCAGCGATTGTTACGCTTTGGCGGGGCGGCGTGAATTGGCGCGGAACGTTTTATTCGCTGGCGGAATTGAAGAGGGGAGCGGTGTGAGGGGGATATCGAGAGGGCGCAGAAAAGATGGGCTGAGACAAGCTCCGCCCCTGCGTGGGGAAAATCCGTGCGCGCGGCGGGCGGAAACGGGCTAGTCGACTTCTGGGGGAGGCGCGGCGGGCGGGGTGGGAGAGAAGAACGCGGTGATATCGCGCTGCTTGAGATCGCGGACCCGGTCGCGCAGCGCGGCCGCGCGCTCGAACTCGAATTTCTTCGCGGCTTCACGCATCTGCGTTTCGAGTTGCGCGATGGCCTGGTTCAACTGCTCTTCTGTGGTGATGTTTTCGTCCACAAGCGGCTGATCCGGAACTGTGACGTAATCGGCTTCGACGATCCGGGCGAGCTGCATGTCCACACTCCTGACGATTGATTGCGGCGTGATGCCGTGCTCGGTGTTGTAGGCGAGCTGCTTGGCGCGGCGGCGATTTGTCTCGTCGATCGCCTGGCGCATCGAGCCGGTCATGACGTCGGCGTAGAGGATGGCACGGCCCTCGACGTGGCGCGCGCAGCGGCCGACGGTTTGAATCAGGGCCGTCGCACTGCGAAGGTAACCTTCCTTGTCGGCGTCGAGAATCGCCACCAGCGAAACCTCGGGCAGATCGAGGCCTTCGCGCAATAAATTGATCCCGATGAGAACGTCGAACTCTCCGCGGCGAAGATCGCGCAGAATGCGCACGCGCTCGAGCGTTTCGACTTCGGAATGCAGGTAGCGGCACTTCACGCCGACCTCGATGAAATACTCCGAAAGATCCTCGGACATGCGCTTGGTGAGCGTGGTGACCAGCACGCGCTGATTGCGCGCGGCACGCACGCGAATTTCCTCGAGCAGGTCGTCCACCTGGCCCTTCACAGGCCGCACTTCGACTTCGGGATCGATTAAGCCCGTGGGGCGAATCACCTGTTCGACGACGACGCCCCCCGCGCGCGTCAGCTCGTATGGACCCGGCGTGGCGGAGACGTACACCACCTGATCGGTGCGATGCTCGAACTCCTCGAACGTCAGAGGGCGATTATCCAGCGCGGAGGGCAAGCGGAAGCCGTAATCCACAAGCGTCTGTTTGCGCGAGCGATCGCCGTGATACATGGCGTGAAGCTGCGGAATCGTCTGGTGGGACTCGTCCACGAACAGAAGATAATCCTGTGGCACGTAATCGAGCAGCGTCGGCGGCGCTTCGCCCGGCAATCGGCCCGAGAAATGGCGCGAATAGTTCTCGACCCCGTGGCAATAGCCGATGGTGCGCATCATTTCGATGTCGAACATCGTGCGCTGCCAGAGGCGCTGCGATTCGACGTATTTTCCCTGCTTGTCGAGCTCGCCTTTCCACCAGCCGAGTTCCTCAAGAATCGTGACGATGGCGCGCTCGCGCTGCTCGGCGGGCATGACGTAGTGCGACTTCGGATAGATGGGCAGCCGCACCAGATTCTCCGTTCCGCGCAATTCGCCGGTCAGCGGATCCATCGCGCGCAGCGCGTCCACCTGGCTGCCCCATAGCTCGACGCGGTAGGCGACGTCCTCATACGGCGGATAGATCTCGATCGTATCGCCGCGGACGCGAAACGTGCCGCGGCGCAATTCCTCGCTGCGTTCGTACTGGATGTCCACGAGCTTGCGAAGCAGTCCTTCGCGCGAAATGCTCTGGCCACGCTCGATCAAAACGAGCATGCCGTAATAGGCCTCTGGCGAACCGAGGCCGTAGATGCAGGAGACCGAGGCCACGATGATGACGTCGCGGCGCTCGAATAGCGAGCGCGTGGCGCTCATGCGCAGCTTGTCCAGCTCATCGTTGACCGTGGATTCCTTCTCGATGTACGTGTTGGAAGCGGGGAGATAGGCTTCCGGCAAATAGTAATCGTAGTAACTGACGAAATATTCGACGGCGTTCAGTGGAAAGAAATTCTTGAATTCGTGGTAGAGCTGCGCGGCAAGGGTCTTGTTGTGCGCGAGGACGATCGCCGGGCGATTCGCGGAGGCGATGACCTTGGCCATCGTGAACGTCTTGCCCGAGCCGGTGACGCCGAGGAGGACCTGGTGTTTCTCGCTGGATTCAATGCCGCGCGTGAGCTGGTCGATCGCTTCCGGCTGATCGCCGCGCGGTTCGTAATCACTGATGAGCTTGAAATCCATGTGATAGCCGCACAGCGGGTTCAAAACTGTGCGGATAAACAAACTATTATAGCGCGATCGATGCTCTGGCGCCGTCTTTCGGAACGCAGCTAGAATCGGGCCGCTTGGGCAATTCGCAGTGGCGCGAAATGCGCGGCCCTGCCCGCCTGAGGGCAGGCGTACGGATGGTGAGGACATCGAGTTAGAGATGCGCCCGGCTCAATCCGGCACGAGTTGCAGAATCGTGCGGGTGCGGACAGTTCCAACGTAACGCAGAGAGTCCCCGTGCTCGCTGGTCAAAGTGACGTTCATCTTCTCAGTTCCTATCTGGCTGACGCTGACGACCCAGCCATTGCGCAGCGATACGTAGCTTGTGCTTCCGCCCGAACCCGTCCATGTGCCCGTGGCCTTCACACCGCGAGCGCGCAATGGATCGGATGCGCCCGGATGTTGCGACTTGGGAGGCAGCAAGCCGAGGTGCGTCGCGATGACAGCGCATTGTTCCTCGCTGGAAGGCGCCGGATTCTGTTGCGGTGAAGTGTCCGCGCGAGGGCAGGGTGCGTTTCGCAGATAGGCGGCGGTGGTTCTCCAGACGAAACCGGCAAGGGGGAGTCCATCGGCCGGCTGCGCGGCGGACCACTGCTGGCCGATCATCACGCCGGCGTGGCCGGGCCTCCCCGCACCGCTGGGGCCGCTGGAAAGTTGCTCGATCCACTGTTTGGCGTCGTTCACTGCTTTCGGATCATTCAACAGCTCGCCGAGGCCCTGCACGCTCATGACCTTGCCCTGCGCGTCGAGTACAAACTCGACGGCGCGGCCTTCGAGATGTTTGTATTGATCCACCACGGCGTCCGTGGCGGGATCGTATGTATCGGAGTGCACGATGGCGCTGGATTTTTCATACGTCGTGCGAAGACGCATCGCCGCAGTCGAGCCCGCTTCGGGGGAGAGTACCTCAATGCGCACGGTCGCGTCCCAGGTAACGACGAGCCGGCCGGATGCGGCGGAGTCCTGCACCACGCCGGAGGAGCCGCCTTCGGTCGTGGTCTCGACCTCGATCGCGTAGCGCAGGACCTGGCCGGGGGCGAATCTCGGATGGAGATCCACGCGCACGGCAGCCGCGCGGGGATGCGGCGAGGGCTTCGGCGGCGGACTAGTTTGCGCCAGCAGCGCCGCCGCGCAGAGCGGAATGCAAACTGCTGCAAGGAGTTTCATCGCAACTCACAATCTGAATTTCCACGGTTAAGCGCGAACCAAATCTCGGGGGCGCCGGCAATCCGCTGACGGGTTGGAGCGTCCAGGAAATTTCGCGCGTCGCCGAACGAGTCGCGGCGAGCAACCGGCCATCGTCGAGCGAAACCGTGTTCAGCGATTCGCTGTGAAATCTAGCCGCCGCGTCGCCTTCCGGCGGTTTCTCGGGACCTGAAGCGACGGTGGCATCAATCTGCTGGACGATGTCGAGGCGCCCGTTCACTGGGGAATTCGCTGCGGCAAGCCACTGGCCGCTTTCCCAGCCGCTAGCGTCCGACCAATCGGGCAAGGTGACCGAGCGCGGCTCCTGCCAGCGATCGTCGAGGCGGAGCGGGCGCGCGGGCAATGCCGTGTCTGGCCGCAGCGCGTGCAAGAGCCAGGCCGTCAGGACACGGGGCGTCTGCTCGCCCAGTTCGGGCGCCCCCTCGGCGGAAATCTCCGTGGCTTGGCCGAGGCGCGATTCGTGATAGGAGAGCGTTCTCGGCGTCTCCCACTTGGCCAGTGCAGTTTGCAAAGCTTGCTCCAATCGCAAGGTCTCCGGGTCGCCGTTCGTCGAGGACGCGGAGTTAGGCTGCGTCTCGAAATCGTCCAGCACCTCCACGATGGATGCGGAATCGGCGGAAAAGGAAGCCACGCGGACGCGAGCGGTCCAGTCAATGGCAGCGGAGGCCTCGCGCGCGAACGGCTTGACGTAAGCATTCGCGCCGAGCGTCACGGTCTCCTGGCCCTCCACACGGCTCGTGACTTTGAGTTCGACGTAGAACTCGGAGGTTTCGCCGACCGTGAATCGGCGCTCGAGAGGCTGATCCTGCGCGAGGGGCGTGGCCGCGCACGCGAGAAAGGCAAGCACACAGGTGATCGTTGCGAGTGCGCGCACGGGGAGATGGTATGCCGCGGGCGCAGGATTGTCCAACCAACGCAATAACGCCTCGAACCGGCCATCTCGCATATCAAGAAACGAAAGTCAGGGCCGCTTGGACTTCAACCCTGCGCGTGGCGCCGGGCCGTTTGCAGTGGATGCGGAGGTTTCCAGCGGGCCGACCTGCGGCTCCGCCAGCGTGCCGGAGAGACGATAGCTGCGCGTGCTTCCCGAAATCATTTCGCTTGACGTTGATGCTTTCTGCGACGGCGCAACGCGAAAATCCATGACGCCGTTGAAATCCACGGTTCCGGTGACGAGCACGCCTTCTCCCAGCCGCCCGAGCTGAACCGGATTAGCCGCCACCTTCCGCGAAGCAATCCGGAAGCGCGCTTCGGCCTCGGGATAGCGTGCCTCCGTACCAACGGGCGAGCTCGGGGAAGGCGAACCGAAGCCGAATCCGCGAAGCTCGGCGTTGCGCACGGAAAGGGAGCCGTCGCCCGCGAGCGACGCGAGCAGCACGTCGCGCCCAACGCCTTTTGCGCGCAGATTGAATTGTCCCGCAGCGACGCCCGCGAGCCGGCCGGTCAACGCCGGAACCGTAGCCGCAAGCGCAGCCAAATTCACGCGTTGGAATTGCGCGCGCAATTCGTAGGCCGGTCCGGACGCCAGAGCAGCGGTGAAATCGCCCTGCACGTTGCCACCGAAGAAATTCGCTTTCGCATGCGTCAACACTATTCTGCGCCCCGCAATCTCCGCTTCGGAGTCCAATTGAGTGAGCCGCAGCGAGCCGAGAGTGAACTGGCCGGCGCGAACCCTCCCGCGCGCGTTCAAGGGAACCGGAGGCCCCGGCTCCTCACTGGAATTGGGCGCAGTCCCAAAAAGACGCGCAAGGAAACCGGGCCGCGCGCGACTGCCGAGCCAGCGGTCGAGAGCGGCGGCATCCAAGTCGTCCGCGGTGAGATCGAATTGCCAGTCGCCCCCGGCGGCGCTGCGAGAAATTGTTCCCTTCCAAGTGGCATCGAGTCCCTCGGCGGTAATCAGGGTCAGCTTTCGGCCAGCGGGCCCGAATTCATAGGTCGCTTTCGCAAAATCCAACGACTGATTCAAAAACGCCAACTGCAGCCGGAGCGCACGGGCAGTGGCGGTCCCTTGCCAATTCGCCGCCGGAGGCGAGAGCGAACCTTGCCCTTTCAAGTGCAATGTGATGATTCCTTCGGCGGACCACATCGAACTGGTGGGGTGGCCGACTTCCCGCAGGAGCCAAACCCAATCCTCGACACGGCCGGCCGAGCCGTCGAGCGCGGCGCGGAATGCCCAAGGGCCCTGGCGCGCACGTGAGGGTTCGGCTGCGGCAGCACGCTGCGGTAGCGATCCTTCCGCCAGAGGCAGGAGATCGAATTGAACCGTCAGTGGAGTCAGCGGCGGCACGCCCGTATTCCCCGCAGGCGAAACGAATTGGAACGCCACCGGCCCCGACGAAAGCGCGCTCCGCGAGAGCGTCGATTCCCACGGCGACCATTGCAGCGTCCGCGCAGCGGCCCCCGCGGAGAGGCTCCCTCCTTCGCTCGACACACTGCCATTGAGCAAGCGTAGCGGCCAGCCGTCGAGGGTCCCCGAAGCGCGCAGCGAGCCTCGCGCAACCAGATCATCCGCCACGCCCGCGCGAAACGCGCGATACCAAGCGAGCAGATCGCTTATTCCGATCTCGGCGGAGGTTACCTCCAAATGCGGATGCAGCCCGTGTGTCCAGTCCACCGCGGCGCTCCCATTCATGTGCGAAGCTGGCGAGACGACTTGGAAGTTGGAAAAGGAGACGCGCCGCTCTCCTTGACGCCAAGACGCGCTGAACGCGACGTTGACGAGAGGATCGCTTGCTCGCGACGGCAGGTCCCATCGATGCACCCCACGCACCCACGCCGCCCCCGATACAGCCCATTGCGCCGGGGCCGGCGGGCCGACCGGCTGAGCGCCTGTGGCGGTGATTCCCTCAACATGCGCAGTGAGCTTGGCCGCGAGCGACCCGCGCACGCCGTGATCATGTCCATCGATCAAACGCAGAGCATCTTCGAGCGTAGCGTCCCGCCAGGACAGTTCGAGCTGCGCGGGCTGCAGCCGCGAAGTCGTGCTCCCAATCCAGCCACTGACACGCAGCATTCCGGTCTGCGGCCGCCCGACGCCGGCGTGCATCGGCTCCGCTTCGAGATCGAGGCTCCAGCGGCCCGGCGCTTCCTGCTGCACGTAGCCGGTCACGTCCACGAGGGCCAACGGGCGAACGTCGTTTCCCTGCTTGAAATTCACACGGCCGGAGTCCACTTCAATGCGCGTCAAGTGAAACGGCAGACCCGGAGAAGAGGAGGGGCTGCGTTTTGGCGACGTCGCCGGAGGCAACCAGTCCTCGAGATTCCACCGGCCGTCGGGCTCGCGCACCAAGTTGAGGCTGGGGCGCGTAAAGGAGAGCGTACCGAACTCAAACTTGCCGGAAAGCAGTTCGGACCAGCGCGGGCCGGCGGTCAATTTTTCGGCGCGAAGGAAATATTCATTGCCGAAGCGCGAATCCTCGGCGACGCTGACTCCCAAGACTTCAATGCGCGGCCCATCCAGGAGGTTGAAGCCAAATCCCCCGGCCTCCACCGGCCTGCCGAAGCTGGATTGCAGGCGAGCGGTGAGGTAGCGGCGCGCGGCCTTGGTCTGCAGGAGGCGCGAAAACAGTTCGCTGCCGCCGAGGAGCACAACGGCCGCCAACACAACCCAGCGCAACCAGCGTTTGTGTCGCATGGCGAAGACAGAGAGGAAACCCGACAAATTGTGGCAAATCGCGAGGCGGAAGGAAAGCTGCGAAGGGTTAAAGCCGGAATCGGAAAAATGTCGCGGGAAAGAACGGCGGAGCGAAGCGCTCAGCGCACGAGGTGGAACATCCGGCTGCCGCGCGTCAGCGAAGGCAGATGGATCACCGAGTAAAGCATGTCCAGCAACCAGCCGCTCAGGCCGCGGTCGTCATATTCGTTTTCAGTGGATTTCATCGACCAGTAGATCACGATAGGGCGGCCGAGGATGGCGTCGCGGTCCACGAATCCCCAGTAGCGGCTGTCGGAGCTATGGTCGCGATTGTCTCCCATGGCGAAATATTTGCCCGGCGGGATGACCAGTTCGCCGTTGTGAACGTAACTCAGGATCTTAGCCGCCCATTCGGGCCGCATTTCCATCGGTGAGAATCCCGGCGTCACCGGTGGAAAATTGTCCTGAAAGACATCGTAAGGCGCCATCGAATCGTGCACGGCGTAGGGTTCGTCGAGCGGCTCGCCATTGATGTACACCTTCCGGTCCACGAGCTTCAGGCGATCGCCCGGAAGGCCGATGACGCGTTTCACGTAGTAAGGATGGTCGTCATACGGCCACGGGAACACGATGACGTCGCCGCGCCGAATCTCGCGATACGGAAGAAAATGGTCGTACCAATGATTGCGCGCGCCGAAAATGAACTTGTTGACCAGCAGGTGATCCCCGACCAGCAGCGTCGGCTCCATCGAAGGGGACGGAATCTTGAAGGCCTGGACAACGAAGGTCGTTCCAAAGAGCGCCAGAATCACGGTCACCAGCAGCGATTCGAGGTACTCGCGCAACGTCGTATGCTTGTGCCCGGCGGAACCCTCCGCCTCGCCGCGCTCTGAAATTCCCGCCGCTTCGGCCATTTGCCTCCTGACTTCCCGCTCACAATTTTACGGTCGAGGATCGCTCCGGTCAGCGCACGAGACGAAACATCCGGCTGCCGCGAGTCCGGGACGGCAAGTGAATCAGCACATCCAGCGTATCCTTCAGCCACGCGCTGAAGTTGGTGTCATCGTACTCGTTCTCGCTCGATCGCACCGACCAATAAATCAAGATGGGCCGGCCGATGATTGCGTCGCGGTCCACGAATCCCCAGTAGCGGCTGTCCGCACTGTCGTCGCGATTGTCTCCCATAGCGAAATATTTCCCCGGGGGGACGACCAGCTCGCCGTTGTGAACGTATTGCAGGACCTGTGCGGCCCACTCGGGCCGCATCTGCGCCGAGACCCCCGCGGGAGTGGTCGGAGGGAAGTCGTCCATCAACGGGTCATAGATGGCCATCGGATCGTGCACGGCGTACGGCTCGACGAGCGGCTTGCCGTTGATGTACACCTTCTGGTCCACGATCTTGAGGCGGTCGCCGGGAAGGCCGATGGCCCGCTTCACGTAAAAGGCGTGATCATCGAACGGGTACGGAAAAACGATGACGTCACCGCGCCGGATTTCGCGGTACGGAAGAAAGCGATCATACCAATGACCGCGCCCTCCGAAGATAAACTTATTCACGAGCACATGATCGCCGACCAGCAGGGCCGGCACCATGGACTCCGTCGGAATCTTGAACGCCTGCACGACGAACGCTTGCGCGAACAGGGCGAGCACGACCGTGACGAGCAGCGATTCCACGTATTCGTGCAAGCTCGTTCGCCGGTGCTCGGCGGGCCGCTGCGCCTGCTTCTTCTGGCTTTCAGCCTGCTCCTTCACAATTTCCCCGATCTCACCCGGCGTCACTTGCGGCTCGCAGTTCCCGTCGCCGGCCCCGAATCCATCAGCTCGAGAATCGCCCGCGCGGCGGCCTGTTCGGCTTCCTTCTTATTGGTGCCTGAGCCCGTGGCAATCACATGTCCGGCGCGCACTTCGACGAGAAAAACCTTGCGATGGTCCGGCCCCGTCTCTTCCACGACGCGATAGATTGCAGACGGCCGACCCTGGGCTTGAAGCCCTTCCTGCAAAGCCGACTTGAAATCCGAGCCGCCGCGCCGGTTGGCTTCGAGTTCGAGCGCCCCGGTCAGGAGAGACCGGCGCACGAAATCCGTAGCGGCCAAGAGGCCGGAGTCGAGGTAGATGGCCGCGAGCACAGCCTCAAACGCATCGGCCAGCAGCGCCGGCTTCTGACGTCCGCCCGTTTTCTCTTCGCCCCGGCCGAGGCGAAGGTGGCGCCCGAGATCGAGCTCCTGTGCGGCTCTCGCCAACGACGCTTCGTTCACGAAGCGCGCCCGGCTCTTCGAGAGCTCGCCCTCGCTCCACTCTGGAAACGCTTGGACTAATTCCGCGCTGACGATCATTCCGAGCACCGCATCGCCCAGGAATTCCAACTTCTCATTGTCACCCCCGGCCGCGTCCGAGGTGCGCTCGGAAGTGTGCGAGCGGTGCGTCAGGGCTTGCACGAGGTGGCGCCGGTCGTGGAAGCGGCAACCCAGCGCCGCTTCCAGCAGATCCAACTCGTCGTCGCCGTGAAAAATGTCCTGGTCCATCAGGGGTGAAATCGCCCATCAGTGGCTGGGCGCGGGTTGCTCCAGAGCGCGCTGCTTTGTTTCGTCAATCGCGGATTTACATCGGTCCTGAATGCCCCCCACCATATCGGCGCACTTGCCGAAAGCCGTGAGCGCGTCGTCAAAGTGATTCGTGTATTCGTCGGCACGTCCGAGGATGAACAAGTCCACTTGGTCGGGGGGGGGGCGAGCTGCACGGCCTGCGTCATCTCCGTGACTGCGTCGGCGTACCGCTGGCGCAGGAAGTCCATAAGGCCCAAGCCGCTGTGGCACATCCCGAGCTTGTCGTTCCGAGCGGCGTTGAATGTGGCATCGTCCATGCCGTTGGGCTTCACCATGGCTGCGATCAAAGTGATGGCGTGGTGCGCGTAGTTCTCGTACTTGGCGAATTTCTCCGCTGCGTCCGGGGCCTGAGGGTTGATGCGCCGCGCGCCAGCCCAAACCATCAGTGACAGCGCGTCGACCTCGTCCGGGTTATGGTCGATAGAGTTCTGGGCTGCCGCGAACATCTTGTCCTCTTCTCCTTGATTCATGTAGTCGCCAGCCAGGATCTTATAGACTACACTGAGGTATCTGCTGGTGGGATATTTCTTGACGAAGTCCTCCCCAAGCTGAATTTGCTTCTGCAGGTCGCCCGCCCCACGCGAGTCGTAAAACGCATTGTAGTCTGTCTCCTCTTGGGCATTCACCTGCGGCGCAGCCGCGGGCTGGCCGGCGCCGGGCAATTGGCCCGAAGGACCTTGCGGCTGCGCGCCGGGAAGTTGCCCCGAAGGCGGCTGGCTCGGAGGTGTGCCCTGCCCACTCGAGCCGCCCTGCGAGGGCTGCTGGCTTGGGGTGCTTGCCTGGCCCCAGCCAGCGGTGGCGACGAAAAGTGCGAGTACGGTGAGGGCGCCCAGCTTAATCATTCTGCAACTCATTGATCTTTCTCCTTTGCGAAGTAAAAGCCCACGGCATCACCGCTGGGCACTTGATTTCGACGACAAGAACTCAAATCAGGTTACCGGCTCCCGCCCCGGGGACCCGCACCGCGTTTGGGCGTCTGGTAACTCTGCGCAATTCCTCGCTGTGCGGCCGTACGAGCCGAATCAGGGGCGCCTGCGACGGCGAGGGCATCCTGGTACTCGGCCACGGCCTGATCTCGATTCCCAGCTACATCATACAACCGCCCGAGATAAACGTGCGACCACGATAATGTCCCCGCATCGGGACGCGCAGGGCCGGGAGGCGCATTCGCGCCGGCCGCGACCACTTGCAAGAATAATTGTTCGGCGCGCTCGGCACGGCTCTGCAAAAGCGAGGCGACCGCCAGGCCGTATAAGGCGCGCGCGCAATCGGGCTGCCTCGCCAGCACGCGCTCGAACGCCGCCGCGGCCTCATCCCCGTGGTCCATCGCGATCTGCCGCTCCCCCGCAACCAAATCCGGATCTTCCGGAGGAACCGGCGCAGAGGTGGCCGTGACGGGCTCAGGGCTTTGGATTTCGCTGGGGGCGAACTGCAAGGCGGCGTCGCGCTTCTCTTCGGCAGTGAGATCGATTCCTCGAATCAAATCCGGAAAGTAGAGACTCATCGCCGGCTTATCCTTTTCAAATTTCATGAGCTGTGCGACCAGCGGCCGAACGAGGACGAGCCCGTCTTCATCGGCGCTCTTGAGCTCCGCATCCAAATCAGACGCCGCCAACTTCCGCAACCTCAAATCCACGGCCCGCACTAGGCACTCGGTGAGAAACGAAGGAAAATCCGCGTGAAACTCCACCGGCAAGCGCGGAGCGTGCGCCGCGAAATCCAGCAGCGAGGAGTATCCATTTACCGTGCCGAGATAACGATAGACCAGCGGATCCAACATGAAGTGCAACAGCGCGTGGCGAATTTCATCCGTCGGCAATTCGCGGTTCGGATCGAACACAAACGCGTAGCGGTACGCGATCGTATGGAAGTTCGTTTTACCGCCGATCAAAGGCTCGACGTAAACCGTAAACGTGCGGGGGCTCTGGTTGCTTGGGAAATCGCGCAGATATCCAAAGGTTTGCTGCGTAAGCTGCGAGACCGGCTGCGCAACCTTCGATGCGGCGTTCTGATACGAGGGCAATACCTTCTGCCACGCTTCTTCGATTTTCGCCTCGGCGTAAAATCCGGAGAGCACTTCGCCAAATCCTTCCAGCGCCAGCGCATCCGGCGGAATCTCTTCCTGCCGGACGGCGATTTCAAATTTCGGCGCCGGCCCCACGACCAGCGCGTAAGAAACGAAGCGCGAGAGCGTTTCGCCGGCATCCCCCAAGGCATGGTCCTCGTAGAAGCGGCGCAGGGCCGTTGTCTCCGGTCCCTTTAAGGCGCGCAACTGCGCGGCGAGTTCCGCGCGCGCGGGACTCATCGGCTCGTTCTCATCAAACCCAGAGGCGTAGAGCGCGCAAATCGTCGCGAAAAGCGGCTCGCTGACCTCCACGCTGACGGGCCCGCGCGCCGGTTCCTGCGATTCAGAGGGAGCCGAATGAGCTGGCGGCCGCACGGTCGATTGAGGTGGAGTTTGCGCGAAGGCTGCACCGCAGGCGCACCCCAGGCAAACGACCAAAGCCCAAGGCCGCACCGCCATCGCTGATTTCGCCCTGAAGGTGGGAATTTTCAATTTTACCGCCAGAAAGCGGCGGGAATTTCGCTCCGACCCTTGCCCGGCTTGTCTGCTCTAACTTAGATGCGCACAGTGGCCCGCGTGTTGAAGTTCGTCTGCGAAAGCGAGCCCGCGCAGTCCGCCACTCTACAGCCCGCGAACTGCGCAGTCAAGAAACGCGCGGCTATCATGTCGTGCTTCATTCAACCCGCAAGGAGGCGCGAATGATTCTGCGGAGCGAACTGGATGCCAAACATCTTAGTCGGAGGACGGAACAAACGCCATCATCCGATGAACCAATCGCATTTTGAAAACTGGAGACAACCACATCAAAAGCCCCACACCTAAACCCGACGTGTGGAACACGCAATTCCATCTTATCATTCCGCGCCCGGCCACCCCGCCGGACGAAAGGAACGAGCTTAGCCGCGGACGTGAACTTCGCTGAAGCTCAGGACAACGTGGCCGTCCGTTGTGGGTCTGCCGAAGCTGAGTTCCGGCCGGAAATGCGAAAACATCATGACCTGGTCGAGTTGCCGGCGCACGGATTCCGTAGTCGGGCCAGAGATAATTCGATAGCTCACGGCGTCGCCGTCCACGCCTACTGTGGCCTCCACCAGAAGCGGGCGGCCCACGCCGGTCGCACTATCAGTCAGACCCGTGATCGGGAATGGCGCGAGCGATTCCACGCGCGCCGGCTGGAGCAAATTCGAGGGCGAATCGCCCACCACGGCTTCGAGCGGAACACCCACTCCGAGAACCTGGATGACCACCGCGAAAACCACCAGCGCGACCACCAGACCGCCCGTGACCGGCAAAGCCAACGGCTCGAGAATATTCTTCAGCACGAGCTCGCCGCGATCGCGCCACCGGCGCACGCGGCCCGGGAGCCCGGCTTCCTCGCGGACTCGCGAAACGGCGACACGAATGCGAACCGCCAAGTCCGGCGGCGGCGAAACACGCTCCACGCGCGACATCACTGAGGAAAGTTCTTTATACCGCTCCATTTCCTGGCGGCAACCCGGGCACTCCGCGAGATGCTGACCGATTTCACCATGCCAAGCCGCGCGCTCCGGTCCCGGCAGCGCCCCGTCCAGATAGCCCGGCAAAAGTTCTCGAATTCTTCCGCACGTCATCGGACACCCCTCTCCGGCGAACCCAAATTCGCGCTGCGCTGCCAACTCGCCGAAGCAACATCGCACGAACCTTGTTCGCCGCCACCGTCGAACGCGAAGCTGCCCGTCGTTTGATGTCCCAACCCGAGCACAGAGCCGCCAAAAGACCTCGATTCAGAATCCCTGTGTTTCGCCGCATGATCCGTCCGGACAGTCCTCTCGAACAGCGGCGCCAAAATCAATCGCAGCGCCTGGCGCCCGCGGAGGATCCGTGATTTCACGGTCCCCACCGAAACGTCGAGAACTTCGGCCACCTCTTCATAGCCGAGACCTTCGAGATCTCGAAGGATGACGGCCCCGCGAAACACCGCGGGAACTTGCCGGAGGGCGCGGCGAACGATTTGCTGCACTTCGCCGGCGGCAAGGCGATCGAGCGGCGATTCGCCCGGATCTTCGATTTGCAAAAGTAGGCCACGTTCGTCCTTGCCATCCAGGGAAGCTTGTTGCCGGTGGTGCCGCCACCACCATCGCCGCGAGTTCGAAGCCTCGCGCATCGCGATTCGGTAGAGCCACGTCTTCAGGGAACTGCCGCCGCGGAATTTGCCGATGCCGCGATACGCCTTGAGGAAGACTTCCTGCGTGATGTCGGCGGCGTCGGCTGGATCCGCGATCATGCCGACCACCAGGCTAAAGACAGGCCCGTGGTAGTGCGTCACAAGCCAGTCGAACGCGGACTCGGAGCCGCCTTGCAGCTCCGCCACCAGCTCGGCCTCGCCCTGAGGCCAGGAGAGAACTTGTGCCAAGTCCGAC